>Ga0136644_10002665_pt1 | contig 13549 bp, 10 predicted proteins | sample C_130820_EF_Meta_FD_94780 | JGI IMG/M metagenome (GOLD analysis project Ga0136644, IMG submission 94780) | Freshwater microbial communities from Lake Croche, Canada to study carbon cycling - C_130820_EF_MetaG (v2) (version 2) | ecosystem: Environmental > Aquatic > Freshwater > Lake | place... | reverse complement strand
TTGCCAGTTTCAGATATTTATGTTGAAAGTTTGCAAAATATTGATATTCAGTCGCTTATAAAGTCAAAATGGTTGAATGCTGTTTCTGCAAATCTTTCTGTATCACAATTAAATGAGGTTAAAAAGCTTAGTTTTGTAAAGGAAATTGTTCCGATTGATACCAAAATGTTTGTTGCTAAAAATAATAAAAAAAGCGTCGACGATTTGCGTGTAGATTTTGTGATGAAACAAATTGGAATTGAGCATTTTTTAGATGCTGGTCTTAACGGAAAAGGTGTTAATATTGGTGTAATTGATGCAGGATTTTACGGTGCTAATAATAATCAAACCCTCAAACACCTATTTGATAGAAAGCAGATTTTGGGTGTAAAAGATTTTGTGAATCCAAAGAAAATAAATTTTTTCGGCGAGCGAGAATCTGCCTCGGATTTTCACGGAACAGAAGTTTTAAATGCCATTACTGGAAGGGATTTTAAAGAAAATATTCAAATCGGACTTGCAACAAACGCCAATTTTTATTTAGCTCGAACCGACAGCGGTAATAAAGAATTTAGAGGGGAAGAAGATAACTGGATGGCGGCAATGGAATGGATGGATAGTTTGGGGGTAAGGCTAATTAATACTTCATTGGGTTATGCAAAAGGGTTTTCTAATCCGAAAGAGAGTTATACTCCCGAACAAATGGATGGTAAAACGAGCGTAATTGCTCGTGCAGCAAAAATGGCTATCGATGAGAAAGGTATAGTTTTGGTGGTTTCGGCAGGAAATGAAGGTGATGATAGCTCTTGGCGAATCATCTCGACGCCAGCCGATGTTGATGGTGTGATTGCTGTTGGTGCAACTGATGAGCTCGGTATGAAAATGGGTTACAGCAGTATCGGTCCGGAATTTTTGACTTATATGAAACCTAATGTTTCGTGTTTTTCGCTTTTTGGAACATCGCTTGCCGCCCCCGTGATTACGGGTTTTGTTGCTTGTATTATGCAAGCATTCCCTACTTTGACCAACAAAGAAATTCGTATGTTTCTAGAAAAATCAGGTAATTTATATCCTTATGGCAATAATTTCATCGGTTATGGCATTCCAAATGCCAAAAAAGCTTTGAATTTATCAGCTAAAATGACATTGACTGAACTTCAATCTCGACTAGTTGAAGTTGAAGGAAATGAAAAGCAAATAGAGATTCCGATTTCAATAGGTAATATTGCGGTTATTTTTCACAAAAAGAATTCTACCCACGTTATTAGTCAAGAATCTGTAAAAGCGAAGAATAATTTCATTACTCTTAAACGCAACTCATTAATAAATCAAACTACAGTAATGAAAGGTGAAGAAGTTATTGAGGTAATTTGGAAAACTCCCTAACCGAAATGTCCCTAAATGGGGATTTATATTTCTGAATTTTGTGTTTTTTAATTCCCTAAGGTAGGGTTGTTTGGTCTTGACAAAAATTTGGTTGTATAAAACTTGCCTTTATGGAAGCGGAAGTAAATATTTCCAACCCTCACAACACTCATTTCCTTTATTTTTGTAATATTATCAATGTCGTCTTCGAGTGTATGAATAGTGCCTTTGGTTTTCTTGGCGATTTGTACGTAATCGGTCTGAAAAGCTAGATTCTTTTCGAATGTTTCACCACAAAGTATAATATGCACTTTTTTCTTTACTTTTGACAATTGCTTCATATCTTTTACTTGAGTGCTATTATCAGCAATCATTACAAACTCGTCTGCATCAGGGAAATGCTTTTGGGCATAAAGTAATGCTTCAATATTATTCTCTGGTTTATCTTTATTGTTTTCTGTATTTTTAATAGCTGCAAACATGGTGTCCCAAAGTACGAGTTCATCTTTTTTTCTAACCATAAACATTTTACCAGGAATAGGGCCACGAGTTTGTCGGCCAAGGCTGTCGCAATCGGTAAAAAACACAATTCCTTTGATAGAAGTATTTTTGGTATTTTCGTTCATCCAATCAAACACTTGAGTTGTATATGGAAACATTGTTGAGGTAATATCACAGACAATTACTACGTTATTCCATTTATCAATATTTCTGTCGAGAGCATCGTATGAGGTAAGTTCATAAGTTTTGCCAAGTTCACGAACTCTCGAAATTTTATCGCTCATAGAAACCGCACTCGCTGAAAGGAATCTGATTTCTTTTTCGGCTAAATCTTTTGCGAGATTATCATTAAAAACCAGTCTTTTATTTGTGATTTTATTGAGTTTTATTTCTGTCTCAGTTTGTTCGTTGAGTTCTTTAGTTTCGTTATATAATTCAGGAAAAACAGGAGATTCGCCTAATTTTGAAACAGGTTCTTCAATTTTTCTTTTAATATATTCGTGACGAGATGGGAGATTACTAGTCGATGCTTTAGCGGTTTCTTTTGGTTGAGAGGAAGTTTGATTGAGAGATAATGGTTTACTACTCATAAAAAACTCCACGATGGGTGTTTCGCTAACGAATACATAAATTAAACTAAGTAAAAGCAATCCAAAAGTAGGATAAAAGAAACGTAAAGCTTTGCTAATGAGCAATATACGCTTCATCTTCTTCCAGTCTTCCGGTGATTTATAAGGACTAAAACCTTCAAGTTTTTTTCTGACAAACCGATGAAATTGTTGTTCTTCTTGCATAGTTTATAGCATTTTTTGGAGCTTCTCACGAAGTAATCTATTTGCCAAAGAAAGATTGGCACGAGATGTACTTTCTGCCATTTTGAGCATTTCACCAATTTCTTTATGCGAATAGCCCTCAATGGCATAAAGATTAAAAACTAATCTATAATTGGTAGGCAAACTTTGCACAGCCAACATTATGTCTTCAGATGATAATTTGGCATAAACCGATGTTTCGCCAAAATTTGGTTCAATAATGTTTTCAGGAAGTTGAGTAGTTTGGTTTTTGATATTTTTTCTGAAATGGTCAATCGCAACATTAATCATAATGCGTCTGAGCCATGGTTTTATGCGGTCGATATTTTCAACTTTATCCAGACTTTTAAAAACTTTCAAAAAACCATCATTCATTATCTCTAAAGCATCGTCACGGTTTTCGCAATAGCTCATACATACCGACAAAGCAAAGCCTTGAAAATGCTCATAGAATTTTTTCATGGCACTTTCTTTGCCTTTTAGGCAGCCTTCTACTACTTCCATCAACCAATTTGAGTTCAATAGTGGCTTTCGATTTAATGTGATTAAGTAAATTTCGGAGCTTACTGCAATCACGGAAAATTTACGTTTAGATGGATGTATTTAACTAAGACGTAAATTTTCCGTAGAAACGCTGCTAAATTTATAGATTTGCTTGGTATTTTTGAAATATTAGAATTTAAATCTAACATTTACACCGCCAAAATAGTAAGCTTTGCTTGGACCTGGGTTCACATCAGTTGCAACACCAGCCGTATATCCACTGCCTGGGTCTGAATCGTTGATATTGTTACCCAAAAATAGAAATGTGTAATTTACTTGGTTGGTAAGATTATTGCCCGCTACATATACATCAAAATCAAACTTAGGTGACATATATTTATAACCAATTTTACTATTAAATAGTCCAAAGCTTTTTATTAAGTTACTATTCGCAAAATCTGTATAAACTTCGCCCATATAGTTATAGGTATTATTCCAATAAATGCCAGATTTCAATACCATGTCGATTCCAGCAGCGTATTTGGTTTTTGGCACACCTACAACTTGTTTTTTAGAATAATCAATCTGAGCATTACTAAATCTTGTTATGAAGTTAGTATATGTAAAGTTGTAGCTCGAAAGATTTAAAAACGGCTCTATTTTTTTGATAAAGCCATCGCCTTTTATGGGAATAATCAAATATCCCAAGCTAAGTTCAATACCTTTATTGAGCTGATTACCAGTGTTTGCAAAGTAAGTATAAGTTCCGCCAGAAGGATTTATACCCGAAAGCTGTGTAAGTTTATTTTTTATATCAATTGTAAATACCGATACTTGGTAGTCTAATTTGCTATTGAATAATAAACCTTGCATACCCAAATCCCACATTCGAGCTTTTTCTGGTAATAAATCATCATTTGTTTTGTTGATCGTGCCAATAAATGCTGTATTGGCTGTAGGAGCGTTATATCCTTCGCTATAACTTAAATTCAAGATTTGCTTTTTGACTGCCTTTTGTAGAGCAATATGCGGGTTAATTGATGTGCTGAAAGATTTTGTAAATGATAAATCTTTATTATAACCAGTAATCAAACCAAACGGAGCTAATAAATCAACACGTTTATAATCTATATGATTGGCACTTATACCTAAAATTAATGCTAAATCATATCTATTGAAATTTGTACGATTATGAGCAAAAAACGAGTTTTGGTTGGTTGTGTATTTGAAATAAGACCCTTTTGAAATATCTTGTACTTTCAATGGGTTTGCATCATCTGTACCTAAAAATCTCCAACTTGATACCAAAGAACGTGATTGTTGGATTTCGGTTCCAACATTTAATTCATTGTTTGTATTTTTACTTAAATCATTTTTAAGGGCAAAAACTGAACGAATTCCAAAGTTTGGATTTTCACTGTTACCATCAGCACCTGCCGATACATTCTTTAAATTTTGTCCAAAGTAAAACACAGCTGAACGGTTACTTAAATGACTATTAAATTTATATTCACTACTTAAGCTGAAGCGAGTTGATAAGAAATCATTTCTTGCATTTTTTTTTGCATAAGCAGCATTGCCTTTGTCGATTCCTGCATAATAGTCAGCATAGGGAATTTGTCCAGTAATATTCTCATGTGAATAATTATGACTTAGATATGCGGTTACTGTATGCTTAGGATTTAATTTGAATTCTCCCATATACGTAAGGTAATTTTTCAAACTATTACCTCTTGGACGGTAACCATCAGATTGTAAATGGCCGTAACTCAAAAACATAGATGAGCTATCGCCTACAATATCCAAACGAGTATTAGATTGAAATAACCCAAATGAGCCGGATACGAATTTTTCTGTTATCGTAACACCTTTATCTTCAGAAGGTTTTAGATAGAAACGTGCAACACCACCAACCCCACCGCCGTACATGGTTGCTGCGGGACCTTTAACGACTTCAATGTTATTAACCAATGCAAAATCTACATCATCAAGTATAGTCACACCATCAGCTGTTGTGAGTGGTACGCCATTATAGTATGCTTTCACACCCCAATTGTTAAACTTCTGGTCATTACCGTAGCCTCGAATTACAATTCTTTGCCCACCCAATTGTGTTCTTTTATCAACCTGAACGCCTGCCATTGTACCTAAACTTTGTTCGATAAACGCAGGATTATTGCGATTTAAATCTTCCTCTGTGAGTGCTTCAACACTTTGTGCATGACGCTTAAACTCTCCTCTTTCTTTAGCTGTTTTTCGTTTTTCTTTTACAACTACTTCATCGAGTGCTTTTGGGGTTTCTTGAGCAAACAATTCCGAAAATCTGCAAAGAAAACAAATTAAAAAAATAATTTTTTTCATTGAAAATAGTTTTTAGTTTTTAAACATAGATAATACAATTCCAACGAATAATATTCGTGGAAATAAGTTTATTAAATAAGATTCTTTTCAATACAGTTTACGGTATTGAATAGAATACAAAAATTGACTAAAAACTTTAATTGTGGAGGTTCTAACAATTTTAAGATAGGCAAATAGTGATATAAAGTAGTGATGGATTTGAATTTATTAGTTACATTGAAATCTATATTGTTAAAATCATAAGAAAAATGATTGCAGGTTGTAGGTTGAAGGATAATGGTCAATAGTTCTTTTGTGGTATTACTTACAGGGTTTTGTGTTTTTTGGCTATTGGTTAACGTCTCGATTTTAGCTAAAACTTCCTTTTCTTTTATGTCGGAAAGGCAATAATAATATATAAGGTCATTATGTTTTTGGGTCTTTACAATATCATAAAGCTCATTTTCTAACCAAAACTCTTTATTTTCTCCCTCCCATTCAATTTTTGAAAGATTTTGGGGTGTCCCAATGATGCAAGTTAGACTATTAATATCAATTGATTTAGCTATTTTTTCTTTCATCCCACTTCTTACAATTTCTCTTTCAACACTCAAAATAGCAAGAAAACCGCCAATTTTAAGAGCTGTAATAAAAAGTAATATCCAAGAGATTTCTTTTTTCATAAAAATACGGCCTAATGCTACTCCACTTGTCAAATTATGGTATGACTTTTTCCCTCTTTTTAGGAAATTGGTAATTTAAACCGTTTTGTACTTTTAGATTTAAATCAAAAAATTCAATGGCTCTCTGTAAGTTGCTACGATTGACAGCAACAAAATAAGGATGGCTACCATCTCCACGACGAATTAGGCGGGCATCTAATTTAAAAATTGTCCCTTCTGGATAATGAGCTACTAATTTTGAAGGACAACTTACCTTCAAGTCTCGTGGTACGCTTTGTCCATTAATGGTATTCAACCGCATACGTTTTCGGCTGGAATCGAAAAAAGATATAGCAAAAACATCCAAAAAGAAAGTTTTATTTAACTCTGGGACTTCGTCCACTAGCGACAACTGCATCAATTTATATCTTTTGTTGGTTATTGTTCTCAACTGTTTAATCCATGAATATTACAAATTTATGTAAAATTTCAAAAATAATCAATCCCATAGGTGAATTTTTAAGCAAAAGTCCTACCTTTGCACTTTGTTTTCGAGACATAACCAATAGCATGGCAGAAGTTAAGATCTTTTCAGGTACGTCATCCAAATATTTGGCCAGCCGAGTTGCAGATTATTACGGTAAAGATTTGGGAGGTGTGAGCATCAACCGTTTTGCTGATAGTGAGATTTCAGTGAGTTTTGATGAGTCCGTTCGTGGCTGTGATGTATTCATTGTTCAATCTACGTTTCCACCGAGCGATAATATCATGGAGCTTTTAATGCTTATTGATGCTGCTCGAAGAGCCTCAGCTCACTATGTTTGTGCGGTAGTACCTTATTTTGGTTATGCTAGACAAGACCGCAAGGATAAACCAAGGGTTGGTATTGCTGCAAAATTGATTGCAAATATGCTCACAGCAGCAGGTGCTGACAGAGTAATGACCATGGATTTGCATGCTGGACAGATTCAAGGTTTCTTTGATATTCCAGTTGATCATCTCGAAGGCATTTCTGTGTTCGTACCTTACCTCAAAGCTCAAAACTTAACTAATATTAAATTTGCATCTCCTGACGTTGGAGGAGTTTCGCGTTGCCGTAAATTTGCTTCTTACTTCGATGCAGATATTGTGATTTGTGACAAACATCGCAAAAAAGCTAACGAAATTGCTTCAATGCAGTTAATTGGTGATGTTGAAGGTTCCGATGTAATATTGGTTGATGATTTGATTGATACAGGAGGTACGATTTGTAAAGCCGCCGAATTGATTTTGGCAAAAGGTGCAAAATCAGTGAGAGCGTTTTGTACACACCCAGTTTTATCAGGAAAAGCCAACGAAAATATTACAAATTCAGTTTTGACAGAGTTAGTCGTTACTGATTCGATTCCGTTACGTCAAGCCAATGAAAAAATTAAAGTTCTTTCGGTTGCCGAATTATTCGGTAAAGCAATCGGACGTATTCGTGATAATGGATCTATTAGCACATTGTTTATAAATAACCAACAAATTTTAGGTCTTTAATGCCTAAAAATTATATCTTTAACTGAACTCTCAAGGTATAATAAACACTCAAAAAAACTCCGATTTGAGAGTAAGGAGACAAAACAAAATGAAAAAAGCAGAGATTGTAGGGTATAACAGAGCGAATCTCGGTCGTACAGCATCGCAAGAGTTACGTGGTCAAGGAATGATTCCGTGTGTATTATACGGCGGCATTAGTCAAATTTCTTTCTACGTTCCACAGTATTTATTCCGTCCGTTGTTGTTTACTCCAGATGTTTATGAAGTAACAATCAATATCGAAGGAACGGTTTATACAGGAATTTTGCAAGATTCACAGTATCACCCAACTACTGATAGCATTATTCACGCCGATTTCTTAGAAATCACGCCTGATAAAGTTATCAAAGTTGCAGTACCAGTTAAATTACATGGCCCGTCAGAAGGTCAAAAGAAAGGGGGTAAATTGGTTCAGAAAATGCAGAAAATCCGTGTTCAAGGACCAGCTAAAAACATTCCTGATTATATCAATGTTGATATTAAAGATTTAGATTTAGGTAAATCGGTAAAGGTTAGTGCTATTGCAGAAATCGATGGAGTAACAATAATGGAATCTGCGAGTAATCCAGTGGCCTTTATCTCAATTCCTCGTGCATTGCGTGGATAATAATCATTTGATTATACTTATTGCTAATAGATATGGCGTGCTGAATTTCAGCTCGCCATTTTTTTGTCTCAGTTTTCTTTAAATTTAATCGCAAAAAATCTTTGGATTCTTCATTATACTCATCATTCGTCACAAAGTTTCTGCATTTTAACCCTTAATTCATTCCTTTTATAACATTTACTTGGCTAAAATAGGGCAATAGTTTTAATTTGAATTTTTAAATTAGTCCTGCTTAAAACAATTTAAACACAAAAACTATGCAGTTAGTCATCTCCAATCTAAACAAAACATATACTAATGGTGTCCAAGCACTTAAAGACGTTAACCTCACAATTAATCAAGGAATGTTTGGGCTTTTAGGACCGAATGGTGCTGGAAAGTCTTCTTTAATGAGAACAATCGCTACCTTACAAGAGCCAGACAGTGGTTCTATCGCTTTAGGCGATATCAATGTATTGAAGCAAAAAGATGAAATCAGGAAAACCTTAGGATATTTGCCGCAAGAGTTTGGTGTTTATCCTAAAGTAGATGCTTACACCTTGTTAAACCATCTGGCAGTTTTGAAAGGTATCACTAATTCGGGTGAGCGAAAGTCTGTGGTGGTAGCATTATTACAAAAAACAAATCTTTGGGATGCCCGCAAGAAAAATTTAGGGGGGTATTCGGGTGGTATGAAACAACGCTTCGGGATTGCACAAGCATTGTTAGCGAATCCGAAGTTAATCATTGTTGACGAACCAACTGCGGGCCTTGACCCCGCCGAACGAAATCGTTTCTTAAATCTTCTATCTGAGTTAGGCGAAAACACAGTCGTGATTCTTTCGACACACATCGTAGAAGACGTGAAAGAATTGTGTTCAGATATGGCAATTTTCAACAAAGGAGAGGTGTTGTTTAAAGGAAGCCCTGACGAGGCTTTGAGTCAGATTACTGGAAAAGTTTGGCAAAAACACATCAATAAAATCGAACTAACGGAATATAATCAGAACTTTAAAGTAATTTCTGAAAAACTAATTGGTGGAAATCCAATAATTCATGTGCTTTCTGATACCAATCCAGATGGAACTTTTACCGCAATTACTGGTGATTTAGAAGATGTTTATTTCTCGAAAATTTTTGCAAACGCCTAAACCAAAACTATCTATGTTAAAAGAAATACTTAGGTTTGAATTTTCGTATCGTAAAAATCGACCTGCTACTTATATTTATTTTGCTATTTTATTTGTCCTTTGTTTTGCTTCAGTTACCTCTAAATATGTTTCGATTGGTAGTGTGGCTGGCGGACAAATCAAAGAAAATTCTCCTTTCAATTTGGCGTTCATGACCATCATTATGACATTTTTCTTTACGTTTATTTGCTCTGCAATTATGGGTGTGGCAGTATTACGTGATTTTGAGCATAAAACGGAATCATTGATGTTCAGCACAACGATGTCGAAGTTTGATTATTTGTTTGGCCGTTTCTTTGGTTCATTTTTAGTGATGGTGCTGATTTACTGTTCAATTTGGTTGGCTTTTATGTGTGGTTTTGCCATCGGGAAGTTTTTACCCTGGGATCCATCATGGAAAGAAAAAACAATGCTTGCTTTTGATGCTTGGGCATACTTACAACCTTTCATGGTTTGGGGATTGACAAATCTTTTTATTCAAGGAGCAATATTCTTTGCGGCAGGTGCTTTGAGTCGCTCAACGATTGTCATTTATACGCAAGGAATTATTCTATTTGTACTCTACCAAGTATCGGATACCTTACTGCAAGATATTGATAATAAGACACTTTCGGCAATACTAGACCCCTTTGGGATACGTGCCTTTGGGATTTTTACCGAGTATTGGTCTCCCGCACAAAAGAATTTACAAATAGTACCGCTTGAAGGAATTTTATTGTGGAATCGATTGGTTTGGGGAGGTTTTGGCTTTTTGATTTTGGCCGCAACTTACTATCTTTTTAGCTTTAATGTAGTCAGAAATAGTTTTTTCAAGAAAAAAGCTAACAAAGAAATCAAAGAAAAAATTAACCCTGAATTGGTGAAAATCCCTGTTATTCATCAGTTTAATGGCTTCGGTACAAACCTTTCTCAGCTTTGGAAACAAGCGATTTTCTACTTCAAAATGATTGTTCGTGAAGTACCATTCATGGCCATTGTTTTTGTAGGCTTGGTTGATTTGACCATGAGCTCTTTCTATTTCCAAAAAATGTATGGTACGAGTTCGTACCCGATTACAGCAAATGTTTTAGGCCTACTCAATGGCTTTGATATGTATTTTCTAATTATTGCTATTTTTTATTCGGGCGAATTAATCTGGAAAGAACGTGTAATAAATATGCACCTAATCATTGACGCCACTCCTGTTCCAGATTGGGTAAATCTACTGGCCAAATTCATCGGAATGTTGATGATTTACATTGGCTTACTTTTGATTTTGATTATGACAGGAATTTTGGTTCAAGCCGGTCACGGATACTTCAATTTTGAGGTAGATTTGTATTTTAAAACGCTGTTTGCCAGCACTTTGGCTTTCTTGGTGCTTTATACACTGCTCTCGTTTTTTGTGCAAGTAATGGCCAATAATAAGTTCATAGGCTTTGCGATGATGTTTGTATTTTTCTTGGCAACATTCTTCTTAGGAACAGCAGGTATTCAGCATCCATTGATAATGTTTGGCAGTGGAAGCCTCCGTGATTACTCTGATATGAATAAATATGGCCATTTCCTGACCTATTTTTCATGGCTCAAGTTCTATTGGTTGATGTTGGTGATTGTGTTATTTGTAGTTTCGGTAGTTTTGTCGGTTAGAGGTTCGGAGACCCTTTTGAAAACCCGTATAAAAGTTGGTAAACTTCGGCTTACTCGACCTATTCTAACATTTGGCATTTTTGCTTTCTTGGCTTTTATAGGAGCTGGATGTTATATATTTTATAATACCAATAAAGTGAATAAATATGAAACAAGAGAGGTGCGTGAAAAAAAGCAGGTTGCTTACGAAAAAGCTTTGAAGAAATTCGAGAATTTGCCACAGCCAAAGATAATTGATGTAAACTTGAAAGTCGAAATTTATCCAAGTAACAGAGATTTTACAGCTGAAGGATATTTTTGGCTTAAAAATAAATCTGAAAAAGCAATTGCCGATGTGCATATTCAAAATGATATAAGCCACGATATGAAACTTGAATATCTAAAGTTTGATGGCGGAGCAAAAGCAGATAAACAATATGAAAAATTTGGCTATACGATTTATAAGTTGACCAGACCACTCGCTCCAAAGGATTCAGTAAAAATGTCGTTTAAAACAAAGTTTGAAACAAATGGTTTTGTTGCTGGTGGCTCGAATACGGATGTCGTATATAACGGAACATTCTTTAATAATTTATATTTTCCAACAATAGGTTATGCAAATCAGTATGAAATTGGCGATGATGATGCTCGTAGGTCGAATAAATTGCCTGAAAAAGAACGCATGATGGAGCAAAATAATCCAATTGGGTTATCGCAGAGCCTTTTTGATGATGATGCAGATTATATTCGTTTTGAAATGGTGATTGGTACTGAAAAAGACCAAACGGCTATTGCACCAGGTTATTTGCAAAAGTCTTGGGAAGCTAATAATCGTAAATATTTCCATTATAAAATGGATGTTCCGATGTGTAATTTTTATTCAATTGTTTCGGCAAGATATGAGGTTAAGAAAGATAAATGGAATGGTGTCAATCTCGAAATTTATTACAACAAAGGTCACGAATACAATTTGGATAAAATGATGTCGTCGATGAAGTCTTCCTTTGATTATTTCTCAAAAAACTTTAGTCCGTATCAGTATCACCAAATGCGTATAATGGAGTTTCCGAAATATTCAGAATTTGCTCAATCTTTTGCCAATACGGTGCCTTTTTCGGAGGGAATTGGCTTTATTCAGAAAATCTCTGACCCTGAGGAAGATTTAGATATGCCGTTTTATGTAACCGCCCACGAACTCGGACATCAGTGGTGGGGGCATCAGGTGGCGGATGCGAATGTAAAAGGCAACGCCATGTTGTCAGAAACTCAAGCACAATATTCTGCGTTGATGGTAATGAAACACGCTGTAAAACCCGAATTGATGCAAAAGTTTTTGAAGTATGAGTTAAATAGCTATTTACAAGGCCGTTCGGCTGAACGCAAAAAGGAACAGCCACTAAACATGGTTGAAGGACAAGGCTATATTCATTATCGCAAAGGCTCAGTTGTGATGTATGCTTTTCAAGATTATATCGGAGAAGAAAAAGTAAATCTTGCCTTGCGTAATTTCTTGGCCGATTGGCAATATCCAGGGCCAGATGCTAAATTCAAACGTTATCCAACCAGTAATGATTTATTGAAATACTTTAAGGCTCAAACACCTGATTCATTACAAAATATAATTACTGATATGTTTGAGACAATTACACTTTTTGAGAATAAAACCGAAAGCGTGAGTTACAAACAGCTCAAGGATAAAACTTACGAAGTAACGATAAAAACCATCAGTGAGAAATTCAGAGCGGACAGTTCGGGAAATGAAAAACCGATGGCAATAAACGATTGGATTGATGTAGGTGTTTACGGAAAAGATACCAAAGGTGAAGATAAATTACTGTATTTACAGAAAAGGAAAATCGCCAAAAAGGATAATGTTTTTATGATTATTGTAAAAGAAGAACCTAAAAAAGCAGGTATCGACCCAATAAATAAACTCATTGACCGTCATAGTGATGATAATACAAAAACTGTTTCAAAAGCAGAAGGAGTATAAAGTATTTGTGGGGCGAACTTCTAAGTTCGCCCTTTTTTATGACGTTTGTAGGCAATACTGCGAAAAGGATGTTCGCCCCACAATTTAATCCAAATCAATCGTATCGATTCGATCGTTTTCTTCAAAAAATTCAACCTTCCAAGTATGGTCAGCCAATAAAAATACTTTTGCCAAAAACTGACTAAACGGAAGCTTTCTACCCCATTCATTCGGAGCGACCATCGAAAGTAGATCAGTACCATCTTTCTTTTCGTATAAATAATATATATGACCAATGATTGGCTCAAAACCCATCGCAGCATTGTAGATACGTTCTGATACTTCGACCCTATTTTGTACTTCTTTGGCTTGTTGAGCCAACAATTCCATTTGACGGTAAATCTTGTTTACTTGCTCGTGGGTTTGTTGACGCATTGCCAATTGAGCCTTTCCCTTTACTTTGCCCATATCTTCTGGTCGAATAACTGCAC
>Ga0136644_10002663_pt1 | contig 13552 bp, 14 predicted proteins | sample C_130820_EF_Meta_FD_94780 | JGI IMG/M metagenome (GOLD analysis project Ga0136644, IMG submission 94780) | Freshwater microbial communities from Lake Croche, Canada to study carbon cycling - C_130820_EF_MetaG (v2) (version 2) | ecosystem: Environmental > Aquatic > Freshwater > Lake | place... | reverse complement strand
TAAAGCCAAAAATAAAAAAAAAAATTTTAAGGAAATAAAAGTACAAAATCGGGCTATCATCTAGATCTTTCCAATTTTGTAACATTTGATCGTGAGTTAAAGAAGGATTGCTGATTTGCAATGTTAGAATTTCATCGGCCCAATAACCCTGATAAAAATTATTATATAATCTAAAAAATAATCCTATTAATATTATAATTAATAAAATAACTGTCTCTTTTTTATTATGCAAAATTAAATTTCTTAGATTAGTTAATTTCATAGATATAAAAAAAAAATTGTACTAAAAACTTTAAAAATATGAAGGACATTTTATTTGAAAGTATTTTTAATTTTATAGATAAGTACTACCATTCTAAAAATATATCAAATTATCTTAATAAATTAAAAATAAGTACTATTATTGATGTTGGTTTCCATAAAGGAGAATTTTTTGAGAATGTATTCAAATATCAAGAAAAAAAAATTTACGCGTTTGAACCAAATCCTAAAATTTTTCTTTATTCGAAAAATAAGTTTAAGAATAATAAAAAAATTAAAATTTTTGATTGCTGTCTAAGTAATAAAATTGAGAATAGGAAATTTTATATAAATTATCTATCTTCAACTTCTTCTTTGCTAAATAATTCAAGATTATATGATTATTTTAAAAAATTTTTATTAAATAAAAAAGACTTAAAATATAGTATAAATTTAAAAACAATTACTTTAGATAATGCTATAATAAAAAAAAAAATTAAGTTAAAAAATACTCTTCTAAAAATTGATACTGAGGGATCTGAATACATGGTTTTAAGTGGTACAAAAAAAAATATTAATCAAATATCATATATATTATTAGAAAATAAATTCTTTATTAGAAATTCTATTAAAAATATAAAAAAAATAGATCTTTTTTTACTTAAAAATAATTTTATTTTAGTAAAAAGATTTATCTATCCCTTATTAAATTTTGAGGACAGGCTATATGTCAATCAATCCTTTATAAAATGAATATTACAATAATTGGTGGTGCGGGTCATATTGGTTTACCTTTGGGTATTTTATTTGCCAACAAAGGAATTAATGTCACTCTTTATGATAAAAATTATTACGCTGTTAAAGAAATTAACAATTCACAACTTCCATTTATGGAGGATAAAGGAAAAGAATTATTAAAAAAAAATAAAAAAAGAATTTTTGCAACAACAAATAAAAATAGTATTTCCAAATCAGATATAATTATTGTTTGCATTGGAACGCCTGTTAAAAATAACAAACCAGACTTATTATTTTTTTTTAACCTTTTTAGAGAAATTAAAACTTTATTAAAACCTAATCAACTACTTGTAATAAGAAGTTCTATTTACCCAGGAACATGTAAAAAAATACATCAATTTCTAGGAAAAAAATTTACAAATATTTCATATTGCCCTGAAAGAGTAGTTCAAGGAAAAAGTATTTCTGAATTGCCAAAACTACCTCAAATAATCTCTGGAATTTCAGACGAGGCAATAAAGAAATCTCAAAAGCTGTTTAATTTAATATGTAAAAAAACTATCGTAACATCTATTTTAGAGGCGGAATTAATTAAATTATTTTCGAATGCTTGGAGGTACATTAATTTTTCAATATCTAATGAATTTTATATGATTTGCGAAAATCTGGGCATTAAATTTGATCAATTAAGAAAAAATATGGTTGAAGGTTATGAAAGAAACAAAAATATACCAACAGCTGGTTTTGCTGCTGGTCCATGCTTATACAAAGATACAACCCAACTAACTTCTTATTTAAAAAAATCTTTTAGTCTTGGAAAAGTATCAACTAAAATTAACCAAAGATTACCATATTTTATTTACAAGCAATTATCAAATAAATTTAAAAATAATCTTAAAAAAAAAACAATAGGAATTCTAGGTATCACGTTTAAAGCTGACATAGATGACACGAGAGACTCTTTGGCAATTGAGCTATTTAATTTATTAAAAAGAAAAAAATTGAAAGTAATTTTTTCTGATGATTATGCTTCTACATTAAAAAATAATCTAAATAAGAATAAATTAATCTCAAAATCAGATATAATAATTGTTGGGGCTCCTCATAAAGCTTATAAAAAAATAAGAATACCTAAAAATAAATACTTAATAGACCTCTGGGGTTTTCTTGAATAATAGAACATTATTAACTGGTGGCTCTGGGACATTAGGCAGGGCAATTATTAACTCAGGTTTATTTAAGAATCTTTATGCTCCAACTAGTAAACAACTAAATATTTTAAATTATAAAAAATTAAAAAAATTTATTCAAAAAAAAAAAATTAATTTAATTATTCATTGCGCAGCTCTTGCTCGAATGCGAGAATGTGAGAAAAATATTAGCAAAGCAATTGAAGTTAATATCAGAGGGACTTTAAATATAGTAAAATCAATAAATAAAAGAAAAATTAAATTAATTTATATATCTTCAGATGGTGTATATGCTTCAACTCGCGGTAATTATTCAGAAACAGATCTTATTAAGCCTTATAATATTTATGGCTGGACTAAAGTCGCCGCTGAGTTCTTGGTTAAAACTTTGGACAAATATTTAATTATTAGAACAAGATTTTTCAATAAAGATAAAATTTTTTTTAAGTATTCTGCATATAATATTTATTCTTCTAGCATTGAAGTAAATAAATTAGTTTTAATAATTTACAAATTAATAAAAAAAAATATCTTAGGCACTATTAACGTCGGTGAAAAAAAAATATCTGATTACGATAATTATAAAAAATATAATATAAAATTAAAATCTTGCTCCAAAAATAAAATTTTTAAAGAAATTAATTTTAAAATAGGAACTAACTCTTCTTTAAATATTAATAAATTAAAAAGAATTATATGAAAAAAGTCGATTACGAAATTGTAATTCCAATTTACAATGAAGGAATAAATGTTTTTAAAGTTTTAAGATTATTTAATAAATTTATTAAATATAAAATTAGAGTTTTACTATGCTATGATCTAGATAGTGACGACATATTTGAATTTAAAAAATTATTAAATAAATTTAAATTTGAAGTTTTGTTAGTAAAAAATCCAAAAAAAGGACCATGCTATGCAATAAAAAAAGGGTTGGGATTTGGAAATGCAAAGTGTGCGATAGTTTATCCGGCTGATGATTTTTTAAATCACAAAATACTCGATAAAATGTACGAACTATATTTAAATGGATCGGAGGTTGTGGTTGCTAGTAGATTTATTAAAGGCGGATCAATGAAAAACTGTCCCTTATTAAAGGAAGTAATCGTTCGACTAGCATCGAGTACATTATTTTTTTTTTCAAGCATACCGGTACAAGATGCAAGTAATGGTTTTCGATTGTTTTCAAGAAAACTTTTAAATTTAGTTACGATTGAGTCAAAAGTTGGATTTGCTTACTCTTTAGAATTGCTAGTAAAATGCGATAGGTTAAAAATGAAAATATCAGAAGTTCCTGCTCAATGGGAAGAGAGAAGTGAAGGTCAAAGTAGATTTAAAGTGTTGAAATGGCTACCTCAATATATTAAATGGTACTGCTACGGTCTTTCTACTACGTGGCTAAATAAAAAATGAATAAAAATATTTTGGTAACTGGAGGAACAGGTTTTATTGGATCTGAAATAACTAAGTATTTAGTTAAAAAAAAATATAAAGTGACTGTATTTGACAATAATTTTAGAGGGAAAACCGATAGATTAAAAACCGTATGGAAAAAAATTAAATTTATAAAAGGTGATATTAGAAATAAGAAACAAGTTTATAACGCTACTAAGAATATTAATTCAATCATACATCTTGCTTATATTAATGGTACAAAATTTTTTTATTCTAAGCCTTATGAGATATTAGAAATAGCAACAAAGGGAATGCTCAATCTAATAGACGCTTGTAAAATAAACAATATTAAAGAATTTTATTTAGCTTCTAGTTCTGAGGTTTATCAAACACCATTAAAAATACCTACTGATGAAAAAGAGATGTTAAAAATTCCAGATGTTTATAATCCAAGATACTCATACGGGGGTGGAAAGATAATTTCAGAATTATTAGGATTACATTTTGCAAAAAAAAATATTAAAAAATTTATAATTTTTAGACCTCACAATGTTTATAGTGAGGATATGGGAAATGAACATGTAATCCCGGAATTTATCAATAGAATAAAAAATATTAAAAAAGATGGTAAATTTTTAATACATGGAACTGGAAATGAAAAAAGATCTTTTATTCATATTGATGATTTTATAGAAGGTTTCGATAAAATATTTAGAAAAGGAAAAAATCAACAAATTTACAATATTGGAACAACAGAAATCATAAAAATTAAAGATCTTGCAAAAAAAATTGCTAAAATTTTTAATACCGATATAAAATTAAAAAAAACTAAACTAAATATAGGCGGAACAAATATTAGATGTCCAAATATAGCAAAATTAAGAAAATTAGGCTTTAGACCAAAAATTAATTTAAATAAAGGCTTAGAAAAGATAACATTAAAATTATGAGAGAAGATTCATCAAAGCCCGTTGTTAAATGTCAAATATCAAACTCAAATAAATTAAAGTCTATTATCTTTCTTGGGTACTTGCCTCCGGTAAATACATTAAGAAAAATAAATTCTATACCTGTGGAAGAGAAGTCATTTCCAGCTGAATTACTATATTGCGATGAATCAAAACTAGCCCAACTAGGGTGCATTGTGAACAAAAAAATTCTTTTTCCTTATTCGTACCCATACACAAGCAGTACTACAAAGATTTTAAGGGATAACTTTTCAGATTTGTACAAAGATGCCAATAAAATTGTTTATTTAAATAATCGTGATTTAATAATTGATATTGGTTCAAATGATGGAAATTTACTGAATAATTTTAAAAATAACCATCGCGTGCTAGGAGTAACACCAGAAAAAATTGGCAGACTTGCAATAAAAAAAGGTATTCCTACGATAATTGATTATTTTAATAAAAAAACTTCAGCAAAAATTATTAAAAAATATGGCAAGGCAAAAATAATAACGGCAACTAATGTTTTTGCTCATATTGATAATATTAATCAGATCCTAAAATCTATTATTAAAACACTAACTCATGATGGAATATTTATTTCAGAATCTCATTACCTTCTTCCGCTAATTAAAGATCTTCAATACGACACTATATACCACGAACATATGAGATATTACTCTTTACAAAGTCTTAATTATTTATTTAAAAAAAATAACTTGGAAATTATTGAGGCCAAAGAAATACCAACGCATGGTGGTTCTATTAGAGTTTATGCGGCTAGAAAAGGTTACTATAAAATCTCAAAAAATGTAAAAATTCAGCTTAATAAAGAGAAAAAGTTCTTAACTCAAAAAAAATTCGAAGAATTTAAAAAAAAAGTAGTTATGTCTAAAATCAAACTATACAATTTAATAAATAATATAAAAAAAGCTGGAAAAAAAATATACGGAGTAGGTGCCCCATCCCGCGCTAGCACTTTAATAAATTACATTGGTCTTGATCAAGATTTAATTGACTGTGTTCTGGAAATTAATGGATCCTATAAAATAGGACATTATATACCTGGAACTAAGATTCCAATATTAAGTGAAAAAATTCTAACTAAAAATAAGCCAGATTATTTAATTCTTTTTTCTTGGCATATTGCTGAAGAACTAAAAATAAATTTAAAGAAAAAAGGTTATAAAGGAAAATTTATAATACCATTGCCAAATCCAAGAATAGAAAATTAAAAATCCTATAAATTTTTATATAAAAAAAAATAAAATGCAGCAATATTAAATGCATTATTAAATTTATTATTGCTAATTAATTGTTCAATCTTTTTTTTTCCAATCAAATGTATTTTAATACCTTTTTCTGGCTTACTAACTAATTCTAGATCTTTAGTATAATAACAATGAACTTTTCTAATATTCCTTCCTGGATCTGCAAAAAAACTTACTAATTTTATTAAAGGTGCTCGAGCTTTATAACCTGTCTCCTCTAGAAGCTCTCTATTTGCTGCTTTAATATTACTTTCTCCAAGATCAACTCTTCCTACTGGGAATTCAAAATTTTTTTTATTAATAGGAATTCTTTTTTGCTCTACTATAATAAATTGATTATTAATCACTGGGATAACAAGAACATTATTCACCTCTTTTAAATAGTGATAGTATTCATTTTTATTAAATCTTTTATTGATTAAAAAAATTCCAGAACTCAAATTCATTATACTATTCATAAAAAAATATTAATTTTATATATAAAATTTATCTATTACATAACCCACTTTCTTTAATATATAAGTAAGTAATGATTTATATAAAAAATTTATTAAAAAACTTTTTACATAAATTTGATAAAAAATTAGTTAACATAAATTTTTATAATGACGCCATAAAAAATATTCATAAAAGTGTAAATCTTGATTTAATTATAGAACTTTCAAAAAATAATAAAAAAATTATTGATTACTATCAATTATCAAAATCTGAATTACTGCAAGATCTTTTTGTTTTGTCCGAACTAAATTTTAAAAAAAAAGGATATTTTGTTGATATTGGAGCTGCGGATTATAAATCAAGTAACACTTACCTTTTAGAAAAAAATTTTAAATTTAAAGGCATTGTGGTAGAACCTAATAAAAGATTTTATAATAAAATTAAACATAGAAATTGCCATAAGAATACAAATGCCATTTATTCAAAGTCAAATGAATATTTAGATTTTTGTGAAATGAAAAATAATCCACTTTTATCAGGATTAAAAATATTTGCTAAAAGCAACGCGCATGAAAAAATAATATCCAAAACATATAAAGTTAAATCTATAACTCTTATGGATCTCTTAAAAAAATACCAAGCGCCTAATTATATCGATTATCTTTCTATAGACGTTGAAGGCGCTGAATTTGATGTATTAAAAAATTTCAATTTTGAACAATACACTTTTAGAGTTATCACAGTGGAGCATAACAGAAATATTAAGAATAGAATGAATATTTATAATCTTTTAAGAAAAAATTGTTATATAAGAAAATATAAAGAATATTCTCGTTATGACGACTGGTATGTTAAAACTACTTAAATTTTTTTTTATAAACAAATACAAATAATATTTATCCCAAGAAAAACGCTATTAAAAATATATCAATTAAAATTCTTATTAAAAAATTTTCTTAATAACAATTAAATTGTTATTAACGGAAGAATTTTTTTTCTTATTTAAGAATATCACTTTAGGGTTATATTCTTTTAAAAAAGTAAAAGTTTTTATTAATTCCTGGCCCATTAAATCTTCCATTATATACAGTCCATTTTTTCTTAAAATTTTAAATGAATTCTGAAATAATGTAATTGCGGCTTCATATGTGTGCAACCCATCATCAATAATTAAATCAAAATCTGCTTTTTGAATATTAGACCACATGCTATCTATTGATTCTTTATTTAATTGATCTACGTAAAAAGTTTTTATCCTATCTTCACTAAACAAAATATTTTTATCTATATCAGCTCCATAGATTTGACTGTTAAAAAAATAGTCTTTCCACATTCTCAGTGAGGCTCCTGGTTTGCCATTAGCGGTCATATTTGATGGTACTTTTGGATCGTTAGATCCTATTCCACATTCAAAAACTAATTTTATACTTTCTTTGCAGTGATCAAATAAATCAGAATAAAAGTCTGTATAAGTGTGTGCTTGCCAACCCCAGGCCCCTTTTTCATCTTCTATAGATCCTTTGTCAGAAGAATATTTATGAGAAAGTTTAGAAAGATAATTTTTATCAGAACTATAATAGGTTAAAAAATTAGAATTGTTGTTGCTCTTTAATGAATTTAGAACTTTCATCTGAATAATTTTTGAATAGGCGTATGTGATAATACCGCCAATATATTTGTCAAATTTTTTTGTAATATTTTTTAGAAGTGAAAACATTATGTCTAGTTAACGCTGAATTAATTCTAAGTTAATTGTTAATTATGCACAAAATATATATATGATATAATTATATATAAGAGAATTATAATTAGCATTTATTAAATAATGAATATCATAAAAAGTATCAAAAAGATTATAAATAAAAAAAAAAACTTAATAACTTCAATAAAAACAGTTAAAGTTTTATTAATAAAAGAAGGTTTTTTTGTAACTACTATTCATTTAACAAATTATTTTTTTTACATATTTTTTAATAACAAATTACACATCGATACTCCATTAGAAAAATATAAAAAATTTTTAGCAGCAGAAATAGTAAGAATAACAAATAAAAAAATTATTAACGGTATATATAAGTCGGTATACTTGAATTTTGAATCTCATTGGAATATTTTGGATTTTGCCTCAAAACTATTGGGATTTTATGAACAACAGGTACAAGAAAAAATTATTGAATTGCAAAAAAAATACAATTTAACCAATATAGTAAATATAGGTGCTGGCGAGGGTTACCATATTGTAAGCTTGATAAAAAATAATTTTTTTGAAAAGGGTCTTGCGTATGAAATTGATAAAGAAGGCCAAAATATAATTAAAAAAAATTTATTAGACAATAATATATCAGATAAAGTTACTGTATTTGGTGAAGGTAACTTTAATAGTATTAGTAGTAACATAAAAAATAATGAATTAAAAAAAACATTATTCTTAATAGATATAGAAGGAAATGAATTCAAATTTTTTAACGAAGAAAATATTAATTATTTTAATAAAAGTTTTTTCATAATTGAAGATCATAGTGACCTACATATAAACAATAAGAATGAATTAGAAAAAAAATTCTTTAATTTAATTACAAACCATTTCAATGTAACAAGTATAAAAAATCAAGGAAGAAATCCATTTTCATTATCATTATTAGAAAAATTCTCAGATGATGAGAGATATTTAATGATGTCAGAAGGAAGACCCAACGATATGCAATGGTTAGTTTTGCTACCTAAATTATAAATTAAAAAATAAAAAATTAATTTTTAAAACTTAAATTGCCAATTTTTAAAACAGGTATCTTGATTTGGAAAATTGCCAGAACAAATAATTTTTTTATTTTTATATCTAAAATTTGAAAAATAGGCTGCCCACCAATAAAAAGTGCTATTAGAAAATATATGGTTTTTGCAAAAACTCATAAGCCACAAATTTTCCATTGCAGAACCTTCATAACCCTCTTCTTCTGTAACTATATGATTATTATATTTTTTTAAAACCCCAACATCTTCCAATAGTTTGTTAATATAATGATTTTTTGTGGAAAATATAAAAAATGATGGATTCTTTATACTTGTAATAATTTTTTTTATAGCTGTCTTATAAAAAGACATTGGAGTGATTCCGCCAACCATATAATTAATATTCTTTGGCATTGTTTCATGAAATCTTAAACCAATCGCAACCGAATTTGTTTTTTGCATCTTATTTTTTAAAAATAAAAATTTTTTTTTATTTACTTCTTCTGGAAATATATCTTTGATAATTAATTCTTTATTATCAGCAAAATATTTTTCTGTTTGAAAATAACCCATTAAATACAAATTTTTATTAATTCTAAAATTTTTTATATTTAGATTAAATTTATCTTCATTCATTTCATTTATTAAAGTTCCGTTAAAAAAATTATTAAAAATTTTAGTAATTTTGAAAATTTTTTTCAAAATCCTAAATAAAATAAATGTTAAAATAAATTTCTTAAATATAACCCTTTTTAATTTCTTTTTATTTAAAGAAAATCTCCAGAAGTCTCTAAAGTCAGAATAAAATCCTGTGGATGTATCTAAAATTAATTCAGCATTATTATTAATTGACAAGTTTTTTGCGGCCGCATACTGAAACAATTGATTTCCCAAACCACCACAAAGATAAAGATAAATTTTTTTTTTCATTAACAAAATTTACAATTATAAAGATCTAAGTGCAAAAATAACTACTTTATTATATAATATTATTATGTATATTTATAACTACTACTTATAAAATATATCATAATTCCAAATTATCTAAATGTTAATTAATTTTTTAGAAAAGATTTTCAAAAATAATTCTTTAATTTCTAGCTTAATGAGGAAAATATTTAAAAAATTAAATTTTTTAAGTTCCTCAATACTAGTAAAACTGAATGCAACTGATAGACCTCATTATGCATACTGCTTATATCATGCTGCAAAACTTGCAAAAAAATTAAATTATAAAAGTTTTAGTGTAGTTGAATTCGGAGTTGCTGGTGGAAATGGATTGTATTTTTTAGAAAAATTTTCAGAAAAAATTGCAAAAGAGTTAAATATTAATATTGAAATATATGGATTTACTCTAAAGGATGGGCTTCAAAAGCCAACGGACTATAGAGACTTACCCTACTGGTTTAAATCAGAATTATATTCAACTAACGACGATATTCTAATGAAAAATTTAAAAAAAGCTAAATTGATATTTGGAGATGTAAAGGAAACTACTAAAGATTTCTTCTTAAAATACAAACCAGCTCCTTTGGGTGTAGTATTAAATGATCTAGATTATTATTCATCAACAACAAATTCGTTCAATATATTTCAATTTGAATCTAAAAATTACTTACCTAGAATTTTTTGTTATTTTGATGACATTATAGGCAATGAAGATGAAATGTATGGTGAATTTACAGGAGAATTGATGGCAATAAAAGATTTTAATAAAACTAATTTAAATAAAAAAATATTCTTAAACCAAAATCTAGTAGCTAAATCTAACGAGGCATGGAGATATCAAATTTACTATTATCATGATTTTGATCATGAAAAATATAGAACATTTATAGGGGAAAATGAGCAAAAAAATATTGAAAAAGATTTATATTTTAAGAATTACTAAATTAGATTAAAAATATTATATCTACAAATAATCTAAAAAAAATTAATCTTGCAAATTTTTATAAATTTGTTTCATAAAAAATATTGGTTTTGCTTTCTGGGCGATATGTCTAGAATTTAATACAAATTTATTATAATTATTTTTTTTACAAAGCAGGTTAATTTTGTTGGTTAATATATCTTCATTATCAATATCAACTGAATAGCCTAATTTATATTTTTTATTTATTAAGCCAATTATGCCGTGATTGGATGCAATAATAGGTATATTTTTAACGGCCGCTTGATATAAAACTCCACTTAAAAATGGGAAGTTTTTTTGATAACCAACCCACACTATATCAACTGCACTAAAAAGAAGAGATTCCAATTTATCATTTTGAAAACCTTTAAATATAAATAATTTTTTATTTTTTTTTAAATCATTACAAAAATCTGATTCCAAAAAATATTTAATTTTTTTATCTTGATACCCGGCTAAAACTATATTTATTTTTTGATTTATATTTTTATTAATTAAAACTTTTAATAATTGTCTAATTCCTTTGCTCTCTTTCAAAGAACCATAAACAAGAATTTGAATTGTATTTATTGGTAATTTCAGTAGTTCTCTAGCTTTATTTTTTTTATATTTTTTTAAAAATTCTCTTGGTTCATATAAAAAAGTAACTTTTTTATTATTTAATAAATTTGAATTTCTAATATATTTTATAAAAAAATAATCATTTGTAAAAATTGTCTTTAAATTTGATATTTTCAATAATCTTAGAAATAAAAACTTAGATATTAAACTAAATCTTCCGGCCGATCCAAGTCCAATCTTTTTTAAATGAAATTTGGGATTAACATATATTCCTGAAAATTTTACTCTATTAAATGGACTTCCAAAAATAGAAATTGCCTTATCATAGTGATCTAAAGAATTAATAAAAACATGATCAATCTTATTATTTTTAGAGATTTGTTGAAAATTTTTTTTTATAAGAAAAAATAACTTAATTTGATGTAATAATAAAAAAAAACTATGATATGTTTTTGGTTTGGAATATTTAAAATATTTAATCTTGATATTTGGATTTTCTTTTTTTATAATTTTAAAAGAAACATGCTTACTAGCCTCTTTAGTAGTTAAAAATATGATCTCATGTCTTTTTTTAGTTAAAATTCTAATTATAAACTTTATGTATAATACTAAATAATGCCCATCATATTCTGGTTCAATAACAAGAAATCTCATTTAATATTCTTTATTAATGCAAATATTATGCGCTCTTAGTATAGTATCTAAATACTTTTTTTATACCTTGCTCAAGAGTAAATTTTGGCTCCCAATATTTGGATAAAAATTTTTCCGACTTATTTTTTTTATTAAATTGCAAATTATCTTTATTTGCTGATGGAATAAAACTTACTTTTTTTCCTTGTTCTAAAAAAAGAGATGAAATTATTTTTGCAACATCTATGATCTTAGTAAATTTTCCAGTATTTAGGTCTAAAAATCTTCTGTCTTGAAAAATTCTATATTTTCTCATAACCAGCTCTAATGCTTCGCAACAATCATCGGCGTACATAAAATCTCTTTCTTCCTGTCCATTAGTTTTCATTATTACTTTATTATTCTTTATTCCTTTTAAGATAAAATCTGTAATAACATGCGTTTTCTTAAGATCTCTTTCAATACCAAAAATGTTCCAAAATCTTACAGTTATACCACCAATACTTTCTGTTAAATTTTCACCAATTTTTTTTAAAACTCCGTAAGAAGAATAACTCATATTAGACATTTGACTGCTCGCAAAAATAAATTTCTTTTTGGATTTGTATAATTGCGAAAATACGTTTTTCATTATTGCAATGTTATTCATTAAAAAATCATAACTATTTTGATAACTCTTAAGATATATTGAGCCGCCTACATCAAAGGCAAGAAAAAAAACAAAATCTGCTTTTTTTATTAAAGATTTTAATTTTTTATTATTTTCATTTCGAAGATCTTCTGTTGAAGAATTTAAAATATCCATGCCAAATACTTTATATTTATTATTATTTAAAAAATTATACAGGTGATCTCCTATTTGACCTTTAGACCCTAAAATTAATATTTTCATAAATTATATTTTCTAAAATTAAATTTAATAACTATTTTAATTATAAAATTCTAATCTTTATAGTTTAAATTTGTACTAAGTAATAACTAATTTTAAAGAAAAATGCACCTGACGTAAATTCTTTTAAATAATTTTCAGGCTTAATAATAGTAATTTTGAATTGCTTTCTTACTTCAGAATATTTGTAAAAATTATAACTATCAACAATTGGGCCAGGATCTGTCTTATCTGTGATAGATTTTTCTTTTAGAAAATTCATTGTTTTCATTGCCAATTGAGATCTAAAATAACTATGGCTAGTGAGTATAAAATTAATAGAAATACAAATACACATGAAAAAGTAGATGATTTTATAATTAATATCCTTTTTTATGAAAAATAAGAAAACATATGAAATTGGTATTATTAAAATTAAATATCGTTGCGCTGGTCTAAAAAAACTTAAAATAAAAATGTACAAAAATACTGTTGATAAATAAATAATATAAAATTTTTTAAGTTCTTTACGAATATTTTTATAATTTATATAGAAAAGATAAAAAATTAATAATGCGAATACAAAATATAACCCTTTTAAAATATTTTTATTAAAACTAAAAAAAGTT
>Ga0136644_10002660_pt1 | contig 13566 bp, 17 predicted proteins | sample C_130820_EF_Meta_FD_94780 | JGI IMG/M metagenome (GOLD analysis project Ga0136644, IMG submission 94780) | Freshwater microbial communities from Lake Croche, Canada to study carbon cycling - C_130820_EF_MetaG (v2) (version 2) | ecosystem: Environmental > Aquatic > Freshwater > Lake | place... | reverse complement strand
TAGCCTCACACGCTTTTAGTTCGCCAATCAGACTAGGCTTGCTGTCCCAGCCAATGCGAGGGAATCGGGATATGGATGCACCATCAAACGCATCGCCGTTGTTGATAACAGCACGGGGTTTGAATTCTTGAATGGCCCACAAAAGACCTTTGAAGGCCGTAGACCGGATGCCTGGCCAAAAGTGTGCATCACTAAAAACGATTACTTGTCCGTTGAGTAATCCAAGGTTTGTGCGGACATTGTGGGGTACGGTAGTGTAATTCTTTTGGTACTTTAAGCCCCGAACATCATCTGCTTGGAGAACAATGTTTCGCTTCTTTTCTAAAGTTCTTCGCCTAGTGTTTGTTCTTCGTTCAGTAATACCAAGGGCTTCTGCAAGTTTTTTAGAAGAACGGTGTTCATTCCATAATTCTATAAAAACATCATCAGAACAAGTTTCCTGTGGCATACAAACCTTTCGGAGTTGATCTAGGTTTATAACCGATTTTTATTGCACAAATAAGTTTTTATGAATAAAGCCTAGTGCCCTGCTTATCAATGATTAAAACTTGATTGCGAGGCTTGCCCTTTGGGTCATTGGTTACGCTGATATGAGTCCAACTATCAAACTCACGAATCAGTTGGTCAAACGGCAAGTTGGCAACAATGATTGCTTTTACAACTTGGTCTGGTGTCATGCCTGGCACTCGAATGTCCGCAGCACAACCAACTCGATGTTGGCTTGTATCTTTGCTTCCCACGGCATCATTGACCTGTTTAGAACGGAAGGCAGAGTTAACCATCACCGGCTTACCACCAATGGCGACCTTGACCTGCTCTAACATCCCTGCCACTCGAATTAAGTTTGCTTTTTCCTGAGCGTTTGGCGTATTGTCAAACTGCCGGTGGTCAGTAACCGTGAGTTCTTCGAGAGTAAAGTGTTCGGTTAAATTCACTTTGAGGCCACACCCTGCATTTTTTCAGCAGTACGCATACCACCCAAGCCAAGCATACCCAACAGTAACGGCATCATTGTGCCGGTGTCCATCTGTGGAAACTTGACTGGATGTCCAGCCAACATAGAGCCCCATTCAGCCAATGGGCCAACAACAAACTGCACGGCAAATCCTGCGCTGCATACCCAGCCGATACTAGGACGCCAGCCGGATACAAAAACGCTAGAACTGCCTGCTTCTATTTTGTTGATGTCCATCTGTCCTGCAAGCTGGGCTAACTCACCAGACTGTTGCAGTTTCATCAATTCAAGTTTAGCTGCTGCTTGTTGGGCAGGATCGGGGAAAACTCTATCTAATACTTTGCCGCCAATGTCTAACAATGCGGATACAGGGTCAAGTGCCATTTGGAGTTTCCTCTTTGTTTGCGCCTACTTTTAAGCCAGATAGCCAGCCAATTAAACCGCCAATGATGGTCTGAAAAGCAGGGCCAATAATCTCAAATATTTTGGTGTTGTCTACTTCCTTAACAAACAGGCCGTGAATTAGCGCCCAGATCAAAGATATAACCACCGCGCACAAAGTAGCTGTGACCATGTATGTGACTACATTTACTAACTTGTCTTTGCTGTTCATCTTGCTTTCTCCATAATCTTTCCCCGCAAAGCAGGGCTATCTGAAGTACCAGCCCACTCAGGCAAATTGTTCCATATCAGCGTGTAGTCATTCACACTGCACTTTGACTTGTCCAACCATGCCAGCATAGCCTTATGGCGCTCTATGGGGTCATGCGTTGACCAGGCTATAACGTACAACTCCTGCACCGCGCAAGTTGACTTAGGCGGCGGCTTTAATGGTGGTAATGGCGCGTTCAAAATCAACCTGTCTTGAGCCGCCGATATTGTTACCAGCATCAACAAAAGTACGGCCCAGCGCATACATTAGCTTTTTCCTACTGAATGGCTTAGATAGCCCAATACACTTCCAATAAAAGAAACCATAACCATGCCAGCGTAAAACGACCCTTTGCCCTGATTTGCTATTTCAACAAGTTTGTCAATGTTGGTTTCCAGCTTGTCAATCTTGGCAGACATTTCATCAAATCGGCGTTCATAATCCTGCACTTTTTGCCACAGAACACCATATTTAACAGGGTCAATTTCAGGCAAGTTCATGATTTTTGTATGAATGCTAGTGCATAGTAGGTAGGAAGGTTTGTCCCTACGTTGCTGGTTACTGAAGATGTGAAACCACCAGTATTACCTACTGAGTAAGTATTACCAGCCCCGACCACAAATGAATCTTTTAAATTAGGCGTGCCATTAGAACCATCGCAAAGGTAGTAGCCCGATGGAACAGAACTGATAGAACCCGACCACATGATGATGCCGCCCGATGGCACAGCCGTAACAGCCGAGGCCGTGCCCAAGATGCCATAAAGGTTGTCATATGTCTGTATGACGTTATTGCTTGAATCAGCCAGGACAAACTTGTAGTTAGTTCCCGATGTAAGCCATATCTCATTTGGCGGGCGACCATCCGTTCCTAGCTGGATAGGATTGGTGTTAGAGATTGTGCCCGCTGACGTTGTGTAAGTTGTCGTAGGCGTTGTCGTGCCCGCAGCATAGGTGTAGATGTATCCCCCGTTTAGAGGGATGCCGGTGGTGGTAAAAAATTGAAATCCGTTACCGATGGGGGAAAGATTAACGCTCATTTGCCTATGTCCTTTAATGATGTAACGCCAGCCGCAGGCTCAAGTGCTTTCTTTGTTTCTTTTGCAGCCTTAAATTTTTGTACTTGTCCGCGAATCATGCTGCCAACAGGAACTCCAAATTTACCACCGCCAACAGCGTTTGCAACAGCCTCTAAACCACCAGCGGCACGTTCAGCTAGTGCGCCAACCAATGTATTGGAATTGTTTACAAAACTTCCTTTAGGTTGCGCCTGAGTGTATTGAGCAACATTGCCCAATGTTTTTAACGTAGAAGACGCATCAGGGTTAAACACAAGGTTTAACTTTTGCGATTTGTCCAATTGATTGAGGGCTTTGTTAAACGCTGCTTGCGAAAAATTACCAGAACTATCCACCGCTTTTTCACGCAACCAATTTAACGTGCCTGCGCTCATGTGTTGGTGCGCTACTGAATCACGGCCTAACTGGTCAATCATTGTTTGCACGTTGTCGCGCGTTCCATTAACAACAAATTTATCAATAAATTTATCAGGTGGAACGCTACCTTCTATCGCTGCTTTATAAGCAGGGTCTTTTTCAAGCATTTGAAATCTTGCTTTAGCAGTAGATCGCGCATCATCCGCAAAAGGCTTAAGTTCTTTTGCTGCATCTTGCAATGGCAAATTTTCAAGTTCTTGAACCATATAACTAGCAGCGCGACGAGTTGGGCCTTCCGTGCTAGTTCTAGAAATGTCACCAAGGTTACGACGCAGGCTTAAATAATCTTCAAACGTCATTGATTTTTTAGCCGCCATTTCACTAATTTCAGCCATTTGATTTGCAGGCGCATCCCGTGATAACAATTCTTTTTTTAATGATGTTTTAATGTTATTTAACAAAGTTGGCGCATCAATTGGAAAATCACCGCCATTTGCATCACGCAATGCTTGATATTTTTTATCAATAACCTCATTACGCGCGTCATCTAGTTTTTTGTAGGTGTCAATTAATGAATCGCTGTTTTCTATTGTTTTTGTTCCATAAGCATCAGGCGCTGCGGTTTCACGAATAGCATCAAGGTTTTTAATTAATTGACCATTTTGTTCATTAAAACGTGCTGCTAGTTCTGGGTCTGCACCCCTGCGGTTTTGCTCCATTGACAATTGGCTAACATCACCCGTGGCTTGCCCGTTAGTAAGGCGCACCGGCTCGGGCAATGAATCCGCTTCAATGTGGCGTTGCAACACTGGCACATTAACTTTGTTTGGCGGAATGTTGCTAACCACTTTTTGTAGTTCGGGGCTGGCGCTTGCCAATGCTGCTCTAATTGTGGTTTCAGTTGGTACTGCCGCAGCGCCTACGCTACCAGACGTTCCTGGCGTTCCAACTTCAACGGTGTACTCTGGCAAAGCCGCCTTAATTTTGCCAATAACCGCTTTAGCAGGTTTAATTCCCGCAGGCAAAGCCATCATTGCAGCGTTTACACCTTGTTCAATGTCTGTTGGATTAATTCCAGTACGTTGACCTACTGCTTGTGCGCCCTGAGATACAACACCACCAATTGCTTGTATGGCTTGATTTGGCAATGAGCCTTGATAACCTGGCGTTTCAACCGTACCCGTAAGGCGACCAAATGGATTAGCCAATGCTTGCGATAAAGGCTTGGCTTCAGCCGTTGCTTCTTCTGGGCTTAATCCAAACATTCGCGCTATGCCATATTGAGCAGTATTAGCAAACTGAGAAGGCAGATTGCCAACCACATCAAGCACGGCGGCAGTTTCGCCAGGCGCACGTTGTTTAAGTTGCAAGGCGCGTTGGAATGCTTGAGCAACCGGCCCCATTGGTGGCCTGTAAGCCTGCAATTCAGCCGCTGTTGGGCCGCCTTGACCGCCTCGACCACTTCCACCACTTACAGCCGCCGTTGTAGGCATATCAAGAAAGTCGGCAAATGTCCCGCTTTGAGGCGCAACAGACGCATCAGGCGTTAAATTCATGCGTCCTAATTCGCGGGTCAATGAAGCCACATCACCTTGGGCAGAAGTATCGCCACTAGCCAACCGAGATTTAGCTTTGGCAAACTCAGCTTGCAATATGCTTGCACGGTCAACGTCTTTTAACCGTTGATCGTTTGGCGCTACTTTGGTCGCGGGCTCAAGGAAGTCGGCAAAGGTAGGCATTATTGAATAATCCCAAGTTGTTTAGCCATTGCACGTTTTTGACGCAATGCAGTAAGTTCCGCAGGACTCATTGCTTGCATCATCTTTTGCGCGTCTGCTTGTGACATTTCTTGGAAGAAACGCGGGTCAGCAGCGTTGTTCCATTGTAAAAGTTTGTTTTGATAGCTAGTTGGGTTGCCAATAGCATTTTGTAAGAAATTAGCCTTTGCTGCGTTAAATTGCTCTTGACCAATCAATTGGTTAGTTACACGCACCATACCTTCTTTTGTCATCTTGGTATTAGGACTAGCCAATTCAGCAAGGCCACGCGCAGCATCCGTATTGCCACCAGCAAGTTGTAGCAGCTTGGTGTTTTTTGCCAATTCGTCCGTAGAAGAACTTTCCAAAACATTGAAAGGAATTCCAATTGATTGAGCAAGGTTAGCAACAAATTGTTTCTTTTCTGCCAATGCGCCTGTGTAAGACTCAGGAATTAGCTTTTTGATGTTTTGATAGATAGCAATTTTTTGTGGCGCTTCACTAGCTTTTTGGGAAGTGTTTGCCCACTCGCCACCCAATGTTGTGCCCAAATTAGCTTGCAAGTTTGTAGTGGCAGGGCCAACACCAGCCTGCACCGGCCCAGCAGGTCTTTGCGATTGTGGGCCGAGATAAGTGGTTTCACCCGATGGCCCTGCAACCGTAGTAGAAGGAGGCAATTGAGTTTCAATGCCTGGCCCTACTTGTTGGCCTGGGGCTTGTACTGCAAGCGCACCGCCCGCAGTCATTGGCACAGTAGCCGCGCCAGTAGAGATTGCTTGCGTTGCAGGATATAGTTTTTCAATTTGCCCTGCCGCATCCAAAGATTGCAAGCCATTGCGACCAACCCACAAACGCAGTTCTGAAGGCGTGCCAGTTTTAGGAATTTGAGCCATTGATTGTTTGATGGCATCTTCACTAGCGCCGCTGTCTTTTAGCGTTTTAGTCATAGATTCCACAATGGCCTGCGGAGTAATGTCTTCTTTTGCCGCAAGGCCAAGCAATTGTCGCGCTGCATTTGAATGAAATGCATTTATTTTTTGCAATCTTTTTATGTCAGATTCGCTTAATGCGGTTTCTGCTTGTGCTTTTGCAGCAGTTATCCTTGGGTCGGCTGTCTCTGTTGCGACCCTAGCTTCAGCTTGTGCTTTTTGTAAATTTAACGGGTTGAGTTGTTGTGCTTGCTGCAATTCCAATTGCTTTGCTTGCAAAGTTAACGGGTTAAGTTGCTGCGCTTGCTGGTAGTTCTGCACACCCGATGCCAAGTTCATCATATCTGCCAGGCTTGTCTGCTGGACAGGATTGGTGTAGCCGGTAAAAAAGTCTGCCATGTTTAATCCTTATCCCATCACAGGGGTAGTTTGATTGGTCGGCTGCGCTTTACCTTGGTTTAGCAATGATGCAAGGAAAGTTGAGTTCGCCAAGGAATTAGCACCACCACCAGCCGCTTGAGCCTGTCCAAGCATAGCAGCCGCCGTAGCGTTTGCAAGGCCCGTATTCAAGCCTGTAATGCCTGTTCCATAAGCCTGACCAGCTTGGCCTGCCTGTTGGTTAGCGGTTTGACCAATTCCCGCCATGTCTGACAAATTCTTGTAGATGTTGTTACGCTGCGTCTGATAATTTTGGAATGCGTTTTGGTACGCATTGCCAGCGTAGTTTTGCGTGTAGTTTTGCAAGCCTTGCAACGTATTGCCCGACAACGCTCCACCGCCCACGTTTGCCGCACGCTGGTTAGCCATTTGGCCCTGCTGAAGCATGAAGTCGTAGTTCGGCGCCAATCCACCGGCAAGATCGTTTTTATCAAATTGGTGAGTTAAGTAACCCGAGCCTGTGCCCATTGTGGTGGGCTGCCCTGTAACTGTATCGTATTGTTGATACTGACCGCTACCAAGTTGACCAAGCTGATTAATGGCATTTACGCCCGTGCCTTGGTAGGGCTGCTGGAAACCTAACTGCTGGTTGTAAACACCCTTCAGAACGTCTTGCGAGGCTTTTGTAGCGTCTTGCTGTGCTTTAAGACCCTGACCTATTGCGCTAGATGTATTTGCCGATGTAAGCGCATTTACGCCGCCCGATAGCAATGCTGCAAGCTGTGTCAAATTAAGGCCGGTTGCATCTTGCAATTGTTTGAGCAAATTTGGGTTGCTTGCCAAAGCGGAAGGGTCAATTGTTCCGCTTGGCATTCCAGGAACAGTAACGCCATTAGCTCCAACAGTACCACCACCAGCCGCAGGAACTGTAAGTCCTGTGCCACTACCCATTCCAGGAATTTGAATATTTGGAACAGCTAAAGGCGCTCCAGGAGGAGCACCAATATTTGGAAGAGCAGTTAATCCTGTCCCGTTACCCATTGACGGTATACCAGTGTTTCCTGACGCCAATGCACTGCCAGCAGCCAAAGCTGTACTTGCTGCCGCAGTTAATCCTGAACCGCCGCCCATTCCAGCCGCTCCTGTGCCAAGAGTTCCTAAAGTTGTTCCAGTGCCAAGAGTTGCGCCTGTTCCTAAAGTTGCGCCTGTTCCTAAAGTTCCGCCAGTCAATCCTGCACCGCCGCCCATTCCAGCCGCACCAGCACCACCTGTTGTTAAACCAGCTTCAGTTCCTAATGCTCCAACTTGCCCAGCAGTAAGAGCAGCAGTATTTCCTAAAGCCGGCGCACCACCAAAGCCTGCACTACTAGCCAAACTATTAAGCGCAGGGCCAAGAAATGTTGCGCCAGCAAAAGCACCAATAAGAGGCAATAAATCTTGCGCTACGCTGCGTCTTTGTTGTACTTCTTGAAAATTACCACTTGTGTCGAAATGAACATTTTGTCCATTTTCATTCTCAAAAGAATAACCTATTGGTGGGCCATAATCCTCTGCCATTCCTTCGCGTGATGCTTGTGTTTGTGCGTAATACGGTTGTAAAGTTTTACCATATTGTTTTTCAAGCGCCAAGATACTATCTGGCTTTGGCGCATCAATTACACCTTGTGAAGCAGCATTTGCCGCTTTTTCTGTTCCGTCTTTGCGTTCTGCCATGATTAATCCTTATACGTTGTAGTATGGGATTTTATAAGCGTTACCGTTTACGGTGACATTTATAAACCCCACGGGGTTAGCGGGCAACGTAGCAGCCCCAGCGGTAGCCGTTGTAGCACTAGAAAAATTTAACAAATTAAGGAAAAACTGCTGCCATGCGCGTGATGGGCGGTTTGTGTTCCCATCCAAAAACGGCGCTTGTGGATACGGATTAATTTGCTGAGTGTTAGACAATGCCATTAGCTATCCCCATTTGTGGCTTTAAGATTTGCAGAAACAATAACAGCGTTTACAGGGTCGCTGATAGACACTTCAAACACTCGATCACGCGCCATCCCCAAACGCCGCCAGATAGCGCGGTTTTTGTATCTTCCTAATTGACCGATGCTTGTCCAATATTCCCGCGACCATGTAGAGCCGCCATCATTAGACCAGCGCAACATTGCTTGCGGGTTTGTTGTGGTGTCTGTAAAGTAGGTTGCCACCGCATTGCCAATGATGTAAGTCATGAAAGGGTCAATGGTAAACGTGGCAGTCGGCGCAATAATGTAGGGCGAACCCAAGTAATTATTGGTTGACAGCGGTATAACAGATAAACCAGTTGTGCCTACGCCTGGTTGGAATTGAAGCTGCAATTCATCAAAGTATTGACGCTGGAAGTCAGTCACCAAGTGAGGCGCACGGCGTAACCTGCGGACGTTTGTGCCGTTATCGGTGTAATTTAGTTTGTCTAGCGAGTAGATTTTGCCGTTTTCATAATCGCCCACCAAAACCAAGCCTTGGAAAACTGCCGAGCAATTACTGCGGTGACGTTGATAAGACCCATCCGAGGCCATAGACAACCACTTGTGCCACATCCCCGTGGTGGAGTCATACGCCCATGTCAAATTCAACGTAGGGAAAGTTGTAACGTAAACTTCATGGCCTTCTAGCTGGTAAGTAAACGAAATTGCGTCATCAATGTATTTATTCGTTAAAGTGTTCTCAACTGCATGGTTAGAAATCCTTTGTGGGATGTAACCATTCATTTGCATGATTTGTGCTTGACCTCGATTGTTGCGAGATACATACGCAAACGAATTACCTAGACGGGCTACAGAAAACTGAGCCGCAATGCCGTGCTGGGTGGAAGTGCCTGGAATACGCTGGAAAGGAAATGGTACTGCGCCCACATCGCTCCACACCTCAGAGGATGCCTCGCCCATCAAATAGACTTCGCGGTGGTCAACAATCAAAGCCACCAATTTATCCGGAGCGCCATCTTTAAATGCGTAGCTAGTAGATGGCGAAATGGTGCTCAGTAGGTTAGACGAACCCCATTGCTGCGTGCCAGGGTTGTTGTAGACAAAGTAATTGTCAATGATGTCCACCGATGTGCCGCCACTAAAAGCGCCATCAGAACTAGGCAAAACGCTAAAGTTAAGCCCGTACATTGTCTGACCTACTGCAATAGTCAAAGACGAACTGATTGTGTAAGTACCCGTACTGCCCGAGCCAGTTCCAAAGGCAGTGACGATTGTTCCTGCGGTAACGCCTGCGCCTTGTACTGTTTGACCAAGGTAAATAGTCCCAGAGGCCACTGCCGATACGGTCATGGTTGTGCCCGAAACAGTAGCCGTATATCTTGCGCCCACCGCAGCGGAGGCCATTGGCTCTGCCGCTACGGTCTGACTTAGGTTAATGGTGTAAGTGCCAACACCACCTGACCCCGAACCCAAGGCAGTAATCACAGTCTCTGCCGTGATGCCAATACCTGTAAGGCTTTGGTTAGCCGTAATTGTGCCGCTGCTGACGTTTGTTACCGTTAGGGTAGTGCCGCTGATAGAACCCGTAAAAACGGCGTTTGCTGGGCTAGAAATGCGCCATGTGTACCGATACGCCCCATCCACAATGTAAGCGTTTATTCCGTTGTCAGATATGCCAACCCGTCCCGATGACGAATTAAGCAAGCCAACAACGGTTGCACTAAGGTTAGACGTAAAGACGTAAACGTAAGGCCCGCAGACCACAAGCATTTGGCTACCACCCGAAAGGGTACGCATACCGCGTACTTCGGCATTGTTTAGGACAGCTTCAAGGGTTAGCCCTGGCGTTGGGTAAAGCGCCACCACACCGCGAACACCAGGTTGCTTGAGTGGGTCAATTTCGGGAAAGAAATTAATACACTCTTGCGCGTCTTGATAGATAGACGGTGCTTCGTAACTTGGGCCAACAAAACCAAATTCGGGCATATCTGTCCCTTAGCGCAAAAAGCCGCCTGTGAGAATCCAGCCAGCATCTTTAGACCGCCCTGTAAGCAGCGCATCCGCATAACGCGCCACCATTTGAGGCCGCATATTTGTGCGCTTAATTGTGGCTTTTGCTTCGCCTGCAAACTTCTGAATCATGCTAATTTGCACAGGGGAGGCTTTGCCATACATAGGCATTAGGCGTTCAGCTAAACACCAGCGCAAGGCGTTTACATAGCCTTGTGGGATACGCATGATGTCATACATGGTTGTAAAACGGGCAAAGATAGTGTCCGTAAACAAGTGCATTTCGCCTTGCGCTGGGTTAGGCCAAACACTCAAATTACCCAAAGTGTCGCCAGGGTTGTAGTACAGGGCTTTAGGCCACGGGCCGTTTAACGACTTTAGGCCAATCATGGAGTAATCGTCTAGGGTCAATACCGCAACCGGATAGTCAAGGCCACCGCCGTAAATTGGCTGTCCATTGGACGTGGTGTTAATCCGCACATAAGCAGAATTTACCCGCAAAGGCTTTTGGTAGTAAGCTGAGATTGTCGTGCTGGCTACTGTTTGAGATATGTTTACCTGATACGTTCCAGCTTCCAATACATTGCCACCAGCCCCGCCGATAAACGACACAATGGTCGTTCCTGCCGTTATTCCACTACCGCTAAGAGTTTGGTTAAGAGTGATAGCTCCCGACGAAATGGCGGTGACTGTCAGGACGTTGCCCGAAATTGAGCCGGTAAAGGTTGCACCGACTGAACCGCCTGGCCCGATTGTGTATTGAGTTTGCCCACCAACCACGGGGAAAATAATTTCCGTGAAGTTGTAGACCATCATGTCTTCGTTAGACCATTGATCTAACATATCGTTGAGCATATCAAACGCATCTTGCGCCGCTTCGGGCGTAGGCGTTTCACCGGCTTCTAATGCGCCGATGTCTTTCAATGATCTAGAAACTATGTCGATTGGCTGTGCCATTGTTGCTCCAAGGTAAACACAGGCGGTTTCCAGGGAGGCACAACAGATTTCGTCTTGCTAAGAAGCGCCAATTGTTCCTCTAACCGTGATTCTATTACATTTTTCCCGTATTGGGTTGCACCTTCTTTTATCCAAGAAATTACCTGATTTTCAGTAACCTTGGCGTAAGGCGTCTTTACGCTGAACTTGTCAAAATCCCAATTTCCTTCAGTTTCAACTACGTTTTTGTCATCAGTAGCTAAAACGTGGTATTTGGCGTGGGTTATTGCCTCGCCATCCACGGAAATATCAAGAATCTTCCAAGTTGTAATCATTCTTGCTTTTTGGGCTGCTCTTTAGCTTCTTTTTGCAAAGCCTCTACCAATTGGAACACTTCTTGGTACGGCTTTGTACCAAGGTAAGCAAGCACGGCGTTAATCAAATTTACGGATAGGGTTAGCTTGTCGGTCATTTTGTTTCTAGTGTCGTTAGGCGTTTGCGTAATGATTGGATTTCTTTAACTAGCATTGGTACAAGTTTAGAGTAATCTACTGCCATCATTTCTTTTGGGTCAATAGGCTGATATACAGCTTCTGAAGCTACATTAATAATTTCTTGAGCAACAAAACCTGCACGTTGATGTGTTTGGTCTGTAATCCAATCAAAACTGCGAACTTGCATGGCATCAATAACGCTACCAAACTCAGGCGCATCAACAATGTTTTCTTTTAATCGCTGGTCAGAAGCTACATTGTATGTTGTTGTAGAACCTGATACAACAATTGAACCAACTGCCGTTCCAGCATAAGCAAAACGGGCAACTTGTGTGTTAGAGGCATTTCCATTAATACCAAGACCATATCCTGTATTAGCAGTAGTTGCATCTAAAGCTAGAGCTACATTTACTCCACCAATAGATGAACTTGTACTTCCAACCAGTAATCTACCGCTGGAGTCGATACGCATGGCTTCTACGCCTGCTGTAGAAAAGCCTAGCGCATTGGTAGCAGGCAAATACATCCCATTACCCGTGACGCTTGTTCCAGTGGGAATCAATTTTGCTGCCGTTGCCGTGCCGGTAGTGGCAAAGTTTGTTCCATCAAAGGTCAGGCCAGCCGATTGGCTAAACGACCCGTAATGGATTTGATTAGCTGTAAAAGACGTAGCACCCGTGCCGCCGTTAGCAATTGCCAGGTTAGCAAAGGAAAGCGTACCGCTGCCGTTAGTCTGCAATGGTTGTCCGCTAGTGCCATCCGCGCTAGGAAGCGTAAAGTTAATGTTTGATGCCGTATTAGGGCCAAGCAAGTTAACCGAACCGCCTAATGCCGCTTGAAAAGTTAAAGTTCCCATGATGCTTCCTTATGGTGCAATTATAAGTTTAGATGCCAGCAATGCGCCGGTGGATGGCGTAAAACTAAGTTTGGTTGACGTGACGTAAATCGGCAAATTACCTGTGTTTGCCGTTACCCAGGTCGGATAGACCGATGTTGCCGTAGTTGTGTCATTAGTCACAGCCACGTTGTTCGCATTGGTTGCAGTCGTAACAACGCCTGTCGCGCTTGTGTTTTCGGCAAGGATGGATAAATTGCGTGGTAGGCTCATGATTCAATCCATTGGCAGGTTTGTTCGTCTAAGACATAATCACCATCAGGCTTTGGCGGTATAAACGCATCCCTTTGTTGGTCGTAAATATAACCAATTGCTGCGTAATTTTTACGCATTGACCCATTATAAGAAGTTTGTTTCCAAAATGGATACCCATTGCTCCACATAACCAAAAATGCTACGCCTTTGGCTTCAGACTCCACGCCATCAACCAATAACTCATTGTTATGAACGCAATGCACTTCAAGCACTACGTTGTTTTCGTCAAGTTTTGCAAAATGTGCCATGATTAGAACGTAATAGACCCGTTGCCGGTAAATGTATAAATACGATTACCGCCAACATTGGTTATTGTGGGTGAGCCTGTTGTAGATGCTGCTGCGTCATAAGTGTTTGAATAACTAATTATGACCACACCAGAACCACCAGCACCTGATGTTGTGCCAGCAGATATTGCTGCTCCGCCGCCACCGCCGCCTGTGTTTGCTGTTCCTGCTGTTCCACTTGTGGAAGTTGAAGTGGCTACAACACCAGCACCACCACCTCCAGTTCCACCAGCAGGGGCCAGCGTTGTGCCTTCACCACCACCGCCACCACCACCAGCGTAATAAGTGCTAGTTCCAGAAATAGATGACGTTAAACCATCGCCACCTATGCCGCCAACAGTAGCAACCGAGGCATCACCGCCTACTGCGCCTGCGCCACCACCGCCACCACTAAGCCATCTAGCAGATGGGGTACTAAATCTATAACCTCTTCCGCCGGCGTTTCCTTGTCCAGATGTCCCGCTTGTTGATGTTGTAGGAGTGCCAACTACGTTACTTGCGCCAGAGCCTCCAGCAGAACCACCGCTGCCTCCCACTTGAGTAAACCTACCGCCATAACCGCCACCAGTAGCAGATACAGAAACACCTGTTCCGCTGATTGAACTAGCAACACCAGGATTTCCGT
>Ga0136644_10002658_pt1 | contig 13569 bp, 12 predicted proteins | sample C_130820_EF_Meta_FD_94780 | JGI IMG/M metagenome (GOLD analysis project Ga0136644, IMG submission 94780) | Freshwater microbial communities from Lake Croche, Canada to study carbon cycling - C_130820_EF_MetaG (v2) (version 2) | ecosystem: Environmental > Aquatic > Freshwater > Lake | place... | reverse complement strand
TCCTTGGGCAGCAAGTGCCGTTCGCTGTCGAGCAGCCGAGCACTCGGCGCAGCGCTGGGTGGGGTCTGCAGCGCGTTCAACCAGTCGCGCGGTTGACGCACGCGTGACTGCCGCAAAATCCGGTCGGGAAACGAAATCTTGGCGTGCGCACCGGGGCCAATACCGAGGTAATCGCCAAATTGCCAGTAGTTCAGGTTGTGCTGGCACTCTGCACCCGGTCGCGCCCAGGCGGACACCTCGTAGTTCTGCAGGCCGGATTGCGTCAGACGTTGGCTGAGTGCTTGCGCCATCTCGTCGGCCACATCCTCGTCGGGCAGGTGTTCTGGCGGACGCGCCGCAAACAAGGTATTGGGTTCGAGCGTGAGGTGATAGACCGACAAATGCTCGGCGCCCAGGGCCAACGCCCGTTCGATGTCGCGCACCGCGTCGTCCACGCTCTGACCGGGCAAGCCGTACATCAAGTCGAGATTGACGCGCGCGAAGGTTTCGAGCGCGTGCACGGCTGCGGACCGGGCGGCGCCACCGTCGTGAACGCGCCCGATGCGCTGCAAGCTGGTGTCGTCGAAACTCTGAACCCCAAGCGACAAGCGCGTGACCCCCGCAGCGCGAAACCCCTCGAAGCGTTCGGCTTCGAATGTCCCCGGGTTTGCCTCGAGGGTGATTTCCGCATCGGGCAGCAGGCGGACCCGCGCGCGAATCCCCGAAATAATTTCAGCGACCGCAGCTGCGGGCAACAGGCTCGGCGTGCCACCGCCAAAAAAAATGCTGTGGACCGGACGCCCCCAAGTCAGCGGCAGATCGCGCTCAAGGTCGAGTAACACCGCTTCAACGAAGGCCGCGACCGGAACTTCACCTGCGTCGCTGGCGCCCGTGTGCGGCCTCAACTCATGCGAATTAAAATCACAATAGGGGCACTTGCGCAGACACCACGGCACGTGCACATACAGGGATAGGGGCGGCAGAGTCGTCAAACGAATCGTCGCGGGCGCCGCCGCAGCGATGAGGATCCGCTCCATTAAGAACGCTGCATTCGGGTCGGCAACACCGATGCCTCACGCACACTCAACGGGCAACACCCGCGCCGACGACCCTGGCCTGCAACCGAGCCATGAGGGCGCGCATCGCGCGCGCGCGATGGCTGATCGCATTCTTTTGCTCGGGTTCGAGCTCAGCCACCGTACACGAACGCTCGGGCAACCAAAAATGCGGGTCATAACCAAATCCGTGTCGACCTCGGGGCTCGGCGACGATCGAGCCGTGCCATTCGGCGTCGACCACAAGCGGATGCGGATCGTCCGGAGCACGCAGAAAAACCAACACGCAAACGTACCAAGCACCGGGGTCGCGGCCGCGTAAGCGCTCGACCACCAGGGCGTTGTTCGCAGCGTCGCTCGTAACGCCGTCGGCGCCGGCCGCAAAGCGCGCGCTCCGAACACCGGGCTCTCCGCCCAAAGCCAGCGCGCACAGACCCGAATCATCGGCAAGAGCCGGCAACCCCGACTGAGCGCTGGCATGCCGGGCCTTCAGCAACGCGTTTTCTAAAAACGTGTGGTGCGGCTCTTCGCAGGGGGCAATGCCGAGTTGCGATTGCGCAATCAGCTCAAGCCCGAGGGGTGCAAGCAAGGCCTGCATTTCACGCAACTTGCCCGCATTCCCAGACGCCAACACGATGCGCTCGGGGTTCAGCGGGGCCAACGGAGGTCGATTCGACAAGGGTTCGACAAGGGTTAGATAAGGCCGCCGCTGCGGCCGCTGCGTTCGATCACGCCAAGCGCACGCGCAGACTCGCCTGCTGCAGCTGAATCAATTCGGCGATGCCCCGCTCCGCGAGGTCCAGCAGATGGCCGAGCTGGCTGCGGGTAAAGGGCTCGCCCTCGGCCGTACCTTGAATCTCGACCAAGCCCCCGCTTGCCGTCATCACCACGTTACAGTCCGTATCACAGTCGACGTCCTCGGCGTAGTCAAGGTCCAAGACCGGTAAACCCTGCCAGATACCGACCGAGACGGCAGCAACGGGCTCGCGGATCACGCTCGCGAGGTTTGCCAGGACGCCGCGTTCGACCAAGCTCGCAAGCGCGTCGTGGACCGCCACGTAAGCGCCCGTGATCGCCGCGGTGCGGGTGCCCCCGTCGGCCTGCAAAACGTCGCAATCGAGCGTCAGCGTCCGTTCGCCAAGCGCCGCGAGGTCGATCACGGCGCGCAGGCTACGACCAATCAAGCGCTGGATTTCCTGCGTGCGCCCGCCTTGGCGGCCGCGCACCGCTTCGCGGTCCGAACGGGTGTGCGTGGCGCGCGGCAACATCCCGTATTCCGCTGTTAACCAACCCTGCCCCTTGCCACGCAAGAAGCCGGGCACCTTGTCCTCGACGCTAGCGGTGCAGAGCACGCGCGTCTCGCCAAAACAGACCAGGACGGATCCCTCGGCATGGCGGGTGAAACCACGCTCAAACCCTACCGTCCGCAACTGATTGGGCGCACGGCCACTCGGGCGCCGCGGCACTGCTGCACCGCTTGGGTCTTTAGAATTCAGCTCCATTGCTCAGAGGATAGCAGCCTGAACAACCAAGGCCATCCGATTCCACCCGATCGCATCCGATCCCACCCGATTCCATCCCAGACGTTGCCCGCCATGAACACGCCTAACTTGCCCGCGGTCCACAGCATGACCGGCTACGCGAACCGCGCGGCGGAGACCCCTTGGGGGCGTCTCTCGATCGAACTCAAAAGCGTTAATAGTCGCTTTCTTGAAATTAGCTTTCGCACGCCCGATCGGCTGCGCGCGCTCGAGACCCACGCCCGCGAATGCATCGCCATGGCCGTTAAGCGGGGCAAACTCGAATGCCGGATCGCAATTGGCTTAGCCGCCGAATCGCGCGGCGCGCTGGCGCTCGACCACGCTCAGTTAGCCGATCTCGCCCAGGCGCTCGAAACGGTCCGCGCCACGGTGCCCCACAGCGCGCCCCCGAGCGCGCTTGAGCTCCTGCGATGGCCTGGGGTTGTTGTGGGCGAGGCGATGATCCCGGAGGAGGATCCTGCGCCCTTCCACCAGGCGATCCTCGAGCTTTTAGCGCAGGTCCTGTGCGACTTCAACGACAGTCGGGGGCGCGAGGGCGCGAAGATGGCCAGCGCAATCGAGCAACAAGTCCAGGCCATGTGCGCAGCGCTCGGCTCCCTGCGAAGCGCCCTGCCAACGACACTTGCCGCCCAGCAGCACGCCCTCGAGGAACGGCTGCGCGCGGCCTTGGTCGAGGTCGCACCGAGCGTCCCGCTCGAGCAAACCCTGGAGCGCGTGCGCCAGGAAGTGCTCACGCTTGGGTTGCGGGCCGACATCACCGAAGAATGCGACCGCTTGGCTTCGCACCTCGACGAAGTTCTACGGGTTCTGAGCGCGGGCGGTGCGCTCGGCAAACGGCTCGATTTTCTCGCTCAGGAAATGAACCGCGAAGCGAATACGATCGGCTCTAAGTCCTTGGCCCTCGAACAGACCCGAACCGCGATGGCACTTAAGCTCGCCATCGAGCAGATGCGCGAACAATCTCAAAATCTGGAATGAATGATGCAGCAAGCCATGCAGTGGCATTGGCGTGCGTTTGACGCCCTCACCACGACCGATTTGTACCGCATCCTGCAGCTGCGCTCGCAGGTGTTCGTGCTCGAGCAGGCGATCGCCTATCAGGACATCGACGATCTTGATCTGCACGCCATCCATGTGTGCGGCTTCGACGCGGATGCCCACTTGGTGGCCTATGCGCGCTGCATCCCCGCCGGGCTGCGCTACCCCGTCGCCAGCCTGGGGCGAGTCGTCACGGCAGCGACGGTACGCGGGAGTGGGCTAGGCCACGCCCTCGTGCGCCAGGGATTGGCGTGCATCGCAGCCCACCTGGGTAACGGGGCGGTGCGGATCAGCGCGCAGAGCCATTTGCAGGGCTTCTACAGCCAGCACGGTTTCGTGGCCGTGGGCAATGAATACCTCGAGGAAGCGATTTGGCACCGTGCCATGGAGCGTCCAGCGCCGCAATCCGTGCTGCAACAATCGGCGCTACCATCGGCCTGAGGCTTGGCCGATCTCCGCAAACGAGCCGCGCTTCCCTTTACTTTCAATCTGGAATGTCTGCCATGGCCGGAAGCCTGCTGATCGTCGCTGCTCCCTCGGGTGCGGGTAAAACCAGCTTGGTTCGCCAACTCCTTCAGGCGCGCCCCCAGGTCGGCCTTTCGGTCTCGTTCACCACCCGCGGTCCGCGTCCGGGCGAGGTCGATGGCCGCGACTACTTCTTTGTTGACCGAGCCCGTTTCGAAGGGCTGCGCGACACCGGCGCGCTACTCGAATGGGCGCTCGTGCACGGCAACCTCTACGGCACCTCGCGCCCCTGGATTGAAGCCCAAATGGCGGCTGGCAATGACATCGTCCTCGAAATTGATTGGCAGGGTGCCGTTCAGGTGATGAAGCACTTCCCCCGTGCCGTTGCCATCTACATCCTGCCACCGTCGATGCAAGCCTTGCGCGAGCGCCTGATTGGGCGGGGTCAAGACTCTGCCGAGGTCATCGAACGCCGCCTGGCGGCAGCTCGTACGGAACTCGAGCAGGCGTTCAGATTTCAATATGTTATTATCAATCAAGAGTTTAATGAAGCTGCGCGCGAGCTCGTTGCGATCGCAGACGCAGCCCGGTTACGGTTTGATCGGCAACTCGCTGCCCAACCCGCGTTGTTTCATGATCTGGGCATTGTCGATGCGACAGCCCCGAGAACCCCGGCTGAGCCGATCGCGAGCGATCTGCAAGGCTGAACTTTCTAACGAGGAGCCCATCGAATGGCCCGCATTACTGTTGAAGACTGCCTGAAAAAAATCCCCAACCGGTTTGAGCTCACGCTCTCGGCGACCTACCGCGCCCGGATGCTCGCGCAGGGCCACACCGCCCGGGTCGAAAGCAAGGACAAGCCAACCGTGACGGCACTGCGCGAAATCGCAGCCGGCAAGGTCGGCGTCGAAATGTTGCGTCGCGTACCGACCTGAAAATCGCGATCGGGCACACCGCGGCCCTGCCCCAGCGCCTCCGCCTGCTCGCCCCTTGATGGAATCGACGGCGCCGCCTCCCGACCTCACCCCCTTGGGGCGCTTGCGGGCGAAACTGCGGGCGCTGACCCGTTCCCGTCGAGGCATCGCATCCACGCCGATTGCGCAAGAGCCCACGGTCGATTCGCGGGCTAAAACGATCCTCAAACCGTTTCCGGCCAGCGCCGCACCGTCCTCCTCCGCCCCGGCCATCAACGGCACGACCAAGTCGCGCCCCCTATCGCAGACTGCAGACCCAACTGGGGTCGTTACGCTCGCTCCGCTCACGGAGCGTGCCGGGGCGTACCTGGGCGAGGCCGACCTTCGACGCATCCGCGACGCCTATCGGGTCTCGGATTCGGCACACCTCGGTCAGTTTCGCAATAGCGGCGAGCCCTACATCTCCCACCCACTGGCCGTCGCTCAAATTTGCGCGGGCTGGAAGCTCGACGCCGACGCGCTGATGGCTGCGCTCCTGCACGATGTCATGGAAGACAGCGAGATCGGCAAGCAGGAATTGCTCGAGCGCTTTGGCACTCAGGTCGCGGAACTGGTCGATGGCTTGAGCAAACTGGATCGGCTTGAATTTGCTTCGCGCGAGCACGCCCAAGCGGAAAGCTTCCGCAAAATGCTGCTGGCGATGGCGCGCGATGTGCGCGTCATTCTGATCAAGCTCGCCGACCGCCTGCACAACATGCGAACGCTCGACGCGGTGAGTCCGGCGCGACGCCAGCGCATTGCCAGCGAGACCCTCGAGATTTACGTCCCAATCGCGAATCGCCTGGGCTTGAACGCGGTTTACCTCGAACTCATCGACCTCGCGTTCTTGAACCGACACCCGTGGCGCGCCCGCGTACTGCAGCGAGCCATGAAGGCTGCACGCGGAAATCAGCGCGAACTACTCTCGCGCATCCTCGCGTCGGTGCAGGAAAAGCTTCCCGAAATGGGTGTCCGCGCCGAAGTCACCGGGCGCGAAAAGACGCTCTACGGTGTCTACGAGAAGATGGTCGAAAAACGCATGAGTTTCTCGCGCGTGCTCGATATCTACGGATTTCGCCTCATTGTCGACGACGTTCCTGCCTGTTACGTCGCGCTTGGCGCCCTCCACGCAACGTTTAAACCGATGCCGGGGCGCTTCAAAGACTACATCGCGATCCCCAAGCTCAACGGCTACCAGTCGCTGCACACCACGCTGATTGGCCCTTACGGCACACCGATTGAGTTTCAGATTCGCACCCACGCGATGAATCGGGTGGCCGAAAACGGAGTCGCCGCACACTGGCTCTATAAGGCCGAGGGCGAGAGCTTTACCGAGTTGCAACGACGCACCCACCAGTGGCTGCAGTCGCTGCTCGACATCCAGCATCAAACGCGGGATTCGCTCGAGTTTCTTGAGCACGTCAAGGTCGACCTCTTCCCCGACGCGGTCTATGTCTTTACCCCCAAAGGGCGCATTCAGGCCTTGCCACGCGGCGCCACCGTGGTCGACTTCGCCTACGCGATTCATACCGAAATTGGTAACCGAGCGGTCGAAGGACGGGTCAATGATGCCGCGGTGCCCTTGCGCACCGAGCTGCAGAATGGCGACATCGTTGAGGTGCTCACTGACCCGAGCGCAGTGCCCAGTCCCAACTGGCTTGCCTTCGTTCGCACCGGCAAAGCCCGCTCGGCGATCCGTCATTTTTTAAAAACGATCCAATTCGAAGAATCGGTTGGACTTGGGCGTAACCTGCTGGCGCAATCGCTAGCATCGATCGGCATCGATGTCGGCGGCGTCGATCCGCAACTACTGGCGCGAGCCGCCAAAGAAGCGGGCGCCAATTCGCTCGAGTCGCTGCATGCCGATATTGGTCTCGGGCGCGCGCTCGCTCCGGTGGTGGCGCGCACGATCTCGATCTGGAAAACCTTGCGCAGCGACCAAACGCAATTGGCCGTCCCCGAGATGCCCGTCGTGCTCGAAGGTCGCGAAGGCGTTGGGGTTCAGTTTGCCAACTGTTGTTCGCCGGTGCCGGGGGACCGCATCATCGGCCATATGCGGGGCGGTCATGGTCTCGCGGTCCACCGCGAAGATTGTGCGACGGTGGAGCGCCAGCGCCAGAAGGACCCCGAGCGTTGGCTCGAGGTGACCTGGCCGGCCGAAAGGCAAGGGAGCTACCGTTCGCGGCTCGAGATCTATGCCCGCAACGAGACCGGCACGCTCGGCCGGATCGCGAGCGAAATCTCAGCGGCTGGGTCCAACATCGCGCACGTCACGATGGACGAGGACGCCCACGCCCATGCGTTCTTACGCTTTGTTGTGCTGGTGCGCGATCGCGTGCATCTGGCGCGCGTGCTGCGGCATCTGCGCCGGGTACCCCAGGTCGAACGGATTACGCGACAGTAGTGGCTTCGGTTGGCGGGTCCGGGTCAGGATCTTCATCGCCGGTCGGTGCGTCAATTCGGGGCTCAAGGGTTTCGTAGCGGATCGCGGTCACCTCGAGCATCTGGAGGCCCCCTGGGGTTTCGACCTTGACTTCGTCGCCTTCGCGGGCGCGCAGTAACGCGCGTGCAACCGGCGAAATCCAGCTGATCCAGCAACGCGGGGGATCGATCTCATCCACCCCCACGACGCGAACGGTCTGCTCTCGACCCTGAGCGTCGATCAAGTCAACCGTGGCGCCGAAGAAAACTTGTTCGCGGTTGGGCTGCTGGGCCGGATCGACGACCTCGGCCAGGTCCAAGCGTTGGGTTAAGAACCGGATCCGCCGGTCGATTTGACGCAAGCGTCGTTTACCGTACTGATAGTCTGCGTTTTCAGAACGATCGCCATTGCTCGCTGCCCACTGCACGACCCGCACCACCTCCGGACGTTCGATGTCGAGCAGCTGCAAGAGTTCGCGTTTTAAACGGGCGTGACCTTGCGGCGTAATGTAGTTGCGCGGCGGCGCCGGCATGGCTCGCTTAACTGCCCGCGAGGGCCATCCGTTCAATCAACACCGAGCCCGAGCGACGCGATCCGCGGTCGTAAACGTCGGCCCCCACCGCGACAATCGCGCGAAACATGTCGCGCAAATTTCCGGCGATGGTGATCTCCTCGACCGGGTAAGCAATCACCCCGCCCTCGACCCAAAAGCCAGTCGCTCCGCGCGAATAGTCGCCCGTCACCGTGTTAACGCCCTGCCCCATCAATTCGGTCACGAAAAGGCCTGTGCCCAATTTACGCAGCATCTCCGGCAGGTCATCTTCAGCGCGCGTCGCAGCGCTGACCAAGGCGAGGTTGTGCTCGCCGCCCGCGTTACCAGTGGTTTTCAGGCCGAGCTTGCGCGCCGAATAACAGGACAAAAACCACGCCTCGAGCCGCCCTTGGTCGACAATGCGGCGCGCCTGCGTGGCAACGCCATCGTCATCAAACGGCGCACTCCCCATCGCGCGCGGCAAATGGGGCGATTCGGTCATGGAGATGTGCGGGGCGAAGACATCGGTGCCCATTGCTTCGAGCAAAAAACTTGCGCGCCGATACAGCGACCCGCCACTGGCGGCGCCGACAAAACTGCCGAGCAGCCCGCATGCCAGAGGGGCTTCAAACAAAACCGGGACTTGACGGGTCGAGAGCTTGCGCGAGCCCAAACGGGCAAGCGCACGCTGCGCCGCGTAGCGCCCGACGGCTTCAGGGGCCGACATCGTTTGCGCGTCGCGCTCACTGGTATACCAGCCATCGCGTTGCATCGAGCGCCCGCGCTTGGCGATTGGCCCGACCCCCAAACTATGCCGTGAGTAGGGGTAACCGCCCCGAAAGCCGCGGCTGTTGGCCAACAAGAAATGCCCCTGGCTGCTCGAGACGCTGGCGTCGCAATCAAAGATTTCGCGAGCGCTCCCGAGCGCAGCGTCTTCGGCGCGCAGGGCCAGCTGCGCGGCCGCTTCGGTGTTTACAGGCCAAGGATGAAAAAGGTCGAGATCAAGCGGCGCACGCGCGAACTCCTCGGGCTCCGCCAGCCCCGCACAATCGTCTTCCGCGGTAAAACGCGCGATGTCATAAGCGGCACGCACGGTGTCGGCGAGCGCTTGCGGCGAAAAATCGCTGGTATTGGCGTCGCCCCGGCGCTGACCCAGGTAGAGGGTGACCGAGAGGCCTTTGTCACGATTCTGTTCGACAGTCTCGACCTTGCGCTTACGCACATTCACCGAGAGACCGACGCTCTCCGAGAGACCCAGCGCGGCGTCGGAAGCGCCCAAGGCGCGGGCCAGTGCCAGAGCATCGTCGGCAATCTGGTCGAATTGAGCGCGGTCGTATGCAAACATCGTGGCGCTATGATAAACCCATGGCTAGAAGACGCATTCCGAATCCGCAACCCGAATGGGTTGACCGCAACTCAGCAAAGACGTCCAGGGAGACCGGCCCGGACGAACGCAGCGCGCGCGCCGCTGACTTCGATCGTGGCGCCGCGAATGCTCGTTTGGTCGACCCCGAAAACCCCGATCTCGACGATTTTGAGACGGGCTACGACGGCCCCAGCAAGTCGCAACGCAAGCGTGACATGACCGCGCTGCAAAAACTCGGAGAACAGCTAATCGCACTGCCCACGCCCGTCCTGCGCGGTTTGGAATTGCCGGAGCGGCTTGTCGATGCCATTCTGGAAATGAACAACACCCGTACCCACGAAGGTCGGCGGCGGCAGATGCAGTTCATCGGCAGGCTCATGCGCGATGTCGACCCCGAGCCAATCCAGCGGCTGCTCGACCACCGCGAGCGGCCGCACCGCGACGAGGTCGCGGCCATGCATGAGGCGGAGCGCTGGCGCGAACGCTTGATTGAAGACGACCGCTTGGTGGTGGATTTTGTCGAACGCTATGCGGTCGAGGACTTGCAGCAGTTGCGCTCCAACATTCGTGCCGCGCGGTTGGAACATGCCTCGCAGCGCCACGGCCGGCAGTATCGTTTGCTCTACAAGCGGCTGCGCGCTGCGATGGCGGGGCCAACGGAATCGGCGCTTGCCGATTCGACAGATGATTTCGACACCGAAGACGACAACGCGTTTTTAGACGTCGGCACACACCGAGACACCTGAGCGTCGACGTCGCTCGCGACGGTTACGAGCGCTCCCTGCAACAACGATAGCCAGAGGCTTTGTGATGGATCGTGCTACCGCCCCCGTCAAGATTGGACTGGTCTCCATCAGCGATCGCGCCTCAAGCGGCGTGTACCAAGATCTGGGCATTCCAGCCCTTCGGGACTGGCTTGGCTTGGCCGTGACCAGCCCCCTGGAGTTCGAAACCCGATTGATCCCGGACGAGCGCCCGTTGATCGAAGGCGCGCTCACTGAACTCGCAGACGCGTGCGCGTGTCATCTCGTGTTCACCACCGGAGGCACCGGACCCGCGCCGCGCGACGTTACGCCGGAGGCGACGTTGGCGATTGCGCACCGGGAGATGCCCGGTTTTGGCGAGGAGATGCGGCGAATCAGCCGCCACTTTGTCGCGACGGCGATTCTGTCGCGACAGACCGCGGTGATTCGCGGCCACACGCTAATCGTCAATTTGCCGGGCCAGCCGAAGGCGATCCGCGAAACCTTGGAAGGCGTGCGCGACGCCGAAGGGCAGATTCGCATCGATGGCATTTTCAGTGCCATCCCGTATTGCCTCGATCTGCTGGGCGCGCCTTACCTGGAGACCGATCCCAAGGTGTGTCGGGCGTTTCGACCCAAGTCTGCTCAACGCCCGACCGCTTAGCGGGGACGTTTACCCGCGCCGGCCGACCTCGAGCACACCACGGATGCCGCGCAGCGCGGCCATCGCCGCCTGCGCCTGCTCGCGACCGGCCACTTCGACCGTAAAACGCATGGTGGCGATCTCCCCGCGTGTGAGCGTCTGCACAGCGGTGACATTGATGCGGTCGCGCGCAAGTACGTCCGAAACATCGCGCAACAAACCCGCACGATCGTTGGCGCGAACCTGAATGTCGAGGGGAAACCGCGCTTGGCTCGCGGGCTGGCGACCGTCCCAGGCGGCCTCGAGAACACGCTCGGGCGATCGGCGGGTCAATTCAGCCAGACTGCGGCAATTCGAACGATGGATCGAAATTCCGCGCCCGCGCGTTACAAACCCCTGGATGGGGTCGGGTGGCACGGGCCGGCAGCAACGCGCGAGTTGCGACAACACATCGACGCCCACCACCAGCACCCCGGAGCTGGCAACGCTGCCCGTCGCGGCGCCCGCGGTGTGGAGCGCACTCGGAGGCCGTCCGCGCGCAATGCGGGCGAGCGTCTGCGCATCGGCAACTGCAGCGTCCTCAACGGGTTCCTCGTGGGGAGCCCGAATCGCTTGCTCGAGCGCACGCGGGCCGATTTCCTCGCGCGCCATCGCCAGAAACAAAGCGCGTGGGTCGGCAAGACCGAGGCGTTGCGCCAGCGTTTCAAACGGCACGACCGTACGCCCTTCGCGGGCGAGCGTCCGTTCGACAAGGGCGCGTCCGCTGGCAATGTCGCGCTCAATCTCGAGCGCGTTGAACCACTGACGCACCTTCGCGCGCGCACGCTGGCTCGCGAGATAGCGCCGCTCCGGATTCAACCAATCGCGCGACGGCCCATCCTGGGCGTTGCGGCTGGTCAGCACTTCCACCGTTTGACCGTTGCGCAGCGGCGTATCGAGCGGAACCAAAATGCCATCGACGCGCGCGCCGCGACAGCGATGCCCGAGCTCGGTGTGCAACTGGTAGGCAAAATCGAGTGGCGTCGAACCCTGAGGCAGTTCGATCACGCGCGCTTGCGGCGTCAGCACGTAGAGATGCGGATCGACGGCAAGCGCGGCGGCTTCGCCAGAGCCCAGCTGCGCACCGACGTCGCGCTGCCAAGCAAGCAGTTGGCGAACCCAGGCAATGCGCTGCAGATCTTGCGCGTCTGGGCTCGCGCTGGCCGACCCCACCAATCCCGTCGATTTCTCTTTGTACCGCCAATGGGCGGCCACGCCGTACTCTGCGTGATCATGCATTTCCTGAGTACGAATCTGGATTTCGAAGGGGCGCTCGTCATCGCCCAGAACGACGGTATGAAGCGACCGGTAGCCGTTGGGTTTAGGACGCGCAATGTAATCATCGAAGTCGTCAGCGAGGGGGCGCCAGAGCGTATGCACGATCCCAAGCACGGTGTAGCAAGCGCGCACATCACCCACGATGACGCGAAACGCGCGCAGGTCCTGCACCTGGTCAAAATCAAGCCGTTTCGCGCGCATCTTCGAAGCGATGCTGTAGATGTGTTTGGCGCGCCCAGAGACCTGGCCTGCAATCCCAGCCTGGGCGAGCTCTTGGCGCAATCGCGCGATCGCAGCGGCAACGCTGGCCTCGCGCTCGGTACGTCGTTCGTCCAGGCGGCGCGCGATGGATCGGTATTGATCGGGGTCAAGAAACCGAAAGGCGAGGTCTTCGAGTTCCCACTTCAGCTGCCACAGACCAAGGCGATTCGCCAACGGTGCCAGCACCTCGAGGGAGTCCTTGGCGAGGCCGGGCTCGGGTTCGCGCTTCACTGCCGCGTGGAAGCGCAGGGTTTGTACGCGCGAGGCGAGCCGAATCAGCACGACACGGATATCGCTCGACATCGCGAGCAGCATTCGCCGCAACGTCTCGACCTGCGCGGAAGCTGCGGCCGAGCTCGCAGCGAGTGCCCCGATCGAACGCAAGCGCAAGAGGCGCCCAACGCCTTCGACCAGCGCGCGCACCTCGGCGCCGTACGCGTTCTCGATCGCGTCGAGCTTGAGCGGCGGCACGGCGCCAAAAAGAACGGCGGCAACCATCGTGGCCTGATCGGCGCCAAGGGCGCTGAGAATCTCGCGCGCCCCGCGCGCGTGGGCAAACCAATCCTCCCCGTTCGGGGATGGGACGAGCGCAGAGTCCCCTTGCGCGAGCTGATCCTGCAACCAGCCAAGGCAAGCGTCTGCCGCGACAACGGGACTTTGGTGGGGCGTCGGCGACGCGACGGGCTTTATCGGCATAGCTCGGATTGTCAGCGAATTCCCCGTCCTGAGCGCGTCGAGGGCCCTGCATCATCCTTGGATCACCCTTGGATCAGCCCTGGGATTGCCCCTGGATTGCCCCTGGATTACCCACCGCCCGTCCGCCAGGCAGCCGTCCGGGTCTCGGGCACCCGAGTTTAACCAGCCTCCAACAGCGAACCCTTCTGGTGGGCCGGCGATTGCATCCGAATCGTCGTGCGCAGCCGAATCGGGATACGAGCGCTCGATTGGCCCTGAAGATCGGTCGCTTGATAATAACGACAAGCCCAGGCGCTGCCACCGAACGCACTCGTACCCGCGAACGCATCGACGCTCGAGGCCGAAAACCCGTTCGCGGAGCCACCGTTCGCCAGCGTGGCCCCGCTGCTCGGGGTTGATGCGGGGCAACCGTCGACCCGTTTCAGGGCTGCAATGTTTGTCGAGATGAGGCAACCCGAGGGCAGTGGCAGCGCGAGGTCTCGGTCTCGCGGGCCCGCTGTGAAAGGGTCGAGTGAGGCCGTTACCAGCTCAGCATAGCGCTGCCGGGCCGCGCCCTCT
>Ga0136644_10002657_pt1 | contig 13573 bp, 23 predicted proteins | sample C_130820_EF_Meta_FD_94780 | JGI IMG/M metagenome (GOLD analysis project Ga0136644, IMG submission 94780) | Freshwater microbial communities from Lake Croche, Canada to study carbon cycling - C_130820_EF_MetaG (v2) (version 2) | ecosystem: Environmental > Aquatic > Freshwater > Lake | place... | reverse complement strand
GTGATCCCGAGGCGATCATCACGCTGGAAAAGATGATCTTTCCTGAACCGGTGATCTCGCAGGCTGTTGAGCCGAAGACCAAGGCAGACCAGGAAAAAATGGGCATCGCGCTTGGTCGACTGGCGCAAGAAGATCCCTCGTTCCGCGTTCGCACAGACGAAGAGTCCGGCCAAACGATCATCTCCGGCATGGGTGAGTTGCATCTTGAGATCATCGTTGATCGCATGAAGCGTGAATTCGGCGTCGAGGCCAATGTCGGCAAGCCGCAGGTGGCCTACCGCGAAACGATACGCAAATTGATCAGCGATGTCGAAGGCAAGTTTGTTCGGCAGTCGGGCGGCAAGGGCCAGTATGGACACGTCGTGCTGACCGTTGAGCCCCAGGAGCCGGGCAAGGGCTTTGAATTCGTTGATGCGATCAAGGGTGGTGTGGTGCCACGGGAATTCATCCCTGCTGTGAAGAAGGGCGTTGAAGAGTCTTTGCCGGCAGGCGTACTTGCAGGCTTCCCAGTGGTTGACGTCAAGGTCACTTTGACTTTCGGCTCCTACCACGAGGTTGACTCGAATGAAAACGCCTTCAAGATGGCTGCCTCCTTGGGATTCAAGGATGGTTGCCGCAAGGCCAGCCCGGTCATCCTCGAGCCGATGATGGCTGTCGAAGTCGAGACACCGGAGGACTATGCCGGTAATGTGATGGGCGACTTATCTTCACGTCGTGGCATGGTGCAGGGAATGGACGATATGCCTGGCGGGGGCAAAGCTATCAAGGCCGAGGTTCCACTGTCCGAGATGTTCGGCTACTCGACGACGCTTCGTTCGATGTCGCAAGGTCGTGCCACCTACACCATGGAATTCAAGCACTACAGCGAGGCTCCCAAGAACGTAGCCGACGCCATCATCACGGCGCGTGGTAAGTAACTACACCTGAAAGTACAAGCCGGTCTTCTGCGGGTTGCCGTTTACTGCCAGTGGTAGACGAATTAATTCCCCGCAGGAAACCTTAAACCAGACACTGGCACTGCTCTTTATACGGAGAAAACGAAATGGCAAAAGGCAAGTTTGAGCGTACCAAGCCGCACGTGAATGTGGGGACGATTGGGCATGTGGATCATGGCAAGACGACGCTGACGGCGGCGATCACGACGGTGCTGAGCAAGCTGTTTGGTGGTGAGGCCAAGGCCTATGACCAAATTGATGCTGCGCCTGAGGAGAAGGCACGCGGCATCACTATTAACACGGCGCACGTCGAGTACGAGACCAAGAATCGTCACTACGCGCACGTTGACTGCCCTGGGCACGCTGACTATGTGAAGAACATGATCACTGGTGCTGCGCAGATGGACGGTGCGATCTTGGTGTGTTCGGCTGCTGACGGCCCGATGCCGCAAACGCGCGAGCACATCTTGCTGGCTCGTCAGGTGGGTGTTCCGTACATCATCGTCTTCCTCAACAAGTGCGACATGGTCGATGACGCCGAGTTGCTTGAGTTGGTCGAGATGGAAGTGCGCGAGCTGCTCGACAAGTACGACTTTCCGGGTGACACCACCCCCATCATCCATGGCAGCGCCAAGTTGGCCATGGAAGGTGACAAGGGCGAGCTCGGCGAGGGCGCGATTCTCAAACTCGCCGAAGCGCTTGACAGCTACATCCCCACGCCTGAGCGTGCGGTGGATGGTGCATTCCTGATGCCTGTGGAAGACGTGTTCTCGATTTCTGGTCGTGGCACTGTGGTGACCGGTCGTATTGAGCGCGGCATCGTCAAGGTCGGCGAGGAAATTGAGATTGTGGGTATCACCGTCACGCAGAAGACCACCTGCACCGGTGTTGAGATGTTCCGCAAGCTGCTCGATCAAGGCCAAGCTGGTGACAACGTGGGTATTTTGTTGCGTGGTACCAAGCGCGAAGACGTGCAGCGTGGTCAAGTGCTGTGCAAGCCTGGCAGCGTCAAGCCGCACACTCATTTCACGGCTGAGATTTATGTTCTGAGCAAGGAAGAGGGCGGTCGTCACACGCCGTTTTTCAACAACTACCGGCCGCAGTTTTATTTCCGCACGACTGACGTGACGGGTGCGGTGGAGTTGCCCAAGGACAAGGAAATGGTGATGCCTGGCGACAACGTGAGCATCACGGTGAAGTTGATCAACCCGATTGCGATGGAAGAGGGCTTGCGCTTTGCTATTCGCGAGGGTGGCCGCACTGTTGGCGCAGGCGTGGTGGCAAAGATCATTGAGTAAATGTTGGAGTTGGACGACTGGCAGCCGGCGCTTGCCGGTGCCGGTCTTTGCCAGTCAACATCAATCGCAGGCAAAACTTTGCCTCACCGCTCTTTAAGGAATAGTTATGCAAAAGCAAAAAATCCGCATTCGTCTGAAAGCGTTCGATTACAAGCTGATCGACCAGTCTGCGCTTGAAATCGTAGAGACCGCCAAGAGGACTGGTGCCATAGTGAAGGGCCCTGTGCCATTGCCTACGCGCATGCAGCGCTTCGACATCCTGCGTTCGCCGCACGTCAACAAAACCTCTCGAGACCAGTTCGAGATCCGTACGCACCAGCGCCTCATGGATATCGTGGACCCAACGGACAAGACGGTTGATGCGTTGATGAAACTGGACCTTCCCGCAGGTGTCGACGTCGAGATCAAGCTTCAGTGATTTAAAAGTCGAGACAGAACTAGTGGAGCACTGAAAACGTGCTATACTCTTAGACTTTCCTAGATCGCCATTTTGGTGGTGATTCCATAATTCAGCCCGGCCAATCGATGTCGGGTGTGTGCAACAAAGGTGTCGCTTTGCGGCGCCGGAGAACCATCATGAGTCTAAGCAATCGCCTCGGATTGCTGGGTCGCAAGGTGGGCATGATGCGCATTTTCACGGACGACGGCGATGCCGTTCCTGTGACGGTGCTCGACGTGTCCAACAACCGTGTGACGCAGATCAAGACCGCAGAGACAGACGGCTACATCGCAATTCAGGTTGCATTCGGTGAGCGTAAGGCTTCCCGCGTCAACAAGCCTTCCGCTGGACACTTGGCCAAGGCCGGGGTAGAGGCTGGCCGGATTCTCAGGGAGTTTCGTGTCGAGGCTGCTGTTGCGGCGGGCTACACGCCCGGGTCCACGGTTCCTGTGACGGGAGTATTCTCAGTTGGCCAAAAGGTCGACGTGCAGGGCACTTCCATCGGCAAAGGTTTCACCGGTACCATCAAGCGTCATAACTTCAAGTCTCAGCGCGCGTCGCACGGCAATAGCCGTTCGCACAACGTCCCTGGCTCGATTTCGATGGCACAGGATCCGGGTCGCGTGTTCCCGGGCAAGAAAATGTCTGGACATCGTGGTGATGTCACTAAGACCACGCAAAACCTTGACATTGTCCGGATTGATGAGGCGCGCCAGCTGTTACTCGTGCGTGGTGCAGTTCCCGGTTCGAAGAACGGTCACATCGTCGTTAGCCCCGCCGTGAAGGTGAAAGCCAAGAGGGGGGGCAACTGATGCAACTCGAGCTGCTCAACGCCCAAGGCCAAGCCGCATCAAAGGTCGATGCGCCAGACACGCTGTTCGGGCGAGATTACAACCAAGCCTTGATACACCAAATTGTGGTGGCGTTTCAGGCCAATGCCCGCCAAGGCACTCGCGCGCAGATGGACCGTGCGGAAGTCAGTCACTCTACCAAGAAGCCTTGGAATCAAAAAGGTACTGGCCGGGCTCGCGCGGGTATGTCTTCGTCGCCGATCTGGCGTGGGGGTGGTCGAATTTTCCCCAACAGGCCGGATGAAAATTTCACCCAAAAAATAAACAAGAAGATGTACCGGGCTGGTATGGCGTCCATCTTTTCCCAGCTGGCGCGCGAAGGTCGGGTTTCGGTCATTGACTCGATCGAGGTCGATTCACCGAAAACGAAGCTTTTCGCCGCCAAGCTCAAGGCGATGGGGTTGGACTCGGTTCTGGTTATTGCTGAGCAGGTGGATGAGAACCTGTTGCTCGCGTCCAGAAATTTGCCCAACGTTCTGGTGGTTGAGCCACGTTATGCCGACCCGCTGTCTTTGATCCACTTCAAAAGGGTCTTGGTGACCAAGGCTGCGATTGAGCAACTCAAGGAGATGCTGGCATGACCGCAGTTAAGTATGCCGAGGACCGTCTGGCGCAGATTTTGGTGGCGCCGATCGTCAGCGAGAAATCAACCATGATCTCGGATAAGTACAACCAAGTGTTGTTTCAGGTGCTTCGGGACGCGACTAAGCCTGAAATAAAGGCTGCGGTTGAGTTGATGTTCAAGGTCGAGGTCGAGTCCGTTCAAACCGTTGTGCAAAAAGGTAAGGTCAAGCGTTTCGGCCGTTCAGTCGGTCGCCGCGACCATGTCAAGAAGGCATACGTCTCCTTGAAGGCAGGGCAGGAACTCAACATTTCTGGGGGGGGCGCGTAATGGCCGTCGTCAAAGTCAAGCCGACATCGCCTGGTCGTCGAGCAGTTGTGAAGGTGGTTCACGCCCATCTGCACAAAGGCAAGCCAGAGGCATCGTTGCTGGAGCCTCAGTTCCAACACGCTGGGCGAAACAACAACGGGCACATCACCATCCGCCACAAGGGCGGTGGGCACAAGCATCACTATCGTGTGGTCGACTTCGTGCGCAACAAAGACGGTATTCCCGCAAAGGTAGAGCGCATCGAATACGACCCAAATCGTACGGCTCACATTGCGTTGGTGTGCTACGCCGATGGTGAGCGACGTTACGTGATCGCGCCTCGTGGCTTGGAGATTGGTCAGACGCTGTTGAGTGGGGCAGAGGCCCCGATCAAGGCTGGAAACACGCTCCCGATTCGCAACATTCCTGTGGGTTCAGTGATTCATTGCATTGAGTTGCTGCCAGGCAAGGGAGCTCAAATCGCCCGCTCGGCCGGAACAGCTTGCACCTTGCTCGCCCGCGAGGGTACGTACGCTCAAGTCCGTCTGCGTTCGGGCGAGGTACGGCGGATTCATATCGATTGCCGGGCCACGATTGGTGAGGTGTCCAACGAAGAGCATAGCTTGCGCCAGTACGGCAAGGCTGGAGCAATCCGCTGGAAGGGCATCCGCCCGACAGTTCGTGGCGTGGCCATGAATCCGGTGGATCACCCTCACGGTGGTGGCGAGGGTCGTACTGGCGAGGGGCAGGTACCTGTTTCTCCATGGAACACGATGACCAAGGGTTACCGCACTCGCAACAACAAGCGCACGCAAACGTTCATCGTTTCGCGTCGCAAGAAGTAAAGGGGCCGCAAGATGACCCGTTCGCTGAAGAAAGGTCCTTTCGTTGATCACCACCTGATGTCAAAGGTTGACAAGGCAGTGGCCATCAAGGACAAAAAACCAATCAAGACTTGGTCGCGTCGCTCAACGATATTGCCAGATTTCATCGGGCTAACGATCGCGGTTCACAACGGAAAGCAGCACATCCCTGTCTATGTCACTGACCAGATGGTTGGCCATAAGCTGGGTGAGTTTGCGCTGACCCGCACCTTCAAGGGACATCCGGCCGACAAAAAGGCCGCGAGGAAATAAGGAACCGTGATGGAAACCCGTTCAATCGTTCGTGGCGTCAGGCTGTCTGCAGACAAGGGGCGACTGGTCGCTGACTTGGTCCGCGGTCGCCCAGTGGATCAAGCGCTCAACATTCTCACGTTCACGCCGAAGAAGGCCGCCGGCATCATCAAAAAGGCGCTGGAATCGGCCATCGCTAATGCTGAGCACAACGACGGTGCCGACATCGACGAACTCAAGGTCAAGACGATCTTCGTTGAGCAGGGCGCGACCCTGAAGCGTTTTTCTGCCCGCGCTAAGGGTCGGGGCAATCGCATCAGCAAGCCGACCGCGCACATCTACATCACCGTCGGCAACTGAGGCTCAAGGAAGATCATGGGACAAAAGATTCATCCGATCGGGTTTAGGTTGCCGGTCACAAAAAACTGGGCTTCACGCTGGTACGCAAATAATCAGAATTTCGCGACGATGCTTGCGGAAGATTTGAAAGTTCGTGAATTCCTCAAGGTGAGGTTGAAAAGTGCAGCGGTGTCGCGTGTGCTGATTGAACGTCCGGCCAAGAATGCACGAATCACTATCTTTTCCGCTCGTCCTGGTGTGGTCATCGGAAAAAAGGGCGAGGACATCGAAAGCTTAAAGGCGGAGTTGACAAGGCGACTCGGCGTGCCGGTCGCCGTCAACATTGAAGAAGTCCGCAAGCCTGAAATTGACGCGCAGTTGATAGCCGACAGCATCACCCAACAGCTCGAAAAGCGGATCATGTTTCGCCGGGCCATGAAACGCGCCATGCAAAACGCAATGCGTTTGGGCGCGCAAGGTATCAAGCTGATGTCTTCAGGCCGGCTTAATGGTATCGAGATTGCTCGTTGCGAATGGTACCGAGAGGGCAGGGTTCCTCTTCACACCTTGAAGGCTGATATTGATTACGGGTTCTCTGAGGCCAAGACGACTTACGGGATCATCGGCGTCAAGTGTTGGGTATACCGGGGTGACCGCTTGGGACAAGGGGAAACTCCTGGCATGGTGGCCAAGCCAGAAGGTGATGATGATCGACGCCCACGTCGCAACGCTCGCCCTGGCGCCCCCGCAGGACGTGCGCGTCCTGGCGACAATCCTGGAACAGACCGTGGACTGCGCGCTGGGCCAAAGTCAGCGGATGGCGCGGCTACGGTAGTTGATGGCGGTGATGGCAAGCCTTCTGCCGTTAAGCGTGTTCGCAAGGCGGTGCCACCCACGCCTGGCGAAGTCAAAGGAGAATAACGATGCTGCAACCAGCGCGCAGAAAGTTTCGCAAAGAACAAAAAGGCCGCAACACGGGAGTGGCGACACGTGGTGCCAAGGTTTCGTTCGGCGATTTTGGATTGAAGGCAACCGAGCGTGGGCGATTGACCGCACGGCAGATTGAAGCGGCAAGGCGTGCAATTTCTCGGCACGTGAAGCGCGGTGGAAGGATTTGGATCCGGATTTTTCCGGACAAGCCGATCTCGCAAAAGCCAGCCGAAGTTCGCATGGGTAACGGTAAAGGCAACCCGGAGTATTACGTGGCTGAAATTCAGCCAGGTAAGGTTCTGTATGAGATCAATGGCGTGCCTGAAGAGCTCGCTCGCGAGGCCTTCAGGCTCGCGTCGGCCAAGCTGCCCCTCAGCACCACATTCGTTGCCCGACAAGTCGGCGCTTGATGTCTACCGGAGAACTCAAAGTGAAAGCATCAGAACTCCGAGCGAAAGACGTTCCAGGCCTCAAAAAAGAGGTCAGTGACCTGCTCAAATCTCACTTCGGCTTGCGTATGCAGAAGGCGACTCAGCAATTGTCAAACCACACGCAGCTGGGTAACACGCGGCGGGATATCGCGCGTGCCAAGACAATCTTGGCACAAAAGAAACGTGAAGTGAAAGAAGCCACGAAATGAGCCAAGTTCAAGCCGTCAGCAGAGAAAAGACAGTCCGGACCTTGGTCGGTAAAGTGGTTAGCGATAAGCGCAGCAAGACCATTACCGTTTTGATTGAGCGTCGAACTAAACACGAGCTTTACGGAAAGATCGTCGCGAAGACCAGCAAGTACCACGCGCATGACGAAGCGAATGAGTACAAGAACGGTGATGTGGTGGAGATCTCTGAAAGCCGTCCCATCTCCAAGACCAAGGCGTGGGTCGTAACGAAGCTGGTTCAAAAGGCCAGAGAAGTCTGACCTGAGAAGGGGCGCCGGTCCCCCAATTTTGGTGCGCCTGAAAATTAGTTTGCTGCTTACGAAAAAAGCAGATAGACTAGAGGGCTTATCTTCGTTGCCTTGGCTGAATCGGGCAACATTCACCCTAATCGACTTTAGGCCTAACGGCTTGAAGTAACGGGACCAAGACTGGCTGAGAAGCGCTCGCGTTTGTGAGTTGCCTATCGGCATAAGTTGGGAAAAAAAATGATCCAAATGCAATCGCGACTTGACGTCGCTGACAACACTGGCGCGAAGTCAGTGATGTGTATCAAAGTCCTTGGTGGCTCCAAAAGGCGCTACGCCGGCATTGGTGATGTGATCAAGGTCAGCATCAAAGAGGCGGCGCCTCGCGGTCGCGTCAAGAAGGGCGAGGTCTATAGTGCCGTGGTGGTGCGCACCGCAAAGGGCGTGCGCAGGCAGGATGGTTCGTTGGTGAAGTTCGATGGCAACGCCGCAGTCTTGCTGAATGCGAAATTGGAGCCAATCGGCACTCGAATATTCGGGCCGGTCACACGTGAGTTGCGCACCGAACGATTCATGAAGATTGTTTCGCTCGCTCCAGAAGTACTTTAAAAGCGGTAGGGGTCAGTTGATGAACAAAATTCGCAAGGGTGACGAGGTCATCGTTTTGACGGGTCGTGACAAGGGCAAGCGCGGAGTCGTGGCCACAAGGATCGATAAGGATCATGTTGAGGTCGAGGGTGTAAACGTCGTCAAGAAGCACGTCAAACCCAATCCGATGAAGGGTGTGACCGGTGGCATTGTGGAGAAAACAATGCCGGTGCACCAGTCGAACGTGGCGATTTTCAACTCCTCGTCTGGCAGGGCGGATCGTGTGGGGGTCAAACTTCTTGCGGATGGCAAGAAAGTTCGAGTTTTCAGGTCTAGTGGCGAAGAAATTAAGGTTTAAAGGTCTGATATGGCGCAACAACAATTGGCTCGTCTTCAGGTTATTTACCGCGACACCATCGCTCCTGGATTGATAGCTAAGTTCGGCTATCAGTCGCCGATGCAGGTACCCCGGATTACCAAGATCACTCTCAATATGGGTGTGAGCGAAGCAGTGTCGGATAAGAAGGTGATGGAGCACGCCGTCAGCGACATGACCAAAATCGCAGGGCAAAAGCCGGTTGTGACCAAGTCGAAGAAAGCGATTGCAGGATTCAAGATCCGTGACGGCGTGCCTATTGGCTGCATGGTTACGCTGCGCGGGATCCAGATGTATGAATTCTTGGACCGCTTCGTAACTGTTGCTCTGCCCCGAGTCCGCGACTTCCGCGGTATTTCCGGTCGTTCCTTTGACGGACGCGGTAACTACAACATTGGGGTTAAAGAGCAGATCATTTTCCCTGAGGTGGACTACGACAAGGTAGATGCGCTTCGTGGGTTAAATATAAGTATTACGACCACCGCAAAGAGCGATGACGAGTGCAAGGCTCTTCTTGCAGCATTTAAATTTCCGTTTAAGAACTGAGGCTGGTTGTGGCAAAAGTATCACTCATTCAGCGTGAAATCAAGCGTGAACAGTTGGCGGCTAAGTACGCCAAAAAATACGCTGAGTTCAAGGGAATTGCAAACGATGCAAAGAAGTCCGATGAGGAGCGATATGCCGCTCGCCTCGAACTACAAAAATTGCCACGTAATTCATATCCCACCCGTCAACGAAATCGTTGTGCTTTGACTGGGCGTCCTCGCGGAACGTTTAGAAAATTTGGCTTAGGACGAAACAAGATTCGTGAGTTGGCGTTCAAGGGCGACATCCCCGGCGTTGTCAAGGCGAGCTGGTAAACAGCAGTCCGATAAGGAGAATATCGTATGAGTATGAGCGACCCCATCGCCGACATGTTGACTCGAATTCGTAACGCCCAGATGGTTGACAAGCCAACGGTGTCGATGCCCTCGTCGAAGTTGAAGGTAGCAATTGCCCAAGTCTTGAAAGATGAGGGCTATGTAGACGGTTTTGTGGTGTCTGCTGCTGACGGTAAGCCACAGTTGCAGATTGCGTTGAAATATTACGCAGGTAAGCCGGTGATCGAACACATCGAGCGAGTTAGTCGCCCGGGCCTGCGTGTTTACAAAGGGCGTCACGATATTCCCAACGTCAAAAATGGTTTAGGTGTGGCTATAGTGACTACACCAAAGGGTGTGATGACGGATCGCAAGGCTCGCCAGGTGGGTATTGGCGGCGAAGTTCTTTGCTACGTTGCGTAAGGAGAGATAAGCATGTCCAGAGTAGGAAAAATGCCGCTTGCTTTGCCTTCAGGCGTGAAAGTCACTGTGTCTCAAGAGCAGATTCAGGTCACGGGTGCACTCGGGGTGTTGGTGCGGTCTTCGAACCCATTGGTAAAGATTGCCAGCGACTCTGACAAGCTAGAGTTTGTTCCGGCTGACGGAAGCACCGCTGCGGATGCCATGTCGGGGACGATGCGTGCGCTCGTTGCTAATATGGTCAACGGCGTGAGTAAGGGGTTCGAGAAAAAGTTGAATCTGGTTGGCGTCGGTTTCAGGGCGCAATCTGTCGGCAGCAAGCTGAACTTGCAAATTGGGTTTTCTCATCCAGTTTCTAAAGATATGCCGGATGGCGTCAAGGTTGAATGCCCGACTCAAACTGAGATTGTGATCAAGGGATCGGATCGCCAGGTGGTGGGCCAGATCGCTGCCGAAGTTAGAGCGATTCGCCCCCCTGAACCCTACAAGGGTAAAGGAATTCGATATGCGAATGAAAAGATCACGATTAAAGAAACCAAGAAGAAATAAGGGTTGGATGCCATGTTGAATAAAAAAGATCAACGTGTCCGCCGTTCACGGCAGACTCGGGCCCGTATTGCCCGTCAAAGGGTGGCTAGGCTGTCTGTGTTCCGGACTAATTCTCACATCTACGCCAGCGTCATATCTGATGACGGCTCCAGAGTCTTGGCCAGCGCTTCTACGCTCGAGAGCGACGTTCGTAAGGAACTAGGTGACTCAGCAAATGGCGGGAATGTCGGTGCAGCATCGATCATCGGAAAGCGAATTGCCGAAAAGGCGAAAGCTGCTGGAATAGATAAGGTGGCATTCGATCGCGCAGGTTTTGCGTACCACGGGCGGATTAAGGCTCTTGCCGAAGCTGCACGTGAAGCCGGTCTACAGTTCTAAGCGGGGAATTTAAAATGGCAAAGTTTCAGGCGCGCGCCCAGACCGAAGGCAACGATGACGGCCTCAAGGAAAAAATGATCGCAGTAAACCGCGTCACCAAGGTTGTGAAAGGTGGTAGAACGCTTAGCTTCGCTGCATTGACTGTCGTTGGTGACGGGGATGGCCGTATCGGAATGGGTAAAGGTAAAGCCAAAGAAGTTCCTGTTGCAGTTCAAAAGGCGATGGAATCAGCTCGTCGCAATATGGTGAAAATCTCGTTGAGAAATGGATCGATTCATCACAAGGTGGTCGGTGAGCATGGTGCATCCCACGTTCTCATGGCTCCCGCGCCTAGTGGAACTGGAATTATTGCTGGTGGCCCCATGCGCGCGGTGTTTGAGGTCATGGGTGTAACTGATATCGTCTGCAAGAGCCTCGGCTCATCAAATCCGTATAACCTCGTTCGCGCCACGCTTGATGCTTTGAAGCACACCAGCACCCCTGCAGAGGTTGCGGCGAAACGTGGTTTGACAGTTGAACAGATATTCAACTGAAGTACCTTCGGAGAAAATCCATGACTGAGAAACAGACCCTCAAAATTAAGTTGGTGCGTAGCGTTGCTGGTACTAGAGAATCCCATCGGGCCACCGTGCGAGGACTCGGATTGCACAAGCTGAACAGCGAGTCCATTCTTGAGGATACCCCAGCGGTGAGGGGAATGATCAACAAGATTTCTTACCTTCTCAAGGTTCTTTGATTTCTACTTGAAAGTTACTCATGGAACTCAATTCAATCAAGCCCGCTGACGGATCTAAGAGAGATCGTCGTAGAGTCGGGCGTGGCATTGGCTCTGGTCTTGGAAAGACCGCGGGACGGGGTCACAAGGGTCAAAAGTCTCGTGCTGGTGGATATCACAAGGTGGGATTTGAGGGCGGCCAAATGCCGCTGCAGCGACGACTGCCGAAGCGGGGGTTCAAGTCGACCACGCAAAAATTCCATGCCGAAGTAACACTCACTGATCTAGACCGATTGGATGTGCCGGAAGTCGATCTTTTGACACTGAAGCAGTCGGGTTTGGTGGGGGAGCTGGCGAAATTTGTGAAGGTGATAAAAACCGGTTCGCTTTCGCGGGCGGTTGCTCTGAAGGGTATCGCCGCGACTTCGGGTGCAAAGCAGTCCATTGAGGCGGCTGGTGGTACGGTAGATTGATTGTTCTGTAAATCACTAACAGCGACTGATCAGAGCCGTGGCCATTAGTTCTGCACAGGCAGCCAAATCACCGAAGTTCGGGGATCTGAGGCGCAGGCTTACGTTTTTGCTTTTGGCGTTGATTGTTTACAGGGTTGGCTCTCATGTTCCAGTGCCGGGCATCAACCCAGATCAACTCACTGAGTTGTTCAAAGGGCAGCAGGGTGGAATATTAAGCCTCTTTAATATGTTCTCTGGCGGTGCACTTTCCAGATTCTCTGTGTTCGCTCTTGGGATCATGCCATACATCTCTGCGTCCATCATCATGCAGTTGATGACGTATGTTGTGCCATCTCTTGAGGCACTTAAGAAAGAGGGCGAGTCTGGAAGAAGAAAGATTACGCAATACACCAGGTACGGAACGCTTGGACTCGCATTATTTCAGTCGATTGGTATCGCTGTGGCTTTAGAAGGATCGCAGGGGTTGGTGGTTTCGCCTGGCGCGGCATTTCGAATTACGGCGGTAGTGAGTTTGGTCGCCGGAACGATGTTTTTGATGTGGCTTGGGGAGCAGATCACAGAGCGCGGTTTGGGTAATGGTATATCTATTTTGATTTTCTCGGGGATTGCTGCAGGTCTGCCCGGTGCGATAGGTGGTTTGTTGGAGTTAGTTCGCACTGGGGCAATGAGTTACGTGGTCTGCCTGTTCATCCTTGCGGTCGTGGTATTGGTTACCTTTTTCGTGGTTTTTGTGGAACGAGGCCAGAGAAAAATCTTGGTGAACTACGCAAAGAGGCAGGTCGGAAATAAGGTCTATGGCGGGCAGTCCTCCCACTTGCCTTTGAAGCTCAACATGTCTGGCGTAATACCGCCAATCTTTGCGTCGTCCATCATATTGTTGCCGGCAACGGTTGTTAGTTGGTTCGCCACCGGAGATGGTTTGAGGTGGTTGAAGGATTTGGCGGGTTTGCTGTCGCCAGGACAGCCGATTTATGTGATGCTGTATGCGACTGCCATCATATTCTTTTGCTTTTTCTATACTGCGCTGGTCTTCAACAGCAGGGAGACTGCTGAGAATTTGAAGAAAAGCGGCGCTTTCATCCCGGGCATAAGGCCAGGGGATCAGACGTCGCGCCACATCGATCGTATCCTCTCGAGGTTGACCTTGGCAGGCGCGTTATACATCACAGGGGTGTGCCTGCTGCCGGAGTTCTTGGTCCTTAAGTACAACGTGCCTTTTTACTTCGGTGGAACTTCGCTGCTTATTATTGTGGTTGTGACGATGGATTTTTGGGCTCAAGTTCAAAGCTACGTCCAGAGCCAGCAGTACGAGTCGTTGCTGAAGAAGTCAAATTTCAAAACCAGTTGAACGTATTGACCTGTAATTTCTTAAGTTCGCGGAATATCTAATCGGATTGCATGTCGAAAGATGACGTTATTCAGATGCAGGGAGAGATTGTCGAAAATCTTCCTAATGCGACATTTCGAGTAAAACTCGAAAATGGTCACGTCGTGCTGGGTCACATTTCGGGAAAAATGCGCATGCACTACATT
>Ga0136644_10002656_pt1 | contig 13574 bp, 14 predicted proteins | sample C_130820_EF_Meta_FD_94780 | JGI IMG/M metagenome (GOLD analysis project Ga0136644, IMG submission 94780) | Freshwater microbial communities from Lake Croche, Canada to study carbon cycling - C_130820_EF_MetaG (v2) (version 2) | ecosystem: Environmental > Aquatic > Freshwater > Lake | place... | reverse complement strand
GGAGAAACTGATATTGACAAAGCACTTGCCGCCAAAGGCTTTCATAGTAGTGATATTACCGACGTACTGTTAACGCATTTACACTTTGACCACTGTGGTGGAAGTATTAAAAGAGTGGGAGAAACCCTAGTACCTGCTTTTGAAAATGCCATTTATTGGAGTAATCAAGACCATTGGAAATGGGCTACAATGCCCAATGACAGGGAAAAAGCAAGTTTTTTAAAAGAGAATATATTACCCATTCAGGAGTCAGGTCAATTGCAATTTATTGCCACACCTGAACAAGGTCTAAAAGAAACTGGCAAACTAGGAATCACTACTTTTAGTGAAAATATCAGTATTCGATTTGTATCTGGTCATACCAATCAAATGATGCTTCCCCAAATTAATTATAAGGGAAATACGTTAGTTTATATGGCTGATTTGCTTCCTTCTACGGGTCATATTCCTCTGCCCTATGTTATGGCTTATGACATGTTTCCACTAACCACTTTGCAGGAGAAAAAATCTTTTTTACAAGAGGCTGTTGAAGGGAACTATACTTTGTTTTTTGAACACGATGCATTCAATGAATGTTGCAAACTACAACACACAGAAAAGGGAATCCGTTCAACTGAATCTTTTACAATAGACTAAGGCTGAAGATTAATTAAAACTTAGTCTGGAAGTCAACGGATAACGCAGGTTACGGTATTGCATCATGTCTACCTTTACACTTCCTACAACAATGGGACTCTCAATTCTTAGGGGAATATGATTGGGATCGTCACTCACCCATACGGTCATTTTTTCTCCTCCAGCAAACATGGTGCCCTTTACCAGTAAGGGTTTGAATTTGATAGCCCTGAATTTACCATACTTGGTTTTGATGGTTTCTTTACCCTCATATTTGATGTACAAATTATGTACTTCATTATCCAAAAACATATTAAAAGGAATCTTTTCTTCCGGTTTGTATTTATTAAAATCAATATTGCGTGCGTAATAAATGGCACTCAAAACGTCTTGAATACAACCAGGAACTTTAAAGGAACCATTAGTGGTAACCGCCGTATTGGTTTGTAGGTTGAAGGTTACGTCTTCATTGTGTTTAAACCCGCCCTCGTTAACACTTCTAATAAATTTGAGGGGCTGTAAATTGGCAGTATCAAAATAGGTTTCATATCTATCTCTCACTTTAAAAATCCAATCATAGCTAGGATTGGAATTACCCACACCCACCACATGATAAACAGGTTTGTTATGGAGGTATTCCAATTTGGTAGTAAAATTGGCGTCACCCGCATTTACATACAATCCAATCACGTTGTAAAACACCACAAATGAAATACTTTCACCATCTTGAAAAGAAGTATTGTGGATACCACAAAAGTCATCCCCTGCAGTAAGGGGCCGGTAAATGCACAGTAAGAGGAAAACCAATAATATTTTTTTCACAGTACCTATTGAATAGTCTTTATAAAGCTAGCAAAAACGAGCGTCATGCCTTATGACTTTTGTTCTTTTTGCTTAAACAACCTCAAACCCAATAACAATATCGTGCCAAGAATGGCAGGGATAATTAAATTTATCACCCATATTCCAGCCGACGCCGCCAAAATGGACAACTGTTGGGTTGTTACCAAACCAAATAATTCCAAACTCAGTTTTCCTCTTATTCCCAATTCAGCCAAGGCAATAGTGGGAATCATGGCCATTAACATAAACAATACAGAAACCAAGCAGAGCAATATCTGCCAACTAGCTTCCACTCCAAATATTTTCAACAACAACACATACTGAACAATAAATACAACGTACCTCATCACAGATAGTAACAAAATTCTTGTTAAATCTTTGTTATGCAGGTTTTCCATTTTCTCCAAAAAAAATTGGTATTTGCTTATAAAGGGTATTCGCTCAATCCAGCTAATCACCAATACCACATTAAAATAAAGCACCCCAAACAATAATATTCCTGGTGTTAACCCAATTAGAAGGGCGTCTAACCAAAAAACTGAGAGTCCTGGCAGAATGGCTTGGTTATCCAGTATTGTGAACCTGAGAATGGTTAGTGAAATAAAACCAAGACTAAAAGTGACTAAGATCTGACTCATGGAACCAATCAAGGATAAACCTACAGCCCTTAATCTATTACCCTCTTCTAAATACAAAATTCTTCCTACAAAATCACCAGAACGATTGATGGTATTCAACGCAAATGCTTGACCCGATAATATAGCCTTATACGCACTCCAATAAGAAATTGACTGAACCTTCCCTGCCAACAACTGCCATTTTCTGGCTTCTAATCCCCAATTCACCAACATCATTAAAAAGACTAAAGCAAAAATCTTCCAACCCTTATTGATCAACGTATCTTTAATCAAATTCCAAGATTGATCAAGGTCTTTATGGTGCTGAACTTGTTGGTAGATGGAATAAGCCAGCCAAGTGAATAGTACTGGACCCAATACATAATTCAGGAATATTTTATATTTCTTAGAAAGCTGACTCATTTTCTAACACAAATAACGGCTATCGAATCCAGAATGAGAAATGCTCACTGCTTTGGTTTATTTTTACATTGATGAGTAAGAATGCAGAAATTATTTTGGGTATTGACCCTGGCACCTCCGTGATGGGTTATGCTTTATTGCGCATTGAAAACAACCAACCCAGGGTTTTACTGATGGATGTTTTAAAACTGGCCCATGAAAAAGATATTTATGCTAGGCTTGAAATGATTCATACCAAGGTGATGGAATTGATTGCACTCTACCATCCTTCTACATTTGCCATTGAAGCCCCATTCTTTGGCAAAAACGTACAGAGTATGCTCAAATTAGGAAGGGCCCAAGGAGTAGCCATCGCGGCAGCTATGCAGGCTAAATTGGGGGTTACAGAATACTCACCAAAAAAAGTAAAGCAGTCCATTACGGGTAATGGTAATGCCGATAAAGACCAGGTTTGGAAAATGTTACAGCGGATTCTTTCCATAGATGAACAACCCCAATATTTTGATGCTACCGATGCTTTGGCCGTAGCACTTTGCCATCATTATCAAACATCATCGGTTTTGGGTACTGCTGTAAAGGGGTTAAAGGGATGGGACGATTTTATTGCCAAAAATCCGGAAAGGGTTAAAACTAAATAACCCCTAAATTTTCTAGAATTGCGCTTTGAACTGCTTTTAATTCTTCTGAAGACAGTTTTAATTTACCCCTTGTAAAGTTCAAATCGTCCGCGTCAATGATGGGCACCAAATGCAAATGCGCGTGAGGCACTTCTAAGCCTACAACACTGATGCCACATCGGTTACAGGGGAATGATTGCTCAATGGCTTTGGCAATGGGTTTGGAAAACAACAAAATCTTAGATAGATAATCATTGTCCAAATCAAAGAATTGATCTGTCTCTATTTTAGGCACCACCAATACATGACCTTTCACCAATGGAAAAATGTCTAGGAAGGCAAAAAAATGGTCGTTCTCTGCAATCTTGTAAGACGGAATTTCTCCAGCAATGATTTTTGAAAAAATGGTCATGCCGTTAGATGCTGATATTTTCAACTTTGAATTTAATGATGCCATTAGGTGCTTGCACTTCAGCAACCTCACCCACTACCTTACCCAATAAGCTGCTTCCAATTGGAGAGCTAGCAGAAATTTTACCCAATTTCAAATCGGCTTCTTTTTCGCCTACAATCTGATAGGTAACCGTTTTCTTAGTGGCCAAATTGGTAATGGTCACTTTGGTCAGAATAGTTACTTTACTAATATCAATAGTGCCAGGATCCACAATTTTTGCATTGCTGATCACGCCTTCCAATTGTTTGATTTTTGCTTCTAGCATGCCTTGGGCTTCTTTGGCAGCATCATATTCTGCATTTTCCTTCAAGTCACCCTTTTCTCTTGCCTCGGCAATGGCTTTGGATGCTGCAGGACGTTCAATAGACTTCATACGCTGCAATTCTTCACGCATCTTGTCAAAGGTCTCCTGTGTTACATAATCACTCATACTCTTGCTGTTTAGAAGCGGTAAAAAAAATACAACGCCACGTTTGACTGTAGCGTTGTAGGTCTGCAAAAATAGGAAATATTTGCAAAATCAAATAAATGTAATTTCTCTAACCCAAGCCCAGTTTGTCCAAAACCACTTTGGCCATTTTAAAATAGGCTTCCTGGCTATACCCGGCAATATGGGGTGTAATCAGCACATTGGTTTGGGACAATAACCATTGCAGTGTTTCCTTTTCTGCTTGGCTATAAGTCTCTAATTTTTCATTTTCTAGTACATCCAAACCAGCAGCCTTAATTTTCCCATTTTTCAAAGCTCTCTTAAGGGCAAGGGTATCAGTTACTTTTCCGCGGCAAGTAGTTAGAAAATAAGGTTTTTGCTGAAGCGATTCAAAAAAACCATCATTGGCTAAATGAAAAGTTTCATCTGTTAGGGGAACGTGCAAACTAATCACATCGGCTTCTTGCTGAATCTCATGCAAGCTAGCTTCTTGAACATAGCCAGTGGAGAAATCCTGCTTGTATTTATCATATGCCAAAACTTTCAGTCCAAAGCCTGAAAGGATTTTAGCGAAGGCTTGACCAGTATGGCCAAAGCCAATAATTCCAACGGTTTTACCCGTTAGTTCCTCACCCCTATTCTCCGTTCTAATCCATTTACCCTCCTTGATTTCAAGCGCACTGCTTGGAATCTTATTCATCAATCCTAGAAGCAATCCCAATTCGTGTTCGGCCACCGCATTACAATTACCCTCAGGACTACTCACACAAAGAATACCCTTTGTGGCAGCATATTCTGTGTCAATCAGTTCCATACCACTGCCCAATCGGCCAATCCATTTGAGTTTGGTGGCTTTTCCTAATAATGCTTTTTTTATTGGCCTAGTAGTTACAATCAACCCTTCAAGATCCACAATGGCTTGTTCCAATGCCAGGTCTCCAATACCGGGAATAAAGACCACTTTAAAGCCTAATTCTTCCAATTGCTCCCAGAGATAGGGGTGGGCATTGGCTGTTATCAATACTTTTCTTTCCAATTTGGTTGTATTAGCGCATGTGAAAGCTAAGCGCTGCAAAATCTGCTATGCTTAGTTGTTCTGCACGTTTATTGAATATACTATTCTCCAAGTATTCTGGTTCAAATAACCCTCTAACTGCATTACGGAGCATTTTTCTACGCTGGTTAAAAGCCGCTTTTACCAAGACAAATAAGGCTTTTTCCGATTTCATGGGAACCACCGTTGCTTTTCTTCTTAACCTGATCACGCCACTCATGACCTTGGGTGGTGGATTAAAACTCTCTGGAGGTACGTCAAATAAATATTCCACCTCATAAAAAGTCTGTACCAACACACTCATGATACCATAGACCTTGGTATTGGGTTTGGAAGCAATTCTTTGAGCCACTTCTTTTTGAAACATCCCAATCATCACAGGCACTTGGTCTTTCCATTCCAATACCTTGAACACAATTTGGGTAGAGATATTATAGGGAAAATTGCCAACAACAGTAAAACTGCCCTCAAACGGTGCATCAATCTGTAAAAAGTCTTTGTGAATGATTTTGCCCTGAATGGCTGGATAGGTTAGATTGAGATAAACAACTTTTTCATCATCCAATTCCACTGCCTTAAAATCTAACCCTTTTAATGGAAGCAAGTATTTGGTAAGTGCGCCAGCTCCGGGACCCACTTCTACCAATTGTTCAAAGGGCTCTGATTCCAAAGCTGCTACAATCTGTTTACAGATAGATTCATCTTTTAAAAAATGCTGACCCAGTGATTTTTTTAGGCGGTAGTCCATTGGCACGAAATTAGGTTTTTTAAGGTTCCCACAGTTGCGGCTAATAATCCTTATTTTTACCTATAATTTACTTTCATGAGCTATGAATTACAAAAGCTAGTTATAGGATTCACTTGCGGAGACCTAAATGGCATTGGAATAGAACTAATTATCAAAACGTTGTCAGACCATCGCATTCTAGAAATTTGCACGCCGGTGGTCTTTGCCAATAACAAATGCATCAATTTCTATAGAAAGACACTGCCTGAAAACAATTTCAGTTATGCCAACGTGAAAGAGTTGAATAGGCTAAATCCCAAGCAGGTCAACATTTTTAATTGCTGGGAAGAAGAAGTGGTGATTACCCCAGGACAATTAAATGAAACCGGTGGTAAATACGCATTGGAATCTTTGCAACAAGCCACACAGGCATTAAAGGATGGATTAATCCATGGCTTAGTTACAGCTCCAATTCATAAGAAAAATATTCATACAGAAGCATTTCCTTATACCGGTCATACACCTTATTTCAAAGCATTCTTCAATGTGAGCGATGTAGTCATGTTCATGGTGGCAGAAAATATGCGCGTGGGATTAGTTACAGAACACGTAACAGTTGCTGATGTGTCCAAACATATTACCAGAGAAAACATTTTGCTGAAATTGAAAATCATGCACAATAGTTTGCAAAAAGACTTTGGTGTTGACAAACCAAAAATTGCTGTACTGGGATTAAACCCACACGCAGGCGATGAAGGATTGATTGGTGTGGAAGAAGAAACTATTATCAAACCAGCTATCAAAGACGCCAAACACTCCATGCTGGTGTTTGGACCCTATAGTGCCGATGCATTTTTTGCAAGAGGACAATTTGAAAAATTTGACGCCGTATTAGCCATGTACCATGACCAAGGTTTGATTCCATTTAAGTCTTTGGCCATTGGTGAAGGTGTGAATTATACAGCGGGATTACCAGTGATTAGAACCAGTCCAGATCATGGAACTGCATTTGACATTGCAGGAAAGGACAAGGCCGATGCCAATAGTTTTATTGTAGCAGTTTTTGAAGCGGTAGATATCTATCGCAGAAGAAATGGTTACAAAGACATGCGCGCCAACCCACTTAGAAAAATGAGTGCCAGAATGTTGGCCAATGCTGTTGACGAACGCATTGAAGAAAACGAAGGATAAAATTAGTACCATGTTTACCATTTCTAATCAAGTGCTTACCGTTAACATTAGTGCACAGGGTGCGGAATTGCAAAGCATTTTTAACAAGCAGACCCAATTGGAATACCTCTGGGATGCTAACCCCGCTTTCTGGCCCAAGAAAAGTCCCGCCCTTTTTCCCATTGTTGGGGGATTGAAAAATGGACAGTACCAATATGATGGTCAATCTTATGCTATGGGAAGACATGGATTTTCAAGAGAATCTGTTTTTAGGGTGTCTGATCAATCAGCTGCTAGCATAGTATTCAAATTGGACGCTAATGAAACCACCAGGGCAGTATATCCTTTTGAATTTAGTTTCTCCATTGCCTATCGCGTTGATAGCAACAAATTATACGTGACTTATTTGGTTGAAAATACGGGTGACAAGCCTATGTATTTTTCAGTAGGTGCACATCCGGCATTTAAAGTTCCATTAACTGATGGAACGGGTTATGAAGACTGGTTTTTGGAATTTGGCACAACTGAAACAGTGGGTGTTCATCCATTAGATGCTGAAGGATTGGTAGAACCTATTGCCGTTCCTTATCTTGAAAACTGCAGGCAATTGCCTTTAAAAAAATCTTTGTTTTATGGAGACGCCCTTGTCTTCAAAAACCTGAAAAGTCATAGCATTGGCATCAAAAGTTATCTATCTACCCACGGTCTTACTATGCACTATGGAGAATTTCCTTATATGGGCTTCTGGAGTGCCAAAGACGCAGACTTTGTTTGTATAGAACCTTGGTGCGGCGTGGCCGATAGTACGCTCACTGATGGGCAAATCAGCAACAAAGAAGGCATTAACCAATTGGCAGCAGCTAGACTGTTTGAGAGAGAATGGTATGTGGAACTTTTCTAAGGTTTATTTGAAGAAGCTATCTGCAATTCCCTTGTTCACCACATAATTGGCATAAGTAATTTCTACCCTTCCTTTTTTGTTTTTGAGTTTCTGAGCTTCAGAGAGTGGTTTCTCATTATCATCAAATTCCAAAGTGATTCCCTTGGGCAATTTGTAATCCTTGGTATTAAAACTAAAAATTACTTTCTGCGGCAATCCAAAATTGGCATAAGCCCCATAACTCATTTGCATTTCATAAGTACCATTTTCCTTGGTGGTAGTAATGGCTTTTCGAACTAACAAATTGGGCTCGTCAATATATAAAGTGGTGATTACAATTTCACTGGCTTCATTGGTGGGAAGTAGTTTTACAATCTTGGTTTTAAATCCTTCTACATCTGCTTCACCTGCAGCCAATGCCACAAAATCACTGGTGGTAATGATGGTACTCATGTTCACTGAAACACCACCCTTGGGAAGTAATGAAATGCCACCCTCTTTTTTTAACCTAAACTTATTGGGCTTTTTAAAATAGACTTTTACTTTTCCAATGGGTGCTTTAATAAAACTCACATCGGTTTTCATATTGCCCTCTGCTTCATAATCATTTACCTGATCAAGTTTGGCCTTCACCTTTGTCACTAGGGACGTCATGTCTTGGGCCTGTAAATTGGTAAACGCAACAAATAAAACAATTATGAAAAAAAAGCGCCTCATGAAAAATATTTTAATGCTTGAAATCAAATTAGCTTAACACGTCTTTCTTGTTAAAAATCCAAATGCTTCCACCCACAAATCCAATGATGTGCAAGACCAAGACCAATGCAGAATTGACAATCTTTTGTGGATTCTGAATACTACCCACAATGGCTTCATTGGCGTCATTGACTTGAATGTCAAAAAATTCTTTCCAACTAATCATGTGTGTAGTAAACAGGTAAGGCTTTAGCGCATTGAAAATGGGAATATTCAAAGTGCTCAGGATAGTAAAAAATACAATCACACTCATGGTAGCCACAATGGGTCCAATACTATTTTCTGCAAAGATGGATAAGAAGAAACCCAGTGCTGCCACAGTTACCATTGCCAGTGCAGCAAAGACAAATGCACCCACATAACGCCAGAATACATCGTTTTCAGAAAGCAGCACTACATAGCTACTCTTCATCAAAAACATATCGCCCGTGCCAAAAATCCACAAGCTTAAAAACAGGGCTAGAATGGCCAACCAAACCAGCAGCAATAAAGTATACACGGTTGATGCAAAAAATTTGGCCAGCAATAATTCTGTTCTGCTAAATGGTTTTGAAATGAGCAAACGCAAGGTTCCCATATTGGCTTCGCCCGAGATCATATCAGCTGCAATCAGTGCTACCAATAAAGGCACGTGCACCAAGAGCAATTGCAACATGATATAGCATATCAAATAGCCATTGAGAATATTGCCATCAATTTCCATAGTACCACCAATATCTTTCATCAGAAAATCGGTATAGCTTTTCCCATCCAACTTTAACCCAAATTGGATAATGGTAATCAATGCTGCCACAGCAATGAAAGCAATATAAGTCCGGGGTCTGCGGAATATCTTGTATAACTCAATTTGTATAAGTGTCCACATGTTGGTTGCCGGAGGTTATTTGTAAGAAAAAGTCTTCTAAAGAATGACGTGGTTGCAGCGATAGCAATTGAATTTGCATAGCAGCCAAAGCAGTATGCAAAGCAGGAATCTCTGTTCTATTTAGTTTAATTAAAATAGCTGAACTGCGTTGGGCCTGCAAATTTTCTGACCAAGGGCTTGCTTTGAGTTGTTCTAAAGCAAATACATTATCCATGGTTTGCAATTCTACAATGGTTTGTGCCGGATCAAATAATTCAGTTGCATTTCCTTCTATCAGTTTCTGCCCTTTGTCAATAATCAACACACGGGTAGCTACTTGTTCAATCTCACTCAACAAGTGGGAAGAAACCACAATGGTTTTTTTCAGATCCCTACTCAAGTGTAAAATCAAATTTCTAATATCAGCAATCCCCTGAGGATCCAAACCATTGGTAGGTTCATCCAAGAGAATCAGTTGCGGATTGTGCACCAAGGCAATCCCAATTCCCAGCCTTTGCTTCATGCCCTGAGAAAAAGTCTTTACCCTGTCATTAGCCCTAGCTGCCAGACCTACCATTTCAAGTTGGTCCATCAATAATTTCTTGCTGGGTTTAATTCCGCTTAATCGAGCAAACAATTCTAAGTTCTCATAAGCAGATAGGTATTTGTATACATCGGGTTTTTCAATCACGGCTCCCACATTGCGCAGAATCTCTCTACGGTTTCGCGCCAAGTCCATTCCAAATAACTCAATTTGACCGCTGGTGGGTTCAATCAGGGTTAGCATCATTCTAATGCTGGTGCTCTTTCCCGCACCATTCTGACCCAGAAAACCATAGACATCTCCTTCATTCACTGAAAAAGACAGGTCTTTTACTGCGGTGAGGTTTTTGAACAGTTTGGTGAGGCCTTTAACCTGTACTATTTGTTGCATCTTAAATTATAACATAAAGGTAGAGAAGAGGTTCAAGTAATTGTAGGTTTTACTAAAAAAATGCTAGAAAAGCCTGATAATGCTCTCTTACAAGAAGTAGATATAAAAAAATCAACACTAAGAATCAAAACTGTTTATTGATTTAGTTTCACGTATATCCTAAATCCAATTGCTTTAGTTGTACAAGAATTAAATTCTAGATAATTCCCATTTAATTAAACAAAATAGATATCAAAACACTATCAGGTTTTCGTAAATAAAATTCAATAATATAATCACAGGTTAGGCATTTTAAGACAATTTGCATGATTAAATATTTTTTTTCATTAAATATATTGCTATGATATTCAGAAAATCACTTTTTCTGCTCATCTTTTGTGTGCTTGGATTATCAAGTCTTGCCCAGTCCAGAAAAATTACTGGTAAAGTTGTATCCTCAGATGGAAACGTTTTGAGTGGGGCTACCGTTACAGTAAAAGGGCAACAAAAAGCACAACTAAGTAATGAATCAGGTTTTTTTAGTATTGAAATCCCATCTGGGGCCAATACCATTTTAGTAATTAGTTATGTTGGGCATGTGAATGCAGAACAAATTATTGCTACCCAATCTGATTATACAATTGTGCTTCAAAAAGAAGACAATAGTTTAACAGATGTTGTTGTGGTAGGTTATGGTACACAAAAAAAACGTGATGTAACTGGTGCTGTAGCATCATTGCCAAAGGAACGACTCACACAATTACCTAATACCAATATAGCCCAAGCGCTTCAAGGCGCAGTACCTGGTATTCAAATAAATACCAATGGTGGTGGTGCAGAAGGCAATGATGTTTCCATTGTTATAAGGGGGAGAAAGTCAATCAGTGCATCAAACGGGCCATTGATTGTTTGGGATGGTATTCCCTATGATGGTGGCATTTCTGAATTGAACCCAAATGATGTAGAGTCTATTGAAATTCTAAAAGACGCTTCTGCCGCAGCTATTTATGGCGCAAGAGGTTCTAATGGGGTAATCATTGTCACAAGTAAACAAGGCAAAAAAGGAAAGCTCAATATTACTTATGATGGTTTTTATGGGACACAAAGCATAAATAATAAGCCTGAATTACTAACTGGGGCTGAGTTTTATGAATTCAAAAAGAATCGACTTAATTCCCCAAATGTAATATCTCCGGGTGAACAAGCGGTTTATGATGCTGGTAAGTTTGTTGACTGGTATGACTTGGCTACACAAACAGGAACTAGGTCTCAACATTCAATATCTGTTGCTGGAGGCTCAGACAAGGTATCTTTTTACTTAGGTGGTACCTTTTTGGATGTTAAAGGTGTAGCTATAAACGACCGATTTAAAAGATACTCATTAAGACCAAATTTAGATATCAAAGTTACACCTTGGTTAACCATTGCATCAAGCACGCAGTTTTCTCTACAAAACAGGGATGGATTGCCAGTTGAATTTCAAGATAGTAGAAATACTGGAGGGGGGGGCAAATTTCTTCAATCCATTAACTACACCATATAATTCAGATGGCTCAATAGCTATTTATGCATATGCAGACTATCCACCTTCAAGAAATCCTTTATCCTCTTTGCTTGTAAGAAACAGCGACAATTCGTACAGGGTTTTTACAACCAATAGTGTAAAAGTAGATTTCCCATTCCTAAAAGGGCTTTCCTATAAACTGAATACTGGTATTGAATATGAAAACACTTCTAGAAAAACATATTCTGGAAGAAATGTTGCATCTGGATATGAAACAAATGGGCTAGCTAGTAATTATTCAGCAATCAGTAAAAATTATACTGTAGAGAATATTTTGAATTATTCTAGAGAATTTGGGAAACGCTCAATAAATGCAACTGCTCTTTACAGTAGTCAGAGTAATGAATTTGACAGAGACCAATTAGATGGACAGGGTTTCCCAAATGATGTACTAACTAATTATCAAATGGTTTCTGCAACATTACTAACCCCTTCTGCAGTTTATTTTAAACAAAACCTATTGTCTCAAATGGGCAGAATAAATTATGGTTATGATGGCAAATATTTATTGACGCTTACTGCTAGAAGGGATGGTTTTTCTGGTTTTGGAGCAACTAAAAAATATGGCGTTTTCCCTTCAGCTGCTATAGCCTGGAACCTTCATAAAGAATCGTTTTTCAGCAAATTATCTTTTGTTAATAATTTGAAACTCCGGGTATCTTATGGAGTAAATGGCAATCAAGCTGTATCATCATATAGTTCATTAGCAAGATTATCTAGTTTCCCATATATAACTGGAACAACTGTTCTTCCGGGTTATGTTCCAAGTAGTTTAGCAAATGAACAACTAGGTTGGGAATCAACAAAAACATTCTCACTAGGATTAGATTTTGGTATTCTGAAAAATAGAATACAAGGTTCTTTAGATTATTATTCCTCTAATACAAGTGACTTACTCTTGAACCGTGCAATTCCTTCAGTTCAAGGATTTACTAGAATCTTACAAAATTTAGGAAAAACGGCTAATACTGGTGTTGAACTGGGCTTGACTACTATCAATATTCAGAATAAAAGTTTCACGTGGTCTACCAATTTAAATTTATCATATAACACAAATAAAATTGTAGAATTATATGGTGATGGAAAAGATGATATTGCCAATAGCTGGTTTATAGGCCAACCAATAAATGTTATTTTTGGATTACAAAATGCAGGTGTTTTTAAATCTCAAAAGGAAGTGGATGAATCAGTTCAAAAAACAGCAAAGCCAGGATGGGTTAGAGTGGCTAATGTAAATGGTGACACATTAATTAATGCCAACGATAGAACAATTATTGGTAGAGAAGATCCCAATTTTATATGGGGCATGACCAATACATTTAAATACAAACGCTTCTCTCTAATGATCTTTATACACGGTGTATCCGGAATTACAAGAAGGAATCCATTTGAAGATGACAATGTGTTCACTGATACAAGAAGGAACACCACCAGAAAAGATTGGTGGTCTGCAACCAATACAAATGGCAATCACTTTGCAAATGATGCCAATGCAAATCCTTTTGGCGTTAACTTTTATGAAAATGCATCTTTCCTGCGCCTAAAAGATATATCGCTTGCTTATGATATACCTGCAGAAGCTTTGAAAAGATTAAAAATTAATTCTTGTAAAATATCACTAGTGTCCGGTTAAATTAGGTTGATTTTCAATTGAATATGGTTTTGAT
>Ga0136644_10002654_pt1 | contig 13577 bp, 7 predicted proteins | sample C_130820_EF_Meta_FD_94780 | JGI IMG/M metagenome (GOLD analysis project Ga0136644, IMG submission 94780) | Freshwater microbial communities from Lake Croche, Canada to study carbon cycling - C_130820_EF_MetaG (v2) (version 2) | ecosystem: Environmental > Aquatic > Freshwater > Lake | place: Lake... | reverse complement strand
TCTCCCTGGCTGTAAAGTCTGGGAAAAATACAAACATCAGAACGAAAAGGGGTGTCATCCCTTTTCGTCCTGAGGTGGGTGCGACTCGTTCCCTTTTCAAAAGTATAGTCAACACAATAGAGATAGAGATGTACCGCCCGGCCAATCAGCAGCCTGGGACCACGCTGCCCCAGCAGATCCGGCAAGTTCAGCAGCCGTCTGCGATTCGGGCCCAGTTCTTCAGTCAAAAGAATTACACCACCCTCCAACGCCTTCTCGTCGGCGATTTTCAGAAGCGCCAAGGCCTGTCCCTGAACGAAAAGCAGGCCGACCGGTTGGAGCGGGCCCTCGAGCATTACATTGAGGAGGTCTACAAGACGCAGGGCGACCGGCCTATCGAGGTCCTGAATAGCGAGGTTCTGCGCACTACGGCACAGGATTTCAACAAGTACATCCAGCGCCAGAACGCCGTTGTGGCCAATCCCCAGACGCCCACACAGACCATCATGAATAAGACGATTTACCAGGACACCGGCCAGCGCTTCGAGATTCAGCAGCAGGAGCGCCAGGAGACCAAGGCGATCATGCCCGCCGTGCCCGAGTTTCGCATCTCCCTGGACGACGACGGGCCGTCCTCGGTGGACCTGTACGAGCGAGCCAAGAAGGCCCGAGAGGCCGAGGCGGCTCGCCTGGCAAACTCCGCCAAGGACGCCCTCGGCCGCATGGACCAGGGGCTCCAGCAACGCATAGGGGCCGACGACGCCTTCCGTCAGGGCCAGGCGAACCAGAACAAATCCACGGAGCTCCTGCTGGTCGAGCGCCAGCAGGCCGTTCAGCCCCTCGATATGCCCCTCGTGGTCCCGCCCGACGGCCGAGAACTCTTCCTGACGGGCTCTTTGGCGCCCCGGGAGCAGGGCGACGCCAACGGCAATTCCACCACGGCCCTCCCGGAGTTCATGAGCCCCCTCAAGTCCAATCTGCCCCAGGACTACCTCATCCGCCAGCCCAGCACGGTCTCGTACAAGGAAATCGAGAACAACCTCTTCGTCTATTCGGCGGACAGGGACTGGCTCAAGAATATTAGCGAGAACCGGTATTCGTTTTCCGTCAATTTCGACCCCGCCAACAACGGACAGGGGTATTACCCCCAGGTCCGGGTCCAGGAAAAGTTCAAGAACATTGTGCGCATCGAACTCGTCAAGGCCATTCTGCCGATTGAGGGGCTGAACGTTCTCGTCCAGCAGCAACCAACCGTCGGCATCAACACGGCCTACCAGTCCAACGTGTTGTCCTATCCCTTCGTGACAGTGCGCATTCCGGAACTCGAGAACAACAACTACGGGTCGGATAACTTTATCGACCGGGCCTTTGGCGTTCTCCAGTACGACGCCAACTGGTTTTCGGACCCGGGCACCTACCCCCCCGAGACGGACTCTCGGGGCTACACGGCCCTCATTCCCAAGTTCTTAAAGTGCCAGAAGGTCTATACGCCGGCGCCCCTGTCGACGCTCCAGCGCCTGACTATTAGTATGCTGCGACCGGACGGCCAGCCCATTTCCACCTTGATGGATACGCTGGATGTGAGTAGTGTCATAATTCCAATTGGAAACTTCAGTCCTTATAACGGGTCCACCACCGCCCCTCCCTACATTCTCATTCAGACACGCCAGTTCTTTAGCCGTTTCCAGGTAGCCGTAGGCGATACGCTGCGCTTCGCCAATACAATCTACGACACGTCGGCCAATCCTGCCCTCTATGCATCGACTCGCCAGGACTTTGGAAATTGGCTCAATGCGGATGCGGGCCACCAAGTAGTGGCTATTGGATGTAGAAATGGAACAACGTTTGCTCCAGTCAATGACATCGGCTATGCGAATTTGATTGTTCTTCCGAACAGTTTTGCGAGCCCGACAACAGGACAAACAGGGTATTATCAATTTGGAGGAACGGGTGGCGATATTGGGGCCGCCCTGACGAGCCCCTTTACGTATCTTGTACCCGCCCCAAACCGGTTCATTAACCAGAGTCGCCAGACGCAGCTCGTGTTTCGGGTCATTACGAGGGAGATGGACCCCGTGGCGCAACTTCGGCCCGATAATATGTAAGCAAACAGGTGGAGTATTCTATAACCTGTGTGAATTCATACAGATTATAGGCGAAAGTGGTTATTACTCATCGCTCATATAGAATTCTGAGATAAGACACACTTTGGCAGAGCGGGGAGGAGAAGGGGAGGGAGAGGGCTCGGAGTGCGTAGGAGAATGAAGAGGGGAGGGAGGTTCGGAAGGAGTTGGCGTCGGTTCAGAAGGAGAAGGGGTTGGAGTTGGCGTCGGGTCAGAAGGAGTTGGGGCTGACTCAGAAGGAGTTGGGGCTGGCTCAGAGGGGGCAGGAGTCGGCTCAGAGGGGGCGGGAGTCGGTTCAGAAGGGGGGTGGGTTGTTGTTGGCTCCTCCGTCCTAGGGCCCAGCACAGAACGAATCCCAGCATAAAGAGCAGTTCCTAGCGAATTCCCCATTCTGGTAGAGGGGGTCATTTTTTCTTTAGATTCGGCAAATGATAACAGAAAATGTAAAATCCACTCCAGGTAGGGATGAACCAGAAGGTTCTTTTGTTACTTCTGCTCGTAGCCGTTCTAGCCTTCACGGTCCTTCTTGTACGGACTCAGACGGAGGCCTTTACAGGGGTTCTGCCCGACGAGGTCGTCGAGGCCGGCCAGGAGCGCTTCAACAAATTCATGGACCTCGTCAATCTCGCCAACTCTCCGATTCCCCTGAACCCCACGACCGCATCCGCCGTCGACGGCGCCACCAATTCACTCTCCTCCTCCCCCTCCGGTCAAGGTGTCACAGTCCCCTTCAAGGTCCCCACCGCCCCCTCCCCCAATCTCGGCGTCGCCCAGAGTGTCTGCGAGGTCGTGACGACCCCCGACTGCTCCGCCTTCCAGACCCCCGCCTTTGCCGCCAATTGCGGCATCAGTTTCGACATCAAGGGCAAAGACTCCAAGGGAAATCCTCACAGGGGAGGGCTCTTCCTGTCCGCCGAGGACCGGTCCTACCAGGAACAGAGGGCGACCTCGCTCGGACTCGGCCCCGACGACATCCAGTTTACCCCCACGTTCGGCCAGGCCCGCAAGGGCCAGTTCGCCGTCGACGCCCCCACCTGTCAGATTCTCCAGGAAAAGATCCAGTGTCAGACGACCCGGGACCTGACGTCCCCCAACTGTACCCAGTGCTTCACCTCCTCCGAGTTCCACCGGCTCGACCCCACCACGCCCCGTGTCGTGCCCGCCCTCGTCTTCCAGACGAATGCGACGTCCCTCACCATCAACGGCGCCGCCATCTCCAACATTCCCGTCGACACGGCCTTTCTGCCCCCGATTGGCGGCCTGAACGAGGGCACCCCCCTCGTCCTCCAGGTCAGCGGCCCTGTCAGTTCCAATTCGTCGAACCAGGCCCTCTATGCGGCCGGCTACATTTCGGCCACGACCATCCAGGGCGCCTTCAACCTCGACCTGAACGCCCTCCTCAACGTCGACACGGTCACGGGCTACCGCCCCCGCCTCAACGGGACCAGCCAACTCTCGCTCAACGGGGCGAACCCCGTCCAGTGCTTCAACCTGGTGCCCCAGCAGGGCTCCTCTACGATGAACCTGACGGGCCTCATGCCCTTTTCGTTCGTGGACCCGTCCCAGTACGACGCCCGCAGTTGCGACAACGGCCCCTTTGTGACCCAGACCGCCTCGGCCACCTTTCTCAATTCCGACCCCTGCTACGACCCGGCCTCGTCCAAGCCTGGGGCCTACTCACCCACCTGTCTCCAGCAGCTCTTTCTCGCCGTGGGCGGCACCGCCGCCGGCTCGGGCTATCCGAGCGACGCCACGGCCGCCCTCCAACTCAATCAAACGTCCACGGGAACCCCTCGCTCTCTGACCGACATTGGGGCCTTTCTCTCCAACATGGCCGTCCAGGCCGCCACGGGCATGAACAACGGCCAGGAACTCTCCATCTCCGACTGGAGTGCGGCGTCGGTCTTCATGACCGGCGTTTCCATCACGAGTCCGTGCCAAAACCAGCCCTCCAATGGGCCTTTATCCGCCGAGTGCCTCACCTATTTGTACACGAACGGGGGAGCCAATAATTCCATCGACAAGAGCACCGGACCGACCTACAGTTTAGGAATGAACTTTACGACCCAGGACGCCTGCGGAAATGCCGTCTATTGTACGCCCGAGGGAACCCTGAACCCCGCCACGCCGGCAGGTCTCAAGGCAGGACAGGGTGGCGGTGGCGTCGCCGCCGTCAAGGCCGCCTACGACATGGTCCACCGAGTAGCCAACGACAATACGTTACCGAATACGCAAAGGAGGGGGGCTATCCAGCAGTGCTACGGCGATGTTCTCCAGAACATGAACGCCGAGGTGTTTTGGGTGGGCGGGCCGAATGCCACCTACGCCTTTACGGCCGACCAGGCCGCCTCCACGTGCGCCCAAGTAGGGGCCGTCGTCGCCACCGCCACGCAACTGAAGGACGCCCAGAAAGCCGGGGCCCAGTGGTGCTCGGCTGGATGGGTCGTCGATGATACGACGGCGACCCAGACCCTTTCCCCCTCAGGGCAGTACCCTATGCAGGCCTCGAACGTCTATGGGTGCGGCGGACCTGGAATAGCCGTGTATGGAGGGGCGGTGGGAGGCCCCAGTGCCATCGGCGTCAACTGCTACGGACCCAAACCGGACCCCTCGAATGTCCCCTCGGGCCTCTCTGTCTTGCCCTTTACCACCGTAATTGCTCCCGATTCGACCCAACCGAATGGCTGGAATTACAATGCAGGAGCGCCTACCTGGAACAGCGGCTTTTCTGACTAGATACTAGGGTACTATGATACAGGCCATCGCAGGCCTATCGTTTCTAAAGACATTCAGCCCCTATATGCGGAATCATATCATGACTGGAATTGCTCCGTGGGAATTCATGTTTATAAACAGTGTGATTATTGGAAGTATTTGCTTTGTCTATACCTATTTTCACAAGAAGGAGAAATTCTCCAACTTGTTGAACCTGACGCCGACCCAGATAGGGGCGGCGGTCCTTCTGTCCTCCATCACCGTCGTCTCGGGTCTCGTGTATCTCTCCATGGAAAAAGATAATGTCATGACCACCACCTTCTTGTGGCGAGGCGTCGGCACAGCCGTCTTTGTCGTGACGGGTATTTTGTTATTCAATGAAACATTCGACTGGCATCAACTCCTGGGAATTGTGGCCATCGTAGCGGGGTCCTTGTTGGTTGCTCAGGGGGACCTCTAGGGCGGCATTCGCCGCCCTAGCCTCCCCCTTAGACCCCCTGGTTAGGAACTTAGAGAAGGGGCGCCCTTTTCCTTCTAGACATGAGCACGATTCAAGAGTTGCGAGAAGCCGCCCTGAAGGACTGCAAGCAGCCGAGCCGCTACACAAGCGATGAAGGAGTTCTGGATAACCCAGAAGAAACCGAAAAGGTGAAGGCTGAATGGGACGCTTATTTCAAGAAGATGGCCGAAATTATGAAGTTGTATCCGTATGAGAAGGAAAGGTGTCTGGCGGAGACTTCCTGAGACTTCCCCGAAGCCGTTCTAGAACCGTTCTGAAACTGTTCTGAAACTGTTCTGAAACTTCCCCTATTGTTCTGAGGGGGGCTTAGCCCGCAGGGCAGGGGAGGCAGGCCACGCAGTGGCCGCATCCCCCCAGGGGGGCCAGGGGGGAGACAACCCCCGTAGGGAGGTTGTATCCCCCCACCGAACTTTCCCAAGAGGGAATAGGGAGGTCCATCATGTTCCGAAGACTCGCACAGCTCGAAGCCTTTGATTCGACGGCGCAGACGAATTACACCCAGCAACAGGACTACCAATACAATACCTTCTTGCCGAGAATGATTCCGACGGGCTCTTCGTACCCGGCTCCTTCTCAACTCCAGAACGCACTCCAGAACGTCGACCCTCGTACGGGGGCCGTGATTGACGTCGTGCCCGACGTCCAGCGCATTTTTCGACCTACCGGCCCCGCCCCCTCCCTTCAGGCGAAACAGCAGGTCTGTCTGTCCTCGTCGCTCGACGGGCTCGTGTCAAGCCAGGATCCGAACCAACGGGTCCGCTGTGGCTGGATGTACACGCCTCCCACGAGCAGCAGCCCGATTCCTCAACTGTCGCAGGGGTACCTGGGGACCTCCTCGGGTCCCCTTCAAGCTGCTACTGGGGGCTCCCAGAGCCAGCCCCCCTATCAGAAATGGTTCTGGGACCTCGGCCAAGCCCAGCAGCAGTTCCGCACGGACGTCTGTAAATCGCTGAAATCCTGCTCGAACGTGGGAGCCGACCCCTACACGGGCTGCGGCTACTGTACGGATCTGGGCCAGGGTGTACCGATCGATTCGAACGGCCAGCCCCTCTATCCGAATGGGACCCTGACACGCTGCTCCCCGTCCGCTCTCATCACGAGTGCCTCCTCCTGCCCCCCTCCTCCCTCCGCAGGAGGGGGACCTGGTCCAGGCCCTCAGCAGCCCACCTGTACGCCCAATGCCTCGGGCCAACTCTCGGTGCCCTGCTACGAGCAGATTCTGACCCAGGCCGGATGCGACCAGGGCACCCTGTCGCTGGCCTTGAGCAACGGCGCCACCCCCTCGGACTATTTCGCAACGGCGAAGAATCTGACCGCCATGAACCTCTACAATCGGGTGGCCCCCAAGCCGTTTGGCATGAACGCACAGGGCCAGAGCACCGTCGCCGCCGCCCTTCAAGAGGCGGCGGCCGTCGTGGCCTCGGCGGCCCAGCCCCCGACCTCGGCCCTCGGCGCCTCGGCCCGAGACCTCTGTCTCCAGGCCGGCGCCATCAACCAGTACGACTTTTGTAGCGAACTGCTGCCGACCACGCCCATGTCGAATGTGGACCCCTCCTGTCTCCAGAAGGCTTTCTTGAGGGCCGGCGGCAACGAAAACGGCACCATGTACCCCTCCTCGACCAACACGACCGCCCTCACCTACTACTCGACCCTCGGGACCTGGGGCAAATTCACCCAGTATCTGAGTGCGTTAAATCTGAATGCCAGGGGTCCCACTACAAACGAGGGATTCGCCACAAAACGGAAAGGTGTGAACGGATACAAAAAGGAGGGCTTCGTGAGCATGGACCAACAGGTTCAGCAGTCGTACCAGACGCAGAGCCTCGCCCTGGCCCAACTCCGAGGCATCACACCCGACGCCCTCGTGACGAACCGTGTCAATCCCGGCAGCCCCGGCGTCGACCTCTACGGTATCGTGTACGCATCGGGTGGGTGGATTCTGGTGAGCCAGTTCGTGATGCCGTCCTTTGTGACAGGGTTCGTCGGAACCCCCGCATTTTACTGGGGCTCTCCGACCGTGTTTCAGACCAACACGGACATTCGGGTGAGCCAGGACACCCCCTACGTCCTCTCCGCGGGAGGACCGACCCTCACGTATGCGACCTTGAATACTCCCTCTTGGTGGACAATGTCCGCTAATACGACAACCACGAGCGGCACATTACAGTTGACCGCCTCGGGCCCCAATGTGGTTCGAACGCTGTTTCCCGCAACTCCGTCCCTTTCGTTTAGTGAATCGAATGGTTCTTCTTCGGGGGCACAGGCAGGCCTGTACGTCCCCACCCTGCTGCGAGAGAGTCCTCGGGCCCCCTGGATTATGCTCGAACTCGACCCAGCCTTTGGCCGGACTCTCTTCCAGAATATTCTGTACCACGACATTCTGGCGAATCCCGCCTCTTCCACAGGCACCGTGACCAACGGAACCACCGATATGGTTCTCAAAACACCCGGCAAGAACGGGTCCATTCAGTTGAACGGGGGCGCAGGAACGCTCATCATTCCCAACCTCTCCTACGCCGTCCTCAACACCTTCACCGTCGTCTTTATGACGAACGGCCAATCTATGGGAAATGCCCTGTTTGTCCACACGTCCCCGTCCAATCCCGCAGTTAATCTGACCGTCTTTCTCGGAACCGACAATCAGGTTACCTTTTCAGGGACCACCTCGGATGGCGTTGTGCCCGGCACCTATACGGGCATCTTTGTCACGCCCGGCACGTGGTACATGATGGTGGCCAGCATGCCCCTTGGCAGCCCCACCTGGACTTTCTCCGTCCAGACGCTCAGCTACGCACAGCAGTCGACCACTAACCTTACCAACGTCGTCACCAACACCTTCAAGTTCTCGACGGTGACGTCGCCCGCCCTCATCCCGACCGCCAATCAGTTTACCAATGCCATTCTGGGATTCGGCGATGTGACCCCGGGCCGTTCCGTCAGTCCCACCTTTCAACTCAACATTGCCTGGATCCACTTTTTTGGACAGGCCCCGTCGGGCCCCGAACTTGTGCGGGACGCCCTGAACAATTGGCAAATTACGCAGCCCGAGTTACCCTAGACTACTCGGATTCCTCTTCCGTTTCCGCTTCGGAAGAAGCAGACACGGGTTTAGAAGCAGTTGTAGCAGGAACAACAGGGACAACAGGAGCAACAGGAACACCAGTCGCAGAAGCAGGAGGAGACGAAAAAACAGACGCAGGAGCAGCAATCGGCACAAACCCCGTATAGGTCTGGCCTCCCTCAGGGCTCGGAACGACCTTTCCAATCAGAAGGGCCCTCGTCAATTCAGCGTCATTGCCCGCATACAGCAGCACTTCCATTGTCGCCCGATTCACGGGCCCGACCAGGTACTCGGTGGTGACCGGTCCGTCCTTTCCCTGTTTCGTCAGGCTGATTTTAGGGAGCGTGGTCGTCTTGGCCGGCGGCTTCGCCTTTTCCTCCACCTCGGGTTCCACCTCCTTCCCCCTGCCTTTGCCATATTCCGACACGGTCGTCACCACGTCCCTGCTCAGATTGGGGTCAAACAAATAGGGGTTTTTGCCCTGAACCGCAAAGCACCGAATCGGCTCATTGTCGGGTTGATTCATTTTACAGTCGACGGCCGTCTCTTTCAGCACTTTCAACACCTTTTCGTTAATCAGGGCCTTTTGCTGACTCACGAGATAAACGGCCTCGTCTGTCGTGACCACGCCCGTCGGTCGGAGGTCCTTGCGCCGAATCATCGGAGGAAGGCCGCCCTTTTCGGGGGTGGAATGTAATTGGTTCGACGAAAAGACGGAAATATAGGTGTAAATTTCGACGGTGCGCTCCTCGGGCGGCAGGTCCATGTGGCTGCAGATGCGCACGGCTCGGCCCTTGACTTGGTCGATGCGCACCATGTTCCAGTAGGGCTCCATGATGTGGACTTGGCGCACGTTGCGGAGCGAAATGCCCTCGGCGCCGGCCGAGGTGATGCCGATACAGCCGCAAATCTCTCCGTGGGTGTATTTCGTCGCCATGTCGAACCCGGCCGCCTCAAAGAGGGACTTGACGCCTCGGGGCAACTTGGCCCACTGTCCGTTGAACAGGTTGATGAGCACCGCCCTCTGGACCGGCGTGTTGCCGCTGTCTCCCGAAAAGGTGATGAAGCGCTTCGGCACAGAGCCAATGGACGGCCCCTTTCGAATCGCTGCGAGCGTGTCGGCCGTGAAGACGGGACTGTTCCCGTCCCAGCGCTCAATGGCAATCTCGTCGTAGCCGTTCGTCTTGAGGGCGATTCCGAGGACACCGAGGCCCTCGACCGTCTTGAACTGGCTGTAGACCAGGACGGGCCCCGTGGCCGTCTTCATGCGAATGAGGATTTCGTGGAGTTTGCGGCTGTACATGGACAGCTGGGCCGTGGGAACATCGCTCACGAGATTCATGTACTTGAGGCGGTTTTTGTTCAGGGTCGACATGGTCCTCCGGATTCGTTCCGCATAGGGGAGGACCTTGCTAGGAGCGGAGGCGGCGTCGATGGCGGCTTCGAGCGTGGACGAGGCGGCCCCTGCGACAGCAGAGGCTGCTGACCCGACTGCTGCCGCTGCGGTACCTGCTGCTGAGCGAACAGCTTTGATGGCCTTCGGAACCGTCCCCTCTTCGTCGGCTCCGCCCGATTGGCTCTCCCTCGAGGTCGTCTCTTCTGAACTTCCAGAACTCGAATCAGAAGAACTCGACCCAGACGAACTTGATTCAGAAGAACTTGAACCAGAGGAATTCGATTCAGAGGAACTCGAATCAGAGGAACTTTCTTCTGAACTTGCGTCTCCTGATTCTGGACTTGGGACTGCTGCTGCTGCTGCTGCTGCTACTGCTGGCACTGCCTCTTCTGCCTCTTCCTCTTCTCCCTCTTCTTCTGCGCCCTCTTCTTCCTCCTCCAAAATCCTCTCCGCTGCCTCCTCTTCCTCTTCAATCTCGGACCGAATCGACGCTCCCCCGTCCGCCGCCTCGTCATCCTCATAGGCCCCCTCTTCTTCCCCCATATCCGCCTTCTCATCCCCCTTCTTCTTGGGGTACGGCCGTGGAATGGCCGTCGGAAATGCGAAATTACACAAGGCTCGGCTCCGAAACTGATAGCTGTCGGGCGGGGGGTTCACGCCAAACAGTTCCACCAAGGCATACACGGCTTCCAACTTTTCCCCCGTCTTCTTCGCCCTCTTCTTCTCTTCTGCCTCAATCTCCTCCACCCGTGTGTCGTAATACATAAGAGCCGTATAGTCGCTCAATTCGCACCGAACCGTCTCGTCCCTCGTCACAGCCGGGTAGAAATTGTCCCCCGCCCCCCTGTAATAGGAAATGAGCCCCGCCAGGCGCTTCTTGAGGACAAACGAATTCTCTTCATTAATCCCAATCCCGTCGACAGTGGGTGCGATGAATCGCAACGTAAAGGTCTCATTATCAACCGGAAGGCGCTCCATGGCCGCAAAGGTGGGGTCGGCCGTCGAAAGGCCGGCCGCCGTGGCGGCGGACCGCAGACGGGCCACGACGGCCCGAATGTCGGCCTGGGCGTCTGGGTCGTCGCTCTGGACCACGCCCTCAAAGGACCGCTCCCTCGGATCTCCCGCAGGGCTAGGCGGACCCAGCACCTTTTTGTATCCCTCCTGAAAGACGGACAGGCTGATCTTGTGAAAGGTATCGCCCTTGTCGATGCGGATAAAATCCACCCTCGGATCCTTTTCCGCCAGAGCCCGAAAGGCCTCCGCCTTGACCGGGTCCGCCGAGGTCAGCACGAGGTCGGCGCAGTCCATGTAGCCTGCCAGAACGTTCGCCAGAATGCCGAGCTCCTCGGGGTAATTGATGAGCGGCGTGCCCGACAGGCCGATGATTTTACTGTTCTTGGCCCCGCACAGAAGACGGTACAGAAGATACCCCCGCTTGTAGTTTTTCGTCGGTTCGTCGCACAGCAGGGGCTTCCACCGCCCGACCTCGACCTTCTCGGCCTTGACTTTGCGATGCTTCCCTGCGCCAGTTCTTTCCTTCAAATAGGGCACAATCGAGCCGTTCATCAGACGAATCATATTGTGAATCTCGTCAATGACGATGACCGCATTGTCGAAATAGGTCGGGTCGTTGCAGGCAATCGCCTTGAGTTTCTTGCCGGTGATGCCATTGTAACTTATAAAGTCCACCCTGTTCGTAATCATCTCGTTGATTTGGGCCATCACATCGTCCTGTTGGGAGGGTTCCAGGGACTTGAAATTCGATTCGGAGGGGGGCTTGCTGAAATCGGGAATCCAGAGCATCGGGGGGCGAGGCCGGGCCTTGAGGGCCTCCAGATAGTCTCGGCTCAAGGACATAACGGACCGGGCGTACATTTCATTCACGATGAGGGGGACGCCTTCCTTGGTCAGGGGCAAGGCCGTCCAGAAATTCGTCGGGGAAAAGTGGCGGAAGCCGCAGGCAAATATAATGTCGTTCATAAAGTTGGCTCGGAGGGACTTGGGCGTCATGACAATGAGGCGTTTGTTCGACTGGCCATAGAGGGCCTCGGACGCCAGAATGGCCGAGCACGTCTTGCCCGAGCCGAGGCCGTGGTAGACCACCATCCCCCTATAGGGGCTGCTCATGCGCATGTACTCTTTGATGAAGCGCTGGTACAAGAAGGGCTCGACCCGACTGGGGCCGCCGCTCATAAGCTTTTCGCAGGCGGCCGGGTCAAGTTCCTTGTCCTTGACCACCGTCGGGAGACTGAACCGTTCGGCATAGGTCGTTTGGATGAATTTGTAAAAGGAGGTGCGGGTGGAAGGCATGTAGACAGAGGTGGTTAACGCATAGGTGTTTTTCTCCTCGTGTTCCTTTTGCTTGGCCTCGTATCCTTTGAGAAGGGGGGTCTCTTCGACCTTTTCGTGGAAGGTGTCCTCGTAGTCGTTGTAGTCGGCTACGCTCGGGTCGACTTCGAGGGGAAGGTCGAGGAGCTGCTGGACACGGTTCTGACGGGCCTGGGGCCTCGGTCCAGTGGCAACAGGAGGAGCAGAAGGAGGAGCAGCAGAAGCAACAACAAGAGCAGGAGCAGAAGGAGCGGCAGGAGCCACCTCGGCAACTGGCTTGGATTTTGGTTTTCCAGAAGCAGAAGCAGCAGAAGCAGCAGAAGGAGCAGGAGCAGGCCCTTTGAATGAGGTCGCTACCGCTCCTGATAGGCTCGGCGCTGCCAACGTAGAAGCCTCTTCTTCTGTGGCTTTTCGAACAACCTTGGACCCCGCCTTCGGTACAAATTTTTTCAACGGCATTCCTCCTACTATCTGTCTCATAAAGTTCAACTAAGGACACACCACGTTTTATTTGTATTTTGTATACAAATAGAATAGGGTAGGCAAAAGGACTACTTCCCTGAACGTTTAAGGCAGCACATTTTTATCTGTGGCCCTCGGCTTCGTCGTCCCATCCGCCACAAGGGTCCCACGGGTCGTTCCATCGTTATTGGGAATAAAGACAAGGTTCGGAGCTACCGTACTGTAGACCACGGCCCCATTCTGCTTCGTGGACACCACCGGGTCGTGGACAAATGTAGCATTCACATTCGGTTGGCCGTTGATATTCACCCTGTAATTGCCACACGTCGCACACGGGGGCTGGGTATTCTGTATGTACGGCTGCGGAATCGGCAAATAGGGGTTGAGCCAATTGCCCGAGACATCGGCCCCTGGCGGGACCACCAGCGTCGTCCCGTCCTGTTTGAAAATATCACTATCGTTACAAAAGCATCTCGGAAGAACAACGTACTCAAGTTGTTGGACCTGTGCGGCGGTTCCATACAGGAGTGTGTTGATGTTGCCATCTCCCGCTGAATTGTAGTTGGCACACATCTGGTCGCCGGCATTCTTGTACAAAATCTGCTCGCTCGTGTACACAAAGCACCCGGAACCCTTGTTGTTGAACATCGGGTTCGGGTACAGCGGCGGCGGATTGGCCGTGGCCGGCGTCGACGACGAGACACCCGCCATGCGATAGCCCTCGGTCGTCACACCCGCCGTGCCGATGCTCACCTGACTCATGCCACCCCCTGTCTGGCATCCAGGGACAGACCCAGGCGAGTACTGCCAGTTCGAACCGACCAGGGTCGGCGTGGGAATGTACCGAGAGGACATGATTTGGCGCTGCCACGTCAGTGTCGAAGCGTCCATGGCCGGCTGGCGACGATTGATGAAGACGTTGGCCTGCTTCTGGCGAAGTTCCGTTATCTTGGATGCGTCCATACCACCTATAGGGAGTGTGGAAAAAGAATG
>Ga0136644_10002651_pt1 | contig 13580 bp, 10 predicted proteins | sample C_130820_EF_Meta_FD_94780 | JGI IMG/M metagenome (GOLD analysis project Ga0136644, IMG submission 94780) | Freshwater microbial communities from Lake Croche, Canada to study carbon cycling - C_130820_EF_MetaG (v2) (version 2) | ecosystem: Environmental > Aquatic > Freshwater > Lake | place... | reverse complement strand
GCAGCAACAGCCAAGCCTCGCCCAAAGCTGCTGCCGAAGAAGTTCAGTCAACTCGCGAGGTTACGGCCATCACGCGGCTTCAAACCAATTCGCTCAGGCAAGCCCCGCAGCCACCACCAGTGCAGGCATATCGAAACGCCCTTGCCGCAGATATTTTGGGCGCCAATTAGCATCGGCATGCAAAATACTTTTAGGATCGTTTTTCAGCATCGCGATAAAGCTCTGACCAACCAACTGCCCCCCCACTGGGCCAAGTCGCGTCGGTACTGCGTTACGCACCTCGTCAGATTGTTGGCTCAGTTGCAAGACTTTTTGCGTCCACACGTGTTGTGCCTCAGCCAAGATATAAAACCATAAAGGCGCTGCCTGACTAAAGCTAGCACCATAATCAGCGATCGATAGATTAGACTTGAGCCCCTCAAGCGTCGCTTTACCCACTTTTAAATCTTTGGTGTCAATTGGCGCCAGACCCATCGCTTGTGCAACGGCCTGCCCACTGGGCAAGCCGGATTGAACACCACGCATCAAGTTGCGATAGGCCAAATTCGACACCTGACCGCCTCTCGCCACAGGCTGCCCATCTTTGTCTCGTAGCATTGCATGACTATTTCCAGCCGTTGAAAACTCGGGCAAAAACGCCAAGGGATTGGTCAGCGAGGTGTCGATTTTGTACGCGGCCTGCACACGTCGCGCCCCTTGCGCGGCAGTACGGTGGTCAAGTTTATTGTCAATTTCAAAATAGAGTTTCCAGTCAACCGCCCACTCTGCAGGAAACTCTCTAAAGCCATTGAGACCTGCATAATAAGACGCTGCAAAAATCTGTCTCCTTCCGCTTAATGCAGGATTGGCGACGAGTTCTTGTTCAGTACCGCGCATCTCAGTGTTTAGACGATACACCGGTCGAATCAGTGAGTGCCCAAAACGATAAGCAGCGTCGACAAACTCAAGTGGGATTTGTCCCGCCAACAATTGATTGGCGAAGGTCAACTGGGTCTTGGTGCGATTTACCTTGCCTCCGTCGCCAAAGCCCGGCAGCAATCGCGCAACAACATCTGTACCAATCAGCTTCGGCAAAAAATCGGTCAAGATCATCCACTGATAATGCAACGTCACAATTTGACGTAACTGCTCAAAACTCGCGCCAGGCTGATCCTCTGCAATCTTGTTGTGAAACGCAACAAAAACGCCATGCATTTGACTGACCAGAACATTCTCATCGTTTCGCTTATCACCCAGAATGGCACGCCCTTTAAGGCGAGGGTGATCATGGGCGGCGCAAGGTACACCAGCCTGATTGAGTGCACGGCCTGCCAAAAGTTTGCGCCCGTCGTCTTGATATAAATAAGGCTGATCCGTCGGGCCGCGCCCATACACGCAATCAAGGTCAAAACTCGCCGTACGTAGGTTATTGACCGGCCTTCCGCTCACCAAGGGTCCAAAGTGATCAACGGGATTCAACGTCAGATCATGATCAATAAACTGCCCCAAATAGCTATAGCCTGCAGGTATACCAAAATTTTCCTCGTCATCCAGCTCGTTCTCGGGCGTGGCTGTAATCACAAGATGACCTTGGGCATCCCGTCTTGGTTGACCATCGCTTTGCTTAAGCGTTTCGGGCTCAGCCGACATTCCAATGAGCTCTACGCCGTCGCCCATGGCCAACCGTCTCAAGTCTTCTAAAGCAAACTGTGCCCCGGATAAAGCAGGAAACAATCGCGTGTAATCGCCCGATGAAGGTTTAGCAACAGACACGCTTGTCAGGGGCTGCGCTTTCGCCAGGGCAGTTGTCGTAACAAAGGCAGCACCTGCCTTCAGCAAGGCACGACGGCTAATCTTTTGGGTCAACATGATTCGACACTCCTTTGACGTGAACAAAAAAATAATACAAACTTGAAATGAAGCCAATTTGAATAAATTGTGTAGAAATTGTGGAGAACGAGGGCTAGAACTCCATATGAAGTCGCAGCGAATAAACATTGACCGGACCACGATCGGCGTTGTAACAAGGGTTGTGAATGCGTTGATAATCAACAGTTGCCCACAGCCCCTTTCTGACCTGGGCACTATAAAAAGCCTCAAAGACTTGCTCTTTACGCGGATTGGTCAACTGCCCATCGCCACAAAAAAACCCTTGACCTCCTGCGTTCAAATAATCGACATGGGCACTTGAAATGCCATTGATTGCTACGCCAAGTCCAACGGTGTCGTTGGGCCGCGACCAGCTCGTGCCTTTAATTGAAACGCCAAAAGACAAAGAGTTATCGATCTGCGCAAAGGAATAGGCCTCAGCTGCACCATTGTTTTTGCTGAAGCGGGCAAAAACGCCAATATCGTCATTCAGCGCCTGCTCAATACTGATACCAAACCCTGACTTCACTTGATTGGTGCGTACGTTCGCGACATCTGGCGTGCCACCATAGGCTTGGCTGTAGGCGATCGCGTCTGACCAACTCCCCATGTTGGCCTGATTACGAAAGAGCAATAACCGCACGCGTCCAGGTTGCTCACCTAAACGATGCGCATGTTCAATTTCAAGGTTGTCGCCAAAACTTTGTGAAAAATTACCATTCAGTTGTAAACCGTTTGACTCAACCGGTAACAACATGCGCCCGAGCCTTACCGCCCAGTCGTCGTGGTAGTACTCAAACACCAACCCCCTCGTATAGCCGCGCGCATCGGCTGGCATCTCCCAAGCGCCGTAATCCATCATCGACCAATTTAAAAAATTAATGCGGGGGTCATGCGCATAGGTGTTTTGATCAAAAATATCCGTTGCAGCAAAGACGCCTGCTGTAATGACCAAGCGGCGCTTGTCGACTGATCCCGCGAATTGATTAAACCCCGCCTCTTGCTCGACCGTCCCGCCGCCAAAGCCAAAGGTCTGGCGTACAAAGCGCCGCGACCAATAGGCGATGGGATCCGTACTACCGGCCTTTTGAGCTTCGCCGTTCGTCATGCCGCCTAAGCCGCGTAATCCCGAAAAGGGCAGCCCCTGCGTGACTTCTGGATCAACGAAAAACTCGGTGCCTTTCCAGGGGCGAAAGCCCAAAAATGCTGTTGCACTGAGCGTGTACCCAATTTCTTGGTTTGGTGACAGGCTGCTGGGCCCGTCATAAAACGAGCCAAACTGTGGATGCTTCTGCCAGACATAGGTGCTTTGGATGTTGGCGGTGAAGTGTTCAAAAGGCTCGGACTCTTGGGCTGAGGCGAGCGAAATCGCTAACACCATCATTAGAAAACCAACAACCACCAAATGACGATCAATGAAATTTTTTAACACGCTGCGCTCCTTGGTCTGTGCGTACAGACGAAAGATACGCAGGGTTTATGAAGCCAGTTTGAATAAAAAATGGAGAAATTATGAAGTGCTAAAAGCGCTCGGGTGATGCGCCATGCTGGAAGAGGTGTTTAAAAAAGACTTCTTCTAGGCAATATCCTTGAGGGGCTGCAGCTAAATTTCTAAGCGGTAACCAATGCCGTACACAGCCTGAATTAGATCAAGCTCAGGAAAAAACTGCGCAATTTTTTTTCGAATATTTTTAATGTGACTATCAATCGTGCGGTCAAATACGTCTTTTTCACCCGAAAAAACGTCAAGCAATTGCGCACGCGACCACACGCGCCCCGGCTTAGCCCCTAGCGCTGCAACCAACTTAAACTCTGAGGGGGTCAGGTCTATTTTTTTACCATGCACCCGCAAAATAAAAGAGTCGTGCTCAATTTCTAATGGCTTGTTATCTTCTTGCTTGGGTAGATCACTTGGCGCATGACGACGCAAAACGGCCTTGACTCTGGCCACCACTTCGCGCGGACTAAACGGCTTGCAAATGAAATCGTCAGCACCTAACTCAAGACCAATGAGACGATCGATCTCTTCGACTCGAGCGGTCGTCATGATAATCGGGATCGCCGAAACTTTTCTAATGGCGCGACATAGCTCAAAACCATCTGCGCCAGGCAACATCACGTCAAGCAAGATCAACGAAAAGCGCCCTGTTGCAATGAGTGACTGCACCTCACTGCCATCGACACGATGCTCAATCTCAAAGCCATCGCGCTTCAGGTAATCAACCACAATCTCTGCGATCGCAACCTCGTCTTCGATCATCAGAATTTGCCCTTTTGCTGTACTCATGCGTTTGCCTCTAACAATGGAAAAGTCATCCGAAGCGCCAACCCACCCAATTCAGACGCAAAAGCTTCAAGCGAGCCTTCATGAGCCATTACGATTGACTTACAAATCGCCAGTCCCAATCCAGAGCCGCCAGATTCTCGCAGGCGCGAACTGTCGGTTCTAAAAAATGGGTCAAAGAGCGATGCCAGAGCGGTCGCCTCAACGCCCGGTGCACTATCCTCTATAAAAATTTCGATCGATGTCGCCAACATCTTGACCCGAAGGCGCACCAATCCGCCCGCATCCGTATAGCGCAAGGCATTTTCAAAGATATTTGCAAACAGCTGCCGCAGACGACTCGCATCTCCGAATACCAAAGCCCGCCCCGAGTAGGCCCGCTCAACCTTTAGGCGTTGCGCAGCGAAGCGATCAGAAAAGGCATTCACTGAATCATCAAGCAAGCCAATCACTTCAACAGCCTCTTTCTTAAATGCGAGCGCCCCAGAATCAGCACGTGCTAAGTCATTCAAATCGCTGACCAGCTTCGTCAGACACAGCGTTTCTTTGTGCAGCACCTCAAACTCAACACGGCTAGGCGCCCGTACTTCATCAATTAAGGCCTCAATATGTGCACGCAAAATTGACAGCGGCGTGCGTAATTCATGAGATGTCTGAGCCACCCAGAGCCGCCGATTATTTTCATGTTGCTCAAGGGCGTGCGCCAAGCGATTAAAATCACGCACTAAATCGCCAAATTCATCATGACGCTCACCAGCAATACGCGCTGTGTATTCTCCCGAGGCCAGGCGTCGGGTACCCAGAGTGACTTGTCTCAGAATCGAGGTGAAATGTCGTGCGAGAAGCAAGGCGGCCAACATTGACACCATAAGCGCCAGCACCGCCGCAATCAACACCATTTCAATACTATGATCGACAAAGGATCGATCCATTGCAGTCGAAGCGGCAGTCACAACCAGACCAAGTTGCCCAATCGGCTTTTGCTCGTTCATCAACATACGTGTGACCACCGTATCCGTCGCCGCCGCTCGCATACCTGCCAAATAACGACCCTCGCGATCCATCAACACATAGCGGCGCGCGGCGACCATCTCTGCCGTCTCAGGCTCAGTCACAAGTATTTTTTCGGGTATGACTTGAGGGGGGGGTGGCGCAGTTGGGCCTTGTGTCGGAACAACCGACTCTGATACGCGCGGGCCACTTCGCTGCGTGGAAGCGGGTGGTCGCTGAGCCGCGTTAGGTGAACTACCCGACTCGTTACCCGATGAGCGTCCTTGACTTTGGCCAGACCGATTAGGTCGTGCAATCAAGCCCTCAGGCGATGTAAAACAAGTTGAACGCAAGATACCGTCGCGGGTCCGGTGCCAAACCTGGTCGCCCTCTTGCTTGCCCCGGCAATCATCGAGCGCACTCTGAGGGGCGCGTTGATAGGGCTCAGGTTCTGGTCGAGGCGCACGATGGTCATCGGGCCTAAATTGAACCTGAACCATCCCAGCAGTTAGCACAGAAAGCACCGAGCCCAATCGGCTTGCCTCCCAATCATCAAGCACTATGTTGACATCAACAGGTGCGTCAGGCTCCGTGTTGTTTGACACCCGGTCTGTCTGAGTAAACTTAAGCCACGCGGCAGGATCATCTTTAAACAGCGCCCAATTACCGCGAGCAGCATAGACATCCTCAAGGCGTTTAACCAGACCACTTTGACGATTCAATTCAGCCTGCGCCAAATAGGTCGAAAAACCTTGCCGTAAGTTCCAGGTTGTCAACCCAACGATGAGTGCAATCACACTCAAGCTCACCAAAAGAACCGACAGAAAAAGCTTATGGCTTACCGTTAATCTCAACGCGACCTCTCGATTCTGATGCTCTGCGCATTGTTGAAACATAAGCTGCCGAGACTTGTTTTAGCCTTTGATGTCCAAGGCCCTAACGACCAACAATCCAGATGACACCTTACCTAACTTACTCTTTATAACTTCCATCGGCTTTATCAAGTTGACGCAGCATCGCTGGCCATTCAAGAACCCCGTAACGACGCGTCACACTGGGATTCCATTGAGCGTTCGCCTTTGCCACCACATCGGCCGGCGGGATAATCAATTCAGCATTGCAGGCCATCGCATCGACTTGAACCTTACAAGCGAGCTCAAGGCGATAAATGCTGTTAAAGGCCTCGGGGATGGAAGGCCCCAACGCTAACAATCCGTGGTTGTGCAAAATCATGACCTCAGCATCGCCTAAATCACGTTGCAAACTCTTTTGCTCGGACAAATCAACTGAGATGCCTTCAAAATGGTGATAGGCGACGTTGGCAAAACGTGTCGCGGTCTGTGTCAGCGGCAGCAAACCACACTTTAGCGTCGAGACTGTCATGCCAGCACGTGTATGTGTGTGAATAATACAAGCCGCATCAGGTCGAGCAGAATGTATTGCACTGTGAATCACAAAGCCGGTGCGATTGATCCCATAATCTTCATTTGGACGGTCAACGATATTGCCATCGATATCAATTTTAATCAGGCTCGACGCCGTAATTTCGGTATAAAGCAAGCCGTAGGGGTTGATCAGATAGTGATTGGGCTCGCCAGGTACCATCGCAGAAATATGATTTGCAATCATATCGGTCATGCCATACAGCGCCACCAGTCGATAACAGGCAGCGAGTTCAACACGGGTCTGCCACTCTTGCGCACTCACCCGGTCTCTGATCGGCCCTGGGGGGATTTTTGCGGCGGTGCTCATCATAATGGGTGATACGGCATTCATGTTGTCTCCAGATGTTGTTTAATTTTGTCTAACGGTTAAAGGCCGACTTTATTTTTTTAATTTTCAGTAAATGTGAGTAACCGACCCAATTTCGCGATATCGCCTAGACGTTCGAGTTCCATGACCATATCATGCACTACTAGCGCTCGGGCTCCCAATACCTCTTGCGTATGCGCAAAAAATTTATCGACAATCTCAGCACTCTGAAGCGGCCATTCTGGCTCGCCCCGCGCATTGTCTACGGCATGCTTAAAAATCTGACCGTTCGATAGTTCAATCTCGATTGTCGCAGCGCGTTGTTCAGGATAACCGACATCAAGCTTAGGGTCAGCGATCACTGTAATTTTTTGCATAACCGCCCGCACAGCGGGCTCTTGCAGACGCGATTCACTGTATTGAAAAATTGATGCATTTCCATAAAGAAGCGCAACGGCCACAGAAAACCCAATACTAAACTGCGTCTGCTCTGCGTTGATCGGCGCCTCGATCGAAGCGGCAAGTGTCACCGTATCAACTGCAATGCGCATCGCGACAATGGCAGAGGGATCAATCTGCTCTTGTCTGACAACTTCTAGTGCAACGTCCAGCGGAGCATGATTACCTCGACAGCCGGCATGTCGCTTTAGATAGGTTTCAGTAATTCTAAATTCACGCCCGAGACCATTCAAAGTCGTTGAAGTCTGAACCGATCCGCCAAAGGCCGGTAAAAACCCTTTTTCAAACACCTCCGGTGCGCCGTGCAAGCCAGCTCGGGCAAGCAGCGCCGCGATAATCCCACCTTCACAGCCTCGAGCAACTTGCAAAGGTTGCGTGATTGAACTTTTAAGTGCCTCTTTCATGCCGACGCCAAGATTCGCAGCAATCGCCAATGCATCGGCGGCAGCCCCAGCAGACAGCCCAAGCAAGCGCGCCACGCCAGCAGCAGAAGATACTGCAGCTAAGATCGCGGTTGGCTGAAAACCTCGGCCAACGTTTGCGGGATATGTGTCGCGACCTAGTCTTAAAAACACTTCGTAACCTGCTACGGTGGCCGCGATGAACTCAGCCCCCGAACATTGCAGCGCTTCAGCCTGCGCAAGCACAGCTGGGATCACGACCGAAGAAGGATGGCCACCGGTAAATCGCGAGCCGTCCTCGAGGTAAGTACCGTGTGTTGCGTAACAGTTGGCGAGTGCTGCCTCGCGCACGCTAACCTGATACGGCAGACCCCAAACATGCGCAACCTTGGCTTCGGATTCAAAGAGGTCAATCACCGGACGGTTCAACCCAAGTTGGGCACCTGCGATACCGACGCCGAGCGTATCCAACAGACGTAGTTTTATTGCACTGATGATATCTTCAGGCAAACCGTCAAGCTCCACCTGTGAAACGAATTCTCCAAGCCTCGCAGCAATCATCGTTACTCAGCCCTAAGATTCAAGTCAGTAATCACTTTTTTCCACTTTGCAACGTCAGCTTGTAATTTTTGAGTAAACGACGCAGAGCTGTCTGCCACAATTTCAGCGCCTTCATTCGCAAATTTTTGACGTATGTCAGGAAGGTTCAATACCGCCACAATGTCCGTGTTCAATTGTTCAAGAATCGACTTCGGTGTTTTAGACGGAGCGAAGATGCCATACCAAGTATCTGCTTCGTAACCCTTCAAACCCGCCTCATCCATGGTAGGGATCCCCGCGGCGACAGCGGGTCGTTTCGCGCTGGTTGTCGCCAGAGCGCGAAGCTTTCCACTTTCAATGTGCTGCAAAACGACAGGGGCATTGGCAATCCATACCTGTGTCGTGCCACCTAGCATATCGGCCATTGCTGGACCACTGCCTTTGTAAGGTACGTGTGTGAGTTGTATGCCTGCCATCTTCTTAAAAATTTCAGTCGCCAAGTGCGAGGGGCTTCCGTTACCCGGCGAAGCGTAATTTAATTTGCCTGGATTGGCTTTCGCATAAGCGATTAGCTCAGCCATTGTTGTGACGGGTACCGAGGGATGTACAACGAGAATGTTAGGTGTATTCGCAACCATTGTGATTGCAGCGAAATCGATCGTCGAATCAAAGCCAGGATTAGTATATAAACTTTGATTAACGGCGTGCGTCCCCAAAACACCGAAGATCAACGTATATCCGTCAGGCGCAGCCTCTGCGGCGGCCTTCGTCCCAATATTACCGCCGGCTCCGCCCCGGTTCTCAACAATGACCGGCTGGCTCCATTTTTCTGAAAGCTTTTGAGCAATCGGTCTGGCCAAAATGTCTGTACCGCCGCCAGGCGGAAAAGGTACGATTAACTTGACGGGCTTATTTGGATAGTCTTGCGCCTGAGTTAAAAAAGAACACGCTAGCGATAACGCTGCGCACAGCCAAACTATCTTGAATTTTTTTTTCATTTATTTTTTCCATGCCCGCATACGGTCAACCATTTCAGGCGCAACACCTAAATAATTTGCAGGATCGCACAGACGATCAATCGTCGCTCGATCCAGCTTTCCTGATATTTTTACATCGTTGTACAGCACTTCGGCGAGTTTGAGGCCTTTGGTAGCAGCTACTCGGCAAGCGTCGTACACAACGTCATGAGCAGTTTGACGTCCGATAAAAGGCGCCAGCCCCATCATCACCGCTTCGGCCACGATGAGGCCACCGGATAGATCCAAGTTCTTTAGCATACGGGTTGTATCGACTTCTAGGCCACTCAGCATAAATTTCGCTTGATGTAACGCCCCAGCAGTCAAAATAAAAGACTCTGGGACTGCAGCCCATTCAATATGCCAAGGGCCTGTCGCGCGTTCAAAGTCTTGCACCATCGCATCAAGCGCCAAGCCCGCATGCTGACGCACTGCCTTTGAAGCACTCAACATCAACTCGCAAGAGATAGGATTGCGCTTTTGCGGCATCGTACTTGACGCGCCCCGCCCTTTGACGAACGGCTCGAATGCCTCGCCAAGTTCATTGGTCATCATCAACATAATATCTAAGGCGATTTTGCCTAAAGACCCAGTCACCAAGGCAAGAAACTGAATCGTCTCGGTCAACCCATCACGGGCGACATGCCAGGTGACGGGTGCCGCTTCAAGCTCTAGCTCAGTCATTAGCGCTGCGTGCACTGCCAACCCTTGCGAACCGAGTGAAGCAAGCGTGCCCGCAGCTCCGCCAAACTGCCCAATCAACACGCGAGGTTTAAGCTGACGCAGACGCTCGCGATGTCGTCTGACCATCAATAACCAGACTGCCACTTTGTAGCCAAAGGTAATGGGCAAGGCGTGCTGAAGATGGGTGCGCCCTGCCATCGGCGCGTCGCGATACTGTGCCGCTAGCGCGTCAAGAATTTGATCAAGTTCATCTAAATCGTTTTCAATGATTTTTAACCCGGCGCGCACTTGCAATACCGTGGCTGTATCCATAATGTCTTGCGTGGTGGCACCCCAATGTAAATACTCACCCTCGGGCCCACACATTTTTGACAACTGGTGCACCAACGGTAAGATCGGATACCCAACAATCTCGGTTTCGCGTTTGAGTTCAACCATGTCAAGTTTGGTTGAATCCGCTTTTTGCGCGATCACGGCGGCGGCCTGCGCCGGGATCACCCCGAGCACGCCCTGCACTTTCGCCAGGGCGATTTCAGTTTCGGTATAACGAAATACGGTCGCGGCATCATCAAACACCTCGCGCATCGCTACCGTACCAAACATATCTTTAAAAATTGAAGAGTCAAGCATTGAGATGGGCATAGGGGTGTCATCGTGAAAATTGATGCCCTATAGTAGGAGGGTGCTTTTGAGTCGTCAACGTCGCCGCTCGGTCTCTGGTGTTGAGCAACACGGCGTTTACCCTAGCTTAGAGGTCGCCAAGTCACCCAAAGTCGGCAAACAACTGAGCGAGATGCTATAAAGAACGCGTAGCGTGCGGCCGAGCTCGCTTTGATTCCTGCTTGCTTAACCTTGATCCCTGTTGGATTGACCTCGATCCTTGGTCACTTGACCATGGTCCCTGCACGGTTGATCTTGATTCCGTTACCCTAAAATACTCGACTGCCATGAATGTTCGGTTTGCACACAAACTATTTTTATCAGCCACGCTAAGCGCTGCAGCATTATTTCAAAGTGCGCCAGCTGGGGCGCAAGACTACCCCTCACGCAACATCACAATGGTGATGCCTTACGCGGCAGGCGGGCCTGGAGACATCATTACCCGACTTTTCGCTTCTGCCATGCAAAAGCAATTAGGCCAAACAATCGTGGTCGACAACCCTTCGGGCGCGGGTGGCAGTATCGGCACGGCTAAAGTCGCAAGGTCTGCACCAGACGGCTACACATTGCTCATGATTCATATCAGCCATGCCACCAACGTGCTAATGATTAAAAACTTGCCCTATCACCCGATTGATGATTTTGAGCCGATTGGCTTGGCCACTGTCGGCCCAATGGTAGTCACAGGTCGCAAAGATCTGCCTACCAAAGATGCAAAAGAATTTGTCGCCTACATCAAAGAGAACGGCCCCAAAATCAGCATGGGTCACGCAGGGATCGGCTCTGCCTCGCATCTTTGCAGCCTGATGTTCATGGATGCCTTAGATGTCAAACTCACGCTCGTGCCTTACAAAGGCGCAGCGCCTGCCATTAACGACTTGATGGGTGGACAGATTGACATCATGTGCGATCAGACCACCAGCACGCTGCCGGCAATTAGTGGTGGTCGGATCAAGGCCTATGCCGTGGCTGGCACGCAACGGTTGCCAGGCCTTCCAGACTTACCGGCACTCACTGAAGTGGGCGTAAAAGGCTTTGATATCAGCATCTGGTTTGGGCTGTATGCCCCAAAAGGAACACCCAAACCAATCATAGACAAACTGTCAGCTGCCTTGGCTGCAGCGGTTGTTGATCCTGACGTAAAGGCTAAACTTGAAAGCATCAGCACAACGCCTGTGTCGCCTGATATGGCGGCACCTGCAAAGTTGCGCGCGCATTTGAAAAATGAAATCGAAACTTTAGGGCCGTTGCTGATTAAATCTGGGATCACACCCAACTAAACAGCATAGGCAGCGTCTTGCGGTGCCCCCCAGGACGGTCAAGCTGGATATGCGTGCTTGCGCCGAGCGAACCAGGCGCAGACGCTGCTCTAAAACTGCACCACCGCGCGACCGCGTACGCCCGATTGAATGAGCTTATCGCAGTGCGCTTTTAAATCATCAAAGGCGATGGTGTAGGCGATTTGATGAATGTGGCTTGGCCTTAAGTCGCCGCCTTTCTGCATACGCTGCCAGACTGCACCGCGGTTAGGCACCGGATGATTGCCGTTGATGCCGACCAGCGACACTGCGCGCAAAATGAAGGGATAAATAGCTGTACTAAATGTTTCGCCTGCCGCATTGCCAAAGGCGCACACAACACCACGCTGCTTAGTAGACCGCAGGGCGGCATCGAGTGGCTGACCGCCTACTGCATCAATCACCCCGGCCCAACGCTGTTCTTCTAAAAACTTGTCGCCGCCAGCAATTTCATCTCGACCAATCACCTCTGCAGCACCGATGCTTTTTAGATACGCCGATTCAGTATCTTTTTTACCGGTGCTCGCGACAACTTGATAGCCCAGACCTGCCAACATATCAATCGCGAACGACGAGCTCCCGCCCGTACCACCCGTCACCAAAATCGGACCATGCTCGGGTTTAACGCCGCGCAACAACAACTCATCTACCGCCAACGCCGACGTGTAGGCTGCCAAGCCCATCGCCACCGACTCAAAGGGATCTGTGTCTTCTGGCACGCGCGCGGCCCAACTGCCTGGAACCCGCACATACTCGCTATACGCACCATCGCGTCGCATCCCGAACTCGCGCCCGCCCTGTACTGTGACAACATCACCCGCTTTGAATTCGAGGTGACTTGACTCGACCACCAGACCGGCCACCTCAACACCCGGAACGGCCGGCAGATTCGACAACACTTTACCAACACCAGTAACAGCCCGAGCGTCCTTGTAGTTCACCGCTGCATATTGCGACTGAATGATGAGATCGCCAGGCGCAAGATCTTCAATTGTTTGCTCAATCATCCGACTGACGCGCTGTCCGTCTTCTTCATAGAGCTTGATTGATTTAAATTTCACTTTTCTCTCCGTGATATCACAGCTTACGCTCGCTGAAGCACCGCGCCACAAGCTAGCAAGGTATCAATCTCAATCTGCGACAAACCAAACTCGGTCAGAATCTGGTAACTGTGCTCACCGAGCGCGGGAGGGCCATACCGCACACGCGACTGCGCATCACGGTCGCCCGCTGCAAAACCAGGCATGCGTACAAGACCAGCGACCGAGCTGTGCGTATCGACAATCACGCCGTTATGCGCAAGCTGAGGCGACTGCATCACCATGATGTAATCAGCAATTGGGCCACAAATAATATCGGCCGCCTCAAAGAGTTCTTGCCACTCAAACGAAGTTTTATGCGCCAGCAATACTGTCAACTCTTTCATTAAGGCATCACGATTGGCAACCCGCTTTGGAATCGTCGCAAAGTCAGGGTGCGTCGCAAGCGCAGGCTTTTGTAATAAATCACAAAGCGCGAGCCAGCGATCATCGTGGTACGCCGCAATCATGATCCAACCATCTTTCGTTGGATACGCTTCGTTCGGTGCAGAGTACGGCGCTGCGGTCCCCGTGCGCAACGGCAGCTCGCCACTAGACAGATATGAGGT
>Ga0136644_10002648_pt1 | contig 13591 bp, 16 predicted proteins | sample C_130820_EF_Meta_FD_94780 | JGI IMG/M metagenome (GOLD analysis project Ga0136644, IMG submission 94780) | Freshwater microbial communities from Lake Croche, Canada to study carbon cycling - C_130820_EF_MetaG (v2) (version 2) | ecosystem: Environmental > Aquatic > Freshwater > Lake | place... | reverse complement strand
TATAGTCGTTATCTTTCTCAACAAGATCCCAAAAAACATGAAGAATATTTGCTTCATCTGGAGAATGTAAAACGATACAGGACAGTTATTTTAAGTATGACTGAGGATTTTTTAGATAATTCTACGCATCAAGTCACTACTGAAGTAAACGAAGCATTTGATGCTTATGTGAAAACATTGATACGTCATTTTGAATGTAAAAAATTAGAAAATAGTGAGGATGGTCACGGTGACGGTGAAGTAAAAGACATGCTTTTTGGAGAGATAGATCATTGTCAAAACGCAGCAAAAGGAAAGTCATTTTGGGGAAAACATCAGGTTGTCAAAAAATCCACCATGGGATTTCCTATGAACTATATACCGAGGATTCCTACAAAACCATTAGACTCTAAATAGAGATAAAGAAATACTGGTTTCTTAGCACCCACATAAATGAAGTGTCAATAGATTCAATGTGATGTTACCTCCCAATGCTGTTACTGAAATATATCGGAAAGGAATAGAGCCGTATTTGTATAAATCACCTGAAGAAGTAAAATTTATCGTATTATAAGAAGGAATAATAAATTCTTGTGATGTATTGTTGTCAGTATCATTAATGAGGTTTGTATAACTGTATAACAAAACACCCTTTTGACCTAATGTATTAGAACCAAAAATAGCAAATCCATCATTTAGTTGAATACTTCCGATTTTCATTGTTGGATTGGCACATTTTAAATCTTTTTTACGAATAAAATCACCTAGATCAATTTGTGCGAAATGCAATGTATCAATTTCATTGTCACTTAATAAATCATTGACAAAACCAATACCGTTTTCATAGGACGGAGTTTTACCAGTTCTCACAAATAAATTAGAAGGAAGTCCTGCGACATCAAAACCATAGACAATAAAATTGATTACATTAGGAATATTATATATTATTTTTGTGTCGTGTGCGCCACCACTCACAATAGTATCTGAAAATGTGTTTATATATGTATTGCAGCTACAATCACATGTTCCTACAGGGCCAGTTGCTCCATTATTTCCACTCGGACCTTGTAATCCGGTTGCGCCATCTTTTCCTGACGTACCATCTTTTCCTGACGTACCATCTTTTCCTGACGTACCATCTTTTCCTGACGTACCATCTTTTCCTGACGTACCATCTTTTCCTGGTGATCCAGTCTGACCTTGTTGTCCCGATGATCCCGTCGGACCTATTTTACCATCATTACCCTGGGGTCCAGTAGATCCACTTTCTCCAGCTTCTCCTTCACAACCTTTTATACCTTGATTACCTTTAGGTCCAAACGGACCGGTTGGACCACGATATCCTCTTTCACCATCTTGACCATTTTTACCATCTTGACCATTTTTCCCATCTTTTCCATTTTTACCATGTTCACCTGGTTCACCATCCTTACCGTTCCGACCATCTTGACCATCCCGACCATCTTCACCATCTTCACCATTTTCACCATTTTCACCGTTTTCACCATCTTTTCCGTTCTTACCATCTTGACCATTTTTACCATTCTTACCATCTTCACCATCTTCACCGGGTTCACCATTCTGACCATCTTGACCATCCTTACCATCCTCACCATCACGACCATCCTTACCATCCTTACCATTTCTTCCATCACGACCATCTTCACCATCTTTTGCATCTTCACCGTCTTTACCATCCTTGCCATCTTTCCCATCACGGCCATCACGACCATCTTCTCCTGGCTTACCATCTTTACCATCTTCCCCATCACGACCATCTTTACCATCACGTCCATATTTACCGTCCTTTCCATTTTCACCATCTTTTCCATCTTCTCCATCACGACCAGGTTTTCCATCTTTACCATCCCTGCATTTTTGGTTGGGATTGCACTTTTCCGATTTTCGTCGGTTGTTTCCTTTTTTACATTTACTATTCCTTGGTTTTGTATGACATTTTTTCTCATTATCACAATAGTTCATTTCGTTTTTATAAGGGCATGATTCATCATCTGATAGACAATACTCGTTCTTGGGCATATATAATTGATATTATATATATAGAATATATAATACTAAATATTATTCAAACAAAATATTTTAACTGCATTTACGCAGTTACATAGGTAATTCAGTAACCAATGGTTTAGTAGAGTACTTTTTTGTAGTTTTATTTCTCTTACATTTAAATTGTTCGTTCCGGATATAACCGAGTTTGCATTTTTTAACGCATTTTTTTGTTTTGGCTCTGTATTCCTTACCTGGAGGACAATCCAACGTGTGATTATTTACGGAAGCTCGTCTTATTGGTACGCATCTTCCTCTACTATTCTTTACCATATTTTCAGGACAAGATCCAGGTGTTTTTGTAATGAGAGCTAGGTTTGGTTTTGTAATTTTTTGAAATACTCTAGAATCTACACTAAAAGTTGGGGTAGTAATATCATTATCAAACACCATATGGTGTCGGATTTTTTTATTATATTTTTCAAGAAGGCCATTTTTAGTAAGTATTTCTTCCATATCATGAAGAAGATCGTTAATAATAGGCCTAAATTTAAGTTCAGATGAAATCATTTTACTGTATAATACGTCCAGCTCATTAAATAATGTACTAGGCAAAAACTTTTTTGCTATATGCAGCCAATAATTTAATGATATACCTAATCCAAATACATCTATGGTTCTTATACTTTTATCTAAAAATGTTTCATATTTCATTTCATCCATGTTTTGTGTAATAGTATGACCATATCCCGTAATATAGGTTTGACAAGATTTTTGATATTTATCTAATGTAACAAAACGATCTAATGAATAATAAAAAAAGGTTTTGATATGTTCGTAATGAGATCCATTCCTTTTTTCTATTTCTATTTGTAAATTATTAAAAATCTGCTCTTCAATATAGGGTACTGTAGTAATATTTAAAAAATCAGATTTATTTATAAATTCTAATTCCCATGGAAACGACCAATGAAATACTGCTTTGCTGTAAGTAGACTGTTTTGCTTCTTTTATTATATCTTTGCGTGATTTCATTAATCCAAAATCAATGAAATTTAATCGGTTAGTTTGTTCGTTATACACTATATTCTGAGGTTTTAAGTCATGATGTACTATTCCATGATCTTCAAATACCTTTAATCCTTTGAACAAACGCATAGTTTCAACAAGGAATTTTTCACATAACTGTTTATTTGTTTCAGTGAGAGGCCATGTTTTTACCTTTTGTGCATATTTTTCTAAATTGATTCCACCATCTTTCATAATCAATAATTTGTATTTGTTCAAATGTCTTAATGCTTCATTACCGATTTTACATTTTTGTATGGCTCTTATATTTGCTATATTGGATTCATCAACATCACAATTTTCTGGTATTCCTAAATAATAGTCTTTATGTGTATCTGCTTTGATAACTTTTGCGTATTCTTTTAATTCTGTTTTTGCATCTTTGCTAGTAAGTATTTTAGATACCTTATTTGAATAAGAGATTAGGGGTGCGTTTTTACATTTTAGACTAGGATTATGAACACAACCGTAAGTACCTTCTCCAACTACTTCTGCGTCATGTAGTGACATATTATAAATTTTAAATTGATCTATAATATGTGTTTAGATTATATTATGATATAGTAATAATAATGACCTTTTTATCCTGACATTTACTTTTTTTAGATTTCTCTTTATGGGTATGGTATTTACAAGATCTTGGTTTGTAATGACAGCATTGTTTTTGCCTTTCTTTTTCTCTTTCTCTTTCCCTTTCTCTCTTATAATATGTATTTTGTTTGCAATTGCAACCGGTATATTCTGAATCTGATATACTAGATTCTTCGTCTTCTCTGTAGGAATTAGAACAGCATCTATTCTGTGGCATGGTATAGTATATATCTAGACATCCTAAAGTATGAAATAAATAGTTAGTTCTATAGAAACCGTACATTGAGTAACTAGTGCAATACACTTGTATTAATCTCTATAAGATGATAAATATATTTATAATGTTATAGGATATGGGTCTTATGTTTTTCCATCAATAGACCTTAATCCTGAATAAATTTTTTTCATAGAATAGTATATATGAAAAGAAGAAATACTAAAAATAGACATACTAGAAAATATAAAAAATATATGTATAAAAAAGGTGGTAAAGGAATGAGAACTGTAAGGAATAAAACAATGAAAACAATGAGTTGCAGTCCTATGGTAGAAAAAAAGAAAGTAGCAAGAGATAGTTGTTTTACACCAGAAGTTCTCCAGTTGCTGAAAAAATATTACAATAAACATCATCCAACAACCAAAATTATATCCGATGAACCAGTAAGGATATGGGAGGAATTAAAAAATAGATTAGGAATGTGTAGTAAAGAAGACTGTTGGTTGGATGAAATTGAAGATAAACAGGTACGTAAGAAAATAGATGAGTATATTTTTGCTCCTGATCACCCTGATAGCTGGAAATCCGATCCCGATGAATGGCTTTCTAATTTTGATATTATGGATGTATTAAAACAATATATGAAAACATATCCGAAATTTTACGCACCCCCACCATCGCCTATTGATTATGATGTAAAACCTAAGGAAACACCTGAACAGTGTGTTTCTAATGAATTATGTAAATTTCATTTAGAAAAACATATGAAGAATGGGAAAACGAAATTTGGAATAGTCTTTAATGTATCTCCACATACTAGTGGTGGGAGCCATTGGGTATCTGTATTTATTGATACAGACGATAAGTTTATTTTTTATATGGATAGTGCTGGCAATAAAATACCAAAACAAATCAATAAATTTATAGAAACAATAAAGGAACAAGGTTTAGCAATGAAGTCTCCTATTCAATTTCAATATTATGAAAATTACCCATTAGAACATCAGATGGGAACAACTGAATGTGGTATGTTTTCTTTATACTTTATTATTACTATGTTATGTAATAAAGCAGAAAACCGAGTATTTACAAACTGTAATGATAAAATTAACTTTTTTAAGAAGAAGCGTATTCCTGATAGTTATGTATTTAAGTTTCGTAAAATTTACTTTAATGAGAAATAATTTATGAGTATACTATAGTATAGTATGCCAGGTTTAACAGGTAAAAGTAAAATGGAAAAAGGGGAATACATATCAGCAAAACTATTCCCGCTTCCTTATGTTAATAGTAAAGGATATCGGGTAGGCGAATTATTAGTAAATATTGACAAAAATAATTTACCTTTTACAAGTTTTGATGAAGTAGATCTTCAGTTAATGAATATTTTTAATTATTCAAAAGGTGCAACATCAGATGTGCAGTCTGGTGTTTATAATAAAGACTTTTTAAAAAATTTTAAACAACAATATATTAAATTTACGCCGATAAGATATACAAGAAAAAAAAAAGGTACAAGTGGATCACCTTCATCATCATTATCATCATCTTTATCATCATCATCATCATCATCATCATCATCATCATCATTTTCACCAATAACACCAATAACACCAATAACACCATTACCAGGAGTACTAAAACCAAAACCATCACCAATAAGACCTTCACCTCCACCATTAGATGCTGATGTAGGTATTAAAGATGCAGGAAGTGAAGGTAATTGTTTTTATTATTCTTTGTATGAAGCATTGAATGAGCAACCAGGCTTTTACAAAAGAGTAAATAATGAATTATCCTCTGTAGTATTATCATCACCACTACCAACTGAAGAAAAAGAACTATTTGTTATGAAAATGAGAAAAAAAATATCCGAACAAAATGGAGAACGAGGTGGACTTTTTTCACAGACAATAGATGAGATTTGCAGAAAATTAGCGGGAATAGATGGAAAAGTAAACGCAGAAGCAGTTATTAATTCATTAAATAATGAGTACCAAACAATATTAGGAGAGGTTATTAATAAAGGTTGTTCAGCTCCCATAGATAAAGATAGATATATAAAGAGGATGGTTGCTGAAGGAAGTACAAATGGCGTTTGGGCATGTCAATTAGAAGTAGAAGGCGTCCAACAATTTTTTAAGTCATTAAGTCCACCAATAACACTGAGGGTGGTTAACAATAAAGAAAAACAAATATATCCAGGTGCAGATGATACAATTATTTTATATAATCAAGATGAATATCATTTTAAGTGGTATTCAAAAGAAGAGTCAAAAAGACTATCTTCTTCTCCAAAAAAGGGTGGAAGACGTAAAACAAAGAAAATGAGAAAAAGCAATAAAAGAAGAAAACGTAAATAATATAAATAGAATAAAATGATATTATTTAGTCATGTCATCCTACATCAGTCTAGAAAATCAAACACTTTTATGGAATGTGATCAGTAAAAACAAAGAAGTATATGATTATTTTACTAGATTTCCAGGTAAAAAGGAACCCTTATTTAAATCTATTATTCAATCCTTATATGAAGAAAACAAACAACGCTTTCTCAAACAGAATGAATTAATAGATCTGAATAAAAAAACGATCTCCTATATGGTTCATACTATAAGAAATGAACAAAGTAGAGAACAATCTTTACAAAATAATAGCGATTCATCTTTCTTAAAACCATATTCTATTACTGAACACAAGGTAGAAAAAATTGGAACTCAGTTTCAAGAAAAACAGACAGAATACAATACATTGTTTGATAAAAAAGTTCCAGAAACACCCGAATTTTCTGAAAAACAAGATAAACCATTATCTAATATGGATGAATTAATTAAACAACATTTGAAAGAACGGGAAGAAGAGTTAAGAAAGTATGCGCCTCTTCCATTAGTCCAACCTGTACAAAGTAATGTCAAACAAAGTAATTCCGTACAACCGAATGTAACCAACAAGTTAAAAATAGAACCGTTAGCAGATACTATTAATATTCATATTGAAGAAATAGTAGAATCGTCTAATCAATTTACTGATCCTAAACCAAAAAAATCGGTGAATTGGTTAGACGATTCTACCACTGAAAAATTTGAAACGCAACAACAAGAAATAGAATTATTAAAAATACAGATACTAGAACTGATACAGAAAGTGACTACTTTAGAAGGACTTATAGAACAAAAATAAAATATGACAATAGTGTATATGTCAGCAAAAATCGGTAAAACATTAAAATCGGCACTTAAAAAAAATGTGGCAAATAAAACCAGAAAAAATGTAGTCATTGATACAGAGAAAAATCAGGAAAGACATTTTACACCAGATTGGAAAAAAGAGGAAAATGAAAGGAAAGAACAAGCTGAGCGCGTTAGAAGAAATGAAGAGCGAACAACTCCTCCTGGCGATGATGAAGATATTGTTTATGTCAAACGGAGTGAAACAAGGACTCATATTCCTATTGTGAAAAAAGAATCTCCGCCAAGACCTGCACCTGTACAAGAAAATGTAGGACCTATACGTTCTGCAGTAAGATCAGTATTCAAACTGTTTAGCCGTAGAGGAGGTAGTAAAAGAAATAGAAATAGGAAATATAGAAAAAACAAAACTAAAACAAGAAAATAATGATATAAATAGTCTAGTAGATGATATCATTATTATGGATTTGTTAAAACATACGTTATATATTAATTTAGAACATAGAACCGATCGTTTAGAACATGTACAATTAGAATTAGCAAAAATAGGTGTTCAAGGTGAACGAGTGAATGCGGTAAAGGCAAAAGTAGGCGCAATAGGTTGTACGTTAAGTCATATACGTTGTTTAGAATTAGCCAAACAGCAAGATTATGAGTATGTCTTTATTTGTGAAGATGATATTACATTTACAAATCCTAAAATTTTAATGGAAAATTTAACCAAGTTTTATGAAGATGATAAAATCATGTGGGATATGATTATCATTGGTGGAAACAATGTTCCTCCGTACCAAAAAATAAACGATGTGTGTGTGCGCGTATTTTATTGTCAAACAACTACTGGTTATATTGTTAAAAGAAGTTATTATGATACCCTATTAAAGAATTTCAAAGAGAGTACTGCGTTACTTATGAGAAATCCAACAGAAGAAGGAAAACGAAACTATGCTGTAGATATTTATTGGAAAAAGCTACAGATACAGGATTTTTGGTACATGATTATTCCACCTACTGTTGTACAATATGAGAATTACAGTGATATTGAACAGAAAGAAACGAACTATTATCATTTAATGTTAGATATGGAGAAAGAATGGTATTTTGCTCAATTCCGGAAATAAAAAATATTTTTGTAGTATATTTTTTTATGATATGAATATATAATACAATATGAGTAGAAAAGTTACAATAGATATAAATATTTCTAAAGGGAAAAGACGAATTAAAAAGAACCATCATTTAGATAACAATAGTGATTCGGGTTATTCTAGTGAATCAAGTTGTTCAACTATTTCTTCTACGAGTTCGTCTTGTTCAAGTTCATCTACTAGTTCATCTTGTTCAAGTAGTTCAACAGATTCTAATGGATCTACATGTTCAAGTTCATCTACTAGTTCATCATGTTCTAATGAATCTACATGTTCAGAATCATCGGGTTCATCTGATTCCTCAAGTTCATCTAATTCCTCAAGTTCTTCTGGTTCCTCAAGTTCATCTGGTTCATCGGATTCTTCAAGTTCTTCTGATTCTTCATCATGTGACGACTAATTTCTTAATTGTAAAAAGCTAGATAAAACAGTTTTATTTTTTTGCTCATACTCCATAGTTTTTAAATTTGCCTGATATTCTTTCTGCATCATAGTTTTTTTAAACATTTCCTCTTTTGACGATAACATATGCTCGGCCTCATTTTTGTTAAAGGGTGTTAAATATTGTTGACCACGTGCCTGCATATACTGTTCTGTAGATTTATACAAAGGTATTTTTTCAATATCTTTCTCACTAACTGCTAATACTGTTTGATCTTTATGAACCTTTCTTAAATCATCAAATTTTAATTTACTAAACGGATCACATTGTACATATTCATCCTCATCATCATCATCATATAAATTAGATGAAAACCCATTTCCTGTAGATAATGTTTCTATACTACGATACCTAGATAGGGTTGTAGCATTTTGTTTTGCCTTTACTTGTTCAAACATTTGTCCCATATTCTGTTTATTTACTCCTTCAACCTCATACATAGATTCGTCTTTACTAAACCAGTCATTTTTAGATGTATTTATCTTAGTGGACATGGTATCATCAAAAAGTTTGTTAAAGGTTGAATTAAATTCTTGTGGAGTCATTTTATTGATTACAGACGTCACCTGTTTCGTTGCGGATTTATTGGTGTTTGTATTCATTGGTTCATATTTTGGTTCTTCTGTCGGGACGACCTGACTAGTTCTCTGTTGTTCTTGATAAAACTGGACAATTATATCAAAAGCTTTCTTATAAAAAAGAAAATAATCGGATCTCAGGCCAGATTTATCAGGATGAGTCATGAGAACAATTTTTTTGGCTCTTTTTAGATCTTCCATAGACATAGTATACGATAACTGGAATAAATCTAGTAATTCTGGTAAAGAATAGGTTTCTATTTTCAAATTATGAGACACCTTTTTTGACGACATTATATATTTTATATACTTATTATATTAATTATTTATTACTTTTTAACTAATAAAGATAAAGCGGATACCATGTAAATAGCTGATAGTCCGACAGTTGAGAAAAGGAGCCAATAATCAGCTATAAAATAATAAAGAACTGTAAAAACCTTGTATTGATTTTCTTCAAAAAATATAGCATCTTTACCACATTTATTATCATTATTTCTTATGGTAGAAGCATATTGATAAGACTTTATTCCGGTTACTAAATCCGCCTCTGAAAAAAGCGCACATTCCCTTCTGTTTGTAATAAAAAACTTACAATCTTTACAATATTTCTGTGTTGAAAGTGACGGCGGAACAGTTGACAAAGAACGTGACAAAAGAGATAGAGAAATTACACGTGAGAAACTGGGGATTATTTTCATTATTTTTTGTTAGTTAATTACAATAGTGTACTAAGTTCTCTTTATAGTGTTTTAAATTATTATTATAGTTTATCTGCAGCATTTACAAAGCAGACAATTGGGAATGAGCAGATGAATTCGTTCACGTAACACTGCGTCGTATTCAGCCTGACTTACAAAGTTATTATGCAAGCCATCTAGCACCAAACTACGTACTGCGAATTGTTTCCAAGAAGAACTGTACAAGTAATTCCCACAGATCCGACAATTTTTTGCCGATATAATAGTCTCTTCTATTCCTATAATATCTAGGTTGACGAGCCAAAACTCATCCCTGTCTGGATGGCTAGTGTGAGAGGTTTCCTGGCCTCGTGTCATGTAGGTTTCGTGGAGTTCAGTGGTTAGCATGGATGTTCGTTCACGATGAACATCTCGTGCAAACGCAGTAGCTGTATCATAGAAACAAAAGCTTTTTATCACTTCTAGTACATCGGGAACAATCTGTGAAATATGGTTGATGGCTATTTGCCTTAGGACGGACATGGTTGGCTTCTTTTTTAAAGATAATAAACTAATCCTAAAAAGTTTTCAATTTTTTAGCCAAATAGTGATTTAAGTAACTTAGGTGATTTAGCGTACAATTTATAAAAATAATCTATTTTTATAAAGAATAAGTGATTATTGCAATGAATTTACCCATTATTACAGAAATAAAAGATAGACTACATTTTGCCGAATTATTGAAATCTAATCCAGGTTTATTTATTATTAAATTTGGGGCAGAATGGTGCGGCCCATGCAAAACAATTAATCATGGTGTTAAAACAGCTTTTGAAAACATGCCTGCTACTATTCAATGTGCAATTATTGATATAGATCAGTGTACTGACGTTTATTCTTTTTTAAAAGGGAAACGTATGGTAAACGGAGTACCTGTAATTCTATGTTATAAGAAAGGTAATGTAACACCTATTCCAGATGATATAGTAATAGGTGCCGATAAAAAGAAAATCAATGATTTTTTTCTCAGATGTAATGGATTATTTACATCAATATAGGTTTCGGGTTATTTACGTCTTCTAGTTTGCTTATGTTTTGTTTTTTTACCTCCAACCATCTTAGGTTCACCTGTTGGAAATTTTTCTGGATTTGGTGGAGGATTCATAATAGGTTCTATTGGGGAGGTTGTTATAGGTGAAACGGGCATGACGGGTACACCTTGTACTGGTTCTGCGGAAGCCATTGAAAAAGGGGATGAATTTAGTTGTGCTGCTCCTGTTCCTGTTCCTGTTCCTACAGCTTCTGCTTTAGGCGTTGGTGCAAACAAAGACGTGATTGAAAATGAATTAGGATTGGAAGCATTAGTATCAGTTGGTTGTAGTGTCGTAGCTCCAGAAAAGATAGAAGGTAACATAGATGTGGCAGAACTAGTTTCTCCTGGTGTTTCTAATTGTTTCATTGAATCTACATCCATTAAAGTTGCATAAGCTAAAACCAGTGATGTAACTCCAATTAATCCATAAGCAACAAAAGGTATAGTATCATTAGGTGCATTCAAATCTATCATAGTTTAATAAAGTATCTATATTATTAAACTATATTTTTATGGTCGTGCATACCCAATAACTGCGCATGCGATACGTTTACCAGCATGTCCAGTAGATAAACTATCTGGAAAATTTCCTTTACCACAGTCATCTTCATCAGCATGAATAATAAGACCTCTTCCTATAATATTACTTTTAGTTCCTCGTAATTTAATCATATGATCATGAATTTTGTATTTAGCAACCCCTTGATCATTGGTTTGTAAATTTCCTAAATCACCAACATGTCGTTCTTTAGAATCTGGACCACCATGATTCTTTTTATGAGGATTAAAATGAGCACACATGCTTTCGCACTGTTCACTCATATCACCACATTCATGAACATGGAATCCATGAAGACCATTTTTTTTAAGTCCATGAATTTCAATATCCATAATGACACAGTCATTCTTTAGATCTTCTGTAAAACGGACAATCCCTTTTATTTTCTTTGTATCAAATACTGCAATCGCACAAATAGGTTTAGACATAATTATACATTCATTTTCTACTTTAATTTTTCATAAATATCGTAATTCCAATCTTTGGTAAGTCCACCTGCTAGTATATTGAGTTTCATTGGACTAGGTAGTTCATCTTTTTTTTCCCGTTCAATAAGATCTGTCTTTATTTTTTGCGGTATATTTTTATTTTCTAAAGTTCTTAAAATGGACATTTGTCTATGAAATTTTGTTATGTTGAAAATAATATCAGAATCTGAATCAGTTTTATTATATCTGTGATCAGATCCTGGACCATGAAAAAAAGAGGAATTTTGTTTTTTTGTCAATAGATCAGTTAATTCATTTGTATGATTCTGTTTTGTAGAAATATCTTGTGAATAAGCAATGGGTACCTTATCACATGTTAAACAATTCATTTTAAATAAATAGTTTCTATTTGTTAAAAATAAACCAAGTAAAAAATATTGCCAATGCATAATAATAAAAGTATAGATTTTTATTATTATATTAGTTTGTCTAAGGGATTATATCTGTTTATTGCTTTTCAATAATTTTGCGAAATCGTGCGCACTTGTTTGTCCAGTATTCCTTGCGTTCCCTTGATACAGTATAAATATTCTTAAAATGCTTTTCATATTGTTCAGGACTATCAAAAAATAGAACACCGGCATCGTAATCCAATTCACCAGTGCTAATTTTAACCTTGAAAAAAAGGTGTTCACTGATACTTCCTACTCTGTACTCATTGTATCTGTTACCTGTAATCGCATCACGAATCATATTTCCAGGGCTGTTCTTTGTAGTATAGAACTCAATCTCTGTTGGCTTATAATTGATGACACGTTTCACGCTATTAAAACCCTTGTCTGCCTTTTTCATTTCTTGTCTTAATTTTCTTTGTTTTTTCCTGTTTGAACTAACTGACGAATAAACGGTATCATCGTCATGGTTATTATGATACTCATTAAATTCACTTTCGTTGGTGGCGGTAGGGTGGTAGTAATCATCATCGTAAGACATGGTTGAAAGGTTTTTTGCTTTAAAATAAAAAAGAGGAGAAGTAGAGCGGGTTCTAATATAATGAATAAACACTTATTATCTTTATATATTTTTTTAAAATAGTTTATTGAAATAGTTTATTGAAATAGTCGGTTGATCTGCTGTAATACTCTTGCTTCTATGTTATAAAATGCGCCTAATTCAGCCGAATATTCTTTATCGTCATGAATCGTACCGTTCGTAATGTCTTCAATCGTCCAACGATTCTCTGACAAATATTCAAAATAAGGAACTGCATTCATCATAATATCAATATCTTCTAACTCTATAGTAGTAAAGACGTCCATCGTATCTCGTCTAACATAGAGCTGAACCACGTAAATCAAGTGATTTTTCAGGGTTTTCATTTCTGTATCCATATTAAATTTGTCTACCATTTTTCGCTTAAAAGATGGGTCTGATTGCATGGAAAGTGTGAATTTTTGATATTCACTAGCACCGATCTTTTGAAAACTTACTTGGGAATCAATAAATTCTTGGAATGACGTAAATGGTGCATATGTATTGGAAAGACGATTTTGTGAGTAGGTGATATAGGACTGATAATTCAGTATATTCGTGGGATCAGCTGAGAGATGCAG
>Ga0136644_10002647_pt1 | contig 13593 bp, 13 predicted proteins | sample C_130820_EF_Meta_FD_94780 | JGI IMG/M metagenome (GOLD analysis project Ga0136644, IMG submission 94780) | Freshwater microbial communities from Lake Croche, Canada to study carbon cycling - C_130820_EF_MetaG (v2) (version 2) | ecosystem: Environmental > Aquatic > Freshwater > Lake | place... | reverse complement strand
TTTTGCAGGACGAACAAGTTGATCATGGTGAACTCCTAAGGAATGTGCGCTAGTTTATCCTATAGACCATGAAAGTTTCTCTAAAATAAGCCAAATCGAATGAACACTCGCTCAAATACCTTTAACCAGCAACTCCAGTCTGCATGGGCTTCCCAAGGCAGCATGCTGTGTATTGGTTTTGACCCAGATCCAAAACGGCTACCCGCCTCCCTACAGGGGAAGCCAGATGGCATCTTTGAGTTCTGCCGTGAAATTGCTGATGCCACTGCAGATTTGGTCTGCGCATTCAAACCACAGTTTGCCTACTTCGCCTCCCAAAGAGCAGAAGCCCAGCTCGAGAAACTCATTACTCACCTTAAAAATAAATACCCACATATCCCAGTCATTCTGGATTCCAAGCGTGGGGATATTGGTAGTACTGCAGACCACTATGCCCTTGAGGCCTTTGAGCGTTATGGTGCAGATGCGGTTACCGTGAACCCCTACATGGGTTTTGACACGATTGAACCCTATCTCAAACATCCCGGCAAGGGAGTAATCGTTCTTTGTCGCACTTCCAACCCAGGTGGCTCTGATTTGCAATTTCTCAAAGTTTCTCCTAACCACGAAGCGCTCTACCTGCATGTAGCTAAACTCGCAGCGCATGAGTGGAATCGCTCTGGCCAAATTAGCCTAGTGGTCGGAGCAACCTTTCCAGAAGAGATTGCTAAGGTACGGGCCATTGTTGGCGAGATGCCACTACTCATTCCTGGCATAGGTGCACAAGGCGGTGATATTGATGCCACTGTGAAGGCTGGTCGTATTGCAGGAGCGCCCGGCACCGGGATGATCATCAATTCTTCCAGGGCTATTTTGTATGCAAGCTCCGGCAATGACTTTGCACAAGCTGCAAGGGCAGTAGCACAAAGCACTCGTGATGCGCTAAGGGCAGCAGCCGCAAAATAAATTGGCTACTTCGTTTTTTTGGGGGCCAATGGTAAGGGTGCTAATGCCACTCGACCCATATTTTCAAGAATGAATTCTTGACGGGTTGGAAAATGGATATTCGCTTTGCGACAGTACTGCGCTTTATCAAAACACTTCGGGGCCGGCAGAGCAGAAGCTAGTGCTGCCGCTTGATCCAGATCTAGAGCAGCAGGTGTAATTCCGAAATAGTGCTGGGTAGCTGCGCCGATTCCAAAGATTCCTTCGCCCCACTCCACCGAATTAAGGTAAATCTCAAACAAGCGTTGTTTTGACAAAATCAGCTCTAGGAGCCCAGTGATGATGAGCTCCTGCCCTTTGCGGAAATAATTTTGCTCTGAGGACAAAAATAGATTTTTGGCTAACTGTTGGGTAATGGTTGAGCCACCACGCAAAGCAGTCTTTGAGGTATTCCCAAATTGAGATTTTTGCTGATTCTTTTCCCAGGCCTTTTGCATATCCTCAACCCGCACCCCTTTATGTTGGAAAAAGATATCGTCTTCACTGACTAAAACAGCACGCTTGAGATTATTTGAAATTTTGTCGTAAGGAGTCCATTTGGAGTGGACTTCGCAAGACCAATGCCAAGAACATAAACGCCAGCGCTCTGCCCTCTGGAACGCTGTACTAGATGGATCAACGCTAATCCACAAAGCAATCTGCAAGGCAAAGTAAATCTGCATTGCCAATAAACCGCAGATCAGACATTTGACTGGGTAAACAAGCCAACGCATGAACGATTAGCTGCGAAGCTTGGTCAACACTGCGCGAGGATCAATCGCGGTAGCTAAATTTGCGCCGCGCCACAATAAGAAAGCATCGGCAGCTTGCTCTACTAACATTCCTAAACCATCGCTCACGCGCGCACCCCTTTGCAGGGCTTGACGCATAAAGGCTGTAGTTTTGCCATACACCATCTCGTATGCAAAGGAGCTAGGTACAAACACATTTGCTACGGCACCAGCACTCAAAGGAGAGTCATCAGTAAGGCCTGCAGCAGTCGCGTTAATGACCAAATCAAAGGCATAAGGAGTCTTTGTAGAATCCTCTAGCTCCAATAAAGTTCGCGACTCTAGTGCAACCTCATTTGCAGCTGCAAGGTTGGCAAATAGCTTTACCAAATCGCCCGCCTTTTCACTAGAGCGATTGGCAATCACCAAACATTTTGGCGATTGCTCAAGCAAGGGGCCAAGTACCCCACGGGCAGCACCGCCGGCGCCCAACAGCAAGATTCTGGATTGATGAAGTGCAATTCCCTGAGCCAATAGATCCCTTACCAATCCAGCCCCATCAGTGTTATCGCCCCAGACTTTGCCATCATTGATCCACAGGGTATTCACTGCACCCGCCTGCTGCGCTCGAGGTGTTAAGGCATCAGCAAACATCTGGGCATCTAACTTGAAAGGCACAGTGACATTCATACCCTTACCGCCCGCAGCAAAAAAAGCTTTTGCTGCTACTGCAAATGCGTTGATGTCAGGCTGCAAGCGACCATAGTGCATTTTTTGCTGAGCTTGCTCTGCAAAGTGCTGGTGAATGACTGGGGATTTGCTATGCGTAATCGGATTGCCAGCAACAGCATATACATCTACGCCGGCAAAGAGCGCAGGATCAGTGTGGAGATCGGCTGAAGTGAGGGAACTCATGATGCGTACAGAATAAGCGAATTTCTGACTGGGTTTATAAAATCTTAATGCTTAAGCTCAAGACGATCAGCGCCATCTCGGGTGAACTCAAAAGTCGAGACCCAATCGAGCACATCAATTTGATTGCGCATCTCAGAGGGAAATGGCCCAAAAGGAGCTGATGCCCGCACAATTGCAATCGCTTGTCGATCCAGCTCGGGATTCCCCGAGCTACGGCCAATTGAGAGGCCATCTTTACCCTGAGCATTGGTGGTAATTCGACCCTGGGCATCAACGCTCACCACGATCACCAAGCTGCCGTACAGAGGACGCCCATTGGCGCGGGGGAAAAATGCGCTGCCATACGCTTCAATCTTTTGTCGCATTGCATCGTAGTAATGAGCAAACGAAACGGCTTTAACATTTGCGCCAGTTAAGACCTTACGTCTTGGTTGTCGGCCGTCCGCTTGTAAACGTTTACCTAATTCGGCCTCGAGAGAATTGAGTTGGGGAGTAATTTTTTGTTCCTCTCCACTCTTGCGACCGCCCGCACGCGCTCTTTGTTCTTCTAGCTTAGCCAACATCTGCTTTTGTTGCTTTTCCAGAATCTCAAGGCGAGCTTCAGCCCCCAATCTGGCGCGGTGTAAGGCTGTAGCGTCCTGAGCATCACTCTTGCCACCACCCTGCAAATCTGCCTGCGCTAATTTATTAGCCTCTTTGGGGGGTGCTTTATTGCTAGCATTGACTAACACCACGCTCAATGGCGTGTTCAAGCGACGACTCTCTATCTCCCCAAATCCCCAACGAATGGATAAAAAGATAAAGTGAATTAAAAGAGATACACAAAGCGCTAGACGGAAGGGATACCGATGCCATGCAGTCTGAAAGTACAGCTTTGCTTTGTGAAATTGTTTGGGCATCGCCAGTCCAGACGTCTTAATCTGCGCTACCATCTTCTGCAGCGCTAACTTCAGGCGCTTCGACTTTAGCTTCAATCTCTAAGACTTTGGCGGAAGCGCTTAACTGCAATAAATCAACGTCTGCAAGCGCCACCTGCGCACGAGTCATCCGCGAATGACTTGCCAACTCGGGAATAGGCAAGTGCAGTGGTACTAATTCCAGCCTAGACATACCTTCTTTTAAATGGCGCACATATACGTTTTTAGCTTCACCATCTTGGATGAGCCAGCGCAAGCACCAATATTTTTCCATCCTGTCTTGGTACTCACCATAAGTTTGATAACAGGACTCAAAATCAGCTGCAATACCCATCAAAGCAGCATCGCGCGGAGGAAAAGGAGCGACCATCTTGGCAGTAACACCATGTTTAGCCAGAGCAATGAGTTGCCATTGGTTGACTAAATCAGAATAGCGCCGCAGCGGTGATGTGCACCATGCGTAGTAATCTAAACCTAAGCCCTCATGGGGTCCCGGAGTAGTTTGCATACGAGTGCGCAAAGGCCCCCAACCCTTCTGGGTTCTAAATAAACCTGGTAAGCCATGATCAGCCAATAACTGACCGGAAGCGCTATTACAAAAAATCATCCATTCCGCAACAATCGTATCCAGAATTGAGCCGCGCTGACGTGGGGTGATTTCTACCCGCTCTACTCCATCTACATCTTTTATTTGAAAATTGAAATCTCTCGCCAATGCATTCGGATCAACCAGGCCCAGCTGTTCTGCACGCAGGCCATTTGCAATGCGCTTTTCTTGACGCCCAGCATGTAGATGCTTGGCAGCCTTCCACAATATTGCTAACTCTGTGCGATAGGGGTACGAAGCACCATCATCACCCAAGCTCTCTTCACTGACAAGGTGCTCAATATCTTCCAAACGCAAATTGGCTGCCATTGGCACCATCTCAGTACGCATTTGTAGAGAATCGCGCTTGGTGATGCCCTCACTATCAATATCCACATAAATAGATAGGGCTGGTCTTGGAGCGCCTGCATCTAAGGAGAATTGTTCAATCACTGAATCAGGCAACATCGTGATTTTGTCACCTGGGAAATACACGGTAGACATACGATTACGTGCAAGCTGATCCAAGGGATCATCCTTAGCAATTGCCAAGCCAGGGGCGGCAATATGGACGCCCACACGATAAGCGCCGTCTCCCAGGGCCATGACGGAAAGCGCATCATCAATCTCGGTAGTTCCAGCATCATCAATTGAAAATGCCTTCACATCTGCAAGTGGCAGCTCTGCAATCGCAGCTGCATAAGCAGCTTGATCAACTCCAATACTAGAGCTATGCGCTGCCCCATTTGGGAAGTGTGCCTTCAAAAACACCCCCTGGTGATAAGCCAAAGGTGAATCAATCGCACCACAGCGAATCATTAACTGTGCCGCGGACTCGCCAGTCTCATTGCAAGCAGCTAATAGCGCTTTATATGCTGAAGTGTTTTTATCTGGGGAAAACAATAACTGCTGAGCAGAAGACTTGAGGGTTTCAGGAAAAATACCTGCTACTAACTCTTGTTGCCAAGCAGATTGCTGTTCTAGTTCTTTCTGCTTTCGGTCTAGAGCAGCTAAGCCGGCTTGCAGTTGCTCTAATGGCGCCCTCTGAAAACGGCCCCGACCCTTCCGACGAAAAAATACGGGGGCTCCTTGCAGAGCAATAGCTAAGGCAGCCTGCTGGGAAACGCTCGCCTGCGCGCCAAAATACTCACCTGCAACATCCACCAACCCAAACTCTTCATCTGGTGCGCAATCCCACAGCAATTGCAAATCGATCTCTTTAGATAAAGTAGCTGCCTCATCCATCACGGCCTGAGCCTCAGGCTTCTCAAAGCGCAACCAAACTTCCTTTGCTTTGAGTTTGATCTTCTTGCCAGAAAGGCTTGTAGCTTGCCACGATTCGGCATCCCCCACCCCCGAGGCAGACTGCACAGTGGCAATCTTAATATCGCCACCCTCTTCGTATAAAAGATTCATGCTTAGAGGGAAATTCCGCCGCTAGCCTCTAAGGCAACTCCGTTGACATAACTTGCCTCATCGCTGGCCAAAAACAAATAGACATTCGCCATTTCTTCCGGAGTGCCAAGACGTCCAAGCCAACTCCGCCGCTCAATGTCTTGCAAAATATTTTCAGGCATGGCTTTAACCATCTCTGTCGCAATAAAACCTGGACAAACTGCATTGACCCGAATACCTTTAGAACCAAGCTCACGCGCCCAGGTTTTAGTAAACCCAATCACGCCAAACTTGGTTGCGGAATAATTGGTTTGACCAAAATTGCCATAAAGACCAACAACGCTTGATGCATTGACAACGGCGCCTGAACCCGCCTCCAGCATGTGCGGAACGATTAATTGCGTGCAGTTAAATACACCCTTCAAGTTAACATCAATGACTGTGTCAAATTGTGCTTCAGTCATCTTAATTAAGCGCGCGTCTTGTGTAATACCGGCGTTATTAATCAAGATATCAATACGGCCGTGTTTTTGCATTACCTCATCTACTACCGCTTGAATACTCGCGCGATCAGTCACATTCATTACATAAGCCTCGGCATTCGCTATTTGCGTAGCTGCGCTCTTTACTGCTTCCAAGTTCATATCAGCAATGATGACTTTTGCGCCCTCTTGGGCAAAACGCTGTGCCGTAGCAAATCCAATCCCCTTAGCGGCACCGGTAATGATGGCTACTTTGTCTTTTAATCTATCACCCATTTTTGGTCCCCGTGTTTGTTACTTTATGTTTATTAGTTAGGCAGCAACAGCCTGCAATATTTTTTGATGCACACCGCCAAATCCACCATTACTCATCACCAAAATGTGATCGCCTGGTTTTGACTCCTTGGCAACCGCAGCAACTAAAGCGCTGAGATCATCAAAGGCATGAGCTTTATCAAGCTCTTTTGTATTGAGTGGCCCTAGCACTTCTGCCAAATCCCAGCCTAAGGACTCCTTACCAGTATTAGCTCCATAGGCAAATACTTTGTCAGCTTGTTTCAGGCTGTCAGGAAGCTGTGCTTTCATAACGCCTAATTTCATCGTATTGGAACGGGGCTCTAGCACAGCCAAGATGCGTGCTTGACCTACTCGACGACGTAGGCCATCTACTGTAGTGGTAATGGCGGTTGGATGATGGGCAAAATCGTCGTATACCGTGATGTCATTCGCAACCCCTATCGTTTCAAGACGGCGCTTCACATTCTTAAATTTTGCTAAAGCTCTTGCCGAATCTCTTGGTGAAATACCAATATGATTTGCAGAAGCGATCGCAGCTAGCGCATTGAGTTGATTGTGGCGGCCCATCACTCCAGAGTCAGGAGCCCATTGCACTATCGCTACTTCTTCGCCTGATTTGCGCACAACAAAACCATCGTGCTCTTGGGTAATCAGCGACCATTCATTTGCAGCATCCTGACCAAATCGCTCAACTGGAGCCCAAGCGCCTCTTGTAACAACCCGCTCAAGAGCAGGCTCTTCACCATTCCCCACTAGCAAACCATCACTCGGAACAGTGCGACCTAAATGGTGGAATTGGGTTTCAATTGCCGCAAGATCAGAAAAGATATCGGCATGATCAAACTCCAAATTATTTAATAAGGCGGTGCGAGGTCTGTAATGAACAAACTTACTGCGCTTATCAAAAAATGCGGTGTCATATTCATCCGCCTCAATCACGAAATATTGACTCTCACCGAAGCGTGCAGAGACTGTGAAATTGAGTGGTACGCCACCAATCAGATAGCCAGGCTTGTAACCATTAAATTCAAGGATCCAAGTAAGCATGGCTGATGTAGTCGTTTTACCGTGAGTACCAGCAACTGCCAAAACATGTCTGCCATATAAAACTTGTTCGCCCAACCACTGCGGACCAGAGATGTAAGGCAGCCCTTGATTCAGAATGGCCTCCATTAATGGATTGCCGCGTGAAACTACATTGCCGATGACAAATAAATCTGGCATCGTCTCAAACTGCAATAATTGATCCGGTGAAAATCCTTCAATCAATTCGATACCTTGAGCTTCCAGTTGGGTGCTCATTGGTGGATACACATTAGCGTCACAACCCGTTACCCGATGCCCGGCTTGCCGAGCGATTGCGGCAATGCCGCCCATGAAAGTACCGCAGATGCCCAAGATATGTATATGCATTAGCGGATTTTAGCGAAGGAGTTGCAATGAACCGAAGACAATTACTGATCATCTGCGGAATTAGCCTTGTAGCTTTGCTGGGAGGTATTTTTACTTCGCACTGGATTTCTCAAACTGGAGTAGCCAGCGAACCGTCCGTCAAAGCCTTTTTCGCCAATTCTTGGCAAAACCCAGATGGCAAATCAGTCGATGCCAAGCAATGGCAGGGAAAAGTGCTAGTAGTTAACTTTTGGGCCTCTTGGTGCCCCCCTTGCGTGGAAGAAATGCCGACTTTGGACTTACTTCAGCGGGAATATCAGAATCAAAATGTCGTATTTGTTGGCATCGGTATCGATTCACCCTCTAATATTCGCGAATTTCTGAAAAAAACCCCTATTTTCTATCCCATCCTGATTGGTGGCCTAGAAGGCAGCAGCCTTTCCAAACAAATGGGAAATACTCAAGGCGCGCTTCCTTATACCGTCATCATTAACAGTCAAGGCAAGTCAAGCTACACGAAATTAGGGAAGATAAGCGAAGAAGAGCTCAGAAAAGTGATTAAGTCAGCTTTATAGGCTATTTTGTAGAATTTTATTATTTTCTCCGAGAGACTTTCTGCTCAGAAATTAGGCAAAAATAGAGGGTATTTGATAATTTGTCCCTCAAGATTGGCCTCAAATTCAGCTTTTGAGACTTTTCAAGGGGTATACTTCAGCCATAGCATGTGAAGCATTTAACATCTAACTGCACCTAAAAACAGGGATCTATGTCGAAAAAAGCTTCAATTCTCGTAATTCAGGGGCCAAACCTTAACCTCCTGGGAACTCGCGAACCCGAGATTTATGGAAAAACCACTCTCGAAGACATCCATAGAAAGCTAGAAGATCTAGCGAAATCACAGTCTGCAGACCTCAGCACCTACCAAAGCAATCATGAAGGCGAGTTAATTGACCGCGTTCAGAAGGCCAAATCAGATGGCGTTGATTTCATCATCATCAACCCGGGTGCATTTACCCATACTAGTGTTGCCCTGCGGGATGTTTTGGCTGGAGTGGCCATTCCCTTTATAGAAGTGCATTTATCAAACATTCACCAACGTGAAGAATTCAGAAAACATTCCTACTTATCCGACATCGCAACCGGAGTGATTTGCGGTCTTGGCGCAATTGGTTATGAGTTAGCACTGCAGGCAGCGCTGGCTCGTTTACAAAAATAAGTTTATTTAAAGAATCACAAGAGAGGAAGCACTCATATGGATCTAAGAAAACTAAAAACCTTGATCGACCTAGTTTCTGAATCAGGCATTTCAGAATTAGAGGTCAACGAAGGTGAAGATCGCGTTCGCATTGTCAATGCCGGCTCTCCTGCTCCAGTCGGGCAAGTTGTCTATGCCAATCCAGCCCCTGCACAAACCGTACAAGCCGCCCCAATTGCGAGTTCAGCGGCAGTTGCAGCTGCGACTGCTGCACCTGAAGCTGAATCTGGCTTTATTGCACGCTCTCCAATGGTCGGCACTTTCTATCGCGCCCCTAATCCGGAGTCTCCTAATTTTGTAAACGTTGGCGACACCGTAAAAGAGGGCCAAACCCTGTGCATCATTGAAGCAATGAAGTTGCTCAACGAAATTGAGTCAGAAAAAGCTGGTGTGATTAAAGAAATCTTGTGTGAAAACGGTCAAGGCGTTGAATTTGATCAACCCCTTTTCATCATTGAATAATCCCTCAGCCCTTCCCAATAATCCTTTTTACCTAACTCAGAGCCGACATGTTCGATAAGATTCTGATTGCCAATCGGGGAGAAATTGCTCTCCGCATCCAACGCGCGTGCCGTGAGTTGGGAATTAAAACTGTCGTGGTGTATTCCACAGCAGATAAAGAAGCGAAATACGTAAAGCTTGCCGATGAAGCGGTTTGCATTGGGCCCGCTCCTTCACCACTCAGCTATCTCAATATGCCTGCCATTATTTCTGCTGCAGAAGTCACTGATGCGGAAGCGATTCATCCAGGCTACGGTTTTCTCTCTGAAAATGCCGACTTTGCAGAGCGCGTAGAAAAATCAGGCTTTGCATTTATTGGTCCTACCGCTGCTTCTATCCGACTCATGGGCGATAAAGTTTCCGCCAAGCGCGCCATGATTAAAGCTGGCGTGCCTTGTGTACCAGGATCTGAAGGTGCATTGCCGGATGATCCAAAAGAAATTATCGCTACTGCTAAAAAAGTTGGTTACCCAGTAATCATTAAAGCTGCTGGCGGTGGTGGTGGCAGAGGTATGCGGGTGGTTCATACCGAAGCTGCCCTAATCAATGCTGTCAATATGACTCGTGAAGAGGCGGGACGTGCCTTTGGCAATCCAGAAGTCTACATGGAGAAGTTTTTAGAAAAGCCACGCCACGTAGAGATTCAGATTTTGGCTGATACCCATGGCAATGCGATTTGGTTGGGTGAACGCGATTGTTCAATGCAACGCCGCCACCAAAAAGTGATTGAAGAAGCTCCAGCGCCCGGTATTGATCGTCGCTTGATTGCCAAAATTGGCGAGCGCTGTGCTGAAGCTTGTCGCAAGATAGGTTATCGCGGTGCCGGCACCTTTGAATTTCTCTATGAGAACGGGGAATTCTTCTTCATTGAAATGAATACCCGCGTTCAAGTAGAGCATCCGGTCACTGAAATGATTACTGGCGTGGATATTGTGCAAGAGCAGATTCGAATTGCTGCTGGCCTCAAATTAAGCTATCGCCAAAAGGACATTGTTTTCCGTGGCCATGCCATCGAATGCCGTTTGAATGCAGAAGATCCTTTTAAATTCACACCAAGTCCAGGCCGAATTGGATCCTTTCATATGCCGGGCGGCCCCGGAATCCGGGTTGATTCACATGCCTACAGCGGGTACGTGGTGCCATCCAACTACGACTCCATGATTGGAAAGCTGATTTCATACGGTAATACTCGGGAACAGGCGATTCGTCGCATGCAAATCGCCCTCTCTGAGATGGTGATTGATGGCATTACCACTAACGTACCCTTGCATCGTGAGTTGATGCTGGATCCCAACTTCATTGAAGGTGGCACTAGCATTCATTACCTTGAGCATCGCTTAGAAGAACAAGCGGCAAGTCGCGGAAAGTCTTAAGTAATGCGAGTGCCCCATGTCTTATCGTGAACTGGTTTTCACGGTAGTAGCTGAAATTGCGGAGCCACTTGGTGATGCGCTTTTGGAGTTAGGCGCACTATCGGTCACGGTAGAAGATGATGCTGCAGGTGGTTACGATGAAAACCCACTTTATGGGGAACCTGGCCTCAGCCCAGAGGTTCTGGCATGGGATAGATCTTGCGTTACTGCACTTTTTAATCCTGATGTTGATGAATCAGGCAGTGCGGAATTTATTCCGCAATTGCTCATAGCGCTTCAAGAGGCTGGCTTTACCCTATCAGACCCACAAGAAAAGATTGTTGAAGAGCAAGATTGGGTAAGACTGACCCAAAGTCAATTCGAACCAATTCAGATTGGAAAACGCATTTGGGTTGTGCCATCTTGGCACACTGCTCCGAGCGATCCAGCAGCCATTTGCTTGGCAGTGGATCCAGGTTTAGCTTTTGGCACTGGCAGTCATCCCACTACGCATTTATGCTTGCTTTGGCTCGAAGAACAAAGCACTCTTGAGAATCAGAGCCTACTTGACTACGGCTGTGGCTCGGGCATTTTGGCGATCGCCGCTGCAAAACTCGGTTGCAAACCAGTTGTCGGCACTGATATTGATCCACAAGCCATGGTTGCGGCACGCAGTAACGCAGAAATCAACGGCACTCAAATTCAGTTTGTTTTACCAAACGAAGATGCACCAGAACTTGCAGCGCTCACCAAATACGACATTGTGATGGCCAATATCTTGGCCAATCCCCTGCAGGTCCTGGCACCAGCATTGGTGAATAAAATACGTAGCGGCGGTCAAATTGTTCTTTCTGGGGTACTTGCTCGTCAAGCCGATGAAGTGATTGCAACCTATAGCCAGTGGCTTACTCTCTCAGTTTGGAAAGAAAATGATGGCTGGGTTTGCTTACACGGCACTCTCAAGAAATCATCCGCTTTTGCTGCACCTGCTCAAAAAAAAAGAATTAAGGCAGCCCTACTAGCCTGTTTTTTTATTTTGCTTTTGGTGTTTGGGGAACATCTTTCTAGAAATTTTCTACTTCCTGCATTAGCACCGCGTGTTGATGGCAGCTCTAGCGAATTATCTGTGCGTGCATTTTCTGCACTGCAGCGCATTGATGCAAAATTATGTGCCGCACTAGGATGCATTAATCGCCCTGTGAGCGATTTTGCTGCGTGGAAAATAACATCGGTCACCTTATCACCTGAAAACGCTGTAGATGGCCTTAAACGTGCTACAAATCAATCCCTCTTGCAAGTCGAGATACAAAATCGTCTTGCGCTCACTGTTTTACCCCCCAATTTAGAAATTTCTCTCACTGACGCGGAAGAATCTGAGATTAAATCGATTCAACTAACGCCGAAAGAATGGTTGCCAATAGCGTGGCAAGAGTCTCATCCAGAATTTTTGCGTAAGGGCATCGCCTCGGGTGAACTCATCCAAGCAGAATTACCCATTCTTTTGCCGCAGAATGCTGCTGGCTACCGAGTTCGCGTGCTTTACCCATAGTGCGCGCGCTTTTTCTTTATTCTTTATCCCTGTCTTAACAAACTCACCTTACAGAAAGTAATTTATGGCTAGCTTGATCTGCGGCTCTATCGCTTACGACACCATCATGAACTTTGAAGGCAAATTTGCCGATCAAATCTTGCCAGAGCAGATTCACATTCTGAATGTGGCCTTCTTGGTACCAACCATGCGCCGTGAATTCGGTGGTTGTGCAGGCAATATTGCTTACAACTTACATCTCTTGGGTGGTGACGCGATCATCATGGCAACGGTTGGAGGTGATGCAGCTCCCTACATGAGGCATCTTGAAACCCTAAAGATAGATGCCACCCACATTCGTCAAATTGACCAAGCATTCACAGCGCAGGCGATGATCACAACCGATCAGGCCAATAATCAAATTACCGCCTTTCATCCCGGTGCAATGGGTGAATCTCACCTCAATCAAGTTTCTGCAGTGGTCACTGAACGCAGCAAAAACTCCAAGGGTGCCGCCAAGTTTGGCATCGTTGCCCCAGATGGACGCCAAGGTATGTGGGAACACTGCCATCAACTAGCAGAAGCAAATATTCCCTTCATATTTGACCCGGGCCAAGGCTTGCCCATGTTTAATGGTCCAGAGCTGCTCGAGTTGGTTGAAATTGCCAGTTATCTCGCTGTGAATGACTATGAAGGTGAAATGCTTTCCAAAAGAACCGGACTTAGCGTAGCAACCATTGCTGAGCGAGTGAAGGCCTTGATAGTCACTAAAGGTGCCGAAGGTGCTGAGATTTACTCCGATGGCAAATGTATTTCTATTCCACCAGTTCCAGCAGCAAAAGTGATTGACCCAACTGGGTGTGGAGATGCATTCAGGGGAGGCCTTCTGTTTGGACTTGAGAATGGTATGGATTGGGAAACTACTGGCCGGCTTGCCAGCCTAATGGGATCCATCAAGATTACCCATCAAGGCCCCCAAAATCATCAGCCCAGCAAAGATGACATCGCAGCACAATTTAAAACCGCTTTCGGCTTTAGCTTCTAAAGCTAAGTCCTTATTCCAAAGCTTGCAATAAAAAAGGGGTCTCGTTAGAGACCCCTTCGAGTAACACCCGTCTGTTTAAGGACGTGTGCCAGTTGGGAAGGGCCAAGCAGCGGCGGATGTTGCTAATGCAGCTTTCTTAGCCGCGGGCTTTTTTACAGCAGAGCCCGCTTTCTTCGCAGCAGGCTTACTTACTTTTTTTTTGCTACGCGCTTCTTTGCAGCTGGACGCTTAGCA
>Ga0136644_10002645_pt1 | contig 13610 bp, 18 predicted proteins | sample C_130820_EF_Meta_FD_94780 | JGI IMG/M metagenome (GOLD analysis project Ga0136644, IMG submission 94780) | Freshwater microbial communities from Lake Croche, Canada to study carbon cycling - C_130820_EF_MetaG (v2) (version 2) | ecosystem: Environmental > Aquatic > Freshwater > Lake | place... | reverse complement strand
AAATCATATTAACGCACAAGAAAGGCAACACAATATGGCATCACTAGCAGACATCCGAGCACGGCTACAGGCCGCAGACAGCAACAAAGGTGGACAATCCACTGGCGGCGGCGACCGATCAATCTACCCTCACTGGAACATGGAAGAAGGCAAAGAAGCTGTACTTCGTTTCCTGCCAGACGGTAACACAAAAAACACATTCTTTTGGGCAGAGCGAGCAATGATTCGACTGCCATTCAATGGTGTCAAAGGTGAGATGGATTCCAAACAGGTCATGGTTCAAGTACCCTGCGTTGAGATGTGGGGCGATGCTTGCCCAATCTTGGCAGAAGTACGCACCTGGTTCAAGGACAAGAGCCTTGAAGACATGGGTCGCAAGTACTGGAAAAAGCGCAGTTACATTTTCCAGGGATTCGTGCGTGAGAATCCCATTGGCGATGACAAAACACCGGACAATCCTATTCGCAAGTTCATCATTGGACCTCAGTTGTTTACCTTGATCAAGGGTGCCTTGATGGATCCTGAGTTGGAAGAATTGCCAACTGACATGCTGCGTGGCCTGGATTTCCGTATTGCTAAAACATCCAAAGGTGGATACGCAGACTACAACACATCAAAGTGGGCTCGTAAAGAATCCGCCTTGACCGAAGCTGAACAAGCTGCTGTGTCTGCACATGGTCTGTATGATCTCAGCACATTCTTGCCCAAGAAGCCCAGTGCAGTTGAGCTCAAGGTAATCAAGGAAATGTTTGAAGCATCAGTAGATGGACAGCCCTACGATACAGAGCGTTGGGGTCAGTACTTCCGCCCTGCTGGTGTGAACGCACCTGCTGGCGCAGCCGCTGAAGACTCTCCTGCTCCTGCTGCACGTTCGGCACCTGCACCGGTAGCACGTTCGGCACCTGCTCCAGCAGAAAACTTTGACGACGAGGTTGATGCAGCTGAAAAATCTTTTGCTACTGCACCTGTTGCTGCTCCAAAACCAGCACAGAAAGCCGAAGACATCTTGGCCATGATTCGTTCACGTCAAAACAAGTAATCTGACGTTACACACAGGGGCAATCCCTGTGTGTTTCTATATGTATAAAGGAAAAAACGAATGGCAAAAGCATTTGACGTAAGCAAGTTCCGCAAGGAAATTACAAAAAGCATTGAAGGACTCAGCATTGGTTTCAATGATCCCACAGACTGGGTCAGCACAGGAAACTTTGCACTGAACTACCTGATCTCTGGAGACTTCAACAAGGGCATTCCGCTGGGCAAGGTCACAGTGTTTGCCGGCGAATCTGGCGCAGGTAAAAGTTATATCTGCTCAGGCAACATTATCAAGAATGCACAAGAACAAGGCATCTATGTGGTCTTGGTCGACAGCGAAAACGCACTGGACGAAGCCTGGCTCAAGGCCCTGGGTGTGGATACCAGCCAAGACAAACTGCTGAAACTCAGCATGGCCATGATTGATGATGTGGCCAAAACAATCTCAACATTCATGCAGGACTACAAGGCCCTGCCTGAAGGTGAACGCCCCAAGGTCATGTTTGTGATTGACAGTCTAGGCATGTTGTTGACACCCACAGACGTTAACCAGTTTGAAGCAGGTGAAATGAAAGGTGACCTGGGTCGCAAGCCCAAAGCACTCACAGCCCTGGTTCGTAACTGTGTCAACATGTTTGGCAGCTACAATGTGGGCCTGGTGTGTACCAATCACACCTACGCAAGTCAGGACATGTTTGACCCAGATGACAAGATCTCGGGTGGTCAGGGATTTATCTATGCCAGCTCAATCGTTGTGGCCATGAAGAAACTCAAGCTCAAAGAAGACGAGGATGGCAACAAGGTATCAGAAGTCAACGGTATCCGTGCATCATGCAAGATCATGAAAACACGCTATTCAAAACCTTTTGAAGGTGTGCAGGTCAAGATTCCCTATACCACAGGCATGAGTCCGTACTCGGGCCTGACCGACCTGGCTGAGAAAAAAGGTATCCTTAAAAAGGATGGCAATAGACTGGCATTCACCATGCAGGACACAGGTGAAATTATCAAGTACTTCCGTAAAGCCTGGGAAGCCAACGAAGATGGATGTCTTGACAAGGTCATGGCAGATTTTGCCAAGATCAAAGATGAGGTTGCTGTAGTAGAAGAAGGAGATGCAGAATGAGCGAGACAGTAGCAAGTGAGATTTGGGGAGAACTCAAGCGTTATATCAACACTGTGGATCGTGACGAGGCAGCAGAGTCCGTGGTTGCGATCCTGATTGATCATGATTCAGATGTGGATGATATTCGTGCTGCTTTCAAGACTGATGTGGATATCAAACGTGCGCTCACTGCTTATCTTGACAACGATCGAGACTACGTGGATCCCGAAGATGAAGATCCTGAAGAGGACAGCGACACCACCGAAGATGACGACTGGGAAAACTAATGTGGTATAGTCAAGTGGCCGCGGATCTGGGCAAGATCCCGGATTTCATGGCACACTATGACCGTGAGCTCCTGGATGCCAAGCGAGATTGCCGAATTGGCGGCATCGTTGAGAACAACATCAAACTACTTCCGGGCATAACCGAGCAGAGATTTTATCAGCTTCAGGAAGTGGAAGCTGTGCTGAATCTGCTGAACATACAGTTAAAGAAGATACGTCGCCGACATTTTCAAAAGTATCTGGAAGGTTATGCTCGTGCTCTCAGCAGTAGAGATGCTGAAAAATATGTGGACGGCGAAGATGAAGTGATCGACTTTGAAACCATTATCAATGAAGTGGCCCTGCTGCGTAATCGCTGGCTGGGTGTGATGAAGGCACTAGAAAGCAAGAACTTCATGCTGGGCCACATTGTTAGACTTAGAGCAGCCGGTATGGAAGATATTCAAGTTTAAAAAAACTAAGCCACTAGTCGCGCATGTTTAAATACAGGTATGAAAATTGTACTTGTTACCGGGGGATTTGATCCCTTACATTCTGGGCATATCTCCTATCTGGTAGCCGCCCGTCAACTTGGTGATCGACTAGTGGTAGGAGTAAATTCTGACACATGGTTGCGCCGTAAAAAAGGCCGACCGTTTATGCCTGCCACTGAACGTGTGGCTGTGATAGAAAATTTACGCATGGTGGATCACTGTATCCTGTTCAACGACGATGACGGATCTGGAATTGAAGCCATTCGCAATGTGCAGATGCTGTATCCCAGAGATGAAATAATCTTTGCCAATGGTGGCGATCGAACAGCAGCCAACATTCCTGAGATGGCAGTGAAAGATGTTGTGTTTAAATTTGGCGTGGGCGGTGACGACAAAAAGAACAGCAGCAGCTGGATTCTTGAAGAATGGAAAAAGCCCAGGACTGATCGTGCCTGGGGTTACTATCGTGTGCTGCACGAAGTTGGGTCCCATGTCAAACTCAAAGAACTCACAGTGTTGCCAGGTCAAAAACTCAGTATGCAACGGCACGAACACCGTGCAGAGTTTTGGTTCGTGGCCGAGGGCGAAGCCACAGTATATACTGTGGATCCTCACAGCACTGAATATGAACTGATGGCAAGTCCTACACAGCATCAACATACCTGGATAAAATTAAATGAGTGGCATCAGTTGTGCAATGAGACTGACCGACCACTAAAACTGATTGAAATACAGTACGGCGAAGACTGCGCAGAAACGGACATAGAACGAAAATGACAAACATCATACCGGTCTTTGTGGGCTACGATCCCAGAGAAGCCATAGCATATCATGTGTGCGTGAACTCAATTATCAGACATGCCAGTCAGCCAGTCAGCATTATTCCCTTGGCTTTAAATCTGTTCCGCGACTACACAGAAACACACACAGATGGCAGCAATCAGTTTATCTACAGTCGTTTCCTGGTACCGCACCTGATGAACTATACTGGGCATGCTATCTTTATAGATGGTGACATGATCCTGCGTGGAGACATTGCTGAATTGTGGAACCTGCGTAACCCTGCGCAAGATGTGCAAGTGGTCAAACATGATTATCAAACACGCATGAGTGAAAAGTATCTGGGATCAAAAAATGAAAATTATCCTCGCAAGAATTGGAGTAGTGTTATACTTTGGAATTGCAACAGTTTTCCCAACCGAAAAATCACGCCTGAGTTTGTGCAACGGGCTACAGGAGCTGAACTACATCGCTTCTCCTGGATTGATGATGATCGTATAGGTGCTCTACCTCCAGAATGGAACTGGTTGCCCGACGAGTACGGAGAAAATGCCAATGCTAAATTGTTGCACTACACTCTGGGTACACCGTGTTTTCACGAGTTTGCCACAACACCACAAGGCAGTGAATGGCATCGTGAGCGCATACTTACTGAATATTGCCAACAGCAGGATATAGAATGAGTGATCAAGAGCCAACAGATGATGACTGGCTAGAACCACCACCTGTGAGCATTTTTGATCAAGCACCATCAGATGTGGCCAGGCTGTTCGAAAACATTCTGAAATACCGTGTTGACCCTGCAGGCCTGGTGTATGGTATTACCTTGCCAACTCTGTCAGAACAAATTGCTGCATTACCGGTCAACTGCATCGTGAGTACAGACAGCGAATACAGGTACGAAAGAAAAGGACACATGTACGATCCCATACTACAAAGTTTTGTACAGGGTGCCGGTGGCCAAATCAGCAGCTGGGCGCGAGAAGAATCTAATATGACTCCGGTTGTGTTGCGCGGTATTACCAAACGCAAACAAATGGAAGCATGCAGGGCAGCTGGTAGAGACTTCTACTATATTGATACAGGTTATTTTGGCAACGGCAAGAAAAAAACATTTCATCGCGTTACTCGAAACGATGTACAATGGTTCGGTGACATTGTGGAAAGACCCGGAGACAGATTTAGCAATACTGACGTGCAAATTAAAAAAATGCGAAGAGGAACAAACATCTTGATTGCTCCTCCCAGCCAAAAGTTATTGAATAACTATGATATCATACTTGAAGACTGGCTGGCTCATGTACAAGAAGAAATCAAAAAACACACAGACCGGCCTGTTGTTGTAAGAACCAAACAAGGACGTAGTACCAGAGTCAATGATGAAACTATGGAAATGGCACTGGATAGAGATGTACATTGCTTGATCACGTTCTCTAGCATTGCTGCAGGCGAAGCTCTAATACATGGTAAACCTGCTATCACACTAGGACCCAATGCAGCCGGACCACTATGCAGTCATTTTATCAGTGAAATTGAAAACCCCCGAATGCCCAGCCTAGATGAAGTAGAGGCCTGGGCAAGGCATCTGGCATATTGTCAATTTACCGAAGTAGAAATGCGCAACGGCACAGCCTGGCGCATACTAAACAATGCTTGATTGTGTGGTTTACGTTTCCAGTGTGGCCAATGTAAAAAAACACACACGCAAGACTCAATGCTTAGAAAGTTTTGCTGCTGGTGTTGCCATTTCGGGCGGGCAAGTGCGGATAGAACATGACTATGTGTACACTCCTGGTCGACTGGCAGTGATGCTGGGCTGGGCCACAACCAACACAGGTGGCCGAAATATTGCTTTGCGCAAAGAAATCATTGCAGAACAGCGCAGCCGTGGACTTCAAACCATGTGCATTGATGCCAGTTGTTGGAAGTACACAGACAACGGCAGTAGATATCTACGCTACAGTTTGAATGGCCCGTTTTATGATCGTGCCGAATATGCCAATCACAATAGTGACAGTGCCAAGTGGGATGAAATTCAACAAGCACTACAGGTTGAATTGCAACCACCACAATCAAATGCTCAAGGTCATGTGCTGATCTGCATGCAACGTGATGGTGGATTTTCCATGAAGGCACTAGATCCCATGACCTGGCTCAATGGAAAAATTCGACAAATTCGACAGCACACCCAACGGCAGATTCTGATACGTCCTCACCCAGGTGATTATAGGCCTGAAGATTTTCACAAGTGGCACAAGAGGCAACTCAACAACGATACCGGCATCCTGATAGCGAATCCTTTAAATACTCAGTTGACGGATAATCTAACCGGTGCTCACGCCGCAGTATTTTTTAACAGCAGTGCAAGTGTGGCGGCTGTGTGTGCTGGTGTACCTGTGTTTGCGGATGATTCAAGCTGTGTGGCCTGGACCGTGGCCAACCAGGACATTGACAAGATTGAATCACCAGAACAGTTTGATCGACAACAATGGATCTATGACCTAGCAGCAGCACACTGGAGTGATGATGATGCCAGAGCAGGACTCATCTATCAAAAATTCTTGCCTTATTTGACTCGCAGCACAGTCACATCGTAGTTGCAACCTTTGACATTGGGCCACTTGTGGCTTTTGTCAAAGTCACTAATTACTTCGTTCACAATTTCAATGGACATGTTTTTCAACAGTTTCTCTCGCCACCACTCAGGTTGTTCCACAATGAGATGAGCATTGCGCCCGTTGGGTAATTCTTTTTTGGCTGGATAACAAGCAATACGAAACCAGCCCACACGCAACATTTTTTGGCCAATTAATGCTAAAGTTTGATCCAGGTGTTCGGGTTCAATGTGTTCAAACACGTCAGCACTGACCACACAATCAAATGACCGAACTGGCATCTCATTGTGAGTGGCCGAACCAGGATCGTAACCGTCCACTTGTATATTAGGATAAGCTTCGCGGATACCATTCATCAGAGCACCGTGTCCACAGCCAAAATCCAATATGCTTGTGGGTTGATATTGTTTAAGAAACGGATTGATAGTAGATAGTATTTTGCTACCTCTCACAAAACGTCCTTGACTGTGCATGGCAGCTAATTGATCTTTGTAGTCTTGATTGATGATCATCGGTGGTTTACCTCTATGTATTTGTACTTACCGGTCCACTTTGATGGAATATCAGTCCAGGCCCCAGTCAATTGATCATTGATCCATTCGGGATAGTAAGGACGATCTTTCCACCACCAGAACAGATCACTGCCTTGCCAGTCTTGATAATGTCTACGGAAAAACTCTCGTGTTCTAGGTTCGTAGAAATGAGCAGGATCATACATGCTTTTTTTACTCTTTGCTTCACGTTGAAAGTTCAATCCAATAAAACAAAACTGCGTTGCATAGGATTCTAGACGTTCACGCACCCAGCGCATGTCTGCATCAGGAATACTGTTCAATACCTGTGTGCATATTACACCATCAAACTTGGCACCCTCGGGAGGCAATTTTTCAAGTCCTGCTACGCAAGGATCGTAACAATATACTGTGACTCCTAGATACTCGTCAAATGTTTTCCATTGCTCTGGTGGCAACTCATGACCAACACTGCCGCCATACGGCAACTTGTCTTTGTATTGCAGGCCTTTGCCGCAGCCATAGTCCAGTATGGTTCGGGCACCGTAGCGATCCACTAGATCTTTGATCTTTTTTTGATATTTGACCACATCGTAGCCGGCCCAGTTCTTGTTGTTTTTTTGGAACTCAGCACCCAGTCTAACAGAGTCTTGGTAATATGAACTTACTGCCATCCCATGATCCAATCATCTCTAACTTGATCTAGTCGAACCATGCCCCACTCTTGTAGCAAGTCCACAGCCGCAAACTGGCCGTATTGCTTGCTGTAGGCATCATGTGGTTTTTGTTCTATCACCACGACAGGTCTGCAACGTTGGATGGTTTGTTCTGCACCTTGCAGTATGCGGTACTCGTATCCTTCACAATCAATTTTGATATAGTTTATGTCATGCAGGTTTAAGGTGTCAAGACGAACCACTTGCACATTGCCTGCACCCATGGTAGCAGGGTCAAGATGACTGTGACCCGAATTGTCTTCGGTAATGATCATGGTTCCTGTGGTATCTTGATCGCCCAGAGCAATGGGACGAACTTCAAAGTTTGCTCCTGCGACATTGCGTTCCAGACACTCTCTAAACACCGCAACAGGTTCAAAGGCAATCACACGGCCAAAACTTTGCACAAGGTCACGACTCCATAAGCCCACGTTGGCACCAATGTCTAGGGCTACATCTCGACGGGTGCATAATTCAATGCTGCGTTTTCTCACAGCAATTTGGTATTCGGCTGGTAGACCTTTGTCTACACTTTTCTTCAACATCCGTGGCAAGTGTGTTTCGAAGTCGGGAAATTGCCATCCATAGTGTTCACGCATTTTGAGTCTCCTTGAGTATTGCAGCTGCGGTGCCGTTGGCCAGTTCTGTGGTATGGAACTGTCCATACGCCAGATGGCATGCCCAGGCATGACGTTGATCGTCAGTGGGAAACCATGGCGTTTCTATTTTATCTAGATCCAAATTGCTCACAGGTCGTGCAGCATTGGCAGGTGCTGTGACAAACACAGGCACGCCGGCCAGGATGCATTCGGTTGCTGCGGAACTGTTGAATGTGACCACAGCATGCACATCAGCAAGCCATTCTTCAGCTCTTTGTGTTTTACGGTCCCAGCGTGATGCAGGTCGCTCACGTACCAGGATAGGTCGATCTGTGTGTTGTTTCAGGGTTTCTATTGTGGTCTGCATCCATTCATCCAGAGTGATGCCGTAAAAACTACAGGGCTTTTGATCAGGAGCAACTAATAATATGCTACGACCGTGACGTTGTTCGGAACGCATGCTAATGCCTAGTCGTTGCCAACGATCCGCAGGTCTTGAAATGACTGCATCATGTTGCAGGTTGTTGGGCACAATTCTGTGCCAGTATTTCCAACCATTGGGATTGCCCGGACCAGGTCTATTGCCCAGGTATCCGGTGTCCATGTAGTAGAAGTCACGAGAGTCTTGCCAGCACTGCTTGATAATTTTGTGTTTCATGATGCCACGCAACACCAGTGGGTCTGTGCTGTCTCCATACTGCCATGTTTCCAAGCAAGTGGGCACTGTACCTGACCCATGAGCAAACATTTCAATATACTCGTCACTGTTGTTTTTGTTTAGGAATATCCAAGTCATTGCCAGTATGCTTCTGTACGTGGGACTTTTAAGTCTGTTCTTCGGCTGCGTCCTAGATCTTTTCTGTCACCTTTGAGGTGGTCAAGATATGCGCCCCATTCTGAGTTGATTAGCGGGTGACCTTCGCCGGTGACAAGATCACTGCTCCAGTCTAGCTCCACTAGAGCATGATGCGCTCTCACAGCATCAAACACAAATGAATCATGCCATTCTGCTAGCGTAAAGATACCTTGTTCAGCGTCATCGTAATAGCGTTGGAACTGTGTTAAAAAATCTCTTGTGCGCTGACTGTGAAGATTCATGGCATATAGTCCGCATTCGGTATATTTTTGTTGTCGACCCAGAAAGCAAAGGTCTCGAGTCTCAGGACATAGCCTGTCAAGGTCCATGATAGTAATAGGACTATGGCAAACAGTATCTGCATCCATCCATAACAACCAATCAACAGGTGCGTTTTTTGCACAATGAAAAATACTGTAGACCTTGTGAGCGAATCTCACAGCGTCCCATTTGAATCCTTTGCCCGAATCCTTGCGGCACGACCGCACAGGATCCGCACTGACATCGCCCGTGGCCCTGGGCACATCTTGCCATTGAGCCTTGAATGCTGCTAGTTCAGGACTGGCAGTTGCCAGATCATGCACTGTCAAATTGGGCGCGGACTCGGTCACAGTACAGTTCTCAGCATACACAATCAGGCCTACTTCAGCTGGCCAGGTTTGTAAAAATGTCTGTATCATGCGATGCCCGTATTTCTCGTAGCCCGCGGCGTTGAAAGTGGTAACTACACAATATCTCATAAGTGTATTTACAGTGATAAAAAACATAGCATATTTTCCGGCTCAGTGTGCTCAAAACTCAGGACCTGTCATGGGTGCAGTACTGGATAGTCTACAGTCTCGTGGAATACAAACACAAGAAAATTCCATGAATTCAGATGCAGTGGTCATATGGAGTGTGCTGTGGCACGGACGCATGGCTGCAAATCAACAGGTATATGAACATTATCGTGCGCAAGGCAAGCCGGTGATTGTGATCGAAGTTGGAGCATTGTATCGAGGACACACTTGGAAACTGGCAGTGAACAATGTCACAAGCCAGGGATACTATGGTCATTTGGATAACTTGGACTGGGACAGGCCCAGCAAGCTAAAAATTAGTTTGGCCACGCAGGCCATCACTAGACCAGAAATCATAATTGCATTACAACATATCCGTAGTTTGCAGGTGTCTCATATTCCTGACATGGGAGAATGGTTAAAACAAACCATAAGTATACTTCGAAATAACACAGATAGACCTATCACTGTAAGACCTCATCCTAGATGCAGAATGCTCATGCCGGTACTGCCTCCAGATATAAAAATAGCTCACCCGCAGCAATTGGTCAACACTTACGATAGCTTTGACATGCACTTTGATTGTCATGCTGTGGTGAACTATAATTCGGGGCCAGGAATACAAGCAGCTATAGCAGGTGTGCGTCCTATGGTAGATTATACCAGTTTGGCGTATCCTGTTGGTGTGGGATATCCTGATATAGAACAACCTTATGAAAAGGATAGACAACTGTGGCTTACTCAAATTTGTCACACTGAATACACTCAGGAAGAACTACAAAAGGGCACATGGCTAAAAAGAATAGAACCAGCACTGACAGCATAGTTGATTGTGCCTGCGTGATACACAGCACCGGCTACGACTGGATTTATGTGGATCGACTGTACTCCATGCTGAGTAGACATATTTCTCGGGGCATACGACTACATGTGTACACAGAACCCAGCAGATATGTGCCGTCGCACATGATTCGCCATGATCTACAGGAATGGCCCGGTGTTAGCGGTCGCAAACGATCCTGGTGGTACAAAATGCAGTTGTTTAACCCTGCACATTATCAAGGACAATTGTTGTATTTTGATCTGGATACCGTAGTGGTGAACAATCTGGACTGGATCATTGATCTAGATCCTGCTTATTTTTGGACCATACGTGATTTCAAATCTCTATGGAAGCCCCATGTACAAAGTATGAACTCCAGTGTGATGTACTGGAACACCATGACCTGGGCACATATCTGGACAGAATTTGAAAAACAAGGCATTGAAAAAGTACAAAGAAGCTATCGTGGGGGCGATCAAGACTACCTGGACTCTGCAATAGCTGCAAGACACCGTAGATTTTTTGAAGACGGGCGAGCAGTAAGCTGGCGGTGGACCGCGCTGAATGGCGGAATGAATTTTCAAAACAGAACCTATCGATCACCGTCGCGTGGTACTACCATTGCACCAGAAAACAGTTTGTTGATAGTTCACGGCGATCCAAAACCTCACGAAATATCGGATCCTGTGATAAAAACTTATTGGTGCTAGCGGCATAAATAATCAACAACGGAGACAACAATCATGGTTCAGAGAACAGTCAAACTAATGGGTCGAGCATACACAACCAGCAGTGCTGTCACGGTACAGTTATCATACAACGGTGCCGAGGTAGTCAATACTGGAATCGCCGCCGAAACTGTTTTGGAATTGCCAGCACCCGGAGACGCCACCCTGACTCCAATAGAATTAGCAGTGTTCGAAACCACTACAGACACAACTGGACAGATCCCGGTCACTATATCAGTGACTGGTGGTACATTGTTTTTTGCACACTTTGAGATGAATTATACTGGATTCACAGTTGAATACCAGGCCAAGGATCCCAACGTTCCTGTAGATCGCAACGACTCCGCCACCTACAACCGAGTGGTTACTGTGGAACCAGTTGACTTCTTTGCTGATCCAAATGTCAATACCATTGAATCTGACGGTGTTTCAAACTTGACCAAAAATGGCGATCCTTGGGTCTGGCGAGAAAATGTTGGTCCTCAGCAGCTGGGTAATTGGGCATATCCAGTGTTCGATGGTGAAACCATAGCCCTAGACTTTTTTGTGGACCCAGCTCGTGTGGTACTAACCTCCGCGCCACAGTGGCGCACAGTAACCCCATAACTACTGCTCTTCCCTGTTCAAAAGCCCTGCTTGCCAGGGCTTTTTCGTGAGTTTGACCATTATTCGCTCTTGTGCTATAATACACACATAGACAGCAAGGAGCAAAGATGTTAGATCAAGCATACAAGATAGAGTACAAGGGTCAGACATACGCTGTCAACCACGGCGACCCATTTGATCGTGGATCCGCTGACTCTTATTACGGTCGCATCCGCAACCCACACCGGGGCGGAGTAGGCGGGGATTCGGGTCCTCGTGTTGAAAGCAACGAAATGAGCTCACAAGAGATCGCCGACTACGGCGCAGGCTACAACTACAACGAATCCACTGGTGAGCGAAAACAGTACGATTGACCATTATTCGCTCTTGTGCTATAATACACACATAAACAGCAAAAAGGAATAGTATGATTCATGAATACGGAATGTTTACTGATTCGGGCAACCAAGCAGTAGAAAGCATTGTGATGCTGAAGTTTCAACGCCAACTCAGTTGGCCCACTGTTCGAGCCATGCTGGCTGCACTAGCACTGGAAGAAGTCTATGCCGAAGCCACAGACACTGCTGTGCGCGAAGCTGTTTATACAGCCTGTTTCGATTGACCTTTATTCAGAGTTCTGCTATAATTAACGCTTAAACAACGCACACCAAAGGAGCCAACCATGAGTGCAATTCGTATCGTTAGCGGTGAGTATCGTAACAAAAAAGTAAACGGAAACGTTTTTAAACTGGTCAGTGGATTCCAGACTGGCGCCAAGGGCGGATATGTGACTGTGCAAAATGACGGAGCATTTGCCAACTGTCCAGACACTATCCGTATTCGTGTAAATAATATTTCTGACTATGAAATGGTATCAGGAGAAGCTGTGACAGAACAAGTTCAAACACCCAGGACTCAGACTGCAACTGAAACTGAAGAACAAGCAATGGCTCGTATTCGCGAGCGTTTTGAAATTCTTACAGAAATGACCAAGGCTGCCACAGCCGGCGACATCCGTGCCATGATTGTGAGTGGCCCCCCGGGCGTGGGCAAGAGCTTTGGTGTGGAACTGGAGATTGACAAAGCCACCATGTTTGACAAACTGGCAGGCAAGCGACTTCGTGCAGAAGTTGTCAAAGGCTCGGCTACCCCACTTGGATTGTATCAGACCCTGTACAAGTACTCAGATGACAACTGTGTGCTGGTGTTTGATGACTGTGACTCAATCCTGTTGGATGACGTGGCACTAAACCTGCTGAAAGGTGCCTTGGACTCAGGCAAGAAGCGCAAGATTTCCTGGCTGGCAGAGTCCAGTGCTCTGCGTCGCGAAGGCATCCCAGACAGTTTTGAATTCAAAGGCAGTGTGATTTTTATCACCAACTTGAAGTTTGACAAGATGAAATCGCAGAAGCTGCGAGATCACCTGGACGCACTGCAAAGTCGTTGCCATTATCTAGACTTGACACTGGACACCATGCGTGACAAGATTCTGCGTATCAAACAAATTGCCAGCGATGGCGTGTTGTTTGCAGACTATGACTTTGAGCAGTGCCAGCAAGACGATATCATTGAGTTCATGAACACCAATCAGAATCGACTGCGTGAAATGAGCCTGCGCATGGCGCTGAAGGTGGCAGATTTGGTCAAGAGCTTTCCAGCAAAATGGCGCCTGATGGCAGAGACCACTTGCATGAAGCCAGCAGAATGATATAAGTTT
>Ga0136644_10002643_pt1 | contig 13613 bp, 11 predicted proteins | sample C_130820_EF_Meta_FD_94780 | JGI IMG/M metagenome (GOLD analysis project Ga0136644, IMG submission 94780) | Freshwater microbial communities from Lake Croche, Canada to study carbon cycling - C_130820_EF_MetaG (v2) (version 2) | ecosystem: Environmental > Aquatic > Freshwater > Lake | place... | reverse complement strand
GCTCAAGACCCGGAACCCGCTTCTCCTCACGAGAGACCCCCATCTCGGGTAGCAGATGTCAACATCCGCCGCTCCGCCGATCTCCGGCATCCTCCCGCCCCTCATGGTGCCGCTCGATGCGCACGGCCGCATCGACGAGGATGAACTCGCCCGCTACGTCTGCTGGCTCGTGGACAAGGGCGTGCACGGGCTCTACCCGAACGGCTCCACCGGCGAGTTCACGCGGTTCACGCCCGAGGAGCGGCGGCGGATCGTGAGCGTCGTGTGCGGGGCGGCGGCGGGCCGTGTGCCCGTGGTGGCCGGCGCGGCCGAGGCGAACGTGGCCGAGACGCTTCGCGCCTGCGAGCACAGCCTCGAGGCCGGGGCGCGGGCGGTGGCGATCGTGTCGCCGTTTTACTTCAGGCTCTCGTCCGAAAGCGTGTATGCGTACTTCCGCGAGATCGCCCGTCACACGCCGATCGACGTGACGCTCTACAACATTCCGCTGCTCGCCTCGCCGATCGACGTGCCGACCGTCCGCCGGCTGGCCGAGGAGTTTCCGCGGGTGGTCGGCATCAAGGATTCGAGCGGCGACATCTCCCAGATGCTGCGGCTGATCGCGGCCGTACGTCCGGTCCGCCCCGATTTTTCATTCCTCACCGGCTGGGATGCCTGCCTCGTGCCGATGCTGCTCGCGGGCTGCGACGGTGGCGTGCACGCGACTGCCTGCGTGGTGCCGGAGGTGACACGCGCGACCTACGACGACGTGAAGGCCGGCCGGCTCGACGCCGCGTTCACCCGCCAGCAGCACCTCGCCGATCTGTTGGAGACGACGTTTCGCGGAGCCGATTTTCCCGAGGGCTTTCGGATCGCGACGGGCCTCCGCGGCTTCCGCATGGGATCATCACGGCATCCTGCGACGGACGCCCAGCGGGCCGAACGGGCCCTGCTCGCGGACAGGATCAAGGCCGCGATCGAACGCTGCGGCGTGCAACCCTAGGCCGGCCGCCGGCGTCACTTCTGCGTGCTGCTCGAATCCCGCGGCCCCTTGCCCGGCGGAGCGATCGTGGAGAGCGGATTCGGCGCCTTGCCGGTCCTGATCGCGTGCAGGTGCTTGTCGTACTTCGCCTTTTCCGCACCTTCGAGATGACCGTTCCCGTTTTCGTCGAACGAGAGATAGAGCTTCCGTTCCTCGGCAGCGATCTCCTGCTGAACCCGCTGTACCTCGTGCTGGCGATACTGCATCTCCTCCTTCATCTTCTGGATCTGAGCGGCGCTGGGCCGGCGGGGCCTGGCGGCCTCGGCCTCACCGCCACCGAGGGCCGTCGCCACGGCAAGCAGCAGGCCGAGCCCGATCGAAGGCGTCTTGAGAGCGATCATCACCGTTCACTCCCTGCGTGTCGCACCCGCTCGCCGGCCGTTCCACCGTGGCGCGCGGGTTGCGTCGTGGTATCCTCGGTGAATGGTACCGGGATCCAGGAGGGGTGGTCGATGCTGAAGAAATGGGCAGGAAATGCGGCTGTGTGGCGTCGCGAGCGGATGCTCGCCGGGGTGACGGCGGGGCTGGTGATGCTCACAGCGGCCGGCCGACCGGCGGTGTGTGCCGGGCCGAACTACGACGAGGCGGCGGTCGTCGCCTACACGCTTCCCGACGTCCTCGCAGGTCCTGACGGCACGCCAGCCACGTCGGCCGAAGACTGGATGTCCCGTTGCCGGCCGCACCAATTGGCGGTCCTCGAAGCGAATGTCTACGGCCGGCGGTTGCCGCCGGTGCCGGTGTTGCCTGCCGGAGAACCGGAGCGGGTCGCCGTGACGCTCGCCGACGGCATGCGGGCCATCCGGCAGCAGACGCGGCTGCGGATGGGCGACGGGCCGAAGGCCGTCCTCGTGGACGTGCTCGTCTATCTGCCGGAGCAGCAGGACGGGCCCGTGCCGGTGTTCCTGAACCTCAACTTCAAGGGCAACCAGGCCGAACACTCCGATCCCGGCATCAGGCTGTGTCAGGCGTGGCTGCCCGACGACTCGAAGTCGGGAATCGTGAACCATCGCGCGACCGAGGCTTCGCGGGGCGTCAACGCGCGCCGCTGGCCGGTCGAGGCGATGCTCGCCCGCGGCTATTGTGTGGCGACGGTCTGCTACGGCGATATCTTTCCCGACAGGCCCGACGGCCGGGCCGACAGCGTGCTCCCCGCGATCGGCCGACCCGGCGAGGGCGAACTCGCCGCGGATGAGCCCGGGGCGATCGCCGCCTGGGCCTGGGGAATGTCCCGGGTGCTCGACTGGCTCGTGCGCCTGCCGGAGGTCGATGCCACGCGGGTGATCGTCGTGGGTCACTCCCGCAACGGCAAGGCGGCGCTCTGGGCCGGCGCATGCGACGAGCGGTTCGCGATGGTCGTGTCGAACGAGTCGGGCTGCGGCGGCGCGGCCCTCGAGCGCAGGAACTACGGCGAGACGATCGCCGACATCACGAAGCGGTTTCCGCACTGGTTCTGCCCCAGGTACGCGACGTTCGCTGGTCGTGCGGCCGAGATGCCGACCGATCAGCACGCGTTGCTCGCGATGGTGGCGCCACGTCCGCTCTCCGTGGCCAGCGCGATCGACGACCGCTGGGCCGACCCGCGCGGCGAGTTTCTCGGCGCCGTCGCAGCCGGTCCGGTGTGGCGGCTGTTCGGCCTCGACGGGCTCGGCACGGAGCAGTGGCCTGCAGTGGACACCCCCGTGGGCACGGGCCGGATCGGCTACCACGTCCGCTCCGGCGGCCATGACATGCTGGAGTACGACTGGCAGCGGTTCGCCGACTTCGCCGACCGGCATCTTCCGGCCGTCGAGCCCCCCGCGGCGGTCGCCGGCGCTTTCCAGCCGGTGCAGCAGCCGTTGCCCGTCGCGCCGCCCCCCGGGGCGATCGTGCTCTTCGGCGACGGCAGCGAGCCGGCGATGTTTACGAGCATGGCGGGAGGCCCGATCGACTGGAAGGTGGAGGACGGCACGCTCGTCGTCGCCACGACGAAGGGGCACGCCAACCACATCGTGTCGAGGGGGCGGTTTCAAGATGCCGATATCCACGCGGAATTCATGGTCGATCCCGAAGCCCACGGCAACAGCGGCCTCTACCTGCACGGCCACTACGAGATGCAGATCTACGACTCGTTCGGCGTATCCCGGCCGACCGAGCAGGACGAGGGGGCGCTCTACCGGTTCGGCGCGCCGCTCGTGAACGCCTCCCGGAAGCCGGGCGAGTGGCAGGTGTACGACATCCGGTTCATCGCGCCCCGGCGCGACGCAGCGGGCCGCATCGTGAAAGCCGGCAGCGTGACGGCATGGCTCAACGGCAAACTCGTGCAGGACGGGCTCACGTTCACCGAGCCGCGGTCGCCGTACATTCCGTATCGGCACGGGGTGACGGATTTTCTGCGCGGCGTCGAGAAGGAGCTGCGGGCCACGGGCCGTGGCCCGCTCTTCCTGCAGGACCACGGCAGCCCGACGCGGTATCGCAACGTGTGGGTGCGGCCGCTGTGATCAGTCGAGCCGCTTGAGGCGGATGTTGCGGAAGTGGACCTCGTCGCGGTGGCCGGCGAAGCCGATGTGGCCCTGCGTGCGGGCGAGGCCGGGATGCGGCTTGCCGTCGGGCGTGGGCTGACCATCGCGAAAGGGCGCGGTGTCGGCGTCGAGGACCGTCTTGCCGTTGACCACGACCTTGATCTTCGTGCCCTGCACGGTCACCTCCTCCGTGTTCCACCGGCCGACGGGCTTCAGGCTCGTGCCCCGCTCGGCCGCGACCACGCCGTAGGCCGAACCGTGGCACTGCCAGGGCTGGAGGTTCGCGTATTTCTCGTGCCCGTCGTCGAGGATCTGCAGTTCGATGCCTTCGTAGGCGGCGTCGCCCGTGAGCGGCGCGCGGATGGCGAGGCCGTTGTTCGCGCCCGGCGTGAGCTTGAAGTCGAACCGCAGCACGAAGTCACCGAATTCGGCGGCGGTGAGGAGGTTGCCGCCGACGCCGGGCCTGCTCCGCAGTTCGCCATCCACCACCTCGTAGCCGTCGGTCGCGCCCCGCCAGCCTGAGAGATCGCGGCCGTTGAAGATGGGCTCGAAGCCGCCGTGGCCGCCCGGCAGTTCGCGGACCCGCAGCCGGCGAAACTCCACGGGTGCGCCTTCCGACTCGAGGCACATGAAACCCGTGGCCGGAAAGCAGTCGGTGCCGCCGGAGACCTCGTGGCCGTTGACCCAGAGCCGCACCTCGCCGTCGATCGCCCGCACGGAGTAGTGGTTCCACTCGGGCGTGCCGCGGGAATGCCGGGCGGTGGGAAAGCTCCGCTTCCCATCGGGCGCGACGGGTGGAAACGGCCGCATGTCGGACGAGCCCACGGGAAACACGTCGCCGTCGGTGCGAAACCAGTCGGCCTTCCTGCCCGTGGCCTTTTCGTACTGCTCGGTGTAGCCGTGGTCGAGCACCTGCACCTCGATGCCTCCCGGCGGCAACTTGCCCGGGGGCAGGTTCTCGAAGACGTGCGGCGGCGCCCAGAGGAAGATCCCGGAGTTGCCACCTTTTTCCAGGTGTCGCCACTCGGCCGAAAGCTCGAAGTTCGTGAACTGCCGCCGCGTGCGGATCACGCCCACGGGCTTGCCCGTGCACCGAGCCGTGCCGTTCTTCCAACTCCAGGTGTCGGCGGCACAATTCACGGTTTCGAAGTCGTCCTCGCCGAGATCACGCCAGCCGGGGCCCGAGCCGTCGAGCGTGCCGAGTTCGCGGATGAGCACGTTGCGCACGTGCATCGGGGCGCCGTGCGTCTGGATCTGGATCGGCCCGCGTTCCGGCAACGGCGTCCTGCCCTTCGTGAAGTAGTTCGGGAGCGGCTGGTTGTCGACGACGAGCCGGTCGTTGAGCACCACCGTCACGCGGTCTCCCAGGATGCGGATGCGGGTCGTGTTCCACTCGCCGATCGGTTTGTCCGCCTTCACGAGCGGGTCCTTGCCTTCCGCACCGGCCGGGCTGTTCCAGAGGCCGCCGGAGCCTTTTTGATTTCCGTGCTTGAAGTCGCGCTCGCAGGACGGATCCCAGAGCTGCACCTGCGGGTTGCCCCGCAGATAGATGCCGCTGTCGCCGCAGGCTTCAGGAAACATCCACTCGAGATGCAGTTCGAAGTCGGCGTAGTCGCGGTCGGTGGTGAGGAACACGCCCTTGCCATCGCTCACGATCACGCCGTTCTCCACCTTCCAGTGGGCGGCCATGTCGGCGTCCCACTCCGCCTGCCGCGCGGCCTGCTCCTCGGGCGTGCCCTCGACATCCTTCGCCGGATCGAAGTGCGGCCGCCCGCGCCAGCCGGCGAGGTCCCTGCCGTTGAAGAGCGGCGTGAAGCCGGCGGGCTGCTCCGCGACGGCGGCCGCCGCCACGACCATGAGCGTGACGGCCAATGCGAGACGGCTCATGCGGGCACCTCGACGGGCACGCCGCCTCGGGCGGCGCTCGTGTCGGCGGCGAAGATGACGTCGAACGTCTTCCGCGCCTCGGGGAAGCTCGTGAGCGGCATGTCCTCTCCCCTGTCGAGCGCGTCGAAGAACGCCTGGAACTGGGCCTGGTACGGATGGTCGCTCACGTCCCCGGAGTCGAGCATCTTCATCGACAGCCTGCTCCAGTGGCCCTTGTCGGCCTTGAGCTTCAGTGAATGGAACCTGTCGTCGAGCAGGCTGCCCTCGCTTCCCACGAGGTGCGTGTGGAAGTAGTAGGGTTGGAGGCAATCGACGATCGCGGCGGTCTTGCCGATCGCTCCGTTCCGGAACTGGAGGATCGTGACGCTGGACGTGTCGTACTCATACGGGGCGAAGATCGGGCTCGCGGACTTCGTGCTCAGGCTCGTGACGCTCGCCACGTCGTGGCCCATCAGCATGAGGAGGGCGTCGAGCGCGTGGCACCCTGCCGTGAGCAGGGCGCTGCCGCCGTCCTTCCGGCCCGTGTTCCAGCGGAATTGGCCGTACCACGGGCCGATACCGTGGTAGTAGTCCACCTCGCCGTAATGCAGCGTGCCGAGCAGCCCCTCGTCGAGGAGTGCCTTCGTGACCTGAAACTGGCTGGAGAACCGGCACTCGAAGCAGACGCAACCCTTCACCCCGTTGGCCGCGGCGGCCTGCACGATGTCGGCCACCTCTTCGGGCGAATTGGCCATCGGCTTTTCGAGGATGATGTGCTTCTTCGCCTCGGCGGCGGCCACGGCCTGGTCGCGGTGCAGGCTCGGCAGGCCGGTGATGTCAACGACGTCGATCGCCGGATCTGCGAGCAGATCCTCGACCCGTTGGTACGTCCTGATCGGGCCGCCGTGTTTCGCGGAGAGTTCGGCCGCGTCGAGCGGTCGGGAGGAGCAGACCGCCGTCACGCGGCCGCGGGTGGTGGCGTTGATGGCGGCGATGTGGGCCGTGGCGGCCCAGCCGTAGCCGATGACGCCGACGTTGAACGGGGTGAGGGAGGTGTGAATCATGACGCCTGGCACACGTTCCTCTGGCCACCGAGTCCGGCGACCGCCGCTTCCACGACGTCGCCCGCCCGGAGAAATTCCGGCGGCCTGCACCCCATGCCCACGCCCGGCGGCGTGCCGGTCACGATCACGTCGCCGGCCTCGAGCAGGACGAACTGCGAGAGGTAGTGCACGATGTGAAACACGTCGAAGATCATCGTGGCGGTGTCGCCGGTCTGCCGCCGCCGGCCGTTGACGTCGAGCGTGAGCGCGAGTCGGCGCGGATCGGGCACCTCGTCGGCCGTCACCAGCCACGGCCCGAGCGGCAGGAACGTGGGGCACGACTTGCCCTTGCTCCACTGGCCGCCGCGCTCCAACTGGAACGCCCGCTCGGAGACGTCGTTCGCCACGCAGTAGCCGGCGATGTGGTCGCGGGCGGCTGCCTGCGAGGCGAGCGCGTGGGCATCGCGGCCGATGACGACGCCGAGTTCCACCTCCCAGTCGGTCTTCGTACTGCCGCGCGGAATCAGGATGTGGTCGTGCGGGCCGCAGATCGCGCTCGTCGCCTTCATGAACAGGATCGGCTCGGTGGGGACTGCGGCACCCGTTTCCCTGGCGTGGTCGGAATAGTTGAGTCCGATCGCGAACACGTTGCGCGGGCGGGCCACCGGGGCGCCGAGTCGCACGCCCGGCGGGACCTCGGGCAGGGGGGCGTTTGCCGGCAGGGTCCGCAGCCGGTCGAGGCCGCCCCCGGCGAAGAAGGCATGGTCGTAGTCGGCCACGTGGGCGGAGCAATCCCTGATCGTGCCGTCGGCCGCGACGATGCCTGGCCGCTCGGTGCCGCGGTCTCCGAAACGAACGAGTTTCATGGATGTGCACTTTCCCGGTCGGGGGAGCCGCGGCCACCGGGCCTGTCCTCCCCGAAAGGCTACCATGATAGCCCATCGTCGATATCGCATCGGAGAGCCTCGGCCATGAACATGGAATCCCGCGCCACCCACGCCCGCAAGGAGTACGAGCAGGGAGCGCTCGACGAGGGGGCCGTCGAGCGGAGCCCAGTCCGGCAGTTCGCCCTGTGGTACGACGCCGCCGTCGCCGCCGGGGTGCCGGAGCCCGAGGCGATGACGCTGTCCACCGCCACGCCCGACGGCCGTCCGTCGGCGAGGATCGTGCTCCTGCGCGGGTTCGACGACGCCGGCTTCTGCTTCTTCACCAACTACGGGAGCCGCAAGGGGAGGGAACTCGCGGCCAATCCGCACGCGGCGATCACGTTCCACTGGGCCGCGCTCGAGCGGCAGGTACGGATCGAGGGACGCGTCGAGCGGACGACCGCGGCCGAGAGCGACGCCTACTTCGCGAGCCGGCCGAGCACCTCGCGGATCGGCGCCTGGAGTTCGCCGCAGAGCGAGGTGATCGCCGACCGGGCGACGCTCGAGGCCCTGTTCGCCCGCTTCCGGTCGGAGCATCCCGACGACGGCACGATCCCGCGGCCCGAGCACTGGGGCGGCTTCCGCCTGGTGCCCGAGCAGATCGAGTTCTGGCAGGGCCGGCCGAGCCGGCTCCACGATCGTCTCCGGTATCGCCGCACCGCCGACGGCTGGAGGCTCGAGCGGCTCGCGCCGTGAGCGGGCGGCCACCCCTCCGGATACGATACGGCACACCGCCATCGGCTGATCGTCCCCACACGAGGTGAGCGCATGATGAAGCAGTCAGGTTCGTTCGGCCGCAACGCGGCCCTCGTCGCCGCCGTGCTGGGCTGGCTCTTCGACGGGTTCGAGATGGGCCTGTTTCCGCTGATCGGCGGCCCGGCGATCAGGGACCTGCTCGGGGCGGAGGCCGCCCCCGGCGTGGCCGACAAGTGGTTCGGGGCGATCATCGCGGTGTTCCTCGTGGGGGCCGCGACCGGCGGCGTGCTGTTCGGCTGGCTCGGCGACACGCTCGGCCGCGTCCGCGCGATGTCGCTGAGCATCTTCACCTACGCCGTGTTCACCGGCCTGTGCGGGTTCGCGACGGAGGCCTGGCACGTGGCGGCGCTGCGGTTCATCGCGTCGCTCGGCATGGGTGGGGAGTGGTCGCTCGGAGTGGCGCTGGTCAACGAGATCTGGCCGGGCAAGTCGCGGGCGGTCACGGCGGGGCTCATCGGGGCGGCGGCGAACGTGGGCTTTCTGCTCGTGGCACTCCTCAGCCTCGGGCTCGGCGGCGTGATCGACGGGGCTCGCGGGATGCTGCTCGGACTCGGGCTGCCGGAGGCGGCCGTCTCGCACCTGCTGGCCAACTCGGCGTGGCGGCTGCTGATGATCTCGGGCGCGCTGCCCGCCCTCCTCATCTTCCTGATCCGCATCTGGGTGCCCGAGTCGGAGAAGTGGCAGGCGGAGAACGACCGCGGCGCGACGTCGCACTGGATGAAGGCCGACCTCGTGGGCGTGCTCGTGGGCGGGCTCGCCGCCCTGTCGATCATCTGGGCCTGGTCGCCGGCAGGCCTCGCCGCCGGCCCCGCCGCCGCCGTCACGCTGCTCGGTCTCGTGATCGCGGCGGCCGGCTATCTCTATCCGGTGTTCCGCTATCTGGGCCGGGCCGAGGCGGCGGGCACGTTGGCGGCCGGATCGGGCCGCGAGGTGGTCGCGATGATGCTTTTCGGAGCAGGTCTCGCGGGGGTCACGCTGCTCGGCACGTGGGGTTCCATCCAGTGGATTCCCCGCTGGGCGATGCAACTCGGCGGGGAGTCGGTGCCGCGGGCGAAGGAATACTCCCAGATCGCGACCGCCCTCGGTGCGATCGTCGCGACCTACGCCACCGCTCTGGTCGCCGACCGGATCGGCCGGCGCCCCACGTTCGCGGTGCTCTGCCTGGCGACGATCGCGGCGGCCCTGTGGCTCTACCAGGGGCACGATGCCTTCGGCCCCTCGTTTCTGGTGGCCGCCTTCCTCGCCGGCGGCGTGAGCGCGTCGTTCTACGGCTTCTTCCCGCTCTACTTTCCCGAACTGTTCCCGACTGCCGTGCGGGCGACGGGGCAGGGGTTCGCCTTCAACTTCGGGCGGATCATCGCCGCCATCGGCGGTCTGCAGACGGCCACGCTGATGGGCTACTTCGGCGGCAGTTTTCCCAAGGCCGGCTCGGTGCTCGCGGCCGTCTATCTCGTCGGCGCTGTGATCGTGTGGCTCGGTCCGGAGACGAAGGGGCGTCCACTGCCCGAGTGAATCGGGTTCCCTGATGCAAGGCCTTCGCCCGCGACTTCACGCTCACCGCCTGCCTGCCGCTTGTCAGCCGCGGTGAAGCACGAAGCCTTCGATCGCCTCGTATTCGGGGAGGCCGAGCTTGTCGTAGAGCCGCGCGGTTTCACGGTTGCGGTCCTCCGCCCGCTGCCAGAACTCGCGTGGGTCGCTCGGGCCGGGAAAGAGCGCCCGGTCCTTCTGGCTCTCGTGCTTGAAGATCGCCATCCGCTTGCGTTCCACCTCGTCGGGCGAGAGCGGCACCGCCATGTCGATCTCGTGCGGCTCCCATTCCTGCCACGCGCCGCGGTAGAGCCAGAGCTCGCACTGCTTCGCCCAGTCGCGGCCCTTCACCTCGTCGAGTGCACGCGTGATCGCCGCCAGGCAGACGCGGTGGGTGCCGTGCGGGTCGGAGAGGTCGCCGGCGGCGTACACCTGATGCGGCTTCACCCGCTCGAGGAGCTCGACCGTGATCGCGACGTCCTCGGGCCCGATCGGCCGCTTGCGGACGGTGCCCGTCTCGTAGAAGGGCAGGTCGAGGAAGTGGATGTTGTCGGGCTTCACGCCCGAGTAGCGGGCCCCCGCCCGGGCCTCGGTCCTGCGGATGAGCCCCTTCACGGTCTGCAGTTCGGGCAGATCGACGGCGCCGGCGGGCTTCGTGCGGAGAAACGCCCGGATCTTCTCCGCGACGTCTTCCGCCTTCGCCCCGACGCCGAAGGCGCGGCAGAACTCCTCGACGAAGTCCACGTGCCGGTCGGCCGACTCGTCCCACACGGCGATGTTGCCGCTCGTCTGGTAGGCGACGTGCACCTCGTGCCCCTGCTCGCAGAGGCGGATGAAGGTGCCGCCCATGCTGATCACGTCGTCGTCCGGATGCGGGCTGAACACGATCACGCGCTTCGGGCATTCAGCCGCCTTCGCCGCCTCGGCCGTCGGGTCGAGACCGCGGATCCGCCGGGGCCTCCCCGGCTTGCCGCCCGGCCAGCCGGTGATCGTGTCCTGCATGGACTTGAAGACCTCGATGTTGAGGTCGTAGGCCCGGCCTCGGTGCGAGAGGAGATCCTGCAGCGAGTGCTCGTTGTAGTCCTCGTCGGTGAGCTTGAGGATCGGCTTGCCGACCTTGAAGGCGAGCCAGATCACGGCCTTCCGCACGAGGGCGTCGGTCCATTCGAGGCCCATCGAATCGAGCGGCCCCACGACCCAGGGCGATTCGAACCGCGTCAGCCTGGCGGCCGCAGCCCGGTCGAGCACGAACTTCGCGTCGGCGTGCCGCTGGAGCGCACTCGCCGAAACGTGGCTGCACGGCGGCTCTTCGACGGCCCGGCGAACGATCGGCGCCTTGTGCTCGCCGAAGGCGAGGAGCACGACGCGGCGGGCGTCGAGGATCGATCCCACGCCCATCGTGATCGCCTGCCGTGGCACGTTCCACTCGCCGAAGAAGTCGCTCGCGGCGTCGGACCGCGTCACGCTGTCGAGCGTGATCAGTCGCGTGCGGCTGTCGTCGGCGCTGCCCGGCTCGTTGAAGCCGATGTGGCCGGTGCGGCCGATGCCCAGAATCTGAAGGTCGATGCCGCCGGCCGTCCGGATCGACTCCTCGTAGCGGGCGCAGGCTGCCGCGACGTCGCCGCGGGTGAGCGTGCCGTCGGGAATGTGGACGTTTTCCTGCGGGATGTCGAGGTGGTCGAAGAGATGCTCCCGCATGAAGCGGTGGTAGCTCTGCAGCGCGTCCGGCTGCATCGGCCAGTATTCGTCGAGGTTGAACGTGACGACCGTCCTGAACGACACGCCCTCCTCGCGATGGAGCCGGATCAGTTCGTCGTAGACGCCCACGGGCGTGGAGCCGGTGGCGAGGCCGAGCACGGTGGTCTTGCCCGCGGCGGCCCGCGACTGCACGAGGTCGGCGATCTCGCGGGCGACGGCGCGGCTGGCATCACGCGGCTGGTCGTAGACCGAGATGGGCAGCCGCTCCACGGCGTGCACGTGGGGCAGGGGGCCGCGGTAGATCGGGGCGGACGGGGCGACGGTCGGGGAAGGCTTCATGATGCGAGCGCGTCCTTTCAGATGAGTTTTGTTTTTCCAGGCACCGCGGGCGTCTGCCGCGGCAGCGACGACGTCCAGGTGAGATCCTTCGGGAAGAGGTCGAGCTGCGACTCCTCGGTGACGAACTTCCAGGATACTTTTTGCCCGGTGTAGGCCGCCATGCGGCCCATCACCGCCACGAGCGAACTGTCGGCCATCTGTTTCAGTTCCACGATCGGCGTGCCAGCGCGGATCGAATCGACGAGGTCCTTGTGCTCCTGCCTGTAGGCGTCGGCGATGCTCCCTTTCATCTCCCACACGGTCTTCCCGCCGCGGTCGATGATGCGCGAGCCCGCGTTCGCGGCCCCGATCACGCACTCGCCCTCCGACCCATGGACGACGTTGCCCACCTCGGCGGCGGTCCCCGGGATCTGGCGGCACTTGAACGACACGAACCGCCTGCCGGGATACTCGTAGTCGATGCTGAAGCTGTCCCACATCTCGCTGTCGTCGGGCCGCGTGAACCGGCCGCCCGAGCCGAACGCCGACACGGGGTTGGCGTTCATCACCCAGTTCATCGTGTCGATGTTGTGGACGGCCTGCTCGACGATGTGGTCGCCCGAGAGCCAGATGAAGTGCATCCAGTTGGTGAGCTGGTACGCGGCGTCGCTCATCCCCTCGGTGCGCGGACGATACCAGATGCCCCCCGCACAGTAGCGGGCCGTCATCCCGATCACGTCGCCGATCGCTCCCTGACGGATCTGCTCGATCGCACCGACGTAGTTGACCTGCCGCCGATACTGCGTGCCGGCCACGATCGCCGTGCCTCTGGCCGCGGCCGCATCGTGGGCCGCGAGGCAGATGCGGTAACCGGCTGGATCGACGCACCCGGGCTTCTCGGTGAACACGTGCTTGCCCGCCTCGACGGCGGCGAGCGTGTAGGCGGGCCGGAAACCGGGCGAGGTGGTGATCAGCACGAGGTCCACGGAGGGATCGTCGAGGATGCGGAGATGGCTGCCGAGGCCCTCGTGGATCGTGTCCGTGGCGGCGACCTTGTCGGGGTGGGCCTCCCGCATCGCCTTCCAGAGGGCGGCGCACCTTGCCCCGGAGAGGTCGGCCGTGGCCACGAGTTTCACGCCCTCGTTGATCGAGAGCGAGTCGTTGATCGCGCCGCTGCCGCGGCCGCCGCAGCCGATGATCCCGAGCCGGAGTTCGCGGACGTCGGCCGCGGCGAGCGAAGAATGGACCATCGTCGTGGAGAGGGTGGCGGCGGCTGCGGCCGTGAACGAGCGGCGCGAGACCGGGGTGGGGCGCGGGGATGGGTCGGCCATGGGATGGCTCCTCGAGGGTTTTGGGCGTCAGACGATGGCGTATCTCATCCGATGGCGTATCTCATCGGCCCATGATCAGGTCGATTCCGGAAAAGATGCCCTCCAGTTGCTTCTTTGGCACTTTCCCCACGCGCTCGATCAGTTGCCGCTTGTCGATCGTGACAAGTTGCGACACATTGGCGACGGAATCGCGATCGAGCCCCGTGTGTCTGGCCGTGAGCAGGACATTGCCGGGAGCGATCGACCAGCGAAGATTGCTCGTCAGGACGACACAAACCACCGTGGCGATCTGGCTGCGGTTGAGCGGGTCGGCCTGAACGACGATCAGCGGCCGGCGATAGCCGGGGGCTGAGCCGACAGGCTCGGCCAGGTCGGCCCACCAGATTTCGCCTTGGGCGATCACCATTCAACGCGCTGGAGGGCCCGCTTTGCGGCCACGTCGAGGAACGCATCGCCCTTCCCGCCGGCTTCACGGACAGCTTGATCCATGAGCGTGGTGATCCGGTCATCGTCATGGCGGGCGACGAACTCGGCGAGAGCGCGGGCATAGAGTTTGCTTCGCGACGTTTGGAGCCTCGATGCGATGCGTTCCGCGTTTTGGAAGACATCGTCCGGGATCGACACGGCCGTTT
>Ga0136644_10002642_pt1 | contig 13616 bp, 10 predicted proteins | sample C_130820_EF_Meta_FD_94780 | JGI IMG/M metagenome (GOLD analysis project Ga0136644, IMG submission 94780) | Freshwater microbial communities from Lake Croche, Canada to study carbon cycling - C_130820_EF_MetaG (v2) (version 2) | ecosystem: Environmental > Aquatic > Freshwater > Lake | place... | reverse complement strand
GGAGCTTTGTTACAAGCTCAAGGCTATTTAAAAGCCTTAGACAAGCTGCCTGTTTGGAAACAATACTATACCGACGCAATCGCAGCGCTCAAAAAAGAAGATAACTCTCGTCGTATAGATCGCAATACTACGGTTCAGGAACCATAAAATATGCCAACGACCCCCGTCTATACATCACCTTTCACAGGCACCGTTGTTACCCCAACGGATGTATCTTATCTTGCACTCCCTTTTAGTACAGATCAAGTTCTCTACTGGCCTTCTACTGTCAACGGTAGCCAGCCTCCTGCTGCCCGTATTATTGATTGCGTTGCTGCTAGTGATGGTCTTACCATTGCTTTACCGCAAGCTGATCAAGGAACGCTGGGCGCAGACATTCTTTTCCGCAACCTGGGCGCGCATGAATTTATTATTACAAACTTTATTGGCGGATCTAGCGTTACTGTACCTGTTGGTATTAGTAAGTACTTCTATCTTACTGACAATACTTCTGCTGCTGGTGTTTGGCAAAACGTAACGTTTGGTGCTGGCACTTCGTTTGCTGATGCTGCTACTTTGGCTGGTGCCGGTCTAACCACTGTCAACGGTCAACTAGCTACTACACAAAACCCAGTTAACGTAACTGTATCACCTAATATTACTGATGGCAGCCGTGCTGCAACCTTTGTTTGGAACGCTGGTGCTGGCAGTTTTACATTACCTTCTATCCAATCATTATCAACTGGTTGGTACATTGGTTTTAGAAACAATGGTACTGGCACACTAGCCATTAACCCAACATCGCCTAATACTATTAATGGTCAAACTTCCATTAATACAAACCCTGGCGACTCGGGCTTTATATTTTTAAATGCTGCTCAAACAGGTTTTATTACCGTTGGCTTAGCTAACCCAAACGCTTTAACATTTACTGCGGCAACGTATGATGTGGATTCTATCCCTGGCAATACATTTAGTTTAGTAAACTTTGCCCCAATCATTCAAACCTACATTGCCCAGTCTGGTACTAGAACACAAACTTTAGCTGTAACACTGCCTGCCATTACCCAAATTTATGTGTTGGCTAACAACACTGATCAGTCTGGGTATAACATTACTTTCCAAAACGAAAACAGTACCCAGATACCGTTAGTGTTATCTGCTGGACAAATTGTTACCGTTTTAAGTGATGGCGAATATTTATACCCATTAACATCTGCTACTACAGGTGCGTTCTATGCATCTGACGGCACTGCAGCACTACCAGCGTATTCGTTTAACAACGATACTCATAGCGGTGTGTACTTGGTCAGTACTGGAATACTGGGTTTATCGGCAAATTCAACCAACATTATTAATATAGATAATTCTAATTTATCTACACCATTGGTTACCGTTGCTGCAACATTAGATGCCCAAATACTTACTGCTAACTCTGCCTCAATTACTGGTGCAATAACTGCTGACTCTGCCACTATTACTAATAACCTAAGTGCTGATTCAGCTACTATTACTAATAATTTAACTGCTGATTCAGCAAACATTACTGGAACATTAACCGCTGGGTTAATAACAGGTGGATCATTCTAAATGCCAGCTGATAATCAGCAACAAGATACCTCGCAATATACTTCAATTTACAGCCTAGCAATTCCGGCTGGAATTAGGCGAGATGGTACTGTATTCCAAAACGATCAATACACCGATGGTGTATGGTGTCGTTTTCAACGTGGCGAACCAAAGAAAATTGGTGGCTATCGTACACTGTTTAATGGCTTAGTAGGTATTGCTAGAGGATTAATTTCCCAGCCCTATAATGGTGTTAACTATTTATTCTCTGGTAACTATAAAGAGTTAGATGTATATACCACCAGTACAAGTTATGGCACTGGTAGTGGTCCGTTTACGGCACAAATATTACCTGGCACAGCGTTTGTTGGTTTAGTATCTAACACTACAACATCATTTACAGTTGCTGGTAATTTAACTACTACGTTCCCCGCTGGCACACAAGTTATATTCGAGCAAACAGATACTGCAACAAATTACACAGTAAGCACTGCAACATATAGCTCGCCCAATACCACAGTAGATGTTACTGGTGGCACGATTGCTGGGTCACCCACAAAGGTTTATCTAAATGATGATCCTGTGTTTGAACCTGATCCAGAAAACGGTCCGTTTAGAAACCTATGGCAGTTCGATGCACAGTTTAGCCCACAAGGTGGCAACTTATCTATCTTTGCCCACCCCGGTAAAAACTTAGTAAACATTGATAGCGGCGTAACATCTCAAGTTTTGGTGGGTGCTATTACACCAGATAGTAACTATCAATGGTCATTTACTGGCTTGTCCGATAGTGAAGGTCAAAACCCTACCTATAAACCAATTAGTGTTGACGGTGGTGTTTGTGTATTGTATCCATTTATTTTTGTGTATGGATCAAATGGTTTTATTGCTAACAACAACGTTAGTGCTACTTATCTTGAACGCAATTTTTATGATTGGAATGGAACATTTGCCAATCAAACTAACGTAGCGCCATCTAAGATTGTTAAAGGTATGACAATGCGTGGTGGTACTAACTCACCATCAGGTTTGTTTTGGGCTACTGATAGTTTAATTCGGGTATCTTTTAATCCTCAAGCAACCAGTATTTACTGGACGTATGATATTATTTCCAGTCAGATTTCAATTATGTCGTCTAACGCTGTTGTAGAAATGGATGGTATTTATTTCTGGATGGGTGTTGACAGATTCTATTTGTATGGTGGCACTGTAAAAGTATTGCCTAATGATAAAAACGTAAACTACCTTTTTGACAATTTAAACTATTCACAGCGTCAAAAAGTCTGGGCAACTAAAGTGCCACGTTACAATGAGATTTGGTTCTTTTACCCACGTGGCACCGCTACAGAATGTACTGATGCTATTATCTATAACGTAAAAGACCAGTTGTGGTATGACGCTGGTCAAGCAAAAGGATCACAACGCTCTTGTGGTTATACTACAGAGTTGTTCCCAACGCCAATTTGGTGTGACTGGAACTATGATCCAGTGTTTAGTACACCGCATTTTGTAATAGAAACACCATCTGGAGAAGCGGCACCAAACCAGAACCAATTGTATTTGTCAGGTAATCAAACACAATTGTTTAGTCCTGGTGATTCGTTATGTTTTGATACAGTTAATAGTCTTAACAATACTTATTTGGTAACAACTAGCGAATTTATTTTTAATGATAACACTGCTCCTGACGGAGTAACATTAATTACTTGTTCTACCAATTTTCCAACAGCTCCTCCCGTTGGAACATCAGTGTTTTATATTACTGGCGGATTTAATATTTGGCAACACGAGTACGGTGTTAATGAAATTAACTTGTTAGGTGAAATTGCTGTATACTCTAGTATTACTACCAGCGATATTAGTTGGTTAACTGGAAACCCTAGCCAAAATGCACTGCAAGGAATTAATCGTAGGATGCACTTACGCCGAGTTGAACCAAACTTTTTACAAGACGGCACTATGGCTATGACTATTTTGGGTCGTAAATTTGCTTCTGGTCCGTATGAAGAATCTTCTGGGCCATACTATTTTACCAAAGACACTGGCAAAATAGACTTACGGGTTGAGCATCGTTTGGTGCGTTTAAAGTTTGAATCTAATGAAGTCAATGGTAACTACCAAATGGGTCGTAATTTGATTACTGCAGAATATGGCGACGAGCGACCCTAATTTCCAACCGTTCTTTCCTGTATTGCCTGACTATATGACTTGGGAAAATTGGAACGAAGAACTAGTTATTTATTACGGTCAAAAGAATATTGTAATTTCACCTGAAGAAACTTGGCGAGATGCGGCTATGAACATTGTGCAATCACAATCTTTTAACCGCTATCCGGTTCCAAACCCAGATGTTTATGAAACCTGGCAGGATTGGGCTATGGAATTTACCACAATAATTAATGGCCCAAGTCGTTGATTTAGGGCGAAAAAATGCTAATTTTTGCATTAGTATATGTAGATAACGAGATAATTTAATGGATGAAAATCAACTAGCGCAACTGTACCAACAGTACTTAGGTCGAGCTCCCGATCCAAGTGGTATTGCCACGTGGTCAAATCAGTCTCCGGAAGCGGTTATCGCTGGTATAACAGGTAGTCAAGAATACCAAAACAGAGGCGGTGGTGGTGGGGGTAGTGCTCCAACACATGGTGATGCCATTGTTGATCCTGAAACTGGTCAAGTTAGTTATTCTAATGTATCTACTGATCCTAGCCATGTAGGTTATTTCAACACACAAACTGATTCTGAAGGCAACGCAATTGGACAAACTTGGAATCCATCTAAGTACGATTTTACTGGTGCAACTTATGATGCACGAGCAAATCAATACACAATGCCTGATGGTTCTAAGGTAACTTATGATCCGACAACGGGTGACATTAGCAATTACACGCCTAATTATGCCAACTTAACTGTTGACCCTAGCGGTATTCGACAAGGTTATCGTAACCAAAATTATGCTGGTCCTACTATGGCTGGCGCTAAATCTTACAATTTTCAAGGTACTCAATTAACTCCCGAGCAAGTAGATCAGGGTGAATACATTGTTGATCCTACTACTAATAAATATGTATTAGATAAAAGCGGTAATCCTATACCTGTATATCGTCAGCCTAGCGGTGGTGGTCTTGGTGACTTTTTAGTTGAAAACGGCTGGATGCTTCCGTTAGCGATGGCTGGCGGTGCTGCAGCGGCTGAGTTTTTACCTGGTTTACTTGGTTCTGAAGTTGGTATGGTTGATGCCGCTGGCAACATTATTGGTGCTGGAGCAGAAGGTGCTGCAGTTGGCGCTGGTGCTGGATCTTCTTTTTTAGAACAATTAGCCGCTACACAAGCTGCAGAGGATGCCGCAGCTGGTGCTGCCTACCCAGCTGGTAGTGTCCCCACTGGTGCGGGACTGTCTGGAAATGTATACGGAGCAACTGGATTAGATGCAATACTTGCTGAAGCAGGACTTTCTGGATTAACTGGCGCGGATCTTTTAAAGTATGGTATCCCACTAGGTAATTTAGCTTCTAGATTAACAGGCGGGTCGGGAGCAGCTTCTTCTTTATTAGGTGGTTTAAGTGGCAACACAAGACCAGCGAGTGCATTAACTGGTACAACATCTGGCGGTTACGGTTCGGCAATTAATAATTACGGATCGCCAAAAGGAACTTTTGTTCACGGACAGCAAGTTGCTATTCCAGGTATGACTCCTTATGGTGAACCTGCCCAAGTTGCTAATCAGCAACCATATTTCAATCCTCAAACATTACAAGAGATTCAACAAGCTAAGAACGGTGGTATAATTCATAAAGCCGGTGGTGGTGATTTACCTATGCAAGAAGTTCGTATGCGCGGTAGACATTTTACAATGCATCAGCCGCACTCTGGTTTAAATCTTGTACCTCGTTTTGCGCCAGGTGGTTCTGTTCCTGAAGGGCATGAGCCAACATTCTTTTCACCTGGGGGATTAGCCTCTATGGAAAATACTTATGTAAAAGGCGATGGTAATGGTACAAGTGATAGCGTAGCTGCTATGTTAGCAGACGGTGAATTTGTTGTACCCGCAGATGTAGTATCAAAACTTGGAAACGGTAGTAATGATGCTGGTGCTAAAGTATTAGATAATTTTTTAGTAACAATTAGAGAACATGCCCAAAAACATGACCCAAAGGAATTGCCTCCAGATAGTAAGGGTCCTTTGGCATATTTATTAGATGCAAAGAAAAAAGCGAGCGCATAATGGCTGGAACAACAGGATCTTCAGGGTTAAATAATTTACTTACGGATACCCAGCAAGTACAAACTACTCTGCCAAGTTGGTATGATCAAGCACAACAAAATATTGTTAACAGAGCTGGTACAGCACTTAATGCTGCACCATCTTTTCAAAATACTGTTGGGCAAAATGCAGTTAATACATTGCAGGGAAATAACAATCCTTTTACGCAAGGTCAAACAGCTTTAAATACTATTGCAACTGGTGCTGCTAATCCTTGGATTACAAGTTCAACAGGCCAAGTTACTCCTAATACAGCAACGCCATTAGGTGGTTTATTTGCTGCTGAAAACCAACAGTTAAATCAGTTGTTGCCTAATTATACTGCAGGGGCCAACGCATTCGGAATTGGCTCAGGTCAATTTGGTAGCTTGCGTAACGTAACTGCTGTAAACAAAGCAAAGGCTGATGCGCAATCTCAACTGTTTGCGCAACAAATGACTGCTGCTTTACAAAACCAAAACGCAGGCGTTGCTGCTGGCACTGGATTAGGCAGCTTAGGTTCTCAAGGAATAACATCCGCTTTAAATACAGGTTCAGCTCAAATGAACGCGCCGTTTACGCCGTTAGGTAATTATGCTAATTTAGTTAATTCTGTAAACGTTCCAGGAACTGTTTCTCAACAAAACCAAATGTCTCCTTTGTCTATGATAGGTGCGTTAAGTAATGCCCCTTCTGCAGCTAGAAATTTATTAAGTAGCCTTGGAATTACTGGCGCTTCTTTTGATGGTTTAGGCAATAATATTGCAAATGCTTTTGGGTTGGGAAATTCAGCAGCCAATCAAGCAGCAGCTAATCAAACCATGTCTAATGTTAACATGGGCATTTTAAGTCCAACGGGTAATGCTACAACATCTGGCGGCGCTTTACCTGGTCAAATAGTTGATGACTACGGTTACACATTACCGAACGGTTAAGGAATAAACATGGGTTCATTATATCCAGATCAAGAAACTAGTAGTTCGTCAACGTCAGAGGCTGCAACTCCCACTGGTGGTTTGCCTATTGTTTCTAACATTAAATTTACTCCTGGCGGTAAAGGTCAGATTGCAACTATGACTTCGCCCACTGGTGTTTTAATGGACGAAAATTCTAGTAAAAGCATTTTGGCAAATATGCAAAAGCTTTTAGAAGAAAAGCCTTTTGAAAATTTTCAAAATGATTTACAAAAAATGTATGCTTGGACTAAGCATGACAAAGAACCTATGTTCCGTCAATTGGAAGAACAACGCCAACAAAAAGAAGCTCAGCGTTATAACATAATGCAGTCTATGGAAGCGCTTAAGTCCAGTCAGAATCAAGCCACTGCGCTTGCAAATTCTCTTGGTATTTCTACAACAGGAGCACAACCTGCCGCTGGTGGTCAGCCAACTGCTGGTGGTAAAAAACCTCCTTATATTGAAATGCTTGAATCCCTTCCATCAAATTTGCAAGATTGGGGTATGACGCTTTTAAGTTCAGGGCAAATAGGTGAATTTGGTAAACTAGTTAAAGAAAACGAATTTAAAAAATCTGAATTGCAAAAAAGTCTTGCATTTGCTGAAACTTTACCGGCAGATCAAAAAGATCTTGTTAAACGGCAATTGCTTAAAGATGCTTATGGCACACAAAGTTATATTAAAGATGGTAAAACTATTCAATTTACTGCTCCGGGTGCTATGCCAATTCAAGGCACAACGCCCAGCACAACAACTACCACAACCGGAGTTAACGTTGCAGCAAATGTAAATAATCCAACGGGGATTAAACAAGGTAACACTTACAAACCGTATGACACCCCACAAGCTGGTGTGGCAGATACTCAAGATTTAGCAGGTAAATACCTTTCAGGTACAGGACCAATGCAAGGTATTAGTCCAACACCAGCTAATATTATGGGTCGTTGGATAACTGGTAACCCTGCTGATGGTGCAAAACCTGAATTTAAAATGCACCTTGACTTACTTAATTCCGAATTAAAAAACGCTGACATTAAATTAAACCCAGATGGTACTATTCCAAATACACCGCAAGCTAATGCAGCACTTAGCCGCGCTAAAATTATTGGTGAATCTGGTCAGCAAAATGCTGCTAAGTTTTTACCGTATGTTGATCCAAACTTTAAGTCCGGTGTTAAAACTGCAGCTGCTGCTCCTAGTGCTCCTGTAAGTCAAGAAGATGTTCAATTAAAACAAAAAGCATTACAAAAATCGTATGAAACATTTATGGATGTTGATTATAAAGATATTACAGAACGAGCTAAAGTAGCTAAAGATATTGAAAAAATGTCTGACCAAGTTCTTGCAAATATTGAAAGTAATAACTTTGGTCCAGGTACAAAATTAGGTCAAAGTTTTATGGAGTATGCTCAAATTGCTGGGGTTAAATTAAATCCTAAAGAATTGCAAAAATTTGTTGATAACATGGGCATTGAAACCGCAAGAAAATTTATGTCTGCTTCAGAAGCACGGCAAGCAATGGGTTCTCAATTTACAGCACAAGAGTCTAGCGATTGGTTAAGAAACTTTGCTGGTATTGATAATCATAAAGATTACATAAAGAATTTTTATCAAGTACGGCGAGCAGGTGCTTTAGTTGATCAAGACCTCAAAAACTATTTATCACGAAATAAAGGCAGGGAAGACGAAGCCCTTGTTGAATGGCAAAATAGTGGTGTAAAAGATAAAATCATGCAAGAAAACGTAGATTCATTTAAAAACGGAAAACTTGGAAAAGTTGAAGTGTCTGGTGCTAAACCATCCGCGAAAAAAACTATCCAAAAAACTGGCATGGTAACAGATAAAAATAATCCTAATTATGGTAAAAAAGCTATTCTTTACAATGACGGAACTTTGGTTTACGAATAATGGCAGATAATCAATTTAAAGGCATTACTTGGGATGAAACTCCAGTTAAAGATACTGTAGAGAAAGAACCCCCCGGTGTTACTTGGGACAAGCCATCTGTTTTTGAAGCAATGAAACAGGGTGCTAAACAAGCATTTAGTCCTGAAGCCATAACAGAATACGGAAAAGAAATTCCTCCAGCTGCTGCTGCAAGAATGGCCGCTCCCATACGTTTTGCTACTGGCGTAGCTCGTATACCCGCCAATCTAATGCGTATGGCTGGTATAGAAGAACCGGCGCAAGCTGTTAGCGCTGCTGAAGCAGGGGCTAAAAATCTTACTGAATCTGCTGGTTACACTGGTATGCGTCCGGGTTTAAGTAATATTGGTGGGGAAATGTTGCTAGGTGGCGCTGCTTTAAAAGGTGCATCTAAATTAGCTCCGATTGTTGAAACAATTCCGGGTGGCGCCGCTGTAACTAAAGGTATTGCGGAAAGCCCTGCATCTCAAGCCATTTTAGGTGGTATGGGTTTAGGTGCTGCGGGATCTTCAGGTTCTACATATGACGTTTTAGAACAAGCAGGATTGGGTGGTTTACTTGGTTTTGGTGGTCAAGCAGTTGCAACTGGTTTAGGACACGTAGCTGCTCCAGTGTTAAAAAATTATAAAGAACTTAAAAATTTAGGGTACACAGACGCAGAAATATTAAAGAATCTTTCTTTTGGACAATTACTTGGTGGCAAAGCTCAAACTGCAGAAAATTTAGCAACTGTTATTCCTTTTGGTGGAGTCAAGCCAGAGGTTCAATCTAAAATAAAATCATTTGAAGAACTTGTTGCTGGTAAAACAGCACCAATGAAAGAGCAAGCTAAAACAGCGCAAAACGTTTTAGACGTTTCACAAAAACAAGCACAAACTCTTGAGCAACGGGCTTTAAATAAAGCAACAGAAAAAGCAGATCTTGAAATGGCTGCTCGCCATAAAGCAGAATTAGAAGCTCATAAAGGCACTGGAGTAGATATTCAAGCTCCTGTTATAAATTATGCTTTAGAACCTTTAGGTAAAACAATTGACCCGGCGTTAAAAGGACATGCAGCAACAAATGCGATGACCGGTTTTATTAAAGATGCTTATAAAGAATCTTTGGGTGGGATGTCAACTTTAAGATTAAGCAAACCAATTCAAGAAGATTTACGTTCGCTTAAAAATACTTACGATGAAAAATTACTTGGAAAAGAATACGCAGAACAATTTTCAAATGATATTGAACGTTTAATTGCAGATACTTCTAAAGGTAAATGGTTGACCCCAGATAATTGGCAACGTAATCTTAGTAATTTAAGTGAAGACGCTTATAACACTTTGATGAAAAAAGATCATCGTTACGGTAAAGCACTTTATGAATTAAAAGATAAATGGATGGATTTAATTGAAAATCAAGTTGGTAGCGAACTATTTAAAGCTGCTAACACTGCATTTTCAAGAAGTAAAATTCCGGAAAAAGCTGCTTCTTATGTTAAAAGCATTAAAGCAGAAGGTCAAATTGAACCTAGCGAATTAATAAACGCGGCAAAGTCTGAATTATCTACTAAACGTTTGGCTGGCGGAGAAAACGAAATACAACGAATGGCTGTAGAAGCCAATAAAAAGTATTTAGCTGATAAAGCAGCAATTGAAGCAAAACATGAAGCTGAAACACGAGCATTTAAAGGGCTTAGTGGTAAAGAAAAAGAAACCCTTGAAGATAAGTTTACCGGTATGGGTCAAAGTCTAGCTTCTCAAAAAGCTGCGTTGCAAAAACAAGCTGAAGCTAATGTTGGAAAACAAGAAAAAGCTTTTGAAAAAATTGTAGGCGCAAAAAATCCGGAAGATTACGCCGCTAGACGTTTAGGTTATACATACGGATTAGCTCCACTATTGGGCGGTCCTGGTGGTTTGGCTTATATGGGTATAGATCCTGCTATAGCTGCAATTCCAAGCGCTGCAACAATTGCTGGAACAAGACTTTTATACAACCCAGCGGTTCAAAATTTTCTTAAAGAAAAAGCAATTGCTTCTCGTAATCCAAATTTTAAAGTTCCAGAAATAGTTGATAAGAGTTTAGAAACAATTTTTGGTAAAAAACCAAGCGGAACAGTTACAATTCCGTTTAAACAAGCTGGTGAAGCATTAAAAGCTAATGCTCCTTTAGCTGGCTTAACTGCTGCTCAAGTTCGACAGAGTGCAAATAAAGAACAAGAAGAGTATCCACAATACGGTGGCGGACTTCCTGTTCCTAAGTAATCACTTCCTGTAACGCTTACCCACCCAGCCTTCTGCTGCAAGAGGAAAGTCGGGAGCCCACGTTGGTGGTGTGGTCATGATCTTAATCACAGCATCCAATGCGGACTCCGCGCTTTGTTCTTCCACAAGGAGTAACACCTCGTCATGGATGGAGTTAATAACCTCATAGCCAGCTCGCTCGAGCTCTATCATAGCAAACGCCAAGAAATCGCGAGCCGTGCCTTGAACGGCAGATTGGAAGATACTACTACCGATCAACTGGTTCCTACTCCACTGCCGAGTGAACGTGTTCTGGGAGTGGATAGTAATGCCAAGTTTCTCTTGACCCCATGGTGTGGTGAGCAGCTCAAGCTCTGGCCTTTGCCAACAGATCAAACGGCTTGATGGAAGTTGCATCCACAATGCTCCCCTAGCTACTTTTAATCGAATCTTCTTGCCTGCAAAAAACGCAGTGCCAGGATTCTGAACTGCATCAATCGCTGCAGTCTCACAAGCTCCCCACAGCCACTTCACCTTTGCATACGAATTGCGGTAATTTTCTACTGCAGCTTTGGCTTCTCCCTCACTTAACGTGACACCCATCCCTTCAGCGTATTTAACCAGCCCTTTAGAACCCTGACCAAACATCGCACCGAGGACAGCTGATTTGCTGACCTGGCGTTGATCCTTCGTGACTTCATCATAAGGGACTCGATAGAGGCTTTCTGAAGCGAAGACTTTGTATTCATCCAAGCCTTTCCGAAAGAGCTCCACCTTGTCGGCTTGTCCTGCGAGCCAAACCCCAACTCGGTTTTCAATTGAGCTAAAATCCACGTCAACGAAGGTTTTGCCACTTGGAGCTCGTATGGCGGATCGCACCAAAGAGGAGAGTTGTTGCATCGTGCCCACTCCTTCTGTAAAGACCATTGGTATCGCCAATTCAATCTCTTCATCGCTAAGGGTTGGTCGGGCAATATTCTGTAAATTGAGCCCACCACGACTCGCCCAACGGCCAGTACTAGCGCCATGATATACCAATGTATTCCTAATTTTCCCATCTCTTTGAATCTCCATCATCTTAGCGTACTTAGCCACGCTAGTTTGGCTGCCTTCTTGTCTTAGCTCCAACACTTTTTTTACGCGCGCGTGAATGCTGCACTGCAGCATTTTTGACACGGTTTCTGCTGTTAAATCCGCCATGGGTGCATGGGGGATTTTCTTATTAATCCACTCCAGTAATTTAGCCCTCTCAGACGGCTTACAACCGGTCAAGGCAAGGCATTCGTTGTCTATGGCATCCTGGGCCCTTACCACAGCCAAAACGGCGCTGTGGAGCTCGTTATAATCGACTGGTACGCCTCTTAAATTGATGCGCTGAGTAAGCTCCCAAACTTCCTGTTCAAAGGCTGATAGGGGCCTTAAAACGGCTCCTATGGCCATTTCTGTGCGTACGTCCTGGGCGCAATAGGCAAACAGTTCCGCCATGAGCTCAAAGTTGTCTTCAAACACACCTTTGCGATTTGGCTTACAGAGCTTTTGGATTAGGTACCGGCCTCGTGTGTCTTTTTGCTGGTTTGCGTCCATGAATATGGCAGCATCGCCCAAGGCTTGCGGTACGTTATTGGCTGCCGCTATCGCCATGGTGTCAATACACTGCTCTAGCTTTAGTGGTGGCCAGCCGTACTTAGGCACACAGACACAGTTCCAGATGGCGTACTCAAACATGGCGTTCCACGCTTGGATCTTGCCACCACCACGCACATGGGCTAATAGATTATTTAGATCTAAATTGGCTGTGGGTTTTGGGGAGGTTACTAATACATTGTCAGGTTGGGTGCCAAACGCAATACATAGCACTTCGGTGGAGAGGCAGTTTGCGTATTTATCTAAGCCTACTTCTGGCAGATCAGCAAAGCTACGGGTTTCAAAGTCGATAGAATAAATCATAATGCTCCAATGGCGTCCAGACGAATCTATATGAGTCTATTGTAGCATAAAAAAGGGGGACTATACAAGTCCCCCAAACCCACCACCATAAAAATAATTTAAATCTCGCACGTTCCTGCTGAACAGGCTAGTTGCTGCGCGCCCTCGACGTTGTCGGTGTTTTCTTTGAAGTCTTCCCAGTTGATTTTGGGGAGGCTGGCTTTGAGCTGTTCGTAGACTTCTTGGTTGCACTCTTCGTACGGGGCTTGGCGGTATGTGCCGCCGTCGTACGGGAGGTAGCTGACGCCGCTGATTTCGCTGAAGTTTTCCCACGTCCACGCACCGACACTTGGCCAGTCTTTTTCTTCGACGGAGATGGTGACCGACGGCTTGTGTTCACACCAGTGTCGTTGGTATGTGAGCCATAAAGAAAGGTGAGATATTGGTGTAACGTCTGACCTGGTGATGCCGTCTGGGGCTTTGATTGGAAAACTGAACACAACCGTTTGATCAGGTTTGTAAACACATGCTTCATTTGGGATTCCTTGTGAAATTAAGAATTGGGTGAGAGGGTCTTTCTTATCTCCTCTAACTCTTCGTATGTAGAACTTAGAGTGTCTAGGGTGGATTCCAGAAGCACTATCAACGAGTTGTGAGACGGTTCCACTGGGCTTAACGCAAGTAATTGCAGCACTCTTAGGTATTCCAAGCAGCTCTGCAAACTCCTCGTTGGCTCTTCTAGACTCCTCTCGAAGCTCGGTAAGTAAGTCATTTAACTTTTCTCCTTGTGT
>Ga0136644_10002640_pt1 | contig 13621 bp, 13 predicted proteins | sample C_130820_EF_Meta_FD_94780 | JGI IMG/M metagenome (GOLD analysis project Ga0136644, IMG submission 94780) | Freshwater microbial communities from Lake Croche, Canada to study carbon cycling - C_130820_EF_MetaG (v2) (version 2) | ecosystem: Environmental > Aquatic > Freshwater > Lake | place... | reverse complement strand
TTTTTCATTAATTACATAAGTATCATTTTTTTTATTAATAATATTATAAACTAAATCATTATCTTTTTTTAACATTTTATTAATATCAATATTAAATCTAATAAATTTATGTTTAAGTGCATCTAAAATAACAATATCATCTTGATATTTTTTAATTTCAACACTCAATCTATCACATATATCATTATTAATTAATATGTTAATAAATGGCTCTAGTTTTTTAAATGCTTTAGCTATTGTTACTTGAGAAACATTAAATTTTTCAGCAATAGTCTTCTTCTGAATATCTAATTTATTTAAATGAATCATTAAATATATAGATCCAGTCGCTAAACTTAATGGTGTATGAACAGAGGCAATTTGTAATTTTTGTACATTATTAGATATTTGAATAGCCTGTAATGCATATTGATTTTTAATTTTTAATTCTTCACAAAATCTAGTAATAAAATTTTCAGGTTTTGTAAATTTTAAATGTAAATCCATATTTTTTAATTTTGCTAATCTTTGAAAAATTTTACATCCTTTGGTTATTTCTGTGTATTTTAAATTAAATAATTCAGCTATTTCTTTAGGAGAACGAGTTTTATCTTTTTTTCTACATGCAAATAATATACATCCAGCAATTACACTTGTTCTATTTTTACCACGAATAATAATTGATTTATCTTTATTTTTTCCAAAAGCATGTTTACAATCACTTATATTTTTATACATAATTTTAGCATCATCTTCTATACATTTTAGAATTTTTCCTTCATGACATTTAGCAGTAATAATTTTAAATACTTCATTTAAGCTTCTTTCTTTATAGGGCATTGCACTCCAACCGTGTAAAGTTTTAATTCTACTAGAACAAGTACCTGTAATAGTTGTTGCAATGGATGATTGTGGTAATAATTGATTGATAGGATGAGAACATCTATTCATATCTTTTTTATTATCATCATTATATTGTGTCCATTCTGCATTTAGATCTAAGATATTTGATAATACTTGTCCGCAATCTTTACAAAAGACTATTCCATGGGAAGTATCTTCAACAATATTATCACTATTACAACTATCACATGATAAATTTTTTTTATTATTTTTATTTATATTAGTGTCATTATTTTTATGATCATCATCATAAATTGAATTCATTAATTTAATATATTTATCATAATCTTCAATATCATTAGCATCAAATTCTAATAATATATTTTTATTTTTTTGAATATTACTTATTTTTGATTTATTCTTTTTAATTTTTTTATTATTTTCTTTAGTTTCATGTTCATTATCTTCATCAATATTAAATTCTTCAATAAATAATTTATCTACATTATTTGATATTAAATTAAGATCCATATGACTCTTTCTAATAATATTATAATAATTATAATTTTAAATTCAATTTTTATAATTGATTAATAAATAAATTTCATTGTCCTATAATAATTTCATAAAATTCAAAACTATTTCCAATATATTTGTCTTTAAGAAAAATATGTGGTTTATCATAAAAATCTAAATTATAATTAATAGAATATTTTTTACAAATTTTAATAATATGATCTCTTGTAAAATATTTAATATTTATGTAAAAATAATTAATTTTATAATACCTTACAATTTTTATTAGTTCTCTAACATTATTATTATTAGAACCAATAATTGTATATGTTGATTTATCTAAATCAAATTTATTGTATTCATATAACGAATTTAATTTTGTAGATTTAAAATTAAAATTTAATTTTTTATTATTTATATTAACAAATGAATAAGCATAACTAAAAAATAAAATAAAAATAATAAATTTCATTTTATATTTTATTAAAATTTTGTTTTAGTCTAATTAATTTAAAAATTGTCATTTAATATTATAATTTCAATTTTTAATTATTAATATTTTATAAAAATTATAATCTTATTTAAGATTTAAGTGATCCTAAAATTGTTTCATATTCACATTCATTTATTGATCTCTTTCTATATTTTTTGTTAGATCTATATTTAATCTCCCAATGATGACCATCATCAAAAGTAATAAGACCATAAACACGTTTATTATCTTTAAAAATTCCTTCAAAAGTTTGTTCTACTAGTGGATTAATAATAACACCAAAACCGTTTCGTTTGTCATTTTTATAATGACCTTCAAATCTAAAACCATTTTTATAAATTTCAACACCATAACCATTACGTTTACCATTAACAAAATCACCTTCAAATCGATAATAATCTGGGAAATCTTGGATAGCAAAACCATCTAATTCACCATTTTTAAATTGCCCTTCAAATTTAACTCCATTTGGAAAAATTATTTTAGAATATTTAGAATGATTAGAATGATTAGAAATTAAATTTTTATCATTTTCTATTTCACTTTCTATATTTCTTTTAGCCATTATGAATAAAAGTTTTATTTGATAAAATTAAACATAACTTGTTCAAATATATAAAAAATTCAATTTTTAATTTTTGATATTACTTCATCAATATTAACACTACCTGAATTTCTTATAAATGATAAAATAGGATTATCTTCATATTTATCATAAGGTTTATTTAATTCTTTAAATATGTTATCAATAAAGTTTGGTTTCATATTATCTATAATTGAATGTTTTGTATTAAATAATTCAAATTCTTGTTTAGTCATTTTATCTTGTTTAATTTCATTATATTTGAAATTTAAAAATTTTGATAAATTTTTAAGCGAACCATCATTCCATTCAGGTGTAATTTCAATTAATTTTACATTTTTACAAAAGAAAATATTAGTCAATCCAGCACCATGTTGACCAATAATAATTTTAGCATTATGAAATATATTAAATTGTTCATATATATTTAAATTATCTAATATTACATTTAAAAAATTATATTTATACAGTTCAGTTAATTTATTTTTTAATTTTTCATGATTATAAATAATTCTTCTTTGACCTGCAGAATTATTTTGTAAATTATTAGTTATTTTTTCTGGTATTTTACGTTCAATTAATATTATTTTATATTCTGATTTATTAATTATTTTTGATTTAAAAAAATCAATAATAACTGGACGATATTTTAATAATGTAATATATTTATTTGTATAATATAGCTGTTTATATTTATTTTTATTTTTTAATAATTCTTTTTCTGTTTTTAAAAAGTCAGATAAATTCATATCTTTTTTAATATTTTTATAATAATGATAATTTATATATAATTCTTCTAATTTTTTAAATTCAAGATGATTATAATTTTTAGTTATTAATTTAAATATATCTTTGTAAAAAATATCACACGCGCATAATAAAACATCTATATTATTTTTATTTTTTAATAACTCTATATATGTAGTATAATTATTATATTTATCACCAGTAATTGAGATTATTTTAGGTTTAATATAATCTGCTTTAACTCTATTGCCAAAAATTAATTTTAATATATTAAAAAAATTACCAACATTTATTTTTATAATATATGAATATTTACTATTAGATTTAATATCATAATATAATAATGGTATTAATGTTCCAAATAAAAAATGATAGTAATTTGTAGCATCACCATAATTTGATATACCATAAATATTCTTTTCCATATATAAAATAGATTATATAAAATTTAGATTACAATTAAAAATTTATTTTTTATTATTTATTTTTGTAAATTAAATTTTAATTTTTGATATAATTTCATCAATATCAACACTACCTGAATTTCTTATAAATGATAAAATAGGATCATCTGCATATTTATTATAAGGTTTATCCAATTCTTTAAATATTTTATCAATAAAATCTGTTTCATTATCATTATTATATAATTTTTTATAATTTTTATTAAATAATTTAAATTCTTTTTTTGTCATTCTATCTTGTTTTACATTATGATAGGTTAATCTTGCAAAACTTGATAAGTTTTTAAATTCATGTTCATCATCCCATTCTGGTGAAATTTCAATAATTGTTGTATTATCTTTACAAAAAAATATATTACTTAATCCAGCACCATGTTGACCAATAATAATTTTTGCATTATTAAATATATTAAATTGTTCATATATTGTTAATTCTTCTAATATAATATTTTTAAATTCTGACTTGTATATTTTAGATAATTTATTTTTTAATTGATCATGATTATAAATAATTCTTCTTTGTCCACCTGCATTATTTTTCAACTCATTAGTAAAATTAGTTGGTATTTTTCGTTCAATTAATATAATAGGAAATATTGTTTTATTAGTTATTTTTGAATTGAAAAAATTATTAATAATTAGGCGACAGTTATTTAATTTAATATAATCATTTGTGAAATTTAATTCTCTATATCTGTTAGTAGTTATTTTTTTATAACAATTTTTTTTAAATTTGTTATCGCATTCGTTTGGCATATTATGATATATGGAATAATAATAAAAAATATATATTTGGTGTAATTTTTTGTATTCATTATAATTAAAAGATTTTGTATTTATTTGTTTATATCTTTTGTCATTAAAAATATCAAAAGCATTTAATAGTATATCAGAATCATTATTATGTTGCGATATATCAATATATGTACCAAAATAATTAAATTTATCAGTAAGTTCATTATTAGTAGGTTTAATATAATTAGTTTTAATTCTATTACCATAAATTAATTTTAATATATTAAACATATTACCTAAATTAATTTTCATAATATATGTAGTTGTTTTATTTCCACAAGTTAAATCATAATATAATAAAGGTATTAATACTGCAAATAAAAAATGATAATAATGTTGTATACTTCCATAATGTGATATAGTATAAATATTTTTTTTCATATATAAAATATATTACATAAAATTTACATAAATATTAAAAGTAAAAAATTTAATTAATTATATATAATAATTTTATAATAAATGGAGTTTTTTTATAAGCTTGAAACAAAAAATAATAATTTTAAAATTATTAAAAATAAAAATTCAGAATTATATTTAGATGAAAAAATTACAGAAAAATATAATGATACAATCACATTATTAAAAGAAAAAATAAAAACTAATAAAGATATAAAATATGTATATGAACGATTTACAAGAATACTTGTTGATAATCAATATTATCTATGGTTTTTATTAGGATTTGATATTAATAATAGTTATAGTATAACTGCATATGACTTTGATTCTGATTACTATATACAAAAAATGATAAATAATGGTGAAAGTTTAAAAGAAATTGGAACTGTAAAGGAAGTTAAAAATAAGTACAAAAATATAATATACAACGTGCAATCAAAAAAATTACATGAAAAAGTAGAAAAATATGATTACTGTAAAAGGGAAAGTTTATTATATAATACTAAATTAAGAGTAATTTCATATTTATTTGATTTTTTAGAAGATGGTGGAAATTTTTATATAGCATTTCAAGGATATTGTGATAATAAAATAATAGAAATTTTATACATATTATCTTCCATGTTTGATTATTGTGTTATATATAATTCAATATACGTAGTATGTAAAAATTTCAATAGTGCTTTAAAAAAATCTGATTTTGAAGATATAATAAATAAATCATTTTTAATTGAACCAAAAGAAAATTTAGAAAATTTAATAAAATATTTAAATAATAATTTGAAATATCAAATAAATAAATTTAGTTTGTTATTGGAAAATAAAGAAGATGAATTTTTAGATAAAGTTAAATCTGAAATTATAAATTCTATAAATTATTATAGTCCTGAAAAATTAAATAAATTATTAGTTGCATATAATTTTTCAATTATACAAAATTTTAAAAAAATATATATTAATAATCAACTTATAAAAACATCTTCAGGAATTAATTTTAATGAAGGAACATCTATTATAAATATTATTAATAAATATAATTTTAAAAAATGTTTAGAAATTGGAATGGCATATGGTATATCTGCTTTTTATATTTTATCGAATATTAATACTAAGTTAATATCTATTGATCCATTTCAAGAGACACAGTGGTCTAATTATGGTGTAAATTTATTAAAAGAATTTGATTTTACTAAAAGACATAAATTATATAAATTAAAAAGTTATATTGCTTTGCCAAAAATATTAAATAAATTTGGTAATAATTTTTTTGATTTTATATTTATTGATGGATTTCATACATTTGATTATACATTATTGGATTTTTTTTATGCTAATTTATTATTAAGAGTTGATGGTATAATTATAATAGATGATGCTTTACATTCTGGTGTTAAAAAATGTATTGATTATATTGTTACAAATTATAAATTTTATAAAAAATTAGAATCTTTCAATTCAATAGCAGTATTTATTAAATTAAAAGAAGATGATAGAGAATGGAATTTTCACCATAATTTTTAATTAAAAATTGAAATTAAAAGTATTTGGATTCCTTTATATAAATTAACATTAATATTAAATAGTCAGTACTTCAGCAACGCGAAAGATGAACTATATGGACACTACGCACTCGAGAAAAGGAAAGTATTTGCCTACTAGGAAACCAAATCCTATCCAGAAAAGGCTATGGGATGATGATAAGCGCCTAAAGGGTTCTTATAGGCAAAATTCTCGCCAATCCAAGTATGGACAATTCCATATAACTCAAGTTCAGCCACTGGTTGACTATGCGATTATCGATTTCGAGGATCAAGTGATTCTTCCTACGAAGAAGGATCAAATGTGGTCTTTCATATATGCACAGTGTGAGCATGATCTTCATTCGAAAGAAGTAGAAGCCATGGAGATGAAGTACTCGTCAGAAGATGAGAGATACGAAAACTGGGATGCTCTTGGAGGTTACCATTGCTAATCATTATTTTTTTTAAATTTTAAATCTTTATGGGTTTAAATAATTTAATAAATATAAAAATTTATATATTTTTCTAATTTAGAGATGTATAATAATCCACATCAAAATAATCAAAATAATCAAAATAATCAAAATAATCAAAATAATAAATTTACTAATAAAAAAAACTTTAATAAAAATTATAGAAAGTATAATAAAAATATACAAAATAATGAAAATAAACAAAATATAAACAAATTAAATAATAATGAAAATTATAATAAAAATTATAATAGTAATAATAGTTTTAATATGTACAAATATAATAATCTACCTTATTATAATGTAAATAATGTGCCAACTTTATATAATTATCCATATTATCCACATTATAATACGTATGAACCATATAAAGTATTTTCATCTCCTCCCAATGATAATATTATTAATTATAATTCAACTAATCAAGAAAATAGAATTAATCAATTTACTCAAACTAATCAAACTAATCAAAGTAGTTCAATTTATACTAATAAACCATTTAGTAATACTAATCAAAATAATAACACCAATAATGAAAATAGGTTAGTACCGTATTACGAACATTTTCCAACAACATTTATACCATTAAATAATCCACCTAAATTGATATATGACTTTATTCCAAATAATATAGAATATAATGTTGATTTTGAAGAAGATATAAAAAGAATATTAGATGAATATAAGAAAAAAAAAGAAGAAGAAACAAAGAAGAAAGAATTCAAATGGATTAAATTTGAAATAAATAGTTTAGAAGAGTTAATAGAATTAAGTAAAGAATATGGAACAAAATATTCGAAAGATTATGAATACAATATAGATTTAAATCTATTATCAACTATGACAATTGAATTAGAAGAGTTAAATAAACTGATAGGTTTAAATAATATTAAAAAACAGCTAGTAGATATAATATTATATTATTCATTAAAATTGGATAATATAAATCATGATTTATTACATACAGTAATTGAAGGTGAGCCAGGAACAGGTAAAACAGAATTAGCAGAAAAAATAGCGAAAGTTTATTTAAAGTTAGGTATTTTAACTAAAAATATTTTTAAAAAAGTTAAAAGATCTGATTTGATAGCAGGATATTTGGGTCAAACAGCTATTAAAACAGCCAAAATAATAGAAGAATGTAACGGGGGAGTATTATTTATAGATGAAGCATATTCATTAGGTAATGCAGATGGTAAAGATGGTAAAGATTGTTTTAGTAAAGAATGTATAGATATATTAAATCAATCATTAACGGAAAATAAGAATAATTTTGTATGTATAATAGCTGGATACAAGGATGATTTAAACAAGTCATTTTTCAGTTATAATTCAGGTTTAGAAAGAAGATTTCCAATAAGATTTAGTATAGATAAATACAATGATGAAGAATTAGCTAAAATATTTATTAAAAAGGTTAAAGAAAATGAATGGGATATTAATGCAAATAAACTAGAAGAATTTATAAAAAAGAACAGAATATATTTTAATTTTAATGGAGGTGATATGGAAATATTATTTACTAAATGTAAAATTGCTCACTGTAGACAATTATTATTATTAGAAAATAAAAAGAAAAAACTAATAACTGATGATGACATTGAATATGGATTTAAAATATATTTAGAAAATCCATCTATTAAAAATAGAAATAAACGTAATTTTAATAGTATACTAGAAAGTATGTATAATTAATATTAAAAGTTGATTTAATTAATATTTTATATAAATTATATAAAATATTAACTATATAATGTTAATAATAAGTAATGGAGCAAGTCATATTAGAAGATTTATTACATAATATATTTTTAAAATCGCCCAAAAATTTATTTGATGAGTTTATAGAAAGGTGTCAAGATTTTTATGAAAGACCAGTACATAATTTAATAGAATTAAAATCTCGTACTAATACGAAGATGAAGGGTGATATATTTGAAGAATTTTGTGTTTTATATTTAAAGAATATAAAACATTATACTAATGTATGGAGATTACAAGATGTTCCATCTGAAAAATTAAAAATACTTGGATTAAAAAGAAAAGATATGGGTATTGATATTATTGCAGAAAAAGGTGGATTATATAGTGCAATACAATGTAAATATAAAAAAATAAATAGTAATAAAACTAAAAATGTATTATCTTGGAAAGCATTGTCAACATTTTATGCTTTATGTATGTGTTCAGGATTACAAGATCAAAATAATAAAAGAGAATGGGTAAAACATATAGTAATGACTAATTGTGATTATGTTAGACATGTTGGTGAAAAAACAAATAAAGATTTATCAATTTGTCTTAAAACATTTCAAAATATTACTAAAGATCAATGGTTATCATTGTGTAATATTACATATCATAAATTAAATAATGAAGAAATTAATAATCATGAAATTAATAATCATGAAATTAAAAATGAAGAAATTAATAATGAAGAAATTGATAATGAAGAAAACAAGACATTATCAAAAGAAGAATTAAGAAATAAAAGATTATTATTTTATGATAGGATGAATAAATAAAAATAAACTAACATTTATCAACACATTCGTTTGTAAAACATAAATAAGAAGAATAAGTATCACAATAAAAAAATTTAACATTATCATATGTAGTAGATTTTAAATTTTTATAAGCGAAGTTTGCCATAGTATTATAAATAATTTTATTGTTATCATTTTCATTAGTTGGCCAATAATTAGGTATAATACTACTAGTAGTTGGTGGCGATGAAGTTATAGGTATACATTTATAACAAGGTGTATTAACATTTAAATTAAAAGGAACAATATTAAAAATAAAATAAGCGATAATAGCATCACAACAATCGCACATTTTATATTTAAAAAATTTTGCATTAAATGAATGTAATTTATTAGACTTGGTAACAGAAATAATAAAAAAAGCATTTAATAATGTATCAATATTCTGTTTAAAAATTTCCCATGAATTTTGATTATCGGTTACAATATTAAGTGTTGACGAAATAAAATTTTTTTTTTCAAATTTAAAAACGCAAACTTTATATAAATTATTAACGCAAAAATTATTTGGACAACAAAATTTATTATATTTTTTTTTTTTATCACATTTAATAATAGTTTTTGTTTTGTTAAATATAAATCCAATAGTATTAATTGAATCTGTCATTTTTATATTAAACTATATATATATATTTATTTACAATGAGGATAATAATATTTTTTATTTTGAAAACGATGAAGAATCATCAGATTCAGTATCAGTAGATTCAAATTGTTTATTATATTTAATATAATTTATATTTGGATATATCAATGTTATAATTGAAACATTTGTATGAATAAAACATATAACTGTTTCTAATATTTTATATACAATTTTATTTAAAAATTTACTAAATTCAAAATATAAAAATAATAATATAAATAATGATATAATTGGGCCAAATATATTTAAATAGATTATAGATAATAAAATTATATTTTTAGATAATTTACGAGAATTATGGTATATAGAGTTTTTATGTAATATAATGATAGCGAGTATAATTGAATCAAAAAGTAAGAATAGAAAGAAATAATTTAAGAATAACTTTGAAAAAAATAAAATTGTTATAAAATATATTGTAAAAAAAAGATTTTGGTTTGAATTAAAATAGTTAATATAAGGAATAAGCCATTTTAATTTTTTATTTTTTTTTTTTATTGTAGTAATGATATTATTACAATAATTTGAAATATTTTTTTTAATTTCACTATTATTAAAAATATTATTTGAATTTAAATATTTATCAAACATCTCATACATAAATAGATGTTATATAATAATCTATTTAAATAATATAATTTTATAAATTATATTATTTATATGAAAGAATTAGAAGGTATATCATTTATGTTAAGAGTACGAGATGAAGAAGATACATTAGAAAAGAGTATTAGATCATTATTTGCATTAAAAATACCTCATGAGATTGTTATAATATTACATTTATGTACAGATAAATCTAATAAAATTGCCGAAGATTTATCCAAAGAAAATTCGAATATAAAGATATTTACATATGATATAGAAATATCAAGAGCTGGTTATGAAACATTAGCAACCGATGATAATTCACAACATTCATTAATTAGGTATTATAATTGGTGTTTAGATAAAACAAAATATCCATGGATATTTAAATGGGATGCTGATCATCTAGCATCTTTAAGGTTAATTGAATTTTTAAATGAAAAAAGCTGGAAACAAGAAAATATTATTTATAAAATAGCATCTAAAAATGAAGATGGTATAAATATAGAACCCTTTTTAATGGGATGTTTAAAATCTTATAAAAAATATTGGTTTTGGGAAGTTCCATATTTTGTAGGATCAAATATTAAAAAGATAGATCTTAATCATAATATATGCATTGAACATAATTCATCTTTATCATTATTAAAATCATATTGGAAAAAAAAATCTTGGTTTGAAAATGATAATTCAGATGAAGCTTGTCTAATTAAAAATAGAATACACAGATTAATAAATGATTTTTGTCCAGAGCCAATAGGTATGGCTCGTGCAAAAAATATAGAATGTGAAAATATTTTAAGAGAAATGATTAGAAAAAAACCTGATTATATAAATTATGATAAATAATGATAAATAATAATAAATAATGATAAATAATGATAAATAATAATAAATAATGATAAATAATGATAAATAATGATAAATAAAAGAATATGTTAAAATATATAAAGATGAAAATATATAAATATAATACTTAATAAGACATGAAAATTAATTATAAAATAATATCAAAAGAAAGATCATTAAATATATTAAAAGACTATTTTAAAAAATTAAAAGAGGATGAAATATATTATTATATAAATACGAAAGATAGAGACATAGAAAATTTTTTAGATTCGAATATATATGAAAAAGAAAGTATAGAATTAAATAATTTAGTAATAGATCATTTAAAGATATCAATAACAAAATATTTATTATTAAATAATAATTTATTTAATATAGATTTAGAAAATTGCATAAATGTATCATTTATATCTGATTTAATATATTTTGATGATATTTTCGTAATAAATGATATTATATATATTAATTATTTATATATAAAACGTATTTTTTACAACTTAGAAGATAATAAATATAGTAATATGAATGATATTTATATATATGATAATAATATTTATGATAAAAATTTAATAAAATTATTGTTTAAAAATTTAATATATCTATCACAAAATAAAAATAGTAATTTATGGTTAAATAAATTAGAAAATAAATATTTTAAGATATTTAATATGAATAATTTTAAAATAGATTACGATATTATTAAAAATCCAAGTACATTACTAATTAATGATAAAATTTTAGTTTATGAAATTAATAATAAAAAATATTGTTCATTAAATGTAATAGTTTCAAAATACGATTATTCTCCATATTATGAAAAAAAAATTTTTGAAATAAATAAAACTAATAGTAAATTTATATTAGACGAAATAAATGAGATAGATAATAATATTTTTCCAAATTTATTAGAAAATATTGCAATAAATATTACTAATTTAATTATTAATTAAAATTTTTACTAGTTGGTATACTATTACTTAAGTAATAGTATTAAAAATTGAATTTTTAAAATATAGTAAAAAAAATTTATTATATATAATGGATTTTAAAGACATAATATCACCATCATGGTTACTAATATTTGAAGAAATTAATTCAGAAATTTTTAAAGATACAGAAAAATTATATTTCGAAGAAATTCGTAAAAATAAAATAATATTCCCAAAATATGAAGATATATTTAGTTTTACAAAATATTGCTTATATGAAAATATTAAAGTCGTTATTATTGGACAAGACTGCTATCATGGTCAATTTTATATTAATAATGCAAAAAAACCACAAGCAACTGGTTTAGCATTTTCTGTACCAAATGATTGTAAAATACCACCATCATTAAATAATATATATAATAATTTGTTGAAATACAAGATTATAAATAAAAAACCAAATAATGGAAATTTAGAATATTGGGCATATCAAGGAGTATTATTATTAAATACTAGTTTAAGTGTTGAACAATCCAAACCAAATTCACATTATAATATTTGGAATAAATTTACAAATGAATTAATTAAAATTATTTCTAGAAAAAAAGATAATATTATATTTGTGTTATGGGGATCTAATGCATATTCAAAATATAATATTATTGAAAATAAAAATAATCATAAATTTATAATATCATCACATCCATCACCATTATCAGCATATAATAAATTAGACATTTATAATAGCTTTATGAATACAAATACATTTGGTCTTATAAATAAATATTTACAAGAAACTAATCAAAAATTTAAAATAGATTGGCAAATAATTTAAAAATTTACTGTTTTAAATATTTCATTCATTATATCGGTATTGCATTCATCGCATTTTTTTGATCCATTTTTACTATTCTTTTTAAAATTATTATTTTTAATATTATTGTTTTTAATATTTTTGTTCTTAGTATTTTTATTTTGTATAATAAATAAATCACTTATAGAATTTGATAAATTTTTATTATATTTATTATACTTATTATTATATTTATTATTATATTTATTATTATATTTATTATTATTTTTTTTAACAATAAGTATATCACTTGAATTATCTGAACTAAGTGAATTATCTGAACTTAATGAATTATCTAAACTAAGTGAATTATCTGAACTTAATGAATTATCTGAACTTAATGAATTATCTGAACTTAATGAATTATCTGAACTTAATGAATTATCTGAACT
>Ga0136644_10002638_pt1 | contig 13624 bp, 10 predicted proteins | sample C_130820_EF_Meta_FD_94780 | JGI IMG/M metagenome (GOLD analysis project Ga0136644, IMG submission 94780) | Freshwater microbial communities from Lake Croche, Canada to study carbon cycling - C_130820_EF_MetaG (v2) (version 2) | ecosystem: Environmental > Aquatic > Freshwater > Lake | place... | reverse complement strand
GACTTATTTGCAACCTAAAAATGGGGGGAGGTCTACTTTGAAAACAATATTAATAAACCAATAAAAACAAGGCTTCTAGCCCGTGAAATGGATGATATCCTATTTTACTCGGTTAGCAGTGATTATTTATATAAAAAATTATTTGGGTAGCTTAATTGTTAGATAATATCTTAAAAAAAGATACCCGTTTGATGATTTATCAAACGGGTAGAAAGTAACTTATAAATTACAATAATTATCTATTGACTACGTAACTATGATCTTTGGTTTCTAATTGAGACTGACCCATTAAGTATTCATCCACTTTTCTAGCGGCTTCACGCCCCTCACTAATGGCCCAGACAACCAATGATTGCCCGCGGCGCATATCTCCGGCTGTAAAAATCTTTTGAATATTTGTTTGGAATCCTTTTTCATCAGCTTTTACATTGCCTCTATCATCTATCTCAACGCCTAACTGGTGTATAAGTCCATCGTGTTGGGGGTGTACAAATCCCATGGCTAATAAAGCCAATTGGCAAGGTATTTCTCTTTCGCTATCTGCTCTCTCAGTGAATTTAGATGGTCTTCCGTCTGAAGTACTGGTCCATTCTAGGTCTACAATTCTAATTGATGTCAAGTTGTTATTTTCATCGCCAATAAATGCTTTGGTAGCTACGGCCCATTGTCTTTTTGCTCCTTCATCATGGGATGAGGATGTTTTCAAAGTCATTGGATAAGTAGGCCATGGCATGGCCAAAGTTCTTGTTTCAGCCGGCTTGGGTAAAAGTTCAAACTGTGTTACCGAGATAGCACTTTGTCTATTTGAAGTACCAACACAATCACTTCCTGTATCGCCACCACCTATAACCACTACGTTTTTGTCAGACGCTAATAAAGGTTCAGCCTCAACTACGCGGTTAGCAACTCGCTTGTTTTGTTGTTTTAAAAAGTCCATTGCAAAGTGGACCCCATTTAATTCTCTACCCGGTATATTTAGGTTTCTAGGTATGGTACTGCCTCCCGCCAATACAATTGCATGGTTTTCTCTTAGTAAGTCATTGATGCTGGTATTTACACCCACATTGGCATTGCATTTAAAGGTTACACCCTCTTCCTCCATTAACTTCACCCTTCTATCGATAACCCATTTTTCTAGTTTAAAATCTGGTATGCCATAACGCAATAATCCTCCAGGAGCATCGTCTCTTTCATATACTGTTACCTGATGTCCTGCATAGTTCAATTGTGCAGCAGCTGCCAATCCTGAAGGGCCAGAGCCAATAACAGCAATTTTCTTGCCTGTACGTAAATTTGGTTTTCTAGCTTTTACAAAGCCTTTGTCAAAAGCTATTTCAATAATATGTTTTTCAATTTCCTCAATGGTAACTGCGGGCTGATTTATCCCAAGCACGCAAGCTGTTTCACAAGGTGCTGGACAAATTCTTCCAGTGAATTCAGGGAAATTATTGGTAGAACTTAAAATGTCATAAGCTTCGGCCCAGCTTTTTTTATATACTGCATCATTGAATTCTGGAATCACATTTCCTAAGGGGCATCCGCTATGGCAAAAGGGGACACCACAATTCATGCATCTACCGGACTGTTGATTTAGTTTTTCTTCTGGAAGTCTTTCTACAAATTCATTGTAATCTTTCAGCCTTTCTGAAACGGCTCTTTTGGTTGGTAGTTCTCTGGTGAACTCTATAAATCCGGTTGTTTTGCCCATAATAATAGGTTTTTGCTTTGTTTATTTACCTGTTGCTACGCCGTTTTTCTTTTTTTCTAAAACAACTTTCTTATAGTCCTTAGGAAATACTTTGATGAATTGTTTTAATTGATTGTCAAAATCGTCCAAGACAAATTTGGCCACTGTACTTGCGGTATATGCATAATGTTTAGTGATAAGGTCATTTAATGAGTTGGCATCATCCCCGTCTAATGGATCTAGATCTACCATTTCCATATTGCATTTGCTGGCAAAGCCGTTATCTAGATTATAGATATAAGCAAGACCGCCACTCATTCCGGCAGCAAAGTTTCTACCAGTACTGCCAAGTATCACCGCAACTCCACCTGTCATGTATTCGCAACCGTGGTCACCAACGCCTTCTACTACAACTTGAGCCCCAGAGTTTCTTACGCAGAATCTTTCGCCAGCTTTACCTCTAATGTATGCTTCACCAGTAGTGGCACCATAAAACGCCACATTCCCAATGATGATGTTTTCTTCTGGAACATAACTAGCAGTTCTGTCTGGGTACACAATTAGTTTGGCTCCACTCAATCCTTTTCCAAAATAGTCATTAGCATCACCTTCTAATTCATGGGTAATTCCTTTTGCATTAAAGGCTCCAAAGCTTTGTCCTGCAGTACCCCTGAAATTAAAATGAATGGTATCGTCTGGAAGACCTGCTGCTTTGTATTTCTTGGTAATCTCATTAGAGACAATGGTGCCAACGGTTCTGTCTGTGTTTTTGATATCAAAACTGCCTTCAACCCTTTGTTTATTGTCAATAGCTTGTTGTGCAATCTTTAGTAATTGCCAATCCAATACCTCACTTATTCCATGGTCTTGAATTTCTTGGTTATAAAGACTTGTTTCTGCGTCTGCGGGTTCCTTATACAAGATGGGAGAGAGGTTTAGCTTACTGTATTTCCAATGGTTGATACCTTCTCTCATTTCAAGATTTTCAACTTGGCCAACCATTTCATTAACTGTACGGTAACCTAATTCAGCCATAATCTCACGTAATTCTTCTGTAATAAAACGGAAGAAATTGACAATATGATCGGGGTCTCCTTTAAAGCGTTTGCGTAGTTCTGGATCTGTGGTTGCAACACCAACAGGGCAAGTATTTAAATGACACTTACGCATCATGATACAGCCTTCTACAATTAAAGCAGCTGTAGCAACACCCCATTCTTCTGCACCCAATAAAGCGGCAATGGCTATATCTCTTCCGGTCTTCATTTGGCCATCGGCTTGCACCACCACACGGCCACGTAACTTATTCTTTACCAATGTTTGATGCGCTTCTGCTAAACCTAATTCCCAAGGCAAACCTGCGTGTTTAATAGAGCTAATTGGAGAGGCGCCTGTACCCCCATCAAAGCCAGAAATCAAGACAACATCGGCCTTGGCCTTGGCAACCCCTGCTGCAATGGTACCAACACCAGCTTTTGAAACCAATTTTACGTTAATCCTTGCTGCGCGATTGGCATTCTTTAAATCAAAGATCAATTGCGCCAAGTCTTCAATAGAATAGATATCGTGGTGGGGTGGAGGTGAAATTAAACCAACTCCTGGGGTACTATGTCTGGTCTTTCCAATCCAATCGTCTACTTTATGACCAGGTAGTTGACCTCCTTCACCGGGCTTAGCACCTTGAGCCATTTTAATTTGTAACTCATCTGCTTCTGTTAAATAATAACTGGTAACACCAAAACGAGCAGATGCTACTTGTTTAATGGCTGAACGCATGCTATCGCCATTGGCCATTTTTTCAAAACGAATTTCGTCTTCACCTCCTTCTCCAGTATTGCTTTTACCGCCAAGGCGATTCATGGCAATAGCCATGGTTGTATGGGCTTCCCAAGAGATAGATCCAAAAGACATAGCACCAGAAGCAAAGCGCTTGTAGATGCTTTCTGCAGGTTCAACTTCGTATATAGATATGGAAGGTCTACTGGGTTTGAATTGAAACTGACTGCGAATGGTACAAGCCCTTACGGATTGGTCATTTACTAGTTTACTATACTTCTTAAAAGTCTCATAGTCATTCATCTTAGTGCTATGCTGCAACAAGTGAATGGTTTGTGGATTGAATAAGTGGAATTCCCCTTTGCGCTTCCATTGGTAGAGTCCACCAACTGGTAAGCGATCAACGGGAATCTCTTTTTTACTAAAAGCAAAAAAGTGTTTTGAAAGGGTTTCTCTGGCAATTTCATCCAAGCCCATTCCTTCAATCCTAGAAGTGGCACCTGTAAAATACTGGTCTACAACTTCTCTGTTTAGGCCAATGATTTCAAAGATCTGTGCACCCTGATAGGATTGCAAAGTAGAGATCCCCATTTTTGAGAACACTTTTAGCAGGCCTTCATTAACCGCTTTGATGTAATTTTTCTTCAGGTATTCAGGGTCTAAGTCAGTATTGATTTTACCAGAAATCTTCATGTCTCTAATGGTGGAGAGCGCCAGATAGGGGTTGATAGCAGTTGCCCCAAATCCAATCAAGCATGCAAAATGGTGTACTTCCCAAACGTCTCCTGCTTCTACAATAATTCCTACCTGTCCACGATAACCTTTGCGGATTAAATGGTGGTGAACTGCAGCAGTAGCAATTAGCGAAGGGATAGGAGCGTGATCAGAGTCAATGGCTCTATCCGTTAAAATGATCACTTCAAATCCATCTTCCACTGCGTCTACGGCGTATCTGCACAAACGATCCAAGGCTTTTTTCAAAGAGCCTGGTTTGCCATCAGCCCTAAAATAGGTCTGTAGTGTTTTGGCTTGAAAAATACCAGTATCAATACTCCTGATTTTTTCAAGGTCATGGTTATTCAATACGGGATGTTGCAAAGCAACTACGTGACAAGCCAATGGGTCCTCTACTAATAAATTACCAGTACTTCCTGCAAAAGTAGCCAATGACATCACCATTCTTTCCCTGATTGGATCAATGGGTGGGTTGGTAACCTGAGCAAAAAGTTGCTTAAAGTAATTACTCAAATGTTGTGGTTCATCACTCAAAACTGCCAAAGGAGAATCGGTTCCCATAGATCCAATGGGTTCCTTTCCATCTAAAGCCATGGGGGCAATAATATGATCTAGGTCTTCAGTACTATAACCAAATCCCTTTTGGTACTTGAATACTTGATCATGTTCTAAATGTGTGAACATGACCCTAGGTTCTGGTAATTCTTCCAGTCGAATCTTGTATTTATTTAGCCAATCGGTATAAGGTTTGTGCGAGCAGATTTCTTGTTTCAGTTCTTCATCACTGATAATCCTTCCTTGCTCCATATCAACCACAAACATTTTGCCGGGTTGTAATCTACCTTTTTCAATAATGGTAGATTGGTCTACAGGAAGAACACCAGTTTCAGAAGCCATGATCACGCGGTCATCAGTAGTTACGCAGTAGCGCGATGGTCTCAGACCATTTCTGTCTAAAGTGGCCCCAATAATTTTGCCATCAGTAAAAGAAATAGAAGCTGGGCCATCCCAAGGTTCCATCATACAGGCATGGAACTCATAAAATGCTTTTTTAATGGGATCCATATCATGATTACCATCCCAAGCTTCTGGAATCAGCATTATCATCACGTGTGGTAAGGATCTGCCTGTAAGCGTTAATAATTCAATCATGTTATCTAGGCTAGCACTGTCTGATTGACCAGGCGTAACAATGGGTAATAACATATCCATTTCTTCTTTGGTGAAGAAAGGAGAAGTAAATCCTTTTTCGCTGGTACGCAACCAGTTTAAATTTCCTTGAAGGGTATTGATCTCTCCGTTGTGAGCAATATAACGGAAGGGTTGTGCCAGTTTCCAAGAAGGGAAAGTATTGGTAGCAAAACGGCTATGTACCAAACCAAAAGCAGAAACAACGCGTTTGTCACTTAAGTCTGGAAAGTAACCTCTTACTTGACCGCTGGTTAGTTGCCCTTTATAAACGATGGTTTTGTAAGAAAGAGAAGAAAGGTAAAAACCAATTCCATCTTTTTTTACGGTATTTTGAATGGTATGTGTGGCATAATTACGCAAAACAAACAATTTGCGTTCTAATACCTCAGGGTCATTAATATGATCAGGGCAACCAATAAACACTTGTTCCATGCAAGGTTCAACAGAAAGGGCTGTTGGTCCAATATCATTTCTATTAACCGGTACTTTTCTATAGCCAAGAATGTCCAATCCTAGTTTTTCTGCTGCGCGATTGAAAATGTCTCTACATTCTTCTCTTAGCCTAATTTCTTTTGGGAAAAATAGAAAGCCAACACCATACTTGCCATAAGAAGGTAAATGAAAACCTAGGCGGATACATTCATCAAAGAAGAATTCATGAGGCATTTGCAGCATGATTCCAGCCCCATCTCCAGTATTGTTTTCGCATCCACAGGCACCACGGTGTTCCATGTTTTCCAATACCGTTAGTGCATCAGAAATGTGTTGATGTGACTTATTGCCTTTGATATTCGCTACAAAACCTATACCGCAGGCGTCATGTTCAAACGAAGGATCATATAATCCTTGTTGGGTTGTTGTTTCAAGCATACGCAACCTAATTATTAATATTCAGGAAATATAATGGTGGGCAACCGATAGAGGCAAATTACAAAATAAATCGCAATTTAAGAAACACTCTATCAAAACTAACAGATAATAGTTTGTTTTGTCTAATGAAACAGATTATTTGTTAGATATTTTCTAATCTACTAGTATGGTCATGTAATGATCAGGAAATGAAAAGTTGGGCTTGGTGCCTTTTTCAAAAATTCCATAGAGGGTACTGCCACTTCCAGACATGGAAGCATAAATAGCTCCTGCCTTGTACAAGGCGTTTTTAATTTGGCCAATTTCTGGATAGGAAGTAATTACAGGTGCTTCAAAATCATTTACTAACGTTTCCTTCCAGGTTTTGATAGGTTGGTTTATCAATGAATTAAGCGATTGAAGAACGGGCTTTGGTTTAATTTGAGAGAAAGCCCAAGCTGTTCCAATATGAATACCTGGATTAACTATTAGGAATTGGTATGGTGTAAGGTCAAGTTCAATTCTCTCAAGTATTTCGCCCCTTCCTTTACCCAAGCAGGCTTTGTTGATGATAAAAAAAGGACAGTCACTACCAAGTTCTAATGCAAATTGGATTAATTGATTTTCAGATAGCCCCAATTGGAATTGATGGTTTAATTGAATCAATGTAAACGCCCCATCAGCACTGCCCCCACCCAAACCCGCACCCATGGGAATTTGTTTGTGCAAATGCATTTTAATAGAAGGGAGCAAGGGGTAATTCTTTTTCAACAGATGATAGGCTTTGCTGCAAAGATTGTTGATTTGATCACCTTGTATAGGTAGTCCGGAGTGGCTAAAAACTAGTTCCTCTTGGGAATTAGTATCTGGAATGGTTTCTAGAATATCTTTTATGGAAATTGGGTAAAAAATAGTTTCTAAATCATGGTACCCATCGGACCTTTTATGGGTGATGTGCAACCCTAAGTTGATCTTACAATTTGGGAATGATACCATTTTGATAATTGCTATTTGCGCTTATTAATCTCATCCCTGATAGCAATGGCGCGGATATAATCTTCTTGTTCCAAAACTTCATTTAACAATACTTGCAATTCTTCCACACCAAGACCACTTAGGTCTTCTCTATCAGGAGCAGATTCTTGTGCACCAACAGATTCAGATTTGCCCTTTTTAGTACCGTTGTCTTCCATTAAAATACCTGCATTTTCCAATATATGTTCATAGGTATAAACCGGACAGCCAAAACGAACGGCCAATGCCAACGCGTCACTGGTTCTACTATCAATTTCTACAGTATCGTTGTCTGTATAACAAACCAATTTTGAATAGAAAATGCCCTCTTGCAAATCACTGATAATGACTTCTTGTAATTCAACGGCAAAAGCATTCATGAAATTTTTCATCAAGTCATGTGTCAAAGGACGGCTGGGTTGCATATGTTCTAATGCAACAGCAATGGCTTGGGCCTCAAAACCGCCAATCACAATTGGTAATCTTCTTAGTCCGTTCAGTTCTCCTAATACAACTGCATAGGAATGAGTCTGTGTGATACTATGCGATAGCGCCACTATTTCCAGTTCTATCTTCTTCATAATTGTTAGCGAAAGTAACGAATTTTAAACTGCAAATTAGGGTTTAGGCATCAAAATCAGCTTGTTAACGCTTCAAGACTTTGGTTTTTTTATTCCAAAACCATCACTAACTTTCCATCTAAAAATTAAACAAATGCCAAAAATTGATGTAGCATCTATTCCCGTAAAGGAAATTGTAAAAGGATACCCTGCTCGTTTTGTTCATACAGATAGTATGACTCTTTCTTTTATTGAAGTCCAAAAAGGGGAGTCGCTTCCCACCCACCATCATATTCACGAACAAGTGTCCATTGTTTTAGAAGGTAGTTTTCAACTAACTATTGAAGGTGTTGAAGTAGTATTTGGAGAAGGGGAAATTGTGGTGATTCCCTCTAATGTTCCCCATTCAGGTTTGGCCATAACCAATTGCAAACTTTTGGATGTGTTTAATCCTATTCGGGAAGATTATCGCAACCTTTAAATTTCAAAATAATGAATTTGAATCTGACTGGTAAAACGGCCTTGGTCTGTGGTGGATCTCAGGGTTTAGGTTCGGCAGTTGCAACAGAGTTGGCTTTATTGGGAGCCAATATAATTGTCTTGGCTAGAAGGGAAGAAGTACTTCAAAAATTTGTTCAAACCTTGGACCAATCTCAAGGTCAATTGCATCAATATATAGCTGCAGATAGTAATCAACCTAGTTTGTTATTAGAAAAAGTGCAACAAAAACTTCAAACAGGTGCAATTGAAATTTTGGTGAATAATACTGGTGGACCAGCTGCTGGCCCTTTAATAGAAACCAAGGTGGAAGACTTAGAAATTGTGTTTCAGGCCCATCTTTCTGTAAGTCATTTACTAACCCAAGCATTGGTGCCAGGTATGAAATCAGCAGGATTTGGACGAATCATCAACATTCTTTCAACTTCGGTTAAACAACCCATAGATGGATTGGGCATTTCAAATACGGTAAGGTCTGCTGTTGCCAATTGGGCCAAAACAATGGCCAATGAATTAGGCGCATTTGGCATTACTGTCAATAATGTACTTCCTGGATATACCAATACAGATAGATTACAATACTTATTTGCCAGGCAAGCGGAAAGATCATCGTCAATGCCAGAAGCTATTTTGAATAAAACATTGGCTCTTATTCCAGCAGGCAGATTAGGAGAGCCTGAAGAGTTAGGGGCGGCAGTTGCGTTTCTTTGCAGTCCAGCTGCAGCGTATATTAATGGGATTAATTTACCTGTAGATGGAGGAAGGTTAAGTGGGCTTTAGTCTTTGATATATTGTTCATAAGCCCTTTTGCTAAAATAGAGATAGTTGTTGGAATCCATTTTAGTTCCGGACAATTCACTATGGATAAAACCATTTAAAGCTACTTGATTGGTATGTAGAATTTTCCTGTCTGGATTTGTTTTTAGAAAAAACTGAATCTGATCATGACTACTTTTATATATCAACATGCTATCATTAGAACGGTCTTTAAAATGGAAATGACTTTTAAGATTGGCTAGCATTAGTTTTGATCTATACCAAGTTCCCCCTGTTGGAGAAACAACTGGTTTTCCATTATATAAAGCAATGCTATCATTGTAAGCAAATACCCTTAATTGATGTTGCTTGTTCTGCAACCAATCAAGGAGTTTGTTTTGATAACTGCTGTCATAGTTGTAATCGCTGTCAAGAAAACTAATTCTGCAAATTTTATTTGGTATTTGATCAACTGCTTTCAAATAAGCAAAAACAAAACTTCCGCCTCCACTATGGCCATTTAAATGAATTTCTGAGCCTTGGTAAATTGAACCAATACTGTCTATTAAATGGGTCACACAATTTAAATAGTTGGGATGTTTTGTTTTCCAAGCTGGCCAACTTTTTTGATCATTCTCTAAATAGGCTACTACAATTTGCTTTTTCTTACAAGCAGCTCTAATAAAGGCTGTTTGAGCTTTGATATGTTGAATATCATAGTGCCAGTCATCAACAGTTTGCATTGTTTTTCCCATGGTCCAGGCCGTAGTATTTCCATTTGGCAAAGCAAAAAAGATGACTGTAATTGGCTGGCTGTTATTTAAAAAAGGGCTTGGTTGGTCAATGGTAATGGTTACATCCCCAAACATCCTTATGGAAGGGAAGTTTTCCTTGCTTTGGGCACAAATTTTGTTGCTCCCAAAAATCAGGAAAATAGAAAAGATTATTTGAATCTTTTGTAAATTCATAAGAACTAATGTAACCTAATTTTGGAAACAAAAATGCCCCCTTTCGGTAGGCATTTTTTCATAACCAAACAAGATTTAAAATACTATTAAGCAATACCTTTAATTTTTTTAATTTCTGCAGTCATTTGAGGAACAATGTCAAATAAGTCTCCCACAATGCCATAGTCGGCTGCCTTGAAAAAGGGAGCTTCAGGATCCTTATTAATTACCACCATAACCTTACTTCTATTTACACCTGCTAAGTGTTGAATAGCACCAGATATTCCCAAAGCAATATATAAGTTTGGAGCCACTTGAACACCGGTTTGACCAACGTGCTCATGGTGCGGACGCCAATGTGCGTCTCCAACTGGTCTGCTACAAGCAGTTCCTGCTCCCAATACCTTTGCAAGATCAAGTAATACTCCCCAGTTTTCAGGGCCTTTTAAACCCCTTCCTCCGCTTACAACAATGTCTGCTTCAGTTAAAGGAATTTCACCGGTAATTTTATTCACTGAAGTGACTGTTACTTTTGAAGCATCAACTGCAATATTCAATTCCGAAACAGTAGCAAGACCTTCCCCAGCTACGGCAGAAATACTATTTGGGTTAAGTGCAATAACTTTTATGGGTGAATCAATCTTTACATTGGCAAATGCTTTACCAGAGAAGACCGTTTTTTTAACAACAAAACCATTACTAGTGTCAGGTAAACCTGCTGCTCCTGCAACAAGACCCGCTTTTAGTCTTGCGGCAACCCTTGCTGCAATTGCTTTACCACTATGATTTTGGGAAAATACAATCACAGTTGCACCAGTGGCGAGTACCGCGTCTGCTAACAGTTTTGCTGCCACTTGGGTATCTAGATGGTTCAAGCTTTCTTGGCTAACTTGGTGAATGGTTGTAACACCATATTTACCTAGATCTGCTAATGGATCATTTACTTTTCCCAAAACAATCCCTTCAGCTTTTGTACCTAGTTGTGCAGCCAATTTGGACCCATAAGTGAGTACTTCATAAGCTGATTTTTTTACGTGATTTTCAGATTGGTCTATATAAACTAAAACGGACATGGTTAATAATTAAAAAGTAAAAATTAAAAATCAAAACAAATCATTTGATCAATTCAACATACTAGAAAGCTTTGGCTTCTTCGTGTAATAGTCTTACCAGTTCTGCTACATTGTCTGCAGCAACCATTTTGCAACCAGCTTTTGCGGCTGGTAATTCAAAATTGACAATACTAGTCAACGTTTCAACTGCAGCAGGTTCTATTACCTGTAATGGTTTAGTTCTAGCAGCCATGATTCCACGCATATTTGGAATTCGTTGTTCGGCCATCCCTTTTTGACAACTAACAACCACCGGTAAATCAACTGTAGCTACTTCTTCACCACCTTCAATTTCTCTGGTAATTGTTGCAGTATTTCCGTTTAATTCAAATAAGGTAGCCAGTGATAAATAAGATGCCCCAACTAATTCAGCTACCATACCACCAATGGCAGCACTATTATAATCAATGGCTTCTTTACCAGTGAAAATTATGTTGTAGCCATTTTTATTAGCCAAATCAGCAATTTGAGCTGCTATATAATAACTATCATTACTATCGGCATTAATTCTAAAAGCTTCATCTCCCCCCAAAGCCAATGCCTTTCTTATTATGGGGTCACAATCTGCACCACCTACTGTTACCAAATGAATCTGAGTGGATGCATCTTTTTCTTTTAATTCAATGGCTTTTACAAGTGCATACCATTCGTCATATGGATTGATAATCCATTGAACACCAGTTTCATCCAATTGACTATTGCCATTTTTAAACGCAATCTTGGTTGTGGTGTCAGGTGTTTTACTAATACAAACTAGTATTTTCATATGAACAAAGTTTAATCTACTTACAAATAGTTGTTTATGCAACTATCGCAAATATACAAATGAAATTGAACCTGCAAAGACCCACAGCATTTTTTATGATTATTTTTTAAATCTCTTTAAATAAGGCTTATTGTCATTCTTAATTTGTTAATCCAAGCCATCCATTAACTTTGAAAAATGGACCGTATTGAAAAGATTAAAACCTTTCTTGAGATCAATCCCAAGGATAATTTTCTAAGACATGCATTGGCTTTGGAATATATCAAAATAGGGGAAGATGCCGTTGCTAGGGACCTTTTTGAAGCTATTTTGTTGGAGTTCCCTGACTACATTGGCTCCTATTATCATTTAGCCAAATTGTTGGAAAAGTTAGAATTGACCCAATTGGCAATTCAATGGTATGAGAAAGGGATGTCTGCTGCAAAATTAGCCAAAGACAACCATACTTACAACGAATTGCAAGCTGCATATGAAGACTTAGTTTATTAATATTGAAATCTATACAAATTAAAATACCCGCTATGGCCAGTCAATACGATCCCATCAAATACGCAACTCCAACTGGAACAACCTTGAATTGCAAAGGGTGGGTACAAGAAGCGGCATTGAGAATGTTATTAAATAATTTGAACCCAGAAGTAGCGGAAAGACCCGATGACCTAATTGTATACGGAGGAAGGGGAAAGGCGGCTAGAAATTTTGAAAGTCTGGATGTGATTATCAAAGCACTAAAAGAATTAGAAGCGGACGAGAACCTATTGATTCAGAGTGGTAAACCTGTTGGCATGTTAAAAACGCACCAGGATGCACCAAGGGTTTTGATTTCTAATTCTCAATTAGTACCCAAATGGGCAACTTGGGAGCACTTTACGGAATTAGAGAAAAAAGGGTTGATGATGTATGGTCAAATGACCGCGGGTTCATGGATTTACATTGGTTCTCAAGGTATTGTACAGGGCACTTATGAAACTTTTACGGCAGTTGCCAATAAGCATTTTGAGGGAACCTTAAGAGGAACCCTAACGGTAACCGCAGGATTGGGAGGAATGGGTGGGGCTCAACCATTATCTGTGACCATGAATGATGGAGTTTGTTTGGTAGCTGAAGTAGAAGAATGGCGAATTGACAAAAGGTTAGAAACCCGTTATTTGGATCTTAAATTCTTAGATATTGATCTAGCGATAGATAGAGCCAATGAAGCAAAAAATGCAGGTGAATCAATTAGTATTGGGGTTTTGTGCAATGCTGTTACCTTATTAGAAAGATTGATTGAAAGAAAGATTCAAGTAGACGTTTTAACTGACCAAACATCGGCACACGATCCATTGATTGGATATGTTCCACATAACTTAGATAATGAAGCTGCTAATGCTTTGAGAAATTCAGATCCAAACGCGTATATAGCATTGAGTTATGATAGTATGAAAAAACACGTGGAACTCATGTTAGCATTACAGAATCTTGGAGCCATCACTTTTGATTATGGGAATAATCTAAGGGCTAGGGCTAAAGAGCATGGATTAACCAATGCTTTTGATTTTCCAGGATTTGTACCTGCTTATATTCGACCCTTATTTTGTGAAGGTAAGGGACCATTTAGGTGGGCCGCTTTGAGTGGTGATCCTCAAGATATTGCTGTTACTGACGAATTAATTTGCCAACTTTTCCCGGAGAATACGGGATTGCTTAGGTGGATGAAAATGGCCAAAGAAAGAATCGCTTTTCAAGGTTTG
>Ga0136644_10002636_pt1 | contig 13635 bp, 10 predicted proteins | sample C_130820_EF_Meta_FD_94780 | JGI IMG/M metagenome (GOLD analysis project Ga0136644, IMG submission 94780) | Freshwater microbial communities from Lake Croche, Canada to study carbon cycling - C_130820_EF_MetaG (v2) (version 2) | ecosystem: Environmental > Aquatic > Freshwater > Lake | place... | reverse complement strand
ATTTTCTAATTTAAAATTTAATTGTATATTTTCTGGTTTAATAATAGGATTATATTTTTTAAAAAAATTATCTGATTCATAACTAAATGAATTAATTTCATAAATTATTATTGGTTTAACTATTAATTTCAACTCAGTTTTCAAATTTTCAAAAAAAATATTAATAAGATAAATATTAATATCAATATTGGGATAAATTGTGATACTACCAGTTTCCTTATTTATTGTAATATTATCAATTGTATTTTCAAAATAAAAATATCCAGAAATATTTATTTGATTAGTAAATATTGGTGGATCAATATAAACTTCATTACCGTAAAATATAGTAATCTCGTCATTATAATATTTAAAACTCGACATTAATAATATTAAGATTTTTATGAATTAATATTATTTTATGCGTTAAATACAATATTTAACTTGTATGTCTCTGATAAATATAATAGTTAAGTTAATTATTATATTTATTAGTTATTTGGCTATTCAGAATGAATAGTATATTTATACTGGATGTTGAATATTTAGAATAAATATTAAATATCTACCCTGGATGTTGAATATTTAGAATAAATATTAAATATTCACCCTGGATGTTGAATATTTGGAATAAATATTAAATATCTACCCTGGATGTGGTATTCAGAATGAATAGTATAGCTACCCTGGATGTTGAATATTTGGAATAAATATTAAATATTCACCCTGGATGTGGTATTCATTCTGAATACCATATTCACCACGAATCAAATTTTGTTTTTGAAAAAGAAAAATTTGGATCTTTAAAATTATCAGTTTCTTTTTTATATTTATTCATAGCTGTTTTAATGTCTATATTTTCAACATTCGTATCTAGTTCTTGGATTTTAAATGCTGCATCTAAGCTGGTGTATTTAGTTGTTGAAACACCACCACCATCAATATATAAATTATCAAAAGCCATATCTAAACTTGTATAATTATCATTAATATTCATTAATTTCATATCTTCATGAATTGGAATTAATTGATCACCAAATGATTTATTAGTTTTTTTATCTTCAAATTTATAATTAAAATCTTTAATATCATCTATTTGTTCTTTTGGTATTACAACAGATATTTCTCGATCTTTTAATATTTTATCATATCTATCTTTAATATTTCCAGAGGGTTCACAATCATTATAATTATGTTTATTATTTAGTTCTGATATTTTTTTTTCAAACATATCTTTAGCTTCTTCTTTGGAAAAAGTTGGTTTATTGTTATTAATATCTAAAAAATTTTTTTTAAGATCTACATGAGTGTCTTCGCATTTATTTAAAAATTGATCGTACTTATTTCTATGATCTTTATTCATTAATATTTCATAAGCTGTTACAATATGATAATATATTTCTTCTTCAGTTGAATTATTTTTATCTGGGTGAAAATTAAGAATTAAATTTCTGTATGCTTTTTTAACTTTATTTTCTGGTGCATCGTTTGCAATATTTAAAATCTCATATAAGTTAAACTTTAATTCATTAAAATTAATAGAATATTTTTCCATATTATTTCGGTAAAGAATAAAATAATAAAAAAAACGAGTTTTATTTATATATTTAATTTTTCACGTAAATCTTCAACAGTTCTAGGACCACTATATAGTTCATATAATTTATTTTTAACAATTATAACTGTAGGAAATCCCTCTACTTTATATTTGTTAACTAAATCTTTATTTTCATCTAATTCGCAATCTATATCTATTGCTTTAACATTATCAGATTCTTTTAATGAATTAGCAAATGTATTCCAAATTGGCATAAATCTTTGAGAATATCCACACCATTTAGTATAAAAGTTATATACAATTGTTTTGTCAGTATTATCATGAGGATTAGCGTGCATTTCATTAATAGTATCGCTTTCATTTTCATTTGCATTATCTGGTATATTTACTACTGCATCAAACAATCCTTCAACAGTTCTAGGTCCAGAATATTTTATTATTTCTTCACCTTCTTTCAATATTAGTATTGTTGGATATGAATTAATATTGAATTTTTCGCATAATTTAATATTTGCTTTATCATCACATTTTACATCAATTGCTTTTATATTATATGATTTAACAGCTTCACTAAAGTTATTCCATGTTTGTTGAAAGTTTTGCGAATGTTTGCACCAAGATGTATTAAAATTTAATACTGTAATGAATCCAGTATTTGTAAATCTTTCTAAATCATTATATACAATATCAATTATGTCTTGAGTAGTTTTATTTCCTTGAAGTAAAGAAAAACCATTTTCATCTTCTACAACAACACTAGGGAATCCTAGAATCTTATATTTATCTAACATATTCTGAAGGTTTGCGTCATTTGTATCATCACAGTTTATTTGATGTACTTGAATATCTTTATCATCTTTAATATATTCTTTAAACTTATTAAAGTTTTCTTTGAAAGTTACACAGTGACTGCACCATGAAGCCCAAAAATAGTACACATGTTTTTTAGGGACTGTTTCATTTTCATATTCAAACGATTCATTTTGAAAGATGAAATTAAATAAAACATGTATAAAAATAACTAAAAATATCAACATTATTATATTTTTAACAAAAATATTTTTATCGATAATATTATTCATTTAATTATTCTAGAAAATAATTTATAAAAATATATAAGATTTTTTTTCTAAATTATTATATATAAATATGTCAGACTTGCAAAAAGATATTCAGAGAAGATTTGAAAGCTATCAAAAATATGATGTTATGATTCCTTTTTTTGGTTTTAACCCTGAAGATTTGAGAATAAGATTTTTTATACATTCTCTTTATAAGAATTATGTTGCGGTAAGAGACCATATGGAAGATATGAAAAGTTCTTCTACGAAAGGTGACTTTAAAGTGGGTACAACAAGTAGAACAGCTAAGACACCTAGTCCAAGCAGTAGTTTAAATGAGCGGGAAAAAGAAGTTATTGGTGTAATGATTGTATATCTTTTTAAATATACGGTTCCAGAACTTGATCAACAAATTGGATTATTAGGATTATATGGAGGAAATCCTGATATTCCAGATGCTAATGTAGCAACTAATGTTATAGGATTAAAGACTACTATTTTTGAACAAAAAATATTATTAGAATGGCTTATATTTTTTAAAGCATTGAATGAAAATTTACAAGAAAATGAAAAAGATGCTAAAATAGATATAATTAAAAACTGTATTAAAGATATTGGAAAAATAGATGATCAATATTTAAAAGATTTTTTTGAAATTTTAATAATATTTTTTATTAAAAATGTTGATGGTAGTAAAAAATATAAAATATATACTGATTTTAATAAGATTAAGTTTATTAATACTTATGATACAGGTACAACAATTGGCTTTTTATTTCAATTAAAAAAAATTATAGATCATAACATTCTTAACAATAAAATAAAAAATCAAAAAGAATTGAAATCCTTACTATCACTATTTTCTAGTAGTATAGGTTCAATGGCAGGTGGTGCTAGTGGTACTCGCTTGACTGAAGAAGAATATAAAAACTTGAGATCTGGAGATAATATTAATTATCACTCCTTTGATGAGAATGGTAATGAAGTAATAAGGCCTTGTAAGATTATTTCAAAGGAACAAAATGATAAAGGTGATAAAAGACTTACTCTTCAAGATCAGGCATCTAATTTGACAATCTACGTTAGTAGATTTGAAGTTAGTTTACCTACTCAATCAATAAATGTATTTAATCATAAACCAAAAAATACACCAACAGTACCGTCGGATAATGTGGAGCTGCAAGAAGTACAATCACACTCACAATCAGTATTAACAGGAGACACCACATCACAACAAAACACACATAAAATTGTATCTAAGTCTGATTTTATTTCAGGAGCAGATAAACTTCTTAGTACCATTGATCAATCAGATCAGGAGATTAAAAATATGGTAGACATTTTGAAAACTTTAGCATCGGAAATTAAGGATTTTAATTTAGCTATCGATAGTAGTGAACATAAAGGTGGTGAACATAAAGGTAGTGAACATACAGGTGGTGCAGTTAATATGTCATCAATTGAATTCATTGTTGTAAATTATTTTGCAAAAATGATAATAAACACAAATTCTAAAATGATAGCTATTTTTTGGAATGCTAATGCAAATTTTACAGTTGCTATAATTGATACTGATAAAGTAGATAAACATAATAGATATCCAATGTTATCAAAATATAATGCATTTGATTATCAATTAGAAGAGGCTGCATTATATAGACTTTATCTACAAAATCTAAACAGAACTAAAACTGAACCAAGTAAAACTGTTGAGGATAGATTAAAAGAACTATTTCCTGTTCCAGAAACTACCAATATATACTACAGAAAATCTGGTCATCCTGATAAATTATTTACTAAGATAGATGTAAATGGTACAACACAAGAAATTGAAGTTCAAGAGGGATCACAAGTATATTTTGATTTAAGAAATAAAAAATGTTTAGGAATTAAAGATGATAAAGAAGAAGAATCTGATCCAACGGCTACATGCAAGGATTTATTAGCCACATGTTTAATTGATGGAACTGATTCTAATATTGAAAACTGTAAAGCCTTTATGCAAAGTGAAAAATTCTGGCCAGATGTACAAAAACAACTTATTAGTGATATATTACCAGATGTTGTAGTTGAATTACTTAAGAAATTTGGATTCAAAGCATATGAAGCTTTTAATAGTGATATTAATCAAACAATTTACTATGTTGAAGATGTTGGACAATGGTTAGATAGATTAGAGAAAGAGCGCTCTGCTAATAAAATATCAGACACTGAAATTAAAACAATTAGAGAAAATAGTAGATTGAAAGCTTACCTTGATGCATTAGTTGTTAAAATTAATACCAGTCCTTCTATTTTAAATCCTGAATATGTTGGTCCTGAAAAGCTTGTAAATAAACCATTTGATAGTCAAAATAAGAAAGATGAAAATAATGTACCATATGCTACCAGTGCAAATACATATTGGAATAGAGGTAACGTAAGAACAGTTTTCGAAATGCAAAATGTTGCATCTGTTGAATTAAACCAACGTAGAATATTATATGGTAATATGCCAGTTTTCCCAATACCATTTCCTGCATTTGGCGCATATAGAATGTTTGGTGGTGCTCCTCTTACAATGTCATTTCCTGTTTTTTTTAATAGACGAAATACTAGTCCAGTTCAAAAGAGAACATTATTACACGAACAATTTGCAAACACCTATGATAATATTAAAAAGAATTTAGAGACCAAAGGCAAACAAATTCAAAAACAAGATGATGATATTGTTATATCATTAATACAAAGTATTAAAGATTCAGAAGTGAAATATTTTAATATTGTTGACTCATTAGATCAATATTATGAAATTTTAAAAGTTGGTCAACCTGATAATACTACATTTTTAAGTTTACCACATGTAAGAGAATTTAATGAAAGAGGAAAAATGTATTTGAAAAAGACTGAGAAGAGAACTAATAGTTTCATGTCCATTATATCAACATTAAGTCAAATTGCTGATCAAAATGAAAAGATATTAAAAAATCAACAAACTAATATTCAATCAAGTACTCAACAAACAACAACACAACAAAATAATCCATTACATTCTTTAGACGAAAAAATTAAAAGATAATTATTGTTATTTAAAATATTATATAAAAATATAAACTATTTTTATATAATATGACAATTGGACTATTAACATTAGTTTCTGTTGGTAAAGAAAATATATACTTATCAACTGAACCAGAAATTACATATTTTAAAATTGCATATAAACGTTACAGTAATTTTTCTATAGAAACAATTGCTCAATATTTTAAAACTTTACCAGATTTTAGTAGAAGAGTTACAGTTAATATTTCTAAAAATGCAGATCTATTGGGACAATGTTATTTATATGTTGTATTACCGGATATTATTACTTCTAATTCATCTAGTTTACCAAATGGAATAAAAAAGTTTGCATGGGCTAAAAAAATAGGACTGGTTTTACTTAGATATATTGATTTTGAAATTAGTGGAATTTTAATTGAAAGAAATTTTGGCGATTGGTTAAATATTTGGAATGAACTAACAGTGACAATAGCTAAGAAAAAATCTTATAATAAAATGATTGGTGATATAGAATTATTAACTAAATATACAAATGGTAAAAAATCATATGGATTAAATATCCCTCTTAATTTTTGGTTTTGTCAAGATACTGGATTAGCTTTACCACTTATTGCTATGATTCATAATGATATTAAATTTCATGTTGAATTTAATGATTTTAATGTATGTTATAAAGAGTCACCAACTAATTATATGCAGATCCAAGAAACATTTTGTTTATACAAACCTAATGAAATATTTAAACAAATAGTAAATGGTAATGTAGCAATAGGAGAATTTATTTATTTTAATGAAGTAAATCAATATTTATATTATAATAAAATATCTGGTAATTTTGTTATACCTACGTTATTGACACAATCATATTTGTTAATTGGTAGTGAGACACTATTTGAATGTAATATTGCTGTTAATTCTTTAATTATTAAAGATGAATCGTATTTTAGATTTAATACACCATCTATAATTGATGCAAATATTCTTGTTAATTATATTTATTTAGATAATGAAGAAAGATTTAATTTTATAGTTAAACCACACCAGTACTTAGTTCCACAAGTACAAAATATAACACAACAAACAGTATATAGTGTTAACGTAGCATATAAAATCCCATTTATTAATCCAAATAAAATAATCTTTTGGAGATGCAATTTGGTATCTAATGATATGATTAATGACCACTTTAATTATTCATTGGCTCCATTAACGAGTGCACAAGATAATATCGTTGAACAAACACAAATAATATTAAATTCAATACAACGTGTTGAACTAACTAACCAAGAAAGTTATTCGATATTACAAACATATATAAATAATTTTTCATCTTCACAAGTTGGAATATATATGTATTCATTTAGTTTAAATCCGTTGGAGTTTCAACCATCTGGTACGTGTAATTTCTCGCAAATAGATGATACTTATTTACAGCTGACACTAAATAAGCGAATAAATTATCAAAATCCAGCATATATTAATGCGTATAGTATCCAATATAATGTTTTCAAAGTCGAACACGGCTTAGGATCTATTGGCTTTGTATTGTGAGTGATTATCATCGTATAATAATATTTATTTTTATTTAAGATAAATATTTTAGTACGTAACTAGATGGTTATATGTATGTTACTTTGTTTACTATTTATTGAACACCGTTCAGTCATTTAGGTTGTTTTCGTTGAACAAATAAATTAATATTTTTTGTTGTAAATACATAATATATATTTATCTTTATATTATAAATATATTATATTACAACTATTATAATCTATTTATATATTTAAATAGATTATTAGTATATATAGTATCTTTACTGTTTTTAATGTGAAAAATAATAGTGAAAAAATGATATCATTTTTTTTTGTTTGGCGGAGAAAAGTTGGTACGGTTATAAAGTGTTTGATTTTTTATTAGATTTTTATTTAAGTTTTATAAATAAAAATCTAATTAAATTTTATAATTCTATATTTTCCTCAGGTAAAAAATATAGTGCTAAATCTTTAGTTATTTTATCTTGGTTGTTATATAATAATATTTTAATTTTATTTATCTTATAATCTTTGTAATTTGGATAAGTAATATTATCACAAGTATCTATAAATTTTTCAGTATTATTTTGTATTTTATCTAAAAATTTAGTAATTGTATTTTTTGTTTTATCATCTATTTTTTTTGCATCTGATAATTTATTATAAATTTCTTCAATATCAAATATACGAGTTTCTATAAAATCTTTCAATGTGTCAGTTTTATTTACAATAACAAAATAGCCTAGTTTATCATCATATTTATATGCAAAATTATCTTTTAGATTTGTAATTAATATATTTTTGAATTGGTTATATGATGGGCCATTATAAGTAATATCAATTAGTTTTTCTATACACTTAACACCAGAATACATGACTGATTTTTGATCATGTTTTGTCAGAAAATCTACAAGATGTTCATCTTTACCGAAAGATACAAGATTAATATTATTTTGAATATTATTTGTTGTATTATTTGAATTATTTGTATTATTTGTATTATTTGAATTATTTATATAATTACGATTCTTTAGCATTTTATTTAGCGACTTGAATGACATTGATGTTATCTTATTAGACGTTTTCAGTTTTAGTTTTAATTTAAGTACCTCAGTTTCTAATTCTTTCATTTTAATTTCATGAGCTTCTTTTTCATTTAATTTTTGTTGACATTTTTTCTTGTGCATAGATTTAGATGATCTACAATTAAAAATTTTATTACATATTTCACAACATAAAGATTTATTATTATTTTGTATTATATTATTATTATTGTTGGTATTTGATGGTATATTGACTATTTTAGATTGAACATTTGCAATCGTTTGTTCAGTTTTTAATGTATTTTTACGAACATTATATTTATGAAATCTATTGTTGTGATTCCATAAGCTATTTGTACTTTTGTATTGTTTATTACATATTTTACAACATATTTTACTAATATTATCACTTTCGATATTCATTATTATAATATTAGATATTTTATTCTTATATAGTTTTATAGTAAAATAAAAAGTGATAAAATAATATAATTTTTTTATGTTTAGCGGAGAAAAGTTGGGGGGATTATAAAGTGTTTGATTTTTTATTGGATTTTTATTTAAGTTTTATAAAAAAAAAAAACAATAAATTTTATATAGTAATTTAATGATTAAATATACTGATTTAATTAAACAAGTTAATGAAATACTAAAAAAATATTATCCAATAAAGAAAACATTTGATGATATAAATCAATTATCGCATTTTTGGTTATCATTAACAGAAAAACAAAAATTACCGTTCCAATTTGATATTGATGGTAATATAACATCAGGTATATATAAATCTTATAAAATTATTAAAGTAACTACAATAAAAGAATATACGTGGAGAAAATATTTATCATTATATATGTCTTTTACAAATTTATATTTTTACAACAGAATTCATTTACTTATACAATCTAAAAATAAAATTGATATTTTACATATAAATAATTTAACTATTCAAAAAGATAATAAGATTATAAAAATTGATGCTGAATATATTTTAACAGCTGATAATTATATAAATTTAATATATCCGCCGAAAATAAATAAGACAAATCATTTTTATTTCTCATCATTTAATATTGACAAAAATAAACAATATTAAGACTAATCAAAAATAGAGATAAATATAAAAATATTCATTTTCATTTAGATCATAACGGTGGTGGAGATAATGTTCCAGGCCATCTAATTGTAAGATGTCTAGTTGGCAAAAAAGAAGCTTGGATGAAAAATATTGAGAAAATTGATATCAATAAAATAAGTAATTGGGATTGTTGGAATGAAGATCAAGAAGGAGTAATAAATTTTGATCGTGTTAAAATGTTGGAATTAGGAGATATACCAAAATATGAAACTAAATATACCGGAAAAATACATTTATATATGTCATCAGTAAATAGTAGTGCAGCTTGGTATTTTATTACATATATGATTTATGCTTTTGGAATAAATATAAAGCGTTATACTAAAAAGTATTATGGACAAAATATAAAGTTTGGTACTATAGATAAAAATAGCCAGTTAGTATTGCATGGTAATTCAGCAACGTCTTCTGGTAGTAAATAATATGATTACTGTACCAACACAACAATTTTTAGATAATACGATAAAAAAAAAAGATTGGAATAGATTTTGGTATACAAATATATAAAAATATTTTAATTATAAAAATATTTTAATTATAAAAATATAGTCCATTATAATGGATTATAATTATATAAAAAATTTTGACTATTTTATGAATTATAAAATATCAAATATAGAATCTTTTACTAATAATAATATATTAAATAATGCTATTGCATTATTAACTATTCGACCAAAAAAAATATGGCTTGATTTTTTAAATAAATTTACAAATAACTATGATATATATATATTTATTGACGATAATAATTTTGATTTGACTAGTTTTATAAATGAATATGAAAATTTACATTTTATACAAATTGATGATGATGAATCAATAAAATATGGTTATAGTAATTCAAGTTATATTATAAAAAGTGGTCCAATTGCATGGGATAAAGCTTTATATTACTTTACTATTAAATCTAAAATAAATTATAATTATGTATGGTTTATTGAAGATGATGTGTTCATTTATTCACTAGATATTATTAGAAAAATAGATAATGATAATGAAAATATAGATTTAATATGTAAATCATGTGATATGAATGATGGGACTAATCCATGGTATCACTGGGAACAAGCAAGAGATACCCTTAGTGAACCATGGTATAATAGTTTAGTTTGTATATGTAGACTATCAAATAAGTTATTAAAAAAAATAAATGATTATGTAAATAAATATGGAAAATTAGTTTTTATTGAAGTTTTATTTACAACAATTGCAAAAAATAATAATTTGAACACAAGTACACCGAAAGAGTTAAGTAAAATAGAATTTGCGAAAGACTGGAATATAAATAATTTAGAGATGATATATATATATCATCCATTTAAAAATATAGATAATCATGAATATATAAGAAATAAGTATATAATATAGTTACTTATTATTTTCTATAAGATAGTCGATACTACTAGATTATTGTATTATAATAATCTTAAAAAATTGAAAAAAAAAATATTTATATGCTGCAAGAATAATATATAATAACTTTGATTTTATATTATTTTCAGAAATAATAGCACCAAACATGAATAACAATAATGCAAGAATTGACACATTAGTCATGTCTTCTGCTACAGATTTAATGTTCAAAAACTATGTTGGTCAAGCACTACAACAAGATGCAGCTGTATTTTTTACTAGTCAAAATGGTAAAGATAATTGTTTAAGAGTTGAAATTAGTGTTAGAGGTATTGATAATCGCCAAGTGAAATATGAGCTTTATCTATATAATGATATAGATAAATCACCAACAACAAATGCTTCAGAAATTCTTAAGATATTACCAGGATCTATACAAACAGAAGATAAAATTATCTTACGTGTAAGAATTGAACGGATTTCACATAGGCAGTATTATACACTTAAAGTAAGAATTACATATCCTAATGGTAGCATATGTGAAACTTTTACACAGCAACCTATTATGGTATTTGCTAAATTAGGATCTATACAAATGACCAGATTGAGAGCTGATATGGCTAATACATTAGCTGGTGCTGGTACTGCTGCTGGTGGTGCTGGTGCTACTGCTGCTGGTGGTGTTGGTGGTACTGCTGGTGACGGTGTTGGTGCTGGTGCTACTGCTGTTGGCGGTGTTGGTGGTGCTGGTGGTGCTGGTAATACTTTATCTGGTAAAAAAAGATTAAGATCAGAATTAGAATTACCAGATAAAGATACATTTGCTAACTTATCACCATCAGAAAGAATTGAGAAAAGAACGGAAGCAATCAAACTTCTTCTTGAACAATTTAATGAGCAAAGTAAGCTTCTTCAAGAAGATGTTAGAGCACATGCTTCTGAAATGAGTCGTATAGCTGCATACGAAGGTTTACTACAGTTTTCATTACCATCAGCATCTTCGTCGTCATCTTCGTCGTCATCTTCGTCGTCATCGTCATCTCAATTTCATGATCGGGAAGAAGATGATGATGAAGAAGATGATGATGAAGAAGATGATGACGAAGATGGTGGCGAAGAAGAAGATGGTAGTGATGTGTAAATAGGATATGGTTGAGCTTGACAGGGGGTGATGCTTAATAAAAGAAGTATTGTAAAAATATGTTTATTATTGTATATAATAATTTGAAAACTAACTTTTCAAAAAAAATAAAATATTTTTTTATTTATTAATAATAATAGCCAGTGTATAAATATTATAGTTACCAATTGATAGGTTCTTTATTTATTTCAATTAGATAGTCATTAATTTTTTTAAATATTTCACAGCCCAAAAAGCCTCTATGTGCGCTTAACGGTGATGGATGAACACATGTAAATATTTTATGTTTTTCATCATCTATAAGAGCAGCTTTTTGTTGCGCAAAATTACCCATCAGTAAAAATATCATATTCTCGTTAGTATCGGAAATATATTTTATTAAATTATCAGTAAATTCTTTCCATAATGGTGCATGACTGTTTGATTTACCTTCAATAACAGTTAAACTAGCATTTAATAATAAAATTTTTTCTATTTTACACCAACGTTTCAGTGAGCCATTTTGAGGTATTTTAAATTCTGGATAACAATTTTTAATTTCTTTGAAAATATTTTGTAATGATGGTGGTATTTTTTTATGACTTAGTGGAACACTAAATGATAATCCGCATGCTTGTGGTATATTATTTTCAGCACCAATATATGGATCTTGACCTAATAACAGTAGTTTTATTTCAGTTGGACCATAATATTCTAAAACCTTAAATATTAAATTCTTTTGTGGATAAACAATATTATTATCAAAATCAATTTGGCTGAATATTTTATCTAATAATATTTTATTATTGTCTATAAATTCTTGCCAAGCCGGATGTATTTTATTATATATATTTTGCATAAATATATATAATAAATATTAAATTATAATTAAATCAATTTTTTAATTCTAACCTGATTAACTAAACTTAAAAATTTAATTTTAACCTGCTCAACTAAAGTTAGCAGGAAACCTATGTAAATTAACACATTGAGATATTTGTAAATTAGGTAATCTTCCTGTTGTGTATTGTTCTAAAATATACAAATATTCAAAGTTTTCAAATTTTAATTTTTTTATCTCAGATTTAATTTCAAATTTAGGATCGCATACAAAAATATCTGTAATTTCATAATCAAAATATTTAACTAATAAATAAGCTATATCATTCATATGGAATTTGCCAATATATAAAATACCATTAGTAATATATGATTTATCTAAAAATCTACGTAAAAAATATAGATCTGTGAAAACTACCAAGATTATATTATACGTATCATTAAATTTTTCCAACTTATTATTTATTTTTTGTGAATTTTCAAAAGTAAAAAGATAGTCAGAATATATTAGTATATTTTTATCTACAAAATTATATAAATCATCTATTTCTTTGACTAATTTTTTCAATTCATTTACTGTATTATTAAAAATAAACTTTATTTTTTTTTGAATATCTATATTTTTATATTTATTTAATATTTTAGTAATATACTTATTGTCATTATTATTAATATAAGAATAAAACAATTCTATTTTATATTTTATTTTTTTTATTTTTTTAACAAAGTTATCAGTTTCAGTAGTTATATTAAAATCAAAAAATGCCATATCTTTAAAACTTACATCTTTATAATTAAATGTATTACGTATATCCATAAAATGAAATCTAAAATTTGGAAATTTTTTATTAATTTTAATTTTATTATTACTTTCTTTAATTTTAGATTGAAATAGTTTAATTATATTTCTAATATATATATCTTTTGAGTAGTTATTTTTAATAGAAAAATTATTATCATTATCAT
>Ga0136644_10002635_pt1 | contig 13636 bp, 15 predicted proteins | sample C_130820_EF_Meta_FD_94780 | JGI IMG/M metagenome (GOLD analysis project Ga0136644, IMG submission 94780) | Freshwater microbial communities from Lake Croche, Canada to study carbon cycling - C_130820_EF_MetaG (v2) (version 2) | ecosystem: Environmental > Aquatic > Freshwater > Lake | place... | reverse complement strand
TTAACCCTTTCGCCCTGGTCGAGGCTAAAATATGACAATTTTGTCATTCTAGGATTTCCAGATAATTTATTTATTACCATCTGTGCTAATAAATAAATGAAACAAAATGGTGATTAACTCGACAAGGGCGAAAGGGTTAAACTTGTTATTCATATATAATAAAATAATATTATTTGTTGTTTGATTTCGATTTTATTCTTTCATAATTCGTGTAAACAGTACCCACAGGCCCAGGCCTACAAAACATTTCGATATCAAATCCAGCACGTTGTACGCCGTATTCTTGCTCACCATATCCAGCATATAGAATACGCCATACAGGGTCCATACGCCTAAATACAGGAAGAAAATCAAATAATTGTTGAAGAAGTATTTCGGCGCAATGTATTTCGTATATATCAAACCGAACATTCCTATAAAAGGAATGAAACCCAAAAAATCCGCCAACCCCTTCTGTAACATGCCTACTTCCCCTGCATAGCCGATTCCCAACATAGCATAATTCATAAGAATCACAGGCAACCAGACGCGGAATTCGACCTTTTCTTTGTAAGAGAACGACAACACCATCAAAATCACTGTCAACATAATCGGTGTGGTAATCGACCAATCCAAATAACGCATCTGCGACATTTCTAGCCATGTCATCGGGTCCGCCAACCCGTCCTCCGCTTTCTGGATACGGTCATAGAAGACAGAATAGAAATAACCGGCAATAAGGGAAATCGCCGTTTCCAGATTCATAATATGGCGAATCGTCGGATTGTCCGTACGCAACGCTTCTATCAATGTAACAGTACCGGTCGTCAACAACAAGATATAGGTAATGACAAAAGTGAATTTCATGTTGGATTCTAGCTTGTATTTATTTCCTTCTTTTGTCCATGCATCGTATTCTCTGGCATTGGGTGCCTGCATAATGAAAATAATATAATATATAGCTGCATTATTTTTACTAGTTATAAGAATCCGTTAGAGAAATGAATTTCCCGATTACCAAACAAAACGTACAACACCTGTTGCTCTTTCTTATGGGTTTATTATATGCCATTCCTATTTTTCTTGTCGTGTCCAATATAGAAGGGGGCCGCAGTATTTCGGAAATCATTCACAAACAGAAACAGAGGGATAATAGTGAGATAGCAGATTCCATGGCAGCAATGGGTATTCTAGCACTCGTATATGAAATGAACCGGCCCTTGTGTAGAAGTATTGGCTCCTTCGTCTCCATTCTTGTTCTATTGCTCGGTATTTATGGCGTCTTCGAATACGACGAGACTACATATGTACATTATGCTTATGCAGGCGCAGCCTTTGTAGCTATCTTCGCCTTCATGTTCTGCAATTATCAGAATTCGTCTGTCCAGTCCCAAGTTCTTGTTATGTTGTTCGGAATGGAATTATTCCTCCTCTTGGGGAGTGTCTGTGTACTCGCTACAGGTGGATTGCGTAAGGAATGGCCGCTTCTACTGTATTTGGAATCTCTGTTTTTGGGGAATTTTGCGTTGTATTATATTTGGTTGCATCATATTGAAACGCGGCCTCGACCGGATGCTGCATAAGAAACGGTTTGTTGTGTTGCTGGAAAAAATTATAAAGCTGTTATATAGGGGAATCCATCATTATGAAAAGGAAAACATTGAAAATTCGGCGAAAAAAACGGTCAAAAGGGCCACAAGGGTCAAAAGGGCCACACAGTCAAAAGACCGATGAAGAACAGTTACAGGAAGCAAAGGCAAGGCACAAAGATAAAGCGATGAATCGAAAAAAAGATAAGGCGCAACGCAATAAAGGTCCTGTTATGCAGGTCATTATGCAGCCTCGGAAGAAAGAGGCAGAACCAGTTTATTTCAATTGGTCGCAACCGATGCAGGACGGGTTGATACCATCAGAAAGAGAAAAGGGCGAAGCCAAAGACAAAAAAGAGAATGATAAAAAGAATGAGAATAAGAAAGATAAGAAGGAAACCCTGCATATACCCCCCAAAACCACACACGCCAACTGTAGTGGTGTCAAAGGCCTTCACCATTTGGGCGATTTACCGCCCCATCTGGTTTCCCTCGAATGCGCCTTCTGCCCCGACCTGGAAGAATTGCCACAGGAATGGCCCGATACTCTCCGTATATTGGACCTCCGTGGCTGCACCAAGATACGTGAAATATTGGGGAAATTGCCGGAGGGTTTAGAGAAGCTGTTGTGCAGCGGTTGTCGGCTGGTGTCGATGCCGCAAATACCTTATTCGGTTATTGAATTGGACTGCGATGATGCAAGATGGGTGTATTTGATAAACCAGCGGCGACAGATTCGGGAATCGTTACAGGAGGTCAATTCGGCGATTGCAAATTTGTCGATTTAGAATTGAATAGTTTTTTTGTGAAAAAGTGTATTTTTTGGCAGGTTTTTGTCAAAATTGAATTCGAAACTTGATGAAAAGAAAAAGCGCAAGTATTCTATTATTTGTGATTTCTGCTATTTATTATTCTGCTATTCTGTGACTTTTGCTATTTTGAAAAATGTACTGTCCATACTGCCAAAATTATACACATACTTTGGCGATGTGTGTCGAAGGCGTCAATATGGGCGTCCATTTCGGTCGTGAGACCAAGGCCTTTATTCTCCTTGTAAAGATAGGATACATCCGTATTAGCCGGATTGGGGCCAATTATCTGACCTGGAATAATTGGTTCAACTACTACTTGGGCACAAAAAATTACGTAGTTCTCCGCCTGTTTCATTACGGGATTGGCGGCAATCTCAACGGGACCAAATTTTCCAAAATACATGCACTAAATCAGTATTTCGTGAATGTATGGAATTCGAACGAAGTACCCGACTTGAGACAGCTATTATTTCGGCCGATTACCATAGAACCTTTCATGAGACAATTATTTGACTGTATCGAATTGAACCATCCTTTTCTCCAAGTTATTGATAATAAGATTTATTATCAACCAGTCGATATCCCTCTTCCACCTCCTTCCAATCCGTTGCCACCACGGAGACAATCTCAACAATTGGTTCCGGTTCACCAACTTCACCAACCACAACAACAGGTACAACAACCGGTCCAACCGCAACAACCGAGTCCGCTACAAGAATTGCGACAATTACTACAGGGACCAATCATTGAAGTAACCCACCCTGTAGCGATGTTTGAAGGGGCTCTCCAAAATAATCCCATCGATTTGAGCGCGATTGAATGGGATGCAGTCAACCATCTCAGTTCGATGTTCGACACGGTTGATAATAGCTTTTACTTGGAAGAACCGCAACAGAGAGTTCAAATTGTGTTTGTGGAGAAAAAACGAAAGAGTCCAAATGGAGAGTTGGAAGGTTCAGATAGAGAATCAGCTTGTTCAGATAAGGACTCAAAGAGTCCCAATAGGGAATCGGCCTGTGTTGAATGTGAGGACTCTCTTGAATGCTCGATTTGTTATTCGACCGATACCTTTATCCATACCGATTGCGGCCATTCCTTCTGTAGCTGTATTATGAAGTATATGCTGAAATACGACAAAGATGGCTGCCCGAATTGTCGGCAATCGATTACCAAACTGTTTGTCGAAGATTTTCGCTCTTTTCAAATGTTGAAATCGACAAACCATCTTTTACCCAGCCACTATTCCTTTGTAGAATAATAGCGCTTCGCAGTACCTACGGAATAAGAGAACCTACGGTTATCGCAGCCTTTGGCTTCTGGCGCCTATGACCTCTCCCTTTCTAGAAAAATATAAAAAACACAATATAAAAAACAAACAAAAATGTCAAAAAATGTCAAAAATATTGATTCCCTTTTTGGCATTTTTTAACGTCAGACACCCCAAATACAGTGATATTCAAATAGATACAATAGCAATTATTGTTGATAATCAATTAGAACCAGCGTCAATCGTAGCGATAAACAGGGATAGAATGGACCCTATTGAATATTATGAAATATTCAAGCAATTGGCTAGCTAAGCAAAAATACTCCCTGATGATATTCTCCAAGCTTCCTATGCCATTCGACAGAAATATCGTTTGATAATGACCCTCAAAGTCTTTAAGTATCTGGAACAGAATTTCAATATGATTTTACTTGCCGTTGCCAAAAGAAAGAAATTATTGCAATGCATCATGAACAAGTGCCAAGATATGGGTCAACAAATCGTCGATGAAAACGGAAAAATGATACGAATCCGTTATGGTGAATAACCAATTATGTGTATTCCTGGGCCATGGTATTACGAATGGCTCGCCAGCAGAAGACTGCTTCTGGGTTCAGAAAGCGTTGTTGATTCATACAAACAACTTCATCCGGAAAGTTACGAAAAGGGTTATATCGACTGTTTGAAACATCAATTTATGATTGACGAAAAAATAGGGCATGTTATCAGATTCAAATCCATCTAATTAGTTGAACTTCACCACAATCTTTACATGCTCCTTCTTAATACATTTACACGCTGACACCGATAATTCCTCCCTTTTTTTACGCGTTTTTGCATCCCCTGCTGTAGCCTCTTTTTCTGAAGCAGCTGCAGCCATCACCGCTACCTCTATGTCTTCTGAATCTTTGCCGGGAACCTTGTTAAGCTTCGTTACAGTACGGCGTTTTGCCAAACTATTACGCTCATTCATGTCGGCCTCTATATCATCATAATTCTCTTCAATGTATTTCAAAATACCGTTTTCTATCGACCATTTGAAGAAATTCAATTGTCCAATCGTAGTTTCCATATCTTGTTTCTCTCCGAATGGAATCATAATACGCTCCCAACGGCAAAAAGGGTCGAAAAAACGCTTGCTATATGATTTCAAACGAACTTTGTAATCGTTGTGGACCTTGAAACGCGGCTGGTTGGGCAGGTCATACACAATATAGTTCTTCTTGGCGTAATTAGTAACAAACCAATCAATGATTCGCAGAGATATTCTGGTTTCTCCATTCACGATTTTTGCCATCTGTAACAAGTTCTCATTCTTTTCGAAAAAACGCATAATACAGGATAAGAGGAGTGCATTGCGGGTTGATAATGAAGTATCGTCTTTTTCTCTTGTATGAGTTGTTGACATCTTATGAATATATTTCGTTCGAATCATGTTTTTATGCTTTTTATTACCCCCCACAATAATATCAATAAACCTTTTGTCTTTACTTTTGTCTTTTAGCAAAGATAGTAACCTAAATTTGTAAGACCTTAGGCCAAAGGTTAATGATCTATAAATTTTATTTCATTACTATCTGCCTCAATATAGTATTTTTTATTTCCAAATGTAAGTATACCCATACCAATTATTTTATCATCCTCCCAAACACCTTCGTATTTATATCCATTACTAAGAATCATTTTACCTTTTCCATGTCTTTTATCATCCTTCCAATCACCTTTATAATAGCTCTCATCTGCATAAGTCATAATACCTTTTCCATGTCTTTTATCATCCTTCCAATCACCTTTATAATAGCTCTCATCTACATAAGTCATAATACCTTGTCCATGTCTTTTATTATCCTCCCAATCACCTATATAATTGCTATCATCTGCATAAATCATAAAACCTTGTCCATGTCTTTTATTATCCTCCCAATCACCATTATAATAGGACCCATCTGGAAAAGTGAAAGTAAATGTGTCACTTTCTTCCTGTTCCATAGAAAGTGCTGAATCTTCTTTTGATGATACAACTTTTTTTGATTTATCTTTGAATTCTTGTTTACCACCTCTTTTCTTTTTGGTTTGTCTTTTCATACAAATAAATCATATTTTATTTGTCGATATTTCCATTATACACTCTTTGACCTTATTTTGAACTGTTTCCAAGAAAGGGCCTTGCCCTCTACAGGAGGTTGTTTATCCTTATTGTATTGTTCGTCTAGCAAATCACCCTCCCTTTTTGCAGAATCCAAATACATATCAGCGAATAATTTCCCCATTCTTACCGACCCTTCATCCTGGTTGATTTCACCATCCTCGATTCTACGAAGCGTGTCAATCGCATAAAACATAAGTTTCAAGTCCAACACATCCTTCAGCATCTTGTTGAAAATCATGGTGTAATTCGTAAACAGGAAGCTGCATTCTTGTTGGCACAGGTCGGTGAATTCTTGGCTCTTTCTATCGCCCTTGTATTCTCGCTTCAATCGCTCCATTTTGATGACCTCATCGCGCAATATACCACTCCGTTTTACCTCGCGCAAATATTCGGTATTGTCCTGATAATCTTCCTTTAACCCCTGTAGCGCTTTTTCCAGATTCTGTTTATCGGATAAATCGAGCGTCTGCTTTTCCATGTTTTATACTATATTGCCATTTCTTTATTCTAATTTTAACTTGTTATCGACTCTTTTACGGGTATTTTTTTATTTTGACCCTTACGGGTCTTGTATCTCGACCCTTACGGGTCTTGTATCTCGACCCTTACGGGTCTTGTCGAATTAAATTCATAATACAATATATATATAGAATTATGAATTATTATCATAAAAAATCAAAACGGCCCATACACACTACCAGAAAAATGGGCGGACATTTGCATCTATTAAAAAAGGCCAGAAACGAAGTCAATGAAAACAGTTCTCTCGGCCACAATATACTTTCTCTACAGGAAAAGCAGGAATATTTAATGAAACTAGCGGACAACATCACCCATGTAAAGCGAATCATCCATATGGTCGACATCGTACGTTACCAAGATACCCAGACCAATGAAACCAAGTATTCCGTCTTCGTCATTCGCAAATTGACCGATTCAGACAAGAGCAAGTGGACCAGAAATACGTTTCGCAATGAATGTACGATGCGCCGTCTGGTGCAATTTTCTGGAACGTGTTATTTGAATGCCGTGATGAATACACTCATCATGCCTGTGGAAATCCGCAAATTGTGCGTAGATAATTACAATGCCAAAGTCAAGACTGCGTCGAATCCGAATGAATACAAGTTATCGCTGGACGAACTATATAAAATGCAGCACGGAAGCGCTGCCCAATTCTTTTACAGTATGTTGTATCACTCCATCGTCAAGAAAGAACGCCTGATATTTACGAATGATATCATGGAGAAATTAGGAAGAGTTATTAAGGAAATATATAACCAGAAGTATAATGTAGGTGACAGCAACTATCATCAATCCGGTGTAGGAGGGCACGACGTTTTGTCGATGTTGGTCATCATAAATATGATGAACGAGGTCTCTATCTACAAAAACAGCAATTTTTGCAACCTCCTGCACAACATACAAAATAAGGTCAACTATGTTATGCAGGAGAAATCGGATATGCTCATCTTCCTTTGGTCTGGTGTGTATATAACTGATAGTAAAAAGGAGTTTACTTTACCGAAAAAGGTGTCTATCACAGTCAAGGGAATCGGCAAGAATGTGAAATACAGATTATGCAGTGCATGTTTTCAATTCAAGCAAGAAGGTTTGGTACATAGTGTCATGGGATACATATGTGACGGAAAACCGTATATGTTCGACTCCAACAATTACATTACGCAAGACGATTGGACGAATGGCGATTTTAGTTTTTTCAAATTTAATATGCAGCAAATTGGAAAACTGGAAAAGATTACTATAATATATAGTGTTTATATATTAGATGAGTAATAAATATGATACGGTTCGTAGAAAATTTCCATATGTACATAGAGGACAATTGATAGAATATGACGGTAGGTTAGCAGAAGTTGAGCAAACCAAGGGAGGAAGACCGAGTATCATATCCTATGTTATCTCCGATATCAATGAAGACGAAATGGAGAAGATGATGAGAGAGCTTATATCGAATCGTCAAGCCTCTGTATCCAATACGGAGCTGTTCCAAATACTGGATGAACACGGCTATGAGGATAAACTACAGGATGTAATGACGGATGATATAGTAGGTATACCGAAAAAAGACATTGAACGAGTGCAGCGTTATTTGACTAAGAAGAAAGAAAATGAGGCATTGATGTTACAGAAAAGTACGCAGAAGAAGAAGAAGGGAGTGAGAAAGGAATACGATATCCATTTCAATGGGAAGAAAAGGGAGATATCCGTTACAGAAAGGCCTGTTGCCATACCTCCTGATGAGAATCAACCTCCTGATGAGAATCAACCTCCTGTAGTGAATCAAAAACCTCCTGTAGTGAATCAAAAACCTCCTGTAAAGAATGTGCCAAAACCGATTTCGAAAAATACGCCAGAGAGTTTGAAGGATATCAAATCGTTCGTCAAAAGAGTAGGTATCGAGGAAAATAATATAACGAAACAGACCCAAAACATATTCGACGGACTGTGCGTCCGTAAAAAGTCAAATTGGGTCGTTCTCAAGGACGAGCATAAATTCGACCATCCGAAATTCAATCCTAGTGAAATGAAAGATGCCATTCCAAGCAATTCCCCCAAATTAGAGGCGCTTTTGAAGAAGATTGACGAACTCGATAAAAAAGACATGGAAACAGACGGCCATCTCTACAAACATTTCATCTATTCAGATATTCGCGTCAATGGATACGGCGCCAAAATGGTGACCAGTGGCCTTATTGCAAACGGTTTCAAACTCGGTTATACAGCAAAACTCAACGCCAACAACAAGCACGGCAAAATCGAGATGTTGCCGAGAGGAAGCGATGGAGAGCATACCTTCTACATGTTGGCATCTATCAATGTCTATGACAAGCCCTTACCGGTAGGTATCAAACGTGCTGTTCTGGATAATTTCAACAGTCGGCCGGACAATGTACACGGCGATGTAGCCCGTATTATTGTGATGGACAGCGGTTACAAGGAAGGTATCGACCTGTTCGACATCAAATACATACATATCTTCGAGCCACCGTTACAGAATGCCGACCAGAAACAGATTATCGGCAGAGGTACGCGTACTTGTGGTCAGAAGGGCCTGCAATTTCATCCGACAATGGGCTGGCCGCTCTATGTTTACATTTACGATGTAACGATTCCGGAGGAGCATCGGCCGGAATTCATGGGTTCGAAATCGCTGTTCGACCTGTATATCAAATCGACGAATATCGACTTGCGCTTCTTCGAATTCCAGAAGGATTTGGAGCGGTTGGTCGTCTACGGTTCGGTCGACTACGATTTGAACAGGGCGATTCACAATTTCTCGACGCATATTGATACTGACAGTTTCGTAGGTGGTGCCGGAGACGAACCGAGACAGATACCGCCGAAACAGAAGGTCGAGAAGAAGGTATGGCAGAGGCCCTTTACAGAGGCCGTGAAATACGGTAAATTGCCCGACATTTTGAAGGATAAATCGGGCAGCCGTTTCGAAAAGATGAAACAATACGTCCTGCACTATTTTTCGGACTATCAATGGAAAAACATCAAGATGGAGAATCTCTGCTCCGACAAGCCGAAGGGAGGCCAGAGAACCAGGCGACAAAAAATGCATGCAGGCTCAAAAGAAACCGAGAAAAAGGCGAACCCAAACAATAAAACAAAGAAGAACAATCCTCCTGTAGCGAATCCCCTGAAGGTGTTTCCAACGGATACCGGCGATAAATATGTATCGCGATTTCCTGCCAATGTTATTCCGGGTTACAACCAAGTTGTTTACAACAAGGGCAAGGAATCGAAATCCAAATCGGAAGAGGAAGAAAAGGAAGCCAAACACAAACCGTTTTTGCAATTTACGCCTACGCAGGATTTCGTCAGCCATTATTTCACCCCTGAACTGCCATTGAAAGGCATGTTGTTGTGGCATAGTGTCGGTACCGGCAAGACCTGTACGGCGATTGCTACCGCAACCAACGAATTCGAGAAACAGGGCTATACTATTCTGTGGGTAACCAAGGCAACACTGAAGAGCGAAATCTACAAAAACGTGTTCGACCAAATATGCAGTCTGGATTTGCGACGCCGTATTGAAACTGAGGGACTGGAAATTCCGGCCGACCCCAAGAAGCGATTGCAGACCCTGTCGCCATCATGGAATATTCAGCCTATTTCTTACAAACAGCTCAGTAATTTAGTCGAAGGGCGAAACCAGTTTTACACACAGATTATGAAGAAGAATCCGAAGTCTGACCCGCTGTATAAGACGCTGCTTATTATTGACGAGGCCCAGAAGCTCTATGGTGCAACCGACCTGGTCTATACAGAACGGCCGGATATGAACTCGATAGAGAAGGCGATTCAGAATTCGTACGAGGTCAGTGGCGACGATTCGGTCAAACTGCTGCTGATGTCCGCTACGCCGATTACCAAAAGCCCGATGGAGATTATCAAGCTCATCAACTTGACCAAGCCATATCATGAACATATTACGACTCATTTCGAAGAATTCAGTTCACGCTTCTTGGACCAGGAGGGGCATTTTACACAGCAGGGCGAACGCGATTTCCTGAATATGATTGCAGGTACGGTCAGTTATTTGAACCGAGAGAAGGACGCAAGACAGTTCTCGCAACCGATAATAAAGCGGGTCAATACACCGCTAACCAAACGTAACAGTGAGTTGATGGAATACGACCCCAATTATGTGAAGGAAGTCGCCAAAAGTGAAATCAATCAGTTGCAGGACCAGATTAAAAATAACGAGGAGTTGATTGATAAGAAGTATAAGCGAATCACGAAAAGCTCGTTCGATTATGTAAAGGACGAATGCAAGGAGTTGCCGGAGGGCGAGGAGAAGAGCAAATGTTTGCAAGACGCGAAGGCCAAAATCGACGAATTGCAGAAGGAATCGAATCAAGAAATGGCCGAATTGAAGAAGTCGATTACGGCGATGAAAAAGGAAATCAAGGAGGTGACTGCAAAACGCAAGAATAAATTGGAGGAGTTGAAGGATTATTTCAAGAAAAATCCCGATAAAGCAAAGGATTATATGAAATCCATGTACTACGGGTTACAGGACGAATGTGCGAAGGTGGTTGCGTTTGACAATTTAGGTTCTTATATCGACAAACACCCGGATATTCTGCGTTACGAAGAAGAGCTGAAATATTACGACACCAAGGTAGTCGAATTGCGCAAGAAGCAGAAAATAATGGTGGACGATTACAACAATCATCTTGCACAGTTGGTGGAACAACTGAATAAGCCGGGTATCAAAAAGAGCGAGAAGGACATTATCAATAAAACGATTGCTGCTGTCAAGAGAGAAATGGCGGCAAATACGAGTGACAAAGCATTGATTGCCGAAACGCGCATCCTGATGTCGAGGAAGAAGCAAAGAGAGGCGGAGCGAGAAAACCACAAGAAAACGCTGCGGAATCAGGTAAAACAATATTTTGAAAGGGTCAAAAAGAGGCGCGAGGAGATTGAAGAGCGGGAGTTCGCCCTACGAAAGGAGAAAGAAAGACAGGAGGAATTGTTAGAAAAGTTGCGTTTGCAAGAAGAGAAGAAGAAGCAACTAGAAGAGGAGAACAAGAAAAAAGAAGAAGAGAAGAAGAGAAAAAAGGAAGAAGAAAAGAGGAAGAAAGAAGAAGAGAAGAAGATAAAACAGGAAGAAGCCAGAATCAAGAAGGAGGAAGAGAATAGGAAAAAGGAAGAGGAGAAAAGACGAAAACAGGAAGAAGCCAGAATCAAGAAGGAGGAAGACAATAGGAAAAAGGAAGAGGAGAAAAGACGAAAACAGGAAGAAGCCAGAATCAAGAAAGAGGAAGACAATAGGAAAAAGGAAGAGGATAAAAGACGAAAACAGGAAGAAGCCAGAATCAAGAAAGAGGAAGACAATAGGAAAAAGAAAGAATTAGAAGAAGAGAAGAAACGAAATAAAAACGCTACGAATAACAAATTATTTCCTGTTATTGAGCCACCCCAGGCGCCTTTCGCCAAACCAAAAGAAGAACCAAAAGAAGAACCAAAAGAAGAATCGTAATGATTCCCCTACTATCGCGCTATTTAGAATTCCTATCATAAAGTTATCTTTGTTATATATATAACTTTGTGGTCATGAAATCATTCAAAGGTGAAAAGCTCAATGCACTTGTCATGGTTTTAATCGTATTAGGTATAGTATTCTTCGTTATTTTCTCGGTGTATAAGAATCTAGACAAATTAGGCAGTATTCGTTCGATTACTGCATTCAATCGCGCCAAATCGATGACTCCCGGTTTCGAAGGCTTCTCCAATTATGGCCGAAACCATTACATCAATTACTCGACCTATCCGGATAACAAGCCGATTGATAGCAAAACCCCTTTCTTGATTGAACCGGAAAAGAAGCCGTCCCTATCTCGTATTTGGGGTTTCAGCGGTGTTTATGGTGATGTCGGTCTTGCTGATAAAACAGTAGACGCCTTTTATAATACCAAGACAGACCCCAGTTGTGCAGGCTCTATTCTGCATAAGGGTGCGGGTGGCAACGTATGTTTAGACAAGAATCAAACCAAATTACTGACTTCCAGAGGAGGCAATGCATCTATTGATGCAACTATTGGTTAAAACAAAATTATCGGATAAACAAAATTACCAAATTAAAAACAGAATTGTCAATTGAATCCAACCCTCTATTTTTATATTCTCGATATCAAGTATATAAAAAGCAAACCAATATGCTCTATTACGGCCAAAATGAACGCGTAGAAGAGCTCAATCAGCGTATCGAAGAGCGCAACAAACCCGACGCCCCCCTAGAACCGGCATTCGACATTCGCCCCATCCCTACCAAATATGCGCGATTCCCTGTAACGAATCTCCGAAGGCACGAAAAAGGCGAACGACCGATTCATCCCCTGCCGCCTTTCGAACCCACTCTCTTCTTTTCGCCTCCTGTAGGAAACCAAGGACCGCTCTCCGGATTCAAAATCGATTCGGAATCCAAGTTACAAAATCGGTTTTTCGCACTACAGAAAAATGGTGCAGGAATGCAGAATCAATATATACCGTCGAGCCAGAGCGACCTGTATCAGACACAGGTAGTGTCGGGGCCGAGCGACCAACCCTTCCCCGGACTGTTTAAACCGCATCCGCGAAGAGTGACTTCGGAAATTCCCGATTTTGTCGGATTTTTGCAGATGTCGAACAAGACTTTTAATAATGCAACGAGAACCCAACTCCGTGTATCGAGATGAGGAACTATTGGAACCCTGCGGGTTCCAGTAAAACCTCCGCGTGATATCGTCCACCCTTCGGGCGGACGTAACTTTGGAAAAGCTAATGGCGCTGCTTCGCAGCTAGGCCCTTCGGGCCTTTGTTCGGCCCTTCGGGCCTCGGCCTCGACCCTGTGGGTCTTGGCGAGCGAAGCGAGCCCACAAGCCTTTTCATCGCCTTTTCAAAACTGTCTTTTCTATATTTTCAACTTTTTCAATAACTTCCCAACCAAAAATGAAACTTCTGCATAATATTTGTTTTATTATGCAGAAATTCAAACAACCCTTCTGTAACGAATCTACAAAAGGTTTCATATACGTTACCCTTCGGGTTCAGCTTCGCTTTACAGGGTGGATTGCGAATGGTTGTACACAACGTATATTTTATTATGCAGCAACTTGCAAACCTTCCTGTAAAGCGAAGCTGAACCCCAAAGGGTAGCGAAGCTGAACCCGAAGGGTAACGATTTTATAAAAAGGTTTCATAAATGTTACAGGAAGGTTTGCAAATAGTAGTACATAACGTATATTTTATTATGCAGCAACTTGCAATCCCTTCTGTAAAGCGAAGCTGAACAAAAGCGAAGCTGAACCCCAAAGGGTAG
>Ga0136644_10002634_pt1 | contig 13641 bp, 12 predicted proteins | sample C_130820_EF_Meta_FD_94780 | JGI IMG/M metagenome (GOLD analysis project Ga0136644, IMG submission 94780) | Freshwater microbial communities from Lake Croche, Canada to study carbon cycling - C_130820_EF_MetaG (v2) (version 2) | ecosystem: Environmental > Aquatic > Freshwater > Lake | place... | reverse complement strand
TACCCAAAAACTTTTGCCATCATCATCCACAGCAATATTTAGCCTTAAACCATTTAGGTATTCTACACTATATAAAAAGGCTTTAAAAGCTTCAAAATTGGCACTAGGAACACTTATTTGTGCATTGATTCCCTCTTTTGCTATATAGATTCTTCCAAAGACTTTTAACGCATCTAGTTGTTTATACAACATATTGCGGAATTCGAGCGGATTGACAATTGGGAAATATTGGTAAAAACTAATAGTGGTTCTTGGCTCAGTTTCTTCCATGAGGCGCTGTTTTAGCTCCTCGTTATTAACGCGGTTGTGTAATACAGGCATAATAGAAATTTTAGACATCCAAGAGGAATGTTCCATATTTAATTGGAGCTGCTTGCAGGGCAGCCAAAATACTATTACAAAGATACAGAAAAACCAGAAATGCCTTTATGAATCAACCCTATCTAGAAACCAAGGGCAATGTCAATCTAAAACCAGTAGGCTTACCCCCATTTTTTTCAAAACCCTGCACAAAATCTAGTCTAATCACTTTGAAAATGTTTTCAATTCCAAAATAAGCTTCTAAATATTGTTGATCAGGAGCAATTTGCAATGCACTTGCCCCAGTAACAAAAAACCAATTTAACTTTTTAAAGCCTGGAATTTTATTGGTGAGTAATCCATTTAAATGGTATTCAATATGTCCACTTGCATTAAAATTGCTATGATTACTAAACTGGTAATATGGTGCCAATTGAAAACTGTTTAGGAAATTGCTAGCTAAGAAAAGCTGGTTACCTTGATAATGTAAATAATCTGGTATGAATAATCTTTGATCATTTAGGAATCCAGAAACTGCAAAATTATAATTCAATCTACCAGCCAGTTTTAGGTTCAAGTTGTCATTGATACTAAATCGCCATTTGGTATAATGCACATTGCCTCCAAGCAATCCTTCAATACCCGAGGTGATACTTGCATTGAATACTGGAAACCTAGAACCAATATTAATTTTCTGATCAGGCAATTCAATATACCTTGACGCGGGCCTCCAACGCATTGAAAGGGTTAAAAGGCTTGCCTTATTGGCAATCATATTGCTATTGGTAATTTCTGTAGGATAATTGGGTGTATAATCCCTATCGGGGTAATCCTTCCACCTTGGTAGGTCTGGCAGATTATCTAATGGTCTTCTATTTTGGAATTGAAATTCTGCACCAACACTTAATCCATTACCAGCATCCGCGTCAAATCTAAGCTTGAAGAATCCGGCTTCATAAATCTTCATGTAATTGTACTCATTCCTTAACGTTACAATACTGTTCAAGATAGGTAAAATAGGTGCCGCATTATTAAACTGAAAAACATCTGAGCCTCCAGAAATGGAAAGGTTTTTCCGATACTTTTTCCCATAAGTGTAGTTAAAAGCCAATGACCCATTCCAATGTTGGTTGGCCATACCATATCTAATAACTGGGCTAATAGATATGGCTTCACGCCCTTTGAATCCTTTGTTATAATCCATTGAAAATTGTAAAACCCCTCCTTCAACAGTATTGTAATACAAACTTCTAATCAATGGATTGATGCTAATGGATGATTTGTTTTTAGTATTTCCAAAATTTAGTCCCGTTAAAAGAAGCCCCATCACACCAAATTTGTTCCTTCTCTTATCAAGCGAATCCATATAATGTGGATTCTTTCTAACCTCTTCTAAGCTATCCAATTTTTTATAGGTCTTTTGTTCTTCCAATACCAAAGGAATAGGTCTGATACTATCCCAATAGGCCATTGTCTTTTTATTGGCACTATCTTCAAACTTGAGTATGGTATTGTCAAAGAATTTACGTTTGAAAGCGGGACTCAAATCAAACTTGTCATAAACCTGTAAAAAATTACCCCAGAAATCAAAGCCAAAAATCTTTCCTGAAGGATACAATACCTGAGATTTAATTACCCAGGCTTTGTTTGAAATGGGTACGTATAATTGCTCCAATCCAAGTGTATCCAACAACTGCATCCCTTGTTCCTTAATTATCTTTAATTGAACGGCTTGAATACGCCAATCGTCTTCCACTATGTTAATATATCCTGAAAATAAAGGTTCGAACTTTCTTTTTGGGGTTACTTTGATTCTACTGATTTCTTTCCCGTTTTCAAAAAAAGTACCCTCAAAATGGTATTTGTAAAAAGACAACGCATTATTGGAAATAGGCGATACAAACCCCCGAGGATTTAGTCCTCTTCCAAGTGAAACAATATTTTCATACAAAGAAATAATTTGAGGATTTGCAAACCCAAATCCATCACTTTGCCCTCCTACCTTTGAAGAAATCACTTCCGTTTTTCTTGACATAGGTTCTTGAACTGAATACCTAACTACAGATTCAGACAAGAAAATCATTTTCTTTTTACTAGTATCCCCATCTTCAAAATCAACCGTTTTTCCCATAAACTTCTTGGGGTAATTCCTAAGTTGCAATTGCCCTTTTAAATAGACTTCGCATTGAAAGCGTTTGATTTCTTTTAGGTGCTCCTCTCTACTGGCTATTGCTTTTCTAATAATGGCATAAGCTGGGTCTTCTGTTCCAGAATTAACTACCACTTCTTTTAAATCATACCGCTGTAATTGTAGTTCAAAATCAAGTTCTAGATTGCTAGTTCCAATAGTGACTTGCTTTTCAACTGATTTATGCCCAATATGTTGAGCCACTAAAACAAGTTTTCCCATATCTACTTGAAAGGAATAGAATCCCTTGGCATTTGCAGTTGTACCTTTAGATGTTCCCTTAATCATTACAGAGGCAAAGGGCAATGGCTGACCATTAGCTTCTCGTACGGTTCCTGAAATAGTAGCAGCTTGTGCTAATTGAAAGCCAAATAACATGAGGACAGAAAGAAATATCTGCCTAAAGAATTGATTTTGCATAAGCGGGAATTATTACGAAAATAACATACAGTAGCATCAAAGGCATTTCCACTTATGTAAAATTCCGGGCTTTAACGATTGTTTACAATATTAAACCGTTTTTGATTTTCTAAAAGTGCTTCCTGATGTAGCAGCTAAACCACTAACTAGACCACCCAGAAAAGCGGTTATGAAAATCAACATGGTATATGAACCTCCTAATGGGAATAGTTTAGCAACTTTAATACTAAGTATGTGCTCATTGGCATTGTCTTTTAAAATGGCCAATGATCCCCACAATAGAAACATTCCAATAAATCCCGACAAAAAAGCTTTACCCGGTTTTTGATGTACCGTCATGGCAATTAAAAAAGAAGTGAATACAAATGACCACCAAGGCAAGTTTGTAAAAAGCCCAATCACGTAGGCCAGAAATCCTGTAAGAAATAATGCGGTTACAAATTTCATATGTTTGATTTATGCATTTATAAATGCGATATGCCATTTAATCTTTTCTTGTTTTGTTATGTCCTCTTTTGATACAAAGAGTAACCTAAAATATTTTCCAGCAGCCCAACTATTGATAAAATTATCATAGAATTTACTACCCGGATTCCCATTTTGTCCACCTGGGTAAACCCCATAAGCTTCAATCACATCGGTCATTTGAACAATCATCCGCCAACTAGGGCCATGTGTAGTTCCGGTTGCATTGATACAATTTTCACCCCCACCAATGGGTAAGTGTAAGCTACTAAGAGCAGGTATTTTTAAAAGATGTTCAACTTTGGTGTCTTTATAGGCTCCCCAATCCAATTTCTTGCCTTCCCTGACCATTTTATCCATTGCTGCACTTGCCTTAACTACAGCTTCCATTACTGCGTCTTGGATAGTTTCCGTTTTGTTGGTAGTAAGTATATTATCAGCATATGCATAGACACTGTCTTTCAATAAATGTTCTAGTAAAGTGGATGATTCTGGCCAGGGCATTGGTTTTCCCGCTTTTTGAAAATCATCTTTCCAAACTACATTTTCCAAACTATCCCAAATATTGTTAAAGATGGTTATCCCTTGCTCGGTTAGATCATTTCTAAGGTTCCAGTTTTTGAGTAAATCAATATATATTTTTTGAGGCTTTGTTAACTTGTTTTCATTGATATATTTTAATAATACGGGCCTTGCCATCTCTGCAAAAACATTTACATTTTCCATTTGAAGCATTTGCATATCAGTAGTTGTAATATCATTCAATACCGCCAATTTTCTATTTATGACAATACCCCTATAAATTGGAAAAGCATTTGGTGCACCCAAATAATATGGATAACTGGTATCGGTGGCCATTTGGTTGGCGCTACTTACAAATTCTCTGGGTGGATTCTTAACCATTGGGTTTTCATTTTCTGGAATAATCCCTTGCCAACTATAGCTACTATCTGAACCAGGCATGATAAAATCACCCTGTCTGTTCCATCTGGCTACAAAAGCCCCCTGTTGTTTTATGGCAATATCTCCGGATTTAGAGACAAAAGCAAAGTTCTGACCCGGGCACCACCAATTACTAATAGCAGATTGATAGTCGTTAAAATTCTTGGCCCTATTCAATTTATAAAATGTTTGCAGTCCGTTGCCAGCAATATTGGCAGTCCAAGCAACGGCAAGGTTTCTACCATTGGTACTTTCATTGCTATAACTATGGTCATACATGACAGGGCCATAAACCGTCATGGCTATTTTCTCTTCCCTATCAGGTTTCCCTTTTATTTTTATGACTTCAACCCTTTGTTCAGCTTTTTTCCATACTCCATTGTACCAGTACTCCTTCATAGTGGTATCTTTAAAATGCATATCATAATAATCAAAAACGTCTCTACCTGCATTGGTAACTCCCCAAGCAATACTGTCATTAAATCCAATGATGACAGCAGGAGAACCGGGGAAACTTGCCCCATAGGTATTATGCGTGGGTGTATTTATTTGCACTTCATACCAAAGTGAGGGTAAGTTTAAACCCAAGTGAGGATCATTACATAAAATTGGTCTACCTGATCTTGTTTTTTTTCCTGACACTGCCCAATTGTTGCTCCCGTTATTCTTATTTGGGGCAGGCGGGCTGCTCACGTTTACAGATTTTTTTACTTGATGTAAATAAAGCGAGTCAGATTTTACTGGTTTATTGGGCTTAATACTTGGTTTTTCAAATAAAGTAGAAGCAGGCAAAATTGGATCTAATGAGTCCTGAATGTTTGGAAAAAGTTGGTTGAAAGTTTCAAAACCCAAATAGTCTCTAGCATTTGTCATTTTTAAATCACTTGAAACACCTCTTCCTGAAAGGTCATAAGACATGAACATGAGGAATAAATAGGTTTTAAGTGGCGTCCAGTTTTCAGGGCGATAGTCCAATAATTTGTATTCAAAGGGTAGATCTTCTGGTTTGAGCAATTTAATATAAGCATTCACTCCCTCTGTATAGGCATCAACCGTGGCTTGCATTTCACGATTATTGTCCATTTTAGCCATGGTTTGTTCAGCACCATACACCATACCCATTCTTCTAAAATAACGATCAATATCTAACTTGCTATCACCTAAAATTTCACAAAGCCTTCCAGAAGCTACATATGTTTGAAACTCCATTTGCCACAAACGAAACTTGGCATGCAGAAAACCTTGAACGTAATAAGCATCAAGGTCATTTTGTGCATAAATATGAGGTACCAAACGCTCATCCATATAAACGTCAACCTTGTTCTTTAAACCCCTAGTATTTATTTGGGCATTAAAAGAGCTATTGGTGGGTTCGGCATTTTGCCAGAATCCTTGTTGGGGTGAAAGAAAATAACCCAATCTAGGCGTCTTAGTTGCACCAAGGGGTATTTGCAGATTCAATACCGTTACCAAACCAATGGTAATAGCAGAGGAAGCAATGAAGGGAAGAATTCTCATAGCTATGTTTTGTTGGATAAAAATACCTAATTTTCAATTGACCAAGAACAGAACATGTATAGTATAAAACAAAAAGATCCTTTACACGGCAAAACCTTAGAAGCAATTGTAACTTTTCTAGCCAATCACTATGGCTGGGAAGAATTAGGAAAAAGAATCCGAATAAACTGTTTTTTGGATAATCCTAGTATTCCATCCAGCTTAAAATTTTTAAGAAAAACCCCTTGGGCTAGAACAAAAGTAGAACAACTTTATATAGAGAGCTTTGAAAATCTAACTGCTATTTAGCCAATACAATCTTGTATTTGGTTCCTTTAATTTTCAAATTTTCTACTGTTTTTAAAACTGCATTAACCTTAGTTTTCTTAACTGCCACAAAAGCATTAAAGTCTTTTACTACTATTAATCCAATATCATCTTTTTCCAATTTGCCTTGCTGTAGGAAGAATCCAACTATATCTATTTTATTAAGTTTATCTTTTTTCCCTCCATTAATATAAATAGTATTAAAAATAGCAGGCTTTGGCGGTTTTAATTTATCAGGCAATTCTAGGGGAACAAATGTTTCTCGCAAATAGTATGGCATTGGTTCTTCCTGATGCATGAGCAAATAGGCGTTACCCGTTGCGTGCATCCTAGCAGTTCTTCCATTTCTGTGGGTAAATTCTGCTTGAGTAGAAGGAAGGTGATAATGAATAACATGTTTAATTTCAGGTATATCTAGTCCCCTAGCAGCAAGATCAGTAGCCACCAAAAATTGAACAGAACCATTTCTAAATTGAATGAGGGTTTGCTCCCGTTGCATTTGTTCCATACCTCCATGAAATGCCGCATTTGCTATACCTTTTTCTAATAAAAGCAATGAAGTTCTTTCAACAGCATCACGGTGATTACAGAAAATAATAGTGGACTCATTACCAATATAACAAAGCAATTGATACAATCTTTCTGCCTTGTCTTTGCTGGGCGATAACACTAATTGCAGGTTTAATTGCTCTTCTGCCTCCCTATCCATAAAATCCATTACAAATAAATCCCTGACTCCTGTAAATTCTGGAATGGCTATTGCGGCTGTAGCAGAGACCAGTACCCTTTTTGCGAGGTTTGGAATTTGGGCAATTACATAACCCATTTCGTCTTCAAATCCAAGTGCCAATGATTTATCAAATTCATCAAGCACTAGAAATTTTATGTTATCCAATGAAAGCGTTTCTCTTTTAAAATGATCGTCTATTCTACCAGGTGTACCTATTAACAACGCTGGTGGTTCAAACAGATTCTGAATCTCTGTCTGCATATCATGTCCACCATAACAACAACTAACTTTATAACCAGTCTGCATTTTCTTCCATACTTGTTCAATTTGAATAGCTAATTCTCTTGAAGGAGTGAGGATTAAACACTGAACTAAATTAATTTCTTTGTCTAAAAGGGCTTCAATAGCCAACAAAAATGCGAGGGTCTTACCAGAACCAGTTGGGGCTAATAATAGGGTATCCTCTTTGTCAAGAATAGCCTGTGAACCTTTTTCCTGCATTGGATTTAAGGTCTTAATAGCTAGCTTTTCAAGCAGGTTGCTTACACGATTCTGATTCAATTGCATACACAAAGATACGGTTTTGGGTTGGCAAGGCTAAATGCAGCTTTATGAACATTTCAATTTCGTGAATAGCATATTGTGAAGGATATTTGCAATAATCAAACAGAACATGGAACTTTCTCAGCACACCAAAAATATTCTGGGTCTACAACTACCTACAGATCCAAGATGGGTAAACTTAGCTAGTATTTCAATTGAAGCCATCTTAACTGATCATGCTTATTGTGAAATGAAAGCAGCATTAACCTGTATGTCTTATATACAACGTTATCCTCAAAATAGTTTGATGGTGGAATCCCTTGCCCCAATAATAACAGAAGAATGGGGACATTTTAGAATGGTTTTGGCTGAATTAAAAAAAAGAGACCTCCCCTTGGGCAAACAAAGAAGAGATGATTATGTAAATAAGCTTTTAGACTTTCAAAAAAGGGGGGGGCATCCCGAAGACCGTTTTTTGGATCAAATGTTGACTATGGCCTTAATTGAAGCCAGAAGTTGTGAACGCTTTAAGCGGCTGAGTGAGGGATTGGAAGACGAATACCTTAGGTCTTTTTATAGAAAATTTATGGAAAGTGAAGCAGGTCATTACACCTTATTTATCAATTTAGCCGACCACTATTTAGACAAACAACTAGTTAGAAATAGGTGGAAAGAATGGCTGCAATATGAAAATATAGTGATGAAAGATTTGGAGATCAGTGGAGAACGTATTCACTAATGCTAATTTTAGTACTAAAGGGCTTTTTATTTCTTCCCAGTTTCAAAATAGTCTAATTCTAAGGCAAAGTCTAGAAAGGGATAATTGTTTAATATTTGTTGAGTCTTACCCAAATAAACTTCTAGGAATTTTTTGTGCTGATGACTATGTTGATTAAAGGGCTTGTGTTGAAAGGCTAAGTTAATATCAGCAATTTCTTTCATCAATGATTGAGTTTGTTCAGTCATACAAGCACTTACTAATTTCTCCCATACATACTGTGTAGCTTGATAATTGGGATGTACTAAATCTTCCGCATAAAAACGGTAATCTCGCAAATCATCAATTACCAATTCATAAGCTGGAAAATAATATAGTTGATTAAACTTATCTACCAATTGATGAACTGCTTGAATTAATACGGCCTTACTTCTATTATTTTCAATTACTCCTTCTCTCAAATGCCTAACAGGACTAATGGTAAAGATGATTTGTAATGTAGGATTAAACTTAAATAATCTATACAGTACATTATCCAGCACCGCTAAAGTCTGGTCAACTGATAACAAACGCTTAGAAAACCAATCAGAGGGAGCTTTGTGATTATTGGCTGCAGCAAACCCAACTTTATTACCCATGGCTTTTTCTGTGAGCTCATAAACCCATGCTGAACCCAAAGTTAGGACTAAGAAATTGGCTTCTTTTAAAAATGTATTTGCTTGTGATGTTGCTTGGTTGATACGCTCCACACATTCCGTTGCATTAAAACTTGAAAACTTGCTATGGTGATCCCAACTATGCCAGGCTTCATTGAATTGAAAAATGTCTGATTCAGTGACTATTTTATTTTCAATACAATTAGTAAGTGTTTGGGCAACGCTCATGGGATTAAATAGAATTCCTGCTGGGTTTTCTAAAACAGAAAATTTCAACTTCTTTAATTTCTCGCCTATATTCTCTGTAAAGCAGGAACCAACCAACAATAATTTATGTTGGTGTGAAATTAGGCTAGTCAGTTTATTGATTGCAAATTCGTAGTGAAACTTCATGAATTAGTTGTTGATTGTTGGAGCAAAAATTTGTTCCGCCAGCATAACTGCTTCAGCTAAAGCAGTTTCATCTAAATTCAGAACTATGCCGCTACTTTTTAATTGACTGATAATGGCTAAACTGTCCATATTACCAACCAATTGGTCTTGGGCCATGGGGCAACCTCCAATTCCTTTTAAAGAGCCGTCAATTCTTTGACAACCACCCTCTAAAGCTGCTTGTAATTTATCTTGAAAACTATGCTTTGTACTATGTAAATGAACCCCAATAATTGTATCAGAAAATCTTGGAACTAAGCTTGATAAAGCTGTTTGAATTTGGTGAGGACTGGCCATTCCAATAGTGTCCGCTAATGAGATGGTACCAATTCCCAATTGGGTCATTGTCTCTGTCCAATGCAATAACATTAGTTCATTATAAGGGTCCCCATAAGGATTTCCAAATCCCATACTTAAATACAAAACCAATTCTTTGTTATTGGCTTTACAAAGCATTTGAATTTGTCTTACTATTTCCAAACTTTGCTCCATATTACTATTGGTATTGCGCAGTTGAAATGTTGGAGAAAGTGAAAAAGGGAAGCCAATATATTTTATAGAAGTAAAAGACATGGCCGTTTCTGCCCCTCTTAGATTTGCCACTATGGCTAATAATTGATTCTTAACAACCAAATTTTGATCCAACCCTTCTAAAACCAATGCAGTATCTGCCATTTGAGGAATTGCTTTGGCGGAAACAAAGCTGCCAAAATCCAGACTATGAAATCCAACTTTCAAAAGCGCATTCAGGTAGTTGATCTTGTCTTTTGTAGCAATTATATGTGGCCAACCCTGCATAGCATCTCGGGGGCATTCTATTAATTGAATGATATGTTGTTGGGTCAATGACAATTCAAAAGGGCAATTGGTTACAATCTTTGTTTTAATGCTTCATATAAAATAATCCCCGTAGCAACAGACACATTATATGAATCAAAACTACCAGCCATTGGAATTTTAAAAAAATGGTCAGCGGCTTTAGCCAAATAGGGTTGAACCCCTTTTCCTTCATCACCCATAATAATACAACAAGGTTCCTTCATAGAAAGATCTGCCACCAGCTTATCGGCTTTCATTCCACTGGTAAATACCTGAATTCCGTTCAAATGCAAGGTATCAACCGCTTTTAATAAACTATTTACCCTACAAATATGAATAGACTCCAAAGCACCCGCACTGCTTTTCATAGCTTCTTCATTCAATGCACCTACTCCTTTATCAGGTATAATAATGGCTTGGGCACCGGTACAAACTGCAGTACGAGCAATGCCTCCTATATTGCGTACATCCGTAATACCATCTAACATAAGAAACAAGGGACTCAGCCCTTCAGCCACTACTTGATCAATTACTTCTTGCAAGTCCATATAGGCCACCCTTGCTACAAATGCCATTACTCCTTGGTGATTAGCCCTTGAAAGGCCATTCAATTTTTCAATAGGAACAACTTGTATAGGTATGTTTTTCTCTTTAGCCAGTTGTCTAATCATACCAATATTCTCACCTTCCACATTTTTTTGAAAAAGAATTTTGTCAATGTCTTTTCCAGACTTGATGGCTTCAATTAAAGGTTGTCTTCCAATAATTAATCTGTCTTGATTTATGGGCATTTGCTTTATTTTAATTTCCCTTCTAGGAACAATAATTTAATTTTCAAAATGGCAGCAACACTCATACTGTCTTTTATTTTTCCGTCTTTTACCATTTGATACACTTCTTCAAAGGGTAACTTTCTAATTTGCAGTTGTTCCGTTTCTTCAGGTTCAGCCAATTGCTGACTTAAACCTGTTGCAAGATACAAAATGGCCAGTTCGTCACTAACAGAATTTGATAAATGCATTTCAAAAAGTAATTCCCAATGTTGAGCAACCAAACCTGTTTCTTCTAATAGTTCTCTTTGGGCGCTCACTAATGGGTCTGTTTCAATTGGGCCACCTCCTTCAGGAATTTCCCAACTATATTCATCCACTGTATACCGGTATTGGCCAACCAAATAGGTTTGAAAATCTTCATCCAATACAATGACTCCTACTGCCCTATTCTTAAAATGCACTTTCCCATATATGCCCTTTCCGCCTCCAGGATTAATAACATCGAACTCAGTAAGTTGGATCCAAGGATTATCATAAACCCGTTTGGCCGCATTGGTTTTCCAAGGATTTACTTCTTGATTCATAAGCTTGACTTTTTAAACAAAATGGGTATCGATAGCAACAAATAAACCAAAACCAATCCAACCAAGCTAAATTTGATTAAAGCACAATAATGGGTTATCTGTAAAGAAAGATCACTATAATGCCCACCAATGGTTTGTAACATCATTAAATTTTCTGCTACATCTAATAATCCTGCCAATAGTGCCAATCTAGCCATTAACCATCCAAGATTTTGCATGAGAGGTACCGTCCACTTTTTAGTAATTGCAACTGCTCCAATTGCTAAAAAAGCTACATAAGCTACAATAAATAAAAAATCCAATTGAATATTTAAACGAATGTCTTTGACCATCCAAATAGCCAATAATGCCTGAACTTGTTCTGGCTTTTGAGCAAATTCTAAATCAACAATAGCCCTTGGACTTTGGGCTGTTTTTAATACAACACCTTGCCATTGAAGTACGGACATCATTAAGATGCAGCTAGTACCAGCAATAAATAAGCGCTGTTTAAACATATTACAAAGTTTCAAGAACCATTTCAGGGACTATCATAAAAAACCCCCGCAAATTGCGGGGGTCCTATTTATTTGGAAGAATTACAAACCAAAAGCTTGTTTCACCTTTCTAACATAATCTAGTTTTTCCCAAGTAAAGAGTTCCACTTTTACCGTTTTCTCTTTTCCATAAGGATCTTTGAAGGTCTTGTACACTACTTCATTCTTACGGCCCATATGTCCATAAGCTGCAGTCTCACTGTAAATTGGCGTACGCAATTTTAAGCGTTGCTCAATAAAGTAAGGACGCATGTCAAATAGGCCCTGTACAATCTTACCAATCTGTCCGTCCGTCATTTCAACTTTGGCTGTTCCATAAGTGTTCACATTGATGCTGGTTGGTTTGGCTACGCCGATGGCATAAGACACCTGAACCAATACTTCATCAGCAACTCCTGCAGCTACCAAGTTCTTGGCAATATGCCTAGTAGCATATGCTGCAGAACGGTCTACTTTGCTAGGATCCTTTCCGCTGAAGGCTCCACCACCGTGTGCACCTTTTCCACCATAAGTATCTACAATAATCTTACGACCAGTTAAACCAGTGTCTCCGTGCGGTCCACCAATGACAAACTTACCCGTTGGGTTAATATGGTATTTGATGTCTGCATTAAACAGCTTGGCGTATTTCTTGTATTTTTTCTTCACCCTTGGAATCAGGATATTGATGATATCATCCTTGATCTTGGCCAACATTTTGGCTTCAGTATCAAAGTCATCATGCTGGGTAGATACCACAATGGCGTCAATCCTTACGGGTTTGTTGTTATCATCATATTCCAATGTTACCTGGCTCTTAGCATCTGGGCGCAGGTATAGGATGGCTTTGTTCTCTCTGCGTAAGGCAGCTAGTTCAATCAAAATCTTATGTGCAATATCCAAGGCCAAAGGCATATAGTCTTCGGTTTCATTACTGGCATAACCAAACATCATACCTTGGTCACCGGCTCCTTGCTCTTCTTTCTTTTTCTTGTCAACGCCTTGGTTAATATCGGCACTCTGCTCGTGAATGGCAGACAGAATACCACAGCTATTGGCTTCAAACATGTATTCGCTCTTGGTGTAGCCAATCTTACGAATCACGCCTCTTGCAATTTCTTGTACATCCAAATAGGCTTTGGACTTGACTTCTCCAGCCAAAATTACCTGACCAGTAGTTACCAGGGTTTCACAAGCCACTTTTGACTCCTTATCAAAAGCCAAAAAATTATCAATCAATGCATCGGAAATCTGATCCGCTACTTTGTCCGGATGTCCTTCAGAAACACTCTCGGAAGTAAATAAATAAGGCATAATGGGTATTTTAGAACGTTATGGGTGCAAATATAAAGCAACCAATCATTTAAATTTTAGAATAAACAATCCGTAAGCGCATCCTAAATCTAGTATGCGTTCCTCCCCCTAGTCTAATCCTGCCATTAGATATCTCATTGGCATAAGTAGGAGAAATAAAATATTGTTGCTGAATCAATTGATTCGGATAAGGCGAAGTATAGTACAATGAATCATTTACAGGTGCCGATAAAATCATATTGAATGCAGTATCTTTTCTGGAAGCTACCCCCTGTAAATACCTGCTAATATTAAAATTGTAAGCTGCAACCCTATTATAGCCCATTATGGATTTATAAGTTAAAAAGCCGCCAAAATCACCCACATTAGGCCCAGAAAGGGATACTTGATAATCATTGGGAATATTTCTTTTGCGCCT
>Ga0136644_10002631_pt1 | contig 13650 bp, 10 predicted proteins | sample C_130820_EF_Meta_FD_94780 | JGI IMG/M metagenome (GOLD analysis project Ga0136644, IMG submission 94780) | Freshwater microbial communities from Lake Croche, Canada to study carbon cycling - C_130820_EF_MetaG (v2) (version 2) | ecosystem: Environmental > Aquatic > Freshwater > Lake | place... | reverse complement strand
TTGCGGAAGTCGACGGTGCGGCCCTGGCCATCAGTCAGGCGGCCATCGTCTAGCACCTGCAACAACACGTTAAAGACATCTTTGTGGGCTTTCTCGACTTCATCGAGCAACACCACCGAATAGGGCTTGCGCCGCACCGATTCGGTCAGATAACCGCCCTCTTCATAGCCGACATAGCCGGGCGGCGCACCGATCAAGCGCGCGACCGAGTGCTGCTCCATGAACTCGCTCATGTCGATGCGTACGATGGCCTCGTCGCTGTCGAACAAAAACTCGGCCAGCGCCTTGCACAACTCGGTCTTGCCGACGCCTGTAGGCCCCAGGAACAGGAAGGAACCGTTAGGCCGACGCGGGTCAGACAAACCGGCACGCGAACGGCGGATGGCATTGGCCAAAATGCGCAGCGCTTCAGGCTGGCCGACCACACGCTTGGCCAGCGCTTCTTCCATGCGCAGCAGCTTGTCTTTCTCGCCCTCGAGCATCTTGGACACCGGTATGCCGGTCCACTTGGAGACCACTTCGGCGATCTCTTCCTCAGTGACGCTGGTGCGTACCAAGGTAGGCGCCGTGTGCTCAGCGGCCTGCGCCGCCAACAGCTGTTTTTCCAGCTCCGGGATGCGGCCGTACTGCAGTTCGGCCATGCGCGCGAGGTCGTTGCCGCGCCGCGCAGCTTCAAGCTCGATCTTCAATTTCTCGATGGCTTCTTTGATCGAGGCCGCGCCCTGCTGCGTGGCTTTCTCGGCCTTCCACACTTCCTCGAGGTCAGCGTATTCGCGCTCGAGTTGCTGCAGCGTCTCTTCCAAGGTGGCCAGCCGCTTGCGGGACGCGTCATCGTCTTCTTTACGCAGCGCCACCTGTTCGATGCGCAACTGGATGATGCGCCGCTCCAGGCGGTCCATGACCTCGGGCTTGGAGTCGATCTCCATGCGCAGTCGTGAGCCGGCCTCATCGATCAGGTCGATGGCCTTGTCGGGCAATTGCCGGTCAGCGATGTAACGGTGCGACAACTGCGCCGCAGCGACGATGGCCGGATCGGTGATCTCAATGCCATGGTGCACTTCATAGCGTTCTTTAAGACCGCGCAAAATAGCGATGGTGTCTTCGACCGAGGGCTCATCGACCAGCACCTTCTGGAAGCGGCGTTCGAGCGCGGCGTCCTTTTCGATGTACTTGCGGTATTCATCGAGTGTGGTGGCACCAACGCAATGCAGCTCGCCGCGCGCCAGCGCGGGCTTGAGCATATTGCCGGCATCCATAGAGCCTTCGGCCTTGCCGGCACCGACCATGGTGTGCAGCTCATCGATGAACAGGATGACCTGCCCTTCCTGCTTGCCCAGATCTTTGAGCACGGCCTTGAGGCGCTCTTCGAACTCACCGCGGAATTTGGCACCGGCGATCAGCGCGCCCATATCCAGCGACAGAATGCGCTTGTTCTTAAGACCCTCGGGCACTTCACCGTTGATGATGCGCTGCGCCAAGCCCTCGACGATGGCGGTCTTGCCGACACCGGGCTCACCGATCAGCACCGGATTGTTCTTGGTGCGACGCTGCAACACTTGGATGGTGCGGCGGATCTCGTCATCACGACCGATGACCGGATCGAGCTTGCCGGCAATGGCCAGCGCGGTCAGATCGACGGTGTATTTGGACAGCGCTTCGCGGCTCTCTTCGGCATTGGCCTCGTTGACCGACTCGCCACCACGCACTTCAGAGATGGCCTGCTCCAGTTTGTCTTTGCTGATACCGACCGCTTTGAACAGCTTGCCCAGCTCACCGCGGTCCTCGCACAGGGCCAGCGCAAACAACTCGCTGGAGATGTACTGATCGCCGCGCTGCTGCGCGAGCTTGTCTGTCACATTGAGCAAGCGCGACAGGTCGGGCGACACATGCACTTCGCCGGGTGTGCCCTCGACCTTGGGCAACCGGTCGAGCAGCGCGCTCAGATCCAGTTTGAGCCGGGGCAGATTGGCGCCGGCCTTACCCAGCAAGGGCCGCAACGTGCCGCCCTGCTGTTCGAGCAGGGCCTGCAGCACATGCGCCGGGTCTAGCATCTGGTGATCGCGCCCCACGGCTAGCGACTGGGCGTCGGCCAAGGCGGACTGAAAGCGGCTGGTCAGTTTGTCGTTACGCATGCCACCAGTGTGGGGCCTGACTCGCGAGGTTCAATAGGCACTAGGCGCAGGGCGCGGCCGCCGGCGCGCACTCAGTGTGGAAACAAGTGCTGCACGCCGGCGATGGTGAGCACGCCGGCCGTCATCAGCACCACCTGCCAGACACTGTCGCGTGGATCGATGCGCCGGTGCAGACCCGGGATGAGGTCGGCCACGGCAACATAAAGCAGGCTGGCCGCCGACACGCCCAGCGCATAAGGCAGCGCCACCAGCGCCTGCGACAGCGCGAAATAGCCGATGACACCGCCGACAATAGACCCCAGGCTGGTGCCCAGGTTGCAGGCCAACGCACGCCAGCGGCTCATGCCGCTTTGCAGCAACACCGCAAAGTTGCCCACTTCGCTGGGGATCTCATGGGTCATCACGGCCAGTCCCGCAACGATGCCCAGCCGCACATCGGTCATAAACGCCGCGGCGATCAGCACGCCATCGAGGGCGTTGTGCACGCCCTCACCCACCAGCAGCATGGCCGAGGAAGCCCGCTCGCGGTGGCTGTGATCGGGCGTGTGCGTTTCGCAATGGTCCTGATGGCAGTGCCGCCACAACACCAGCTTTTCGAGCACGAAAAACAAAGCGATGCCGCCCAGCAGCGACAGACCCACCGCGCTGACGTCATGGTCGGGGCTGTGTTCGATGGCTTCGGGCAACAGGCCCAACAGGGCCGCACCCAGCAAAGCGCCGGTCGCAAAGGCCACCAGATAGGGCAGCGCCCGGGTGCGCGTGCGTTCCGGCAGCAACAGGAACGACGAGGCCACCAGCGCGCTGAGCGCGCCGCCCATGAAGGTAAACAGGATGATCCAGCCGAGGGTGTTCAAGCCCGTCAGTGTAACAGGCCGCTGCCGACGGACTTAAAGCTGCGGCGCAAGCCAGATCAGGCTGGCCAGACGGCCCGCATCGCGCGCACGGCGCCACGAATAAAAGCGCTGCGCATCGTCATAAGTGCACAAGCCACCGCCGTGCACATCGCTGACGCCCGCCTGCGACAGCCGCTGGCGCGCCAGCGCATAGAGGTCGCACTGCCACCGACCCCGGGCGTTGGCGGTGAAACAAGCCTCCGCTGCGCTATCGACCTGCACAAAGGCGGCGCGCACCTCATCGCCCACTTCAAAGTTTGCCGGCCCGATGGCCGGACCCAACCAGGCGCGCAGCGCCACACCGGCGCTGGCCCGCAGACGCAAGGCGGCGACGGTGTGTTGCAGCACCCCGCCGGCCAGCCCGCGCCAACCCGCGTGCGCGGCCGCCACGGCCGAGCCATCGGTTGCGGCCAGCAACACCGGCAGGCAGTCGGCCGTGCGCACCGCACACACCACGCCTGCGCGCGCGGTCACCGCCGCATCAGCGGTGCGCAGGTCGGTGTGATCGACATCGGTGTGATCGAGATCGGCCACCACCGCGCCGTGCACCTGCTGCAACCACTGCGGCAGTGCGGGTAGCGCGGTCCAATCGGGTTCGCCCGTCGCGCGCAAAGTGGTCAGCGCCCGCACCCGCGGCGGCGCGGGCCAGTCGGGCAGCAGCACCGGGCCCAGACGCGAATCCGCCCAGCTCCCGCTCATCACATCTCTTCGTCGCCGCCGTCGTCACCGTCGCGCAGCACCGACAGCAGCGCCAACAGATCGGCCGGGGCCGGGGCTTGGATATCCACCCGTTCGCCAGTGCCCGGGTGCAAAAACGCCAGACGCGTGGCATGCAGGGCCTGACGTTTAAACCCGGCCAGCGCCGCGCGCACTTCATCGCTGTCACCGGCACGCAGCTGACGGCGTCCGCCATAGGCTTGATCGCCCACCAGCGGATGGCCGACATGCGCCATGTGCACACGGATCTGGTGCGTGCGGCCGGTCTCTAAACTGACCCGCAACAAGGTGTGGTTCTGAAAGCGCTCCACCAGCCGGAAGTGCGTCACCGCGGGGCGGCCATCGACGCGCACCGTCATCTTCAAGCGGTCGGTGCGATGCCGGCCGATCGGGTGATCGATGGTGCCACCGCCGGTGATGCGCCCGACCACCAGCGCCAGATAATCGCGATGCACCGCATGGATGCGCAGCATCTCGACCAGCACAGCGTGAGCCTCGATGCTGCGTGCCACCACCAGCAGGCCGCTGGTGTCTTTGTCGATACGGTGCACGATGCCGGCACGCGGCACCGTGGCCAGCGCAGGGTCCCAGGCCAGCAGCGCGTTCTGCAGCGTCCGCGATGGATTGCCGGCGCCCGGGTGCACGACCAAGCCCACCGGTTTGTTGACCACCAGCAGGTGTTCGTCCTGATAGCGGATATCGAGCGGGATGACTTGCGGCAGCACCGACTCATCGGCAGGCACGCGCGCGCGCAGATTGATGGTTTCGCCGCCATAGACCAGATCGCGCGGCCGCGCGGTCTTGCCGTCGAGCGTGACTTCGCCCTCACGGATCCAGTTGGCCAGGCGTGAGCGTGAATATTGCGGCAAGGCCAGCGCCAGCGCTGTGTCGAGCCGGGCGCCGGCCGGGGAGGCAGGCAATTGCAGTTGGTGTGTACGGAACTCGTCGGGCATCAGTGTGTCGCAGTGGTGGACGGGCGTTTCGTTATACTCTCACGCCCCCCGTCACAGGATGCCAACACGATGAGCCTGACTGCGAACTTCAAAGCGCCGCGTGCAACCTGGCGCACGGTCACGCTGTCACTGGCACTGGCGCTGCTGGCGGCCTGCTCCAGTGACGGCAACCGCCTCACCCGCCTGGCACCCGATTCGCTGTACGAGCGCGCCAGCAAAGCCCTGCACAGCGGCGACTATCAGGAAGCCATCCGCACCCTCGAAGCGCTGACGGCGCGCTATCCGTTCACCGATCAGGCGCGGCAGGCGCGCCTGGACATCATCTACGCCTATTACAAGAACCGTGAAAAAGAGTCGGCCATCGATGCGGCCGAGACCTTTATCCGTGAAAACCCGGCTCATCCGCGCGTGGACTACGCGTGGTACCTCAAGGGGCTGGTCGATTTTGAGCGCATGCCCTACAGCGTAGAGCGTTGGCTGGGCGTCGACCTCAGCGAACGTCCGCCCACCACGGCACGCAAGTCGTTTCAGGCCTTCAAGGTGGTGGTCGACTCTTACCCCAAGAGTGATTACGCCGCTGACTCACGCCGCCGCATGATCTACCTGCGCAACCGTCTGGCCGATTACGAACTGCAGATCGCCCGCTATTACGCCACGCGTGGCGCTTGGGTGGCTGCGGCACAGCGCGCCGAGAAATCGATAGAGCAGTACGACGGCGCACCGTCCACGCGCGAAGCGCTGCAGATCATGATTCAGGCCTACCAGAGTCTGGGCTACACCGAACTGGCGGCCAACACCGAAAAGGTTTACCACCAGAATTACCCCGACCAGCCGCTACAGCAGAGCCGCTCGGGCAAGTGGTGGAAGCCTTGGCAGCGCGGCTGAAGCGCGCCGCTTAGCGCCGGTAGCCGCTGGTGATCGGATAGCGCCAGTCGCGGCCGAAGGCGCGGCGGCTGACGCGTATGCCCGGCGGGGCTTGGCGGCGTTTGTACTCGTTGCGCTTGACCATATCGAGTACGCGCCCGACCACGGCCCGATCAAACCCGCGCGCCACGATCTCATCGACCGACAGGTCATCTTCGATAAAGGCTTCGAGGATCGCGTCCAGCACTTCATAGGCAGGCAGCGAGTCGGTGTCTTTCTGATCGTGGCGTAACTCGGCAGTGGGCTCGCGCTCGATGACACGCTGCGGAATGACCTCGGCGCCGTCGTGCTCGTGACGCTCGCGGCCTAACTGGTTGCGATAGCGTGCCAGGCGATAGACCAGCAATTTGCTGCAGTCCTTAATCGGCGCAAAGCCGCCGTTCATGTCGCCATAGAGCGTGGCATAGCCCACTGCCATTTCGCTCTTGTTGCCGGTGGTCAGCAGCATGCGGCCGGTTTTGTTGGAAATGGCCATCAGCAGCACGCCTCGGCAACGCGCTTGGATGTTCTCTTCGGTGGTATCGGGTTTACGGCCGGCAAACTGCTCTTCGAGTGCGGCCAGCGTCGCGGCGAACATGCCCTCGATGGTGATCACGCTGTAAGCGACGCCCAAGGTCTGAGCCTGTTGCTGCGCGTCATCGCGACTCATCTGCGAGGTGTAACGCGACGGCATCATGACCACCTGCACGCGCTCAGGTCCCAAAGCGTCGACCGCGATGGCCAGCGTCAGTGCCGAGTCGATGCCACCCGACAATCCCATGACCACGCCGGGAAACTGGTGCTTGTTGACGTAGTCACGCACGCCCAGCACCAAGGCCCGATAGACACTTTCCTCGGGCTCCAGTTCGGGGGCGATATGCGGCTCACCCAGGGCACGCACGCTGACGCGCTGGCGATCGTCACGATAAAACTCAACACAGCACAGCGATTCTTCGAAGGCGTTGGCGCGCAGCACCAACTCGCCCTCGCCGCTGAGCACCACCGAGCGTCCGTCAAACACCAACTCGTCCTGACCGCCCACCAGATTCAGATAAGCCAGCGGCAAGCCAACCTCGCGCACCCGCAAACGCAGCACGCGCTCGCGCTCGCGTTGCTTGCGCTGCTCGTAAGGTGAGGCATTGATGACCAGTAACAACTCGGCGCCGGCATCGCGGGCCGCACGCGCCGGCTCACTCTCCCAGATGTCCTCGCAGATCAGCAGGCCGACCCGCAGTCCGTTGAACTCGAACACGGTGGCGCCGGAGCCTGCGCTGAAGTAGCGCTTTTCATCGAACACACGGTAATTGGGCAGACAGGTCTTACGATGATTGACCGCAGGACCCTGCGGTCGCAGCACCACTGCCGAGTTGTAGATCTGCGGCGCACTGGCCGTGCCCACATATTCGGGATAACCGACGATCACCGCCGGCAATTGACTGCTGCCCGACACCTCGGCGGCCAAGGCCGCCACCGCGGCCTCGACCTGCGCGCGCAAACCGCGGTGGAACAGCAGGTCCTCGGGCGGATAGCCCGACAGCGTGAGCTCGGGGAACAGCACCAGGTCTGCCCCCAAGCTGGCCGCGCGGCGGCTCTCGGCGAGTACCCGCGCCAAGTTGCCTTGCACGTCGCCGACCAGCAGATCCAGCTGCGCCAGCGCAACCTTGAGCGTGCCGTCGCTCACGGTTGTACGCGTATCACTTCTTGCGCGCAGGCTGACGGCGAGCCGCCGACTTGGCCTTGTTCACGACTTTTTTGGCCGCCTTCTTGGCGACTTTCTTGGCGGCTTTCTTGGCGGCCTTTTTCGCAACCTTCTTAGCCGCCTTCTTGGCGACCGGCTTACGCACCGGCAGCTTGGCGACTTTCTTGGCGGCCTTTTTCGCTGCCTTCTTGGCTACTTTCTTGGCTGCTTTCTTGGCTGCCTTTTTAGCTGCCTTCTTAGCTGCCTTCTTAGCCACCGGCGTACGCGGCGCAATCTGCGCGGCGGCTGCCACCTTGCGGGCGCGACGCTTGAGCAGGTCGGCCATGGCGCCGCCCAGCTCGGCCGGCGACTTCACGGTGCGAACACCCGCCGCTTCGAGAGCCTTGTACTTGTCAGCTGCTGTGCCCTTGCCACCGGCCACCACAGCGCCGGCATGGCCCATGCGCTTGCCTGGCGGAGCCGTGACGCCGGCGATGTAGGCGACTACCGGCTTGGAGACAAACTTGGCGATATGCGCTGCCGCGGCTTCTTCGTCGCTGCCGCCGATCTCGCCGACCATGATGATGCCTTCGGTCTGCGGGTCGCGCTCGAACAGCTCGATGACATCGATGAAGTTCATGCCGCGCACCGGATCGCCGCCGATGCCCACGCAGGTGCTCTGACCCAAGCCGTTTTGGGTGGTCTGGTGCACGGTCTCGTAAGTGAGCGTGCCCGAACGCGACACGATGCCGATGCAACCCTTCTGATGGATGAAGCCCGGCATGATGCCGATCTTGCATTCGTCGGGCGTGATGATGCCCGGGCAGTTAGGACCGATCAGGCGTGTGCCCGAACCGGCCAGCGCCGCTTTGACGCGGATCATGTCGTTGACCGGTATGCCTTCGGTGATGCAGACCACCAGCTCGATGCCCGCATCGGCGGCTTCGAGGATGGCATCGGCCGCAGCGATGGCCGGCACATAAATCATGCTGGTGGTGGCGCCGGTCTCACGCACCGCGTCGCGCGCGGTGTCGAACACCGGCAGGTCCAGGTGCGTCGTGCCACCGCCGCCCGGCTTGACGCCGCCGACGACACGCGTGCCGTAAGCGATGCACTGCTGTGAATGGAAAGTGCCCTGCTTGCCGGTGAAGCCTTGGACGATGACCTTGGTGCGCTTGTTTACAAGAATGCTCATGGGGGATATCCGTGTGTCTTACTTGGCGGCTGCGGCAGCGACAACTTTGCGCGCCGCATCGGTGAGGCCTACGGCCGGAATCAGCGCCAGACCGCTGTCTTTCAGCATCTGCTGGGCCTGCACGGCGTTGGTGCCCTCAAGGCGCACCACCACCGGCACCGATACACCGACCTTCTGGAAGGCGGTGATGACGGCCTCGGCCACCGTGTCGCAGCGCACGATGCCGCCGAACACATTGACCAAAATGGCTTTGACGTCGGGGTTGGACAGGATGAGTTCGAACGCCGCGATACCGCGATCGACCGTCACACCGCCGCCCACGTCGAGGAAGTTGGCGGGCTTGCCGCCATGCAGCTTGATGACGTCCATGGTGGCCATGGCCAAGCCTGCGCCGTTGACCATGCAGGCGATGTCGCCATCGAGCGACACATAGTTGAGGTCGTGCCGCGCCGCGCGCGCTTCCATGGGGTCTTCCTGGGATTCGTCACGCAAGGCCACCAGTTCGGGGTGGCGCATCAGCGCATTGGGATCGATGCCGATCTTGGCGTCGAGCGCCACCAGATTGCCTTCTTTGGTGACGATCAACGGATTGACCTCGACCAGGCTGGCGTCGTTGTCGATGTACAGCCTGTACAGCGCCTTGAGGATGGCGGTGAACTGCGCGATCTGGTTACCGGCCAGCTTCAGGCCGAACGCGAGATTGCGGGCCTGATAGGCCTCGAGGCCCACAGCCGGGTGGATCGTTTCACTGAGGATCTGCTCGGGGTGATGAGCGGCGACTTCTTCGATGTCCATGCCGCCGGCAGCCGAGGCCACCACCGCGATGCGGCTCTTTTCCCGGTTCAGCGTCAGGCTGAGATAAATCTCGCGCTCAATGCCTGAACCGCTTTCGACATACACCTGATGGATGGGCAGGCCGGCTGCACCGGTCTGCGGTGTGACCAGGCGCTGGCCCAGCAGGTGGGCAGCCGCCGCGCCGACCTCTTCGACACTCTTGACGATCTTGACGCCGCCGGCCTTACCGCGGCCGCCGGCATGCACCTGCGCCTTAACCACCCACACCGGGCCGCCGAGACGGACGGCAACATCGATAGCCTCTTGCGGTGTGGAAGCGGGTTCACCGGCCGGCACCGGAATGCCATAGGCGGCGAAGATTTTCTTGGACTGGTATTCGTGCAGATTCATCGATAACCCTTGCGGTAGCGAAGTGTGGCGCGCCCAATGGCGGCGATTTTTATCAGCGCGGTATTCTGGCCAATCAGCGCCGCGATCGCCACCAACATCTACAACAGCCGTGATGCTGTTCGCGTTGGCAGCCGAAACCCAGTGCTAAAGTCTGTGCGTCATGCTGCCACCCGATACGCCTGAGCAACGCCTGCCACCACGCTCGCCAACCGACCTCACCTGGCGTGTGGTGGGTCTGGTCAACCTGTATCGCATCGTGATCGCTTTGGGTTTCGGTGCGGTTGGACTCGTGCCGGCGCTGCGCAGCAGCTTTGCCGTGCCCTCGACCAATGTGCTGCTGCTGGCCGCTGGCGCTTATCTGGCTTGCGCTTTGATACTGGCGATACTGCCCAAACGCGTCTGGTCCAATCTGCGCGGACTGACGCTGACCCACACCATCCTCGATTCGCTGGCCGTGGGAGCGACACTGTGGGCGATGGGCGGTGTCAACAGCGGCCTCGGCATTCTGCTGGTGTTGCCGGTGGGCGCCATGGCGCTGCTGGCGGAAGAATCCGACACCTATCTGTTATCCGCTATCGCCACGCTGGCACTGCTGGCACAGCAGATCCTACGCACACCCAACAGCGAAACCAACAACAGTGACTGGCTACTCACGGGCGTGTTGGGCGGCGTGTTGTTTCTGGTGACCATGTCGGTTAGGCCGGTCGCCAAGCGACTGCGCGACAACGAGGCCCTGGTCAAGCGGCAGGAATCAGACCTCGTCAATCTGGCGCAACTCTCGCAACACATCGTCACGCATTTGCGCGAGAGCATGGTGGTTATCGATAGCCAACAGCGCATCCGGTTGCTCAATGAGTCGGCCGCGCAAGTGTTAGGCACGCAAACCACAGCCATCGGTACGCCTCTGGCCGAGATTTCGGCCCGATTGTTTGAACTGCTGAACGTCTGGCGCAACAGCTCGGCTGTGAACCCTGCCGGCGAAGGCACACTGACCGCGACCGACGGGGCGCGCTTGCTGCTGCCGCGCTTTGCCCGTTTGAGCGCCGACAACACCGAAGGTCTGATACTGATCTTTCTGGAAGACACAGGTTTATTGGCCGAGCAGGTGCAGCAATCTAAGTTGGCGGCGCTGGGTCGTCTGTCGGCCAGCATCGCGCATGAGATCCGCAACCCGGTGGGTGCGATGAGCCATGCCGGTCAGTTGCTGGCTGAGTCGCCCACACTGGACGGTGACGACAAGCGTTTGACGCAGATCATCCGCATCAACGCCGATCGCATCAGCCGGCTGATCGAGAACGTGTTGGAGTTTTCGCGGCGAGGCACCAGCAAACCCGAGCGGCTGCAGCTGGCGCGCTGGCTGGTGCACTTTCGCAATGAGTTCGCCAGCACGGTGGAACTGCGCGATGACCAACTGCAGATCGTGCCGCTGGGTCAGGAAGACAAGGGCCCGGCGTTTGATGTGGAAGTGCGGGTAGACCCGGTGCAATTGCAGCAAGTGGTCTGGAACCTGTGTCGCAATGCTATGACGCATGGCTGTGATGCCTCAGGTCTGGCACACATCGAACTGCGCTTCGGTCGTCTGGCCAGCAACGGACGCCCGTATCTGGAGGTCGCCGATAAGGGTCCCGGTGTGGCGACTGAAGATGCCGAACGCATCTTCGAACCGTTCTTTACCCGCGATCGCCGCGGCACCGGACTGGGTCTGTTTCTGGCGCGCGAACTGGCACAAACCAATGGCGCGACGCTGTTATACGAGCGACGCCCCAGTGGCGGCAGTCTGTTCCGGCTGGTGTTCAGCGACCCGACTCGCTGGGTGATGTAAGGCATTTGCCTTTAAGCTTGCCGCCATGCCTGTACCGCGCATCCTTATCGTCGACGACGAACCCGACCTGGTCGAACTGGTCGAACTCACGCTGACGCGCATGGGTCTGGCCAGCGATCGCGCCTATACGCTGGCCGCAGCCCACGAAAAGCTATTGTCGCAGCGCTTTGACCTGTGTCTGGCCGACATGCACCTGCCGGACGGCGACGGCTTGAGCCTTTTAGAGTGGACCCAGGAGCATTGCCCCAGTTTGCCGACCGCCATCATCACCGCGCACGGCAACGTCGACACCGCTGTACGCGCGCTTAAGGCGGGTGCTTTCGATTTCATCGCCAAGCCGCTGGATCTGGGCGTGTTGCGGCGCATGGTGCTGCGGGCCCTCAAGCTGACTGACCGCGGCGCGGAGTCGGGGCTGGCGCAGCGCAGCCCGCGCCTGTTGGGTCGCGCGCCACCGATGCTGGCGCTGCGCGAGATGATCGGCCGCGTCGCGCGCAGCCAGGCGCCGGTGCACATCGCCGGTGAGTCCGGCACCGGCAAAGAGCTGGTCGCCCGCCTGATCCACCAGTCCGGGCCCCGTGCCGAGGGGCCGTTTGTGCCGGTCAACTGCGGTGCCATCCCGGCCGAGTTGATGGAAAGCGAATTCTTCGGCCACAAGCGCGGCAGCTTTACCGGTGCGGTGTCCGACCAACGCGGGCTGCTGCAAAGCGCCGAGGGCGGCACTTTGTTTCTAGATGAAGTGGCCGATTTGCCACTGCACATGCAGGTCAAACTGCTGCGTGTCATTCAAGAAAAGGCCGTGCGCCCGATCGGCGAAACAGCCGAACAACCCATAGACGTGCGCATTCTGTCGGCCACCCACCGGGATTTGGCCGCGTTGATTGCCCAAGGCCGGTTTCGTGAGGACTTGTACTACCGCATCAACGTCATCGAACTGCGCGTGCCGGCACTTCGAGAACGCGTCGGCGATATCGCCGAACTGGCACAGCATGTGTTGCAGCGTCTGGCCGCGCGCAGCCAGGTGGCCACGCCGCAACTGGCCCCCGAGGCCCTGCGTGTGCTGCAGGCTTATCCCTTCCCGGGCAATGTGCGCGAACTGGAAAATATCTTAGAGCGCGCGCTGACGCTGTGCAGCAGTGGGTGGATTGCCGCGGCCGACCTGCAACTGCGCAGCACCGCGCGACCTGACACCACATCGCCCGCCCCGGCCGGCACACCGGACTTCACTGCCACGCCAGACGTGCCGACCGCAGATCTGGTCAATGAACTGGAAGTGCTGGAGCGCAACGCCATCATCAAGGCGCTGGAGCAAAACCGCTTTAACAAGACAGCAGCCGCCAAACAACTGGGCATGAGCTTTCGCGCCCTGCGCTACCGGATCAAGAAGCTGGGCATAGAGTGACCTTTTGTGTCACTCCCTGACAAAACCCGCTAAAGCCGCTGAACATAATCTGCACAGATTATGTAAACCTGAAATAATAACCAAATAAATCAGATTGTTACAGCTAAAGCGTCTCTGGCACGGCAATTGCTCTACTCAGTTCAGGCACATGCCCAGGTTTTAATTCAGAACTGTTTCTTCAGGAGCTCGCGCTAATGAACACCATGCAAAAGGGTTTCACCCTTATCGAACTGATGATCGTCGTGGCCATCGTCGGCATTCTGGCCGCCGTCGCCATCCCGGCTTATCAGGACTACACCATCCGCGCCCAGGTCACCGAAGGCATCAGCCTGGCTGGCGCCGCCAAGGCTGCCGTCGTCGAGTCTTATGGCAGCAACGGCACTTGGCCTGCCGACAACAACGCAGCTGGTTTAGGCACTGCAACCAACATCGTCGGTAAGTATGTGACCGGCGTAGCCGTGACCGGCAATCTCGTCACCGTCACCTTTGGCGGGACGGCCAACTCGGCTATCTCGACCAAGACCTTGTTCTTCACCGCCGGCCTCAGCGCCAATGGCGATGTCGCTTGGCAGTGCGGCAGCAAGCAGATGGCCGAAGGCATCACCGCGGGCGACAAAGGCTTTGCTCAACCCCTCGGTGGCGGTTCATTGCCACAGAAGTACCGCCCTGCCGAATGCCGCGGCTAATCCACAGACGCCAGGCTTAAACGTCAGGCGTCAGGCATCTAAAGCCCCCCGCAGTGCGGGGGGCTTTTTTTTGGGCGTTTGCCACTG
>Ga0136644_10002627_pt1 | contig 13655 bp, 14 predicted proteins | sample C_130820_EF_Meta_FD_94780 | JGI IMG/M metagenome (GOLD analysis project Ga0136644, IMG submission 94780) | Freshwater microbial communities from Lake Croche, Canada to study carbon cycling - C_130820_EF_MetaG (v2) (version 2) | ecosystem: Environmental > Aquatic > Freshwater > Lake | place... | reverse complement strand
AGTAATAATAAACCCACTGGTGCAATATTAAATTTCATCACGCAACACTTTGGCGACTGGGATCAATTTAAAAAACAATTTCAAGACACTGCTATGAAGATACAGGGCAGTGGATGGGCTTATTTGTCCAAAAGCGGCGAAATTAAAACCATTAAAAATCATGAAATTAAACAAGATATAATAATACTTGTTGATTGGTGGGAACATGCTTTCAACATTGATTACGAAACTGATAAACCCAAATATCTAGAAAATCAATGGAAAATCATGGATTGGGAAAAAATTAACATAAGATTGGAGGCCCGCGATGTCTAATAACTACGAAGTACAAGTGACCGTTGAAGAGTGTACAGAAGACGATGAATACGATCCAGACGATTTTGGGTTTGTTGTGGGCGCAGATGGCAATTTGAAATCTTGCATGATCCCTGAACATTTGATGGATGATCCTCCAGAAGAAGTCAAAATAATCCTTGAATTATTTGGTATTGATAACATACACGATTTGGGCCAAAAGACTCTGCACTGATTTGGTAATTAAATATTAGATAAATATATTTGATATCTAACACAGGGCAAGAATTCTTATGGCAAATTTTTATTGGGTAACTGCTGAGGGGGCGCTTTTAGCACCTGTAAGGTCAGGTACTTTTATTTCAGCCTCTTTGTCAACCAATATCACAACCGAGGTATCTTTTTCAATAATTTCTGGATCGTTACCAGAAGGTACTACACTTGTATCCAATAACTCAATTGCAACAATATCTGGAAATGTAATTGGAAAAGTTTATCCCACAACGTCTACATTTGTGGTCAGGGCTACTAGTAGGGGATTTTCCAAATCCATTGATAGAACCTTTTCCATTGGCGTAAGAAATTTTGATACACCGCTGTGGCCAGGTTCTGGAGTAACTCGGTTAATCGGCTCAAATATAGATCAATCTTTTAATGATTTTGCATATGTTAATCAAGATTTATCCGCAATCATACCCAACACCGTGCCTGCAGGTGCATATACTGTGGCTTATAGTTTAGATCCAAACAACGATAGAATTCCCCCAGGTCTTTCATTTAGTAATACTGGTACCCTAAGTGGTATTATAAACATACCAATAACCAGTAACTTTGCTGCTATCAACACATATACTTTTACAGTAATTGCCGACAACGGGTATGCAACAAGATCAAAAAGTTTCATCATGACCGTTAGTTTCGTAAACGCAATTTTTCAAAGCCCAGTGTTTTTAATGAACTCCAATTTGGGGGTTCGCACAGATCAAAGTTTTGAAATAATACCAGTAACTGCCTACGACCCTGCAGTTTCATACGGATATATCAAATATTCCAAATCTTCTGGCATATTGCCGCCAAATTTGGAATTAGACACTGATGATGGATTGATATATGGAGTAATCGCTACTCAAACCAATTATTTGATCAATTATCAATTTGAAATTACTGCAACTAAATCTAATGAAGTTGAGCAAACAACTACTTCAAGTGTTAAAAATTTTAGTATTGACATATTAAAAAAACACAGCGATATGATATCCTGGAAGACTCAGTCAAACTTAGGAAGCATACATGTGTTCACACCCAGTATGCTTAATGTGATTGCTACTCACACAGAAACTGTGTATGAATTAGAGTACTATTCAGTGGGTGACAATTTTCCCAAAGGTTTGAGTTTAAACAAAAATGGAAACATTTTGGGAATGCCCGAAACTACAGGCACATACGCAGTTACCGTGGTAGCAACCACAGGCACAATATACAATGCATTATCTTGGGCAGAGGTTGTGGAATCAAAAAGATATCCAGTGCCATTTGCAGTTAAATCATTCCAAATTGAAGTTGTTTCTGAACCTTTAATATATAACAATATCTATGCTAGATTATTTTTACCAATTGATCAACGACTGCTGTATAGACAATTTATTGAAAACACTGGAGTTTTTGAACCAGAATTAATTTATCGATCTGAAGATCCCAATTTTGGAGTACAATCAGAGTTTAAAATGTACGTGCATTATGGGATAGTAAACGTAGACAATCAATTGTATCAAAAAGATTTCGTAGAAAGGCCGCTTTTAGACAGTGAAAAAATATTCTACGTAAATGAAATTGGTTCAGTTACAGCCAAAGATGCACAGGGCATAGAGTTATATGATGTAGTTTATCTAAATTTAATTGATTCACTTCAGGGAAAATCAATTCTAAATAAAATTCGATTGAAATTTCTAACACAGGTGGTCAGCCAATTAAATTTAAGTTTTTTTCCTTCTTGGCAAAAAGACGCATTAATTGATCAATCAAATTTTGTATATGGCTCGGTGTTATGTTATACCATCCCTGGCGGAGGCATTCAGATACTTAAAAATTTAAAAAAATATTCAAAGTCTTTGGGATATTTCGAAACATCAAATATTAATCTTACGTTGGATCGATTTGTAATTGAGGGTCATGCGCTGTCAACTAGCTCATATGTAATGTTGCCTTGAATTAATAAATACAATATGATAAACATGAAATTTTAATCAAAAATGGCAGATAAATTTACATCAGTAAGCACTCTTACAACTCGATTCCTTGTGCAGAACGGAGAGACTGGCTCCGAGGTTGGTAATATTACCCCTGCATTGGCGTCTACATTATTGGGTGAAATTTTTCGTGGTTCCCAAGGCATTCAAGGAATAGCAGGGGCAGGAGCTCAGGGCATTCAAGGCATTCAGGGAATTTCAAATCAAGGGGTCCAAGGGGTCTTAGGTAGTCAGGGAGTACAGGGCGTTCAAGGAGTCCAAGGCACACAAGGCGTGCAAGGCGTGCAAGGCACTTTTGGACGTCAAGGCGTTCAAGGATCTTTGGGAGATCGAGGAAGTCAGGGCGTTCAAGGAGTCCAAGGTGCCATTTCTGCTACCACTGAGAAAGTGTCAGGAGGGTTAAGGGGCAGTATTCTTTATCAAACTGCTCCAGGTGAAACAAATTTTATAGCCATTGGCAACAGTGGCACTATTTTATCATCCAACGGAGAAGTTCCTGGATATGTTAACCCAGCCGATATAGGTGTTGGAAAATTAGATTTAGAAACGATAGCGCCCAACGACGGCAATACATATTACCCCACAATGGCTCCCAGTGCCCAAGGTGGATTTACTGAGGAATATGTTTCTTCAAAAATTTCTTATCAAAACAGCACTGGCAAACTCACTGTTCCCGCAATTAATATCACTACCACAACTGCTGCCACCAACACAGCCACAGGTGCACTAGTAGTCGCTGGCGGTGTAGGTATTGGCGGTGACATACAGATCACCGGCAACATATATCAAAATGGAGCATTATTCACCGGTGGTGGTGGTGCTCAAGGTATACAAGGAAATCCAGGTGTTCAAGGTGTTCAAGGTGTTCAAGGTATACAAGGAAATCCAGGTAATCCAGGTAATCCAGGTAATCCAGGTACGCCTGGCTCACAGGGCGTTCAAGGACGTCAAGGAATACAAGGTACTAGTAATCAAGGTGTCCAAGGCATACAGGGCAGTCAAGGCATTCAAGGTAGACCAGGACTGGGATTCCAGGGAGTTCAAGGTGGCGGAGGCCAAGGCATACAAGGCATACAAGGATCTGATGGACTGGGATTTCAAGGAATTACTGGTAGACAAGGTGTTCAAGGTGTTCAAGGTAGACCAGGACTGGGATTTCAGGGAGTTCAAGGTGTTCAAGGCGGCCCAGGCATACAAGGTATCAGCGGAACTGGTAATCAAGGCATACAAGGCGTCCAAGGCCCTGCAAGTAACATTCAGGGAATTCAAGGCGTGCAAGGCACTTTTGGACGTCAAGGCGTTCAAGGTCCTGCAGGCAACATTCAAGGCATACAAGGCATACAAGGACTTGACGGCCAAGGAGCTACTGGCTCACAAGGTGTTCAAGGTGTTCAAGGCGGCCCAGGCATACAAGGTATCAGCGGAACTGGTAATCAAGGCATACAAGGCGTCCAAGGTGGGGGTGGCCAGGGAATTCAAGGCATACAAGGCATCAGTGGAACTGGTAATCAAGGCATACAAGGCGTCCAAGGTGGGGGTGGCCAGGGAATTCAAGGCATACAGGGCGGTCCTGGTATTGGTAGTCAGGGAGTCCAAGGTGGGGGTGGCCAAGGAGTTCAAGGCATACAAGGTATCATCGGAACTGGTAATCAAGGCATACAAGGAATTTCAGGCGGTGAGGGTGGCCAAGGAGTTCAAGGCATACAAGGATCTTTGGGAGATCGAGGAAGTCAGGGCGTTCAAGGAATTTCAGGCGGTGAGGGTGGTCAAGGCGTTCAAGGTGTCTTTGGATCGCAGGGCGTTCAAGGACTTGCAGGTAACATTCAAGGCATACAAGGCATACAAGGTATAAGTGGAACTGGTAATCAAGGCATACAAGGTCTCCAAGGCGCTGCAGGTAACATTCAGGGAATTCAAGGCATACAGGGCGGTCCTGGTATTGGTAGTCAGGGAGTCCAAGGTAGAATAGGTATAAGTGTTCAAGGCATACAGGGCGTTAGTGGCGCTGGAAGTCAAGGTATTCAGGGCGTTCAAGGCCTTGCAGGCAACATTCAGGGAATTCAAGGCCTACAGGGCGGTCCTGGCCCACAGGGCGTTCAAGGCACCCAAGGACGTCAAGGTATTCAGGGGGTACAAGGTGTTCAAGGACGCGACGGCAAAGGCTCGCAAGGAACCAGCGGGGTACAAGGTGCAGGAGTGCAGGGTGCTCGAGGTAATCAAGGACCCACGGGTAGTGGACACCAAGGCATACAGGGCAGGACAGGCGCCCAAGGACCTGCAGGCACTGGCACAGGAAAAGTTGATATTACAAAACTTCAAGGTGTAACTGGTATTGCATATTTTGATAATTCATTCGGCACTGGCAGTAAGTTACAAGGGTTATTAACTTCATCCAGCAATTTATATACCAAGGATGGAGCCAGCCTTGTGGCTATTGGAAACATTACTGCTTACGGTTCTGGATATGCGACATCAGATGAGCGTTTAAAAACCAATATTAGACCAATTGAAAATTCTTTGGCAAAAGTAAAACAACTTCAGGGAATTATGTTTGATTGGACTGAAGAGTTCTTAAAAGACAAGCCAGCTTACCTAAGAAGACCCAATACAGGACTATTGGCACAACAAGTAGAAAAAGTAATGCCCGAAGTAATCAATGTGTTGGACAACGGCACACTGACTTTGAGTTATGATAAATTAATTGGGTTAGTCATAAACGCAATTAACGAAATATCTGACCAAGTTGATCAAATCAAGAACCAGCTCACTAAGTAATCACGGTACTTAAATAAAGATATATTAATTTATTAATATATCAACTTGCTAGGGATCTTGATGAATTTAATTGATGATATTAAAAAATTTGGCTTGGTTAAAGTTGCCACCGATCGCGGCGGTAGCATACACCCATTAATAATTCCCCCCAAATTGACCAAAGGCACTGCTATTATGAATCCGTCAATATTTTTGGACGGGGATCATCTGATTATCAATGTTAGACATGTAAATTACGCATTATATCACTCTGAAGTCAAAAAATTCCAACATAGGTACGGCCCATTACAATATGTTCATCCGGAAAATGACATGACGTTGCGTACCTGGAATTTTTTCGCATTACTGGATAAAAATTTAAAAATAACAGACGTTTCGCATGTAGATACCACACTGTTAGATGTTGACCCACTGTGGGAATTTGTGGGATTGGAAGATGCTAGACTAGTCAAATGGAATAACAAACTTTACATGTGCGGAGTTCGAAGAGATACTACTACCAACGGTGAGGGGAGAATGGAGTTGTCAGAACTAGCATTTGAAGGTCAAAAAGTTAAAGAAATTAACCGATACAGAATCCCTGCTCCTCTTAAAAATGATAGCTATTGCGAAAAAAATTGGATGCCAGTATTAGATCAGCCATATCATTTTGTCAAATGGAGTAATCCAACAGAAGTGGTAAAATTTAATACGTCAACAGGCACCACTGATCAAGTACATTTGGATGAATCAAAATTTATTCCTGGAGTGCCTGATTTCAGAGGCAGTAGTCAGGTCATACCTTACGGAGATTACTATTTTGCCGTATTGCACGGTGTAAATTTGACTAAATCCAAATTAGGAGAAAAGGATGGGAGTTATCATAATAGATTCATAGTTTGGGATCGAAATTGGAATATCATAAAATACACTGACAGTTTCAGTTTCATGAAAGCTGATATTGAATTCAGTTGCGGAGCATGTTTTGTTGATGATGATCTATTAATATCATTTAGTTTTCAAGACAATGCTGCATTTATATTAAAAATGTCCAAAACACTGCTGAACGAAATGTTAGGAATATGATCGAATGTTAGAAAACAAACTTCAAAATTATATCAACCAAACTGAGGATCCAATTGCTAATTATGAATTGGGACTGGAATATGAAAACATCGGACAATTGGCCAGTGCCATAAGTTTTTATCTTCGGTCTGCAGAAAGAACCAATGACATTTCAATGCAATATCATTTGTTACTGAGAATGGCCATTTGTTTTCAGACTCTGGGGGAAAGGATTCACACTGAGTTGACATTGATACAAAAAGCATTGGCATTGTGTCCTAGAAGACCTGAAGCATATTTTTTAGCCAGTAAATTATATGAAAGAAAGAAAGAATGGCAAGAATCATATACCTATGCCGAACTGGGCTTGGAATTTGCTGATTTTAATTTGCCTATACTAGACATCAAGAACTCATACATTGGAAAAAATTCAATGATGTTCCAAAAAGGATTGACATCGTGGTACATAGGTCTGTTCAGTCAATCCCAGGAAATTATGGCCAATTTAAAATACGAAGCTGATCTTGATGAAGAACATTTAACAGTAGTAGAGACAAATTTATCATTTACGGGTTATCCAGATACTCATACCACATATAAATCTGATATGAAGGGAAATTTTAGATATCAATTTCCAGGAATTGACTTAATAGATACAAATTTCTCGCAATCTTACCAAGACATGTTTGTATTAATGGCCACTAATGGAAAAACTTCTGGAACTTATTTAGAAATAGGCAGCGACGACCCTTACATTAATAGCAACACCGCATTATTAGAAAATAAATTTAACTGGCAAGGGTTAAGTATAGATATTAAAGAAGAACAGGTAATCAAATTTAGAGATCATAGAAAAAATTATGTGTATTGCGCAGATGCGAGAACCATAAATTATGTTGATTTATTGTCTCTGTCAAATTTTCCTAAAGAAATTGATTACCTTCAGGTTGATTGCGAACCTCCAGAAGTTACATTTGAAATACTGCAAAAAATACCTTTTGATCAATATAAATTTGCAGTTATAACATTTGAACATGATGCTTATAAAGGCGACTTTTCCATTAGAGACCAGTCTAGAGAATTCTTAAAATCTAAAGGGTATGAACTATTAGTTGGCGATGTGGCTTTTTCAAGAAAATATTCCTACGAAGACTGGTGGATACATCCAGATTTAATTAATCATGACATTAGAAAAATACTAAAAACTGTCAATGACGATGCAATTTTTTGCCAAGATTACATGTTTTCCAAAAAAAATTCAATGATTCAATATAATCACAATCAAAGAAAAGGGTTTTGGGTAGTTGATAATTTTTACACAGATCCTGATGCTATAAGAGAATTTGCACTTAATCAGGAGTATCATCAAGGCGGGCTGGGTCGTGGATACATTGGTAGAAGAACATTTGAACAATTTCTATTCCCCGGTCTCAAAGAAGAATTTGAAAGAATCATGGGTGAAAAAATCACAGTCTGGGAAGAATATGGAATGAATGGAAGATTCCAGTACAGCATGGAAGGTGAACCTCTAGTATATCATTGTGATGATCAAAAATGGGCTGCTATGATTTATCTAACACCCAATGCACCTTTGGAAACTGGCACTGGTTCATTTGCCCTAAAAGGCACCAAAGTGTTTCATAACAGTCAAGAAGGCATCATGGCAGCATTTAGAGGAGATGGTGCGCAAAATTTGGATAAAACTTTATTTGAACCAGTGGACAGTATTGGCAATGTATACAATAGATTGGTAATTTTTAATGCGGGTTATTTACACGCTGCACTGGGCTATTTTGGGTATAAACCAGAAAATGCTAGGCTGTGGCAGATGTTCTTTTTTGATTGATAAATACTATTATGGCCGACGTAACTCCCTTTATTAATAATATTGACACTGCTTTTCCCACTCCAGGAAAAGACAACAGTTCTCAAGGATTTAGAAATAATTTTTCTAATATTCAAAAAGCATTGACTACACTTAACAATAACTTTAATAGTATTGCAGTAACCACTGTAAATATAAATTCACCATCTATCACTGCAACACAATCTTTGACTACACTGGAAAGTCTATACATTGGTACTCAAACTCAATTATTTGTCACTGATGTAAACTATGATGTCACAGTCATAGGCAAAAGCGCTAATGGAACTGATGCAGCCGGCACCGTTGCTTTTCTACCCAATGTTATCAGCATCAACACCACTGGCGGTCAAGCTGGATCAGATAACTCGGGAACTTATTTTATAACTAGCAGTCCCACTGTTGGCATCTTAGTTGGGGCTACATTTTACTGCCCCAGTTCAGGAACTGGCCCATTTACAATAAACTACATAGTAGATGATAAGATTTATTATTCTGGAGACGGTGGTTTAGATCCTGGAATAGATGTATCTAATCCAACCTTTAAGAAAACTGAAGCATTAACCACTGCTAGTTTAGAAAAATATCTTGATCAAGGAGTTGGCGGTAATGTAAAAATAAAATCAATAACTAGTGCTTCAAGTACCACAACAGGTGCGTTAGTTGTGCAAGGTGGAGTTGGTGTTGCTAAAGATTTGTATGTTGGTGGTGATATATATGTTGATGGAAATATACAATTTGCTGGACAGTTAAGTGGCTTCAACAATAATTTTTCCACCATATCTACATCCACTGCCACAAGTAGTTTTCAACAAATGATAGGTGGTTTGGTCATGGCATGGGGCCATACGCCTAACATACCAGCTAGAAGTAGTACACTAATTTACCTTCCAAGAATTACATCTAGCTCGACCGTTGGATTTCCCAATGCAACATTGAACGTTCAGGCCACCGTGTCACTGCCTCAAAATACCATCAATATCCCATATCCAATTTATGACGTGGATAACAACATAATTAGTTTAGGGTCCACTGCTACCAATGTTGTTGGACAATATTCAATAAAAAATGTCACAAGCTCAAGTTTTACTTTTGATTATTGGCAAGAACTTGTGGAGGTGGATTGGTGGGTTTATCAACCAATTGGTAGTTATTATCAACCTACTCGTAGAAGCATTGCCACTACAGCATCAGTATTTTGGACCGCATTGGGATATTAATACTTAAAGGAATTCAATTATGACAGCAGCACTTCAATATATTACAAACATTGATATAACTTTTCCAAAACCTGGTCAAGATAATAGTAGTCAAGGGTTTAGAGGTAATTTTAATAATATAAAATTAGCGTTGTCTAACCTAGACTCTTATATGGATTCATTAGCTGCCACTAGCTTAAATATCCTTGCACCATCTATCACAGCTACTCAATATCTTCATGCAATGAACGATTTGGTTGTGGGCGATACAAATAAAATTAACATAAGTCTTCAAGGATATAACGCTTTGGTATCACAGGGCAGAAATTCTGACGGGACACTGGGATCTGGAGTTATTCCATTATTCTTACATGTAATTCCTGTTGGTAGATATAGTTATGGCACAGATGTTACCTATGGCGATTATTTCGTAGCAAGCACTGATATTGACCGTGTGATAGTAAACGGAACATTTTATAATCTTGACAAAACTATTAAATTCACAGTTACCCGAGTTGATATTGATCAAAATAGAATATACTTTAGCCCTGCTTCAAATGATCTGCCAGCAACCGTTAATATAACTAATCCAACATTAGGTGAAGGTTATAATGTGTTTCAACAGACAGTAGGATCAATTTTACCATACGGAATTATTGTTTTATGGTACGGCTCAGTAGGAAATGTTCCTGAAGGGTGGAACTTATGTGACGGGACTAACGGAACCCCTGACCTTAGAAATCGATTTGTTGTGGGTGCAGGAGATGAACGTACCGTTGCTGATGTTGGGGGGAGAACCGATGCAGTGTTACCAAGTCATAATCATACATTTGTTGGGGACGCTCTTCCTGTTCATCAACACGACAGTGGTTGGGGTGAGATGAACAACGGTCCTTATGGAGTCGCACGTTATCCGGTTCAAGGTTCTGCAAGGACTGACAATGACAACTACAGCTTTCTCACAAGTCCAGTAAGCGGAGGGACTCCCCAAGGTACTATAACTTTTGCTGGAGCAGACCCAGTAGATGCAAATTTACCGCCTTATTATGCACTTTGCTATATAATGAAAGTGATCTAATGTTCAACCCCCTATTACCAGATCTTTCTAAATTGAAAGATCAAGACCTAGAAGCCAAAATATCCGAATTGAATAAAAAATATTTCATAGCCCTTAAACTGGGGCAAGGCGCGGCAGCACAGCAGATTGTGTTGAATTTAGATGCTTTTAAAATGGAACAACAGAGAAGACAGGTCAAATCTTCACAGGATTTGGCTAAAAAAACACAAGGCGATGGAATGGAAGATTTAATAAATGTCGACTGAATTGGAACACTATATCTGGCCCACAGGCTTTTCATGCACGTTAATCACTGATAAAATTATCATACCCAATCAATATAGCATCAGCATTGCCATAGAACCCATTGCCCCAGCTGAAATTGCCATGGGGTTTAAGAGATTAAGAACTCTAGTGGACTTATGCTTACACAATAGTGTGTTCATATATTCTTCCAATGACATAATCAAAACTCTTAAAGAAATGGACACAGGGTTAGTAGAATTTCCCACCGAACCCTACGACTATTTTGTGGGCAGTGTGCTGTTTAGAAAATTTCAAAGCGTGACTTCAAATTATTTTGAAATTGGATTTATGACTGTTGACAGTGTCATTGGTGATCATGTACAATACTGTATTAAAGATCCAGAAGAAACTGGGTTAGACTTATCAGGTGATCATTGGTGGAACAAAGACGATTTAGACACAGGGGCAGGATCTCTGATATCTTGGGAGGAGTTAGATCTCAGCAGTGGATCAAAATTCGAACCCAAAATTATCAAAGGCGGCCGGAGTGAAGACAAATAAATTCAATGAAGTCTGCATCACAGAGCAAGAAGCCTTTGACGCATTGTATTCAGGAAAACTTCGTTCTTTAGAAAATGTCTATGTTGATTGCATTGATCAATTTAACAATGCCTGTGATATCAACGCAGATAAACTACCAAAATTGCAGTCACTGACTGAAGATACTATTGATATCAGTGAATGGGACTACAAAAACCAATCATCTTGGTTTATGCCTCAAGAATATAAAAATTTTGAAATTGTGGGATTCCTTCTAGATCAAACCAAAAACGAAGAAGAATATCAAAGAGTAGTCACAGAATTAGAACTTTTCTATCAATATAATATGATTGATGTACTGAGGTATGTTAAATATCTAGTCGATACTATGAGACAACACAACATAGTATGGGGAGTGGGCCGTGGCAGTAGTGTGGCCAGTTATTGCCTTTATCTCCTAGGTGTACATAAAATTAACTCTTTGAAATTTGATTTAGACATCAAAGAATTTTTAAAATAAGGAAAATAATATGACTTTATATAGATCAGCACAAGGTAAAATGGTTGACATGACCAAACTGTCTCAGCAACATGAGCTAACCCCAGCAGTGGGCAATGCCAAACTCAATGCTCGTGGAGATGTTTTGGGACCAGGCGGAGTAATTGTTCAAAAACGAGAAGAAGCCGCAGCCCAGTATCATAAAATTCCCAAAAAGCCAGTGCAGGAAACAGCAGTAGAACCTAAAACAGAACCTGTTATTGAAGAACCAGAAATCAAACCTGCATCATCTGCACCCGCTGTAGTTGCTGCCACCAAACAGTCCAAGGACAAACAATGAAAGTAACAGGCAAAGTTACACCAATTGGCGATAAAATTTTAGTAAGCCATATGGATTTTGGCATGGAAAAAACTGCCGCTGGAATTTATGTACCTTCTGATGATGGCAAAACACAGGGCATTCGCCCCAGGTGGGGCAAGGTGTGGGCAATAGGTCCTGATCAGCATGATGTCAAGGTTGGCGAATGGATTTTGATTGAACACGGACGTTGGACTCGTAAATACGAAATTGAACAGGAAGATGGTACTATACTAAAAGTACACGGTGTAGACAACAAAGCTGTGATGATCAGTGCAGACGAAAAACCCAGCGACGTAGTTAGAGCAGAATAATTACTCCAAATGTATTGACTTGGCATACTACATACGTTACTATGTAGTATGATATTTAATAAAATTAAACAACTAAAAAACGAAGGTCAGAAAATAGGCATTGTATTTTCAACCTTTGATCTGCTACACGCTGGCCACATAGCCATGTTGGCCGAAGTTAAAAATCATTGTGATTACCTAATTGCTGGATTACAAACTGATCCCACAATAGATCGACCAGATACTAAAAATAAACCTGTGCAAAGCATTGTAGAGCGGCAGATCACGCTCAGTGCCACACGTTATGTGGATGAAATAGTGGTCTATCAAACAGAAAAAGATCTTGAAGATATCTTGCTGACACTGCCTATAGATGTTAGAATTTTGGGTGTGGAATATAAAGATGTAGAGTTTACAGGTCGAGATATCTGTTATGATCGAAATATTGAAATTGTCTATAACAGTCGAGATCATTCATTTAGTTCGTCAAGTCTACGTAAACGAGTAGCAGAAGCCGAGGATAAAAAGAAATGAGTAATTATGGGCCAGTATATTCAACCGCACCATATGCTAGCGGTCTTGAATCAACTGTAGTAAACATCAGACGTAATATGAAAAAAACATTGAAACAAAAATTTAGAGATTGGTTATTTGACGAGGATAAAAAAGATCGTAGTCAAATGATTTCCATAGACGAAGACAGTGTTCAATTGTCTAGAGAAAAATCCATAAAGTTTGAAATACACAGCGCCAATGGTGGGCGTGTTGTTCAAACTCGTAGATTTGATACTCATAGGGACAGACACATTGAAAATCTATATATCATAACTGGTGAGCAAGACTTTGGACGTGAAATTGACAAGATTTTAACAATGGAAGCATTAAGATGATTGAACTCTGGGTTGAAAAATATCGGCCAAAAACAGTTGATGATTATGTTTTTAGAGACGAAGCACAGCGTAGGCAGGTGCAGTCCTGGATTAAAGATGGCAGTATACCACATCTACTACTAAGTGGATCAGCGGGCATTGGTAAGACCACGTTGGCCCGTGTGTTGCTAAATGAACTGGGCATTGAAGAATTTGATGTTTTGGAAATAAATGCCAGTCGAGAAAACAGCACAGACACTGTTAGAGACAAAATTACAAATTTTGTACAAATGATTCCATTTGGCCCATTTAAAGTGGTGTTGCTTGACGAAGCAGATTACATGACCATTAATGCTCAGGCAATTTTGCGT
>Ga0136644_10002626_pt1 | contig 13660 bp, 7 predicted proteins | sample C_130820_EF_Meta_FD_94780 | JGI IMG/M metagenome (GOLD analysis project Ga0136644, IMG submission 94780) | Freshwater microbial communities from Lake Croche, Canada to study carbon cycling - C_130820_EF_MetaG (v2) (version 2) | ecosystem: Environmental > Aquatic > Freshwater > Lake | place: Lake... | reverse complement strand
TGCAACTCCCAGGCGGTTAAAGCCCCTTGGTTTCGAGGCCGTGTTTCATCTACCCAGACCTCAAAGGGGAGGCCCGCTAACTGGGCTAAGTACATGGGCGCCAGTGCCGTTCCCCATCCTACGGTTGCCAAGGCACCCGCATTGCAGTGCGTGAGCAAACGTAAAGGGCGTTGTTTCTGTTTATACAGCTCTTGAAGAATCTTCAATCCATGTTGGCCAATGGCATAATTTTGGGCCACATCCTCATCACAAATGGCTAAAGCTTCTTTTTGCGCAGCTTGATAACGATCCGATACCGGAAGCGGCGTCAAACAAGTCTGCATGCGTGCTAATGCCCAAGCGAGATTCACTGCGGTAGGGCGGGTAGCATTCAGGCGTGCGCAGCTTTCCTTGAGCGATTGATCTGAGGCGTCTTCCCTGAGGGCGAATACCAGTCCCCAAGCAGCCGCAGCCCCAATTAATGGGGCACCACGGACGATCATCGAACGGATAGCGTGCGCTACCTGATCAAGGGTAGAAAGCTTAAGAACATGACTTTCGTGCGGAAGGCGGGTTTGATCCAGTACCTCAATGGTCAAGCCATCAGGGCTCGGGATAAGGGGGCGGATAGGGCTGGCTGGTCGCATAAGTTATTTAATCAGATTGAATTTCAAAGAGCTTTCCGGGATTCATGATGCCGTTTGGGTCCCACGCTGCTTTTAACTGGCGCATTAATCCAATTTCAATGGGATCGCGGTAGCGGGCCAGTTCAGCCACTTTAAATTGGCCTACCCCATGCTCTGCGCTAAAACTTCCGCCCATCTGAGCAACCAAATCTAAAATGATGCGAGAAATCTTTTCACCGTCCCGCTGTTCTAGCTCCATCGCGCTTTTGGCTGCGAGGGCTGGGAAGATGTTGTAATGCAAATTGCCATCACCCAAATGGCCGAAGCATACGATACCTATTCCTGCTTGGGCCGCATTCAGCAAGCGTTCAGCCTGATCGATAAAAGCAGGGATCGCACTCATTGGAAGGGAAATATCGTGCTTTAGACTCGGGCCCTCCAGACGTTGGGCTTCAGAAAGATGTTCTCTTAGATTCCAAAGTGCATTGGCTTGAGATGAATTCTGAGCCACACAAGCATCTTGAATTAGATTTTGATCGGTGAGCAGTTCGCCTAGAAGCGCAGCGCACTGGAGGTGGTCTAGGTTATCGATTTGAATCAATACCTGCCAAGGATGCACATTAGGCAACGGATCGCGTGCTGAAGGGATATGCTTCAGAGCCAAAGCCAAGGGTTTGCGGCCGATCAGTTCATAACTGGAAATTTGCTCGCCTACTTTGGCGCGGAGGGCATGAAAAAGAAGCAATGCATCTTGAGGAGAGTTTAATGCAACCCAGGCTACTGTTTGTTGGAAGGGTTTTGGAAATAACTTTAGGGTCGCAGCGGTAATAATTCCCAGCGTGCCTTCAGCGCCTATAAATAGTTGTTTTAGATCGTAACCAGTGTTGTCTTTTCTTAAGCCGCGTAGACCCTTCCACAATTGACCGTCAGGCAGAACCACCTCTAGACCTAAGGTCAGCGCGCGCATGGACCCATAGCGTAGCACCTGAACGCCACCCGCATTAGTGGAGAGATTTCCCCCAATTTGACAACTGCCTTCTGCGGCAAGGCTGAGTGGAAATAGACGATGATGAAGATCTGAGAGTTGTTGGATTTCTTGAAGCGTGCATCCGGATTCAATGGTTACTGTGTCATTTTCTAAATCAATCTCGCGAATGCCTTTTAGTTTGAGCAAGCTCAAAATCAATTGCTGCCGTTGACTTGAAGGGCATGGCACCGATCCGCCACATAGTCCCGTATTGCCCCCTTGGGGAACGATAGCCACTTGGTGTGATTGGCACCATCGCACTATGGCTTGCACTTCATCTACGGATCGGGGAATCGCAACCGCCAAGGCTTTCGCTGCGGTACGTCCTCGCCAATCACGCTCAAAGGGAACGCAATCCTGTTGTTCAGTTTTGATGCACTGAGATCCAAACAGATCAAGCAGTTGCTGGGCGAGTTGAATCACTTCGCTCAAACTGAGGGTGCTGCTTTCAAATGTTCCGCGACCGCTCGAATGAGCCGTCCGGCAATGCTGATGGCCGGTGGAATAGCGGGAAGATCCGCAACTGAAAACCAGCGCACGTCTTCAATTTCTTCTGGTTGAGGAATGGGTTTACCAGAAACATATTCAGCGGTAAACGCGACCATTAGAGAGTGCGGGAAAGGCCAAGATTGGCTATCAAAGTAGCGGAAAGTATCGGCGTGGATGCCTGTTTCTTCTAAAATTTCGCGCCTGAGCGCTTGTTCGCAAGATTCGCCAATTTCAATAAATCCAGCTACTGCACTATATAAACCTGGAGCAAAATGGGGGGAGCGGGCAAGCAGTAGTTCTTGATTCCTTACCACCAAGCCCATCACTACAGGCGAAATACGTGGGTAAGAAACCAGAGAACATTTCGGGCACTCACGGGCACGCTCTGAGCTGCGCAATTGTGTTGGGGTTCCACAGCGCCCACAAAACTGATGGGTGCGCTCCCATTCCATAATTTGATAACTTCGTCCCGCCAGATTGATCATCCCTGCTTCAAGAATCGGAAATAGTGCACGCAAACCGCTCCATTCGTAGCCTTGAGGTGCCGGGTTATCCGGGTGCACGTCATGGGTATGACATAGGCGCCCGTCAAATTCACCTACAATACTTGAGCGGATGATCGTCAAACCCTCTGGAATATGATCCAGGGGTAGGGAAGAAGCTTGGCTAGAAAACAAAAGGCGATTGGCTTGCCAGATAAAATGCAATGCATCTGCTGGGTTTAGAGGCATTTTCCGATCTGGAGAAAAAGGAATTAAACGCCCTTCAGCAACCCAATCAGGTGCTGAGCCATGGTAAGAGAGGCCAAAAGGAAGAGGCATCAGAACAAATGAGCTGGTAAAACCAGCTTTAAGAAGGAAATGGGAATGATAAGAAGGCTCATAATGTTTAGATTCTATCGTCATAAACACTAAATATCATTAAAGATAAGTCGTTAGACTAAAGTATGATCTCGCTTTGGCTTGTTTCAACTTTGACGCATCTTTAATTCAACAGTTTTTCCCCCCTTAAGACCTTGGAGACTTTAGCTTGATGGAACGATTAGACCTGCGCAAAGCCATGATTTTATTGGCAATATTAGGATTGCTTTTTGAAACTGGAGCGGTAGCCATTGCTCAAAGCTACTTCCCATTTGGTCCGTTGAATACTTGGATTGGTTTAGGCATTGGTTTTATACCTCTTATTTTGTTTGCCTTGTTTAGCGGTCAACATTTCGGCAAGCGAGCAGAAGCGATCGTAGGCGGTTTGCACAGCCTTGCAAAAGGTGATCTTACAAATCGTATTAAATTAACTGGCAAGGATGAGTTTGCTTGGTTGGCTTATGAATACGATGTGGCTCGCAAGAAAACTAAAGGTTTGGTCACCACCATTGCTGAGAGTTCAAGCCAGGTTTATCAGGTGGCTGCAGAACTGATCTCCACTAGTGCTAGCGTTTCAAATGGAGCGAAAAGACAACATGAATCGTCTGCTGAGATCTCTAGGAGTGTAGAAGAGAGCGTACAAGCGGTGGGTTTAGTTGCTCGCCATGCAAGTGATGCCCATGAGATTGCTGCAGAAGCCGGTGAGTATGCTAAAGCCGGGCGTTTGAGTATTAATGAAATGTTAGAGGAGATTGGAGAAACAGCCGCCTCGGTGCGCCTTTCCTCAGAAGCAATTCAAGAGTTAGGTCGCCAATCCGAAACCATTAGCTCAATTGTTAAAGTGATTGGCGAAATTGCTGACCAGACAAATCTTCTGGCCTTGAATGCAGCGATTGAAGCAGCGCGTGCGGGTGAACAGGGTCGGGGTTTTGCGGTGGTAGCGGATGAAGTAAGAAAACTAGCCGAAAGAACAGGGCAAGCGACCAAAGACATTACTCAGAAAATTGATGCAGTTCGATCAGGAACGCGCCAGGCAGTGGATGGGATGGAGCAATGCGTTGTTAAAGTAGAGCATGGTGTTCAACTTGCCAATGATGCGGGCAATAACGTGAATAGTCTGGACAATAGTGCGCAACAAAGTTTGAGCCAAATCGCAGATATCGCTTCTGCAATGGAAGAACAGCGTGCTGCAGCTGAAACGATTGCAGTGAGTGTTGAGGAAATTGCCAAGATGGCCTCCTCTAATCTTGAGTCCTTACAATATGCTCAAGAAAACATGAGCAAGCTACAAGCCCTATCTGCCAATCTGAATGATCAAGTTCAAGCATTCAAGATGAATTGATTTGTTTGAGATGTTTTGGAAAAGCCCAGATCACGAGTCTGGGCTTTTTTTTGGAATGTTTGGACGCTCCTTGATTGGAATGCGTGATCTAATCGGGAATGTTTTCCCAGTCCTTAAGCCATACCGTGGCATCACTATCGCTAGGCGCACGCCAATCCCCTCTTGGGGAAAGCGACCCCCCTGAACCTACCTTAGGGGCATTAGCAATGCAGCTTCGTTTGAATTGACTACCCGCAAAAAAACGTTTCAGGAAAGTGTGAAGTGTTGTTTTGATTTCTTTTTTTGTATACACGGCATCTGGCCCTTGGCTCCAAGATTGCTGTGCAAGCCAAGCTAACTTTGTAGGTGTGTAACCAAAGCGCAGTAAACCGTACAAGAAGAAATCATGAAGAGCATAGGGCCCAATAGCAGATTCAGTGGATTGCGATGGGCCGTCAATACTATTCCCTGGAACTAACTCTGGACTGATCTCTGTCGTCAGCACATCCTGTAATGCCCGAGTAAATTCGGTATTCCATTGCCCATTTTCTGAAGACCAACGAATGAGATGTTGGACCAAGGTTTTGGGTACGCTGGCATTCACATGATAGTGGGCCATATGATCGCCCACCCCGTAAGTAGACCACCCTAAGGCTACTTCGCTCAGATCGCTGGTGCCCACGACCAGTGCGCCATGTTGATTCGCTAAGCGGAACAATAAGCTGGTGCGCTCACCCGCCTGAACATTTTCAAACGTAATATCGTACTGTTGTTTTCCTTCTGCGTAAGGGTGGCCAATGTCTTTAAACACTTGCATGCAGCCTGGGCGAATGTCAATTTCTGCGGACTGACAGCCTAAAGATTGCATCAGTCTTATGGCTTGATCTTTGGTGCGGGCGCTAGTGGCAAATCCAGGGAGAGTCCAAGCGAGAAGATGTGTTCTGGGTAAATTAAGGAGATCTAAGGCCAGCGCAGCCACAATTAATCCTAAGGTGGAATCGAGTCCCCCGGAAACCCCCATCACCAGCTTGTTTAATCCTGAAGCGCTGAGCCGCTTAGCAAGACCTTGAACTTGAATTTGTATCACTTCATGGCATCGCGCGTCTCGTTCAAGTGAAAGGCTGGGCACATAAGGGAAACGGGGACGAATAGAGATTAAATCCAGATTTTTTGTTTTTTGCGTGAGCTTTAGGGGCGTGAGAATGAGACGACCTTGATTAACCTTACTTAGTATTGTTGCATTCGCTGCAAAAGTATTCAGGCGCATGCGCTCTTGGCTGAGACGCTGAATATCAATATCTGCGAGAAGAAGTTGGCTCTGCGTTTTAAAACGTTCAGATTCAGAGAGGACATGTCCATTTTCACAGATCATCCCATGGCCATCCCATGCCAGATCAGTTGTAGACTCACCAAACCCTGCACCACTAAATAAGTAGGCCGCAACGCAACGGGCAGACTGCTGATTGACCAGATCGCGTCGATACTCAGCTTTACCAACACTGGCTGGAGAAGCCGATAAATTGATGAGTACCTGAGCGCCCCTGAGTGCAGCTAAAGAGGAGGGCGGCACAGGTACCCATAGATCCTCACAAATTTCTACTCCCAGCGTGAATTTCACATCCTCGTTTTTTGTCCCTGCTCTCATTTCAAATAAGAGGTCTGTACCGAATGGAACGCTGCCCCAGGGATCTAAATGAATTTCTTGGGCATTCGAGTCAGCAGCAGAGGTGAACTGACGTGCTTCATAAAACTCCCGGTAATTGGGTAAATAGGTTTTTGGAACAACGCCTAATACCTGACCTTGAAAGAGCACCACCCCAACATTGAATAAATGGTCACTGCAGCGCAGGGGCAGGCCTACAACGATGACGATGGCATCTGAGGTGGTTTGCATTACAACCATCTGCAATGCATCAAGCGCCGAATTGAGTAAGGCCTCTTGATGAAACAGGTCTTCGCAGCTGTATCCTGTTAAACCAAGCTCAGGAAAAGCAATGACACACGCGCCCTGCTCATGCGCTTGCTTAACTAAACTTACCGTCTCGCTGGCATTCGCAGCCGGGTCAGCTAAGGTGACGCGAGGAACGGCAACAGCCGTACGGATGAAGCCGTGCGCATATAAATTTTGGAAAGAAATGGCAGGGGGCATGGTCTCTTGGCCTATAGATTAATTTGAGTCTGCAACAGAGTGACCTGACTGGCAATAAAAGATTTCTGATTTAATGAAGTTGATGTGCAACCCGCATGAGTTGCAATCGAGTGCGAACTTGAAAAATCCTTAAGATTGCAGAGATATGCGTCTTGATCGTTGAAGGCGAAAGCTTCATTTTTTTTGCAATTTCTTTTGAAGTCTCCCCTTCAATTAGTAAAGAAAGTACCTTGACTTGGCGGGGAGAGAGACGCGCTTGAGGATGGAGTGGATTTGACTCTTGCGCTGTCAAGACGGGTGTTGTTGTGGTGATACGTTCTGTGCTTGATTTAAAAATCTGCCTAAGTGAACCCGTGAGTGTTTCAGTAGAGGCGTGGGGTGCAATAATCAAGTGTTCTCGTTGTGATGAACGCAAAGACTTTTCGAGTAGTGGTAAGGGCTGAGTACTAATGACCAGACCTTCATTTGATCGTCGTGTTTGATCGAGTGCATCAAGGGCAGATTGTTCAGTAAGCCCTTGAAAACGATGTGTTGGAAAGAGGGAATTCAATAGACAGCAGAGTGCATCACGCTGATAGCCTTGCGGAGAAATGACAAAAACTTGCATGATCTTAAGGGCGCCTTTAAGAGAGAAGGATTGTCATGATCTCTTTTAACGCTTAATGAAAAAAAGAGAGTTCGAGCCCGGTATAGGGCTGGGCATAAACTCCCTTTACATTTGAAAACTTAGTTTTTAAGCCCACTCCAACCGCCACCCAAAGCTTTAACGAGTTGAACATGCGCAGCAGCTTTGCGTGACTCAACATTAAATATATTTGATTCGGCGGTGAGTAAGGCCGTTTGCGCGGTGATAACATTTAAATAGGAAACCGTTCCGGATAGATATTGCCGGTTTATGATTTCTAGGGTTTCACGTGCTGCACGATCAGCTAAATTCTGTCGGATAATTTCTTCATCTAACCAAACTAGCGCAGAAAGATTATCTTCAACCGATTGAAAGCTTTCTAAAACCACTTCCCGGTAGTTGGCTACAGATTGATCTAAGACGGCTAACTGTTGATCACGTGTTGCAGTTCGGTTTCCACCATCTAATAAGTATTGCGTGATTTGTGGACCAATAGACCAAAGCGATTTAGGTAAAGCAAGCCAAGAGCGCACCTGCTTGCTCTCAAATCCGGCTGTAGCTGAGAGGGTGACAACTGGAAAGAAGGCGGCTTCATCGGCATTTAGTTTTTGTGTTGCTGCAAAGACTTGGCGTTGGGCATTAGCAATGTCCGGGCGTCTTTCTAGTAGTTCAGAGGGAATACCCAGCGGCACAGAAGGCCATTGAACTGGTTTGTAGGCTTGTTTTTCAATTCTAAAATCACTTGCTGATTCTCCCACAAGCACGGCAATAGCATGTTCGAGTGATGCGCGGTTTAAGCGTGCGTCTGCCAAATTTGCTCTTGCTGTTTCAAGCTGTGTGGTTGCTTGAGTGACATCAGATCGAGCCGCTACTCCTGATTTAAATCTTTGTTGAGTCAGCTCCACGCTTCTTGCATAGGCCTGTTCCGTTTCTTCAAGTAAACGAATGTTAGCGTCAGTGAAACGAAGTTGAAGATAGTCAATTGCTGCTTGTGATTGAAGGCTGAGCAGCACTGCGCCTCGATTGGCTGCACTGGCTTGACGTGTGGCCTCAGCAGAGGCCACAGAGGCATGAATAGCCCCCCATAAATCGGGCTCCCAACTCACTTGGCCTGTGAGTTGATATAAATTGCTTGCTGGGGGATTCGCCAAACCTCCGGTAGTTAAAATGGGTTGCTGAGATCTATTTGCAGTTAAATTTAGGTTAGCGGTAGGGCTGAGTGCAGCACCTGCGATACCAACGGCAGCGAGCGCTTGGCGATATTGCGCATCGGCTTGCGCTAGGGTTTGATTGGCGTTTTCAACCCTTTTTTCTAGATCATTCAGTACAGGATCTTGATAGCTTTCCCACCACGAACCTGCAATACGGTGATCAGAAGGTGCGGCCAATTTAAAACCCTCTGGCACACTCCATCCCGACGCCGGCGCTTTGATAGAGGGCGTGGTGGGGGTAACCAGCGACACCCAAGATGAACATGCTGTGAGGATGAGAGCAAGCGTTGAAATAAAAAGAAAACGTTTCATCAAGCAGTCCTTCTGAGTCGATCTAGATACAGATATACAACAGGAGTGGTGAATAAGGTAAGGAGCTGGCTTACAAATAAGCCGCCTATGATTGCTACCCCAAGTGGTTGGCGTAATTCGGCTCCCTCGCCAAAGCCAATTGCTAAAGGGATCGCACCTAGCATGGCTGCGGCTGTGGTCATCATAATGGGCCTGAAACGCATGATAGCGGCTTCTGTGATGGCCTCTTGGGCCGTTGACTGATGGTCTCGTTGCCAGACCAAAGCGAAGTCAATCATCATAATGGCATTTTTCTTGACAATACCAATCAGCAAAATCACCCCGATTAAAGCAATCAGGCTGAATTCCATTTTAGTGACGAGAAGTGCAAGTAAGGCACCTATGCCTGCGGAGGGTAAGGTGGATAATATTGTGAGCGGATGAATTAAGCTTTCGTACAATATTCCGAGTACTAAATAAATTGCCAAGATTGCTGTGACAACCAAGAGTGGTTGAGAGGAAAAGGAATCTTGAAATATTTTTGCCGTGCCTTGAAAGCCCCCAATGATCGAGGAGGGCACGCCAATTTTCTGCATGACCCCATCAATTGCTGCAGTGGCATCACCCAGCACCACGCCTGACGGCAAATTAAACGATAAGGTAGCTGAGGCAAACTGGCCTTGATGGTTCACTGCCAGCGAGCTTGAGCTTGTTGTGCGTGTGACAAAATTGCTGAGTGGAATAGAAGCCCCTGAAGGGGAAACAACATAGGTGCGATCTAGACTTTTGGGGCTGGTTAATTGATCTTGTTTTGCTTCTAAAACGACTTGGTACTGATTAAGCGGGTTATAAATAACAGAGATTTGTCTCTGCCCATAGAGATCATTGAGGGTTGCATCCAGTAACTGAGGATTGACGCCCAGTCGACTGGCTAAATCGCGATCAATGGAAAGACTATTGCTGATCCCCTGATCTTGTTGGTCCATGCTCACATCAGCAATCTTGGTTTCTTGTTGAAGTGCAGCGAGTATTTTTGGCGTCCATACACGCAATTCTTCAAGGTTGTCAGCTTGAAGGGTATATTGAAATTGTGCATTACCCTGCCTTCCCCCCACCCTAAGATCTTGTACAGATTGCAAGTAGAGGCTGGCGCCAGGGACTTGTGCTAAGGGTTTACGGAGTCGAGCAAGGACTTCATCTGCACTCACGTCCCTGTCCTTGCGTGGTTTTAATGCGACAAAAATGGTTCCACCATTTCGCTGTGCGCCGCCTGTAAAACCAATCACGTTATCTACTGTTGGATCCGTTTTAATGATGGCCATGTAGCGTGTGAGTTTGTCGCGCATGGCCTGAAAAGAAATACTCTGATCTGCTTGTATTTGACCAATTAAACGCCCCGTATCCTGTTGAGGAAAAAACCCTTTGGGAACAATGGAGTACAAATAAAAATTGAGCCCAATTACAAGGGCAAGCAGAGACAAAATCAGTCTACGATGATGCATGGACCCTTTAAGCCCTCTTGCATAGACTCTGAGTAGTAGACCGTTTATCCCTTTTGATAGCCGAATTAAATCTGCACTTGTATGAGGCTGGCTTGTGCCAGGTGTTGATTTGAGAAATTTCGCGCAAATCATTGGGGTGGTCGTCAGTGAGACTACAAGCGAAACCAAGATCGAGGCTGAAATGACCACCGCAAATTCATGAAAAAGCCGACCAACTAACCCACCCATTGCGAGAATGGGTAAAAACACCACAATCAGAGATAAGCTAATTGAAACTACGGTAAACGCAACCTCTTTCGCTCCTTTTAGTGCTGCTTGAAGCGGAGAGACTCCTGCTTCAAGATGACGTTGGATATTTTCTAACACAACGATTGCATCATCTACAACAAACCCTGTTGCCACCGTTAAGGCCATGAGAGAAAGATTGTCGATGCTGTAATCCAATAGATACATGACCGCAAACGTACCGATCAAACTGGTGGGAACCACCACCATAGGGATTAACGTGGCGCGGACACTGCGCAGGAACAAGAACACCACTAAAATCACCAAGGCCGTAGACAACACTAAGGTTCTTTCTACTTCTCGCAAAGAAGCACGAATGCTAGGGGTACGGTCAATCACTACCTCTAACTTAGCCTCTGCCGGGATCTCCGCTTGCAGTTCAGGTTGCAAGCGAATCACGCGTTCAACTGTCTCGATGACATTCGCACCGGGTTGACGACTAATCAGCAAAACTACCGCGGGGGCGCCGTTGGATAACCCCAAGTTCCGTAGGTCCTGAACAGAGTCAACAATGTTTGCGACATCTTGCAAGCGAATAGGCGCACCTTTATTCCATCCAATGATTAAGGGCATAAAATCTTTGGCTGTTTTGGACTGATCATTCGCTTGAATCTGCCAACGGGTGGTCTCGCTTTCTAGTACTCCCTTGGGTCGGTTGGGGTTGGATTGCGCAACCGCCACACGGACCGTTTCCATAGAAACGCCCTGCATAGCCAAAGCCTGGGGATTGACGTCAATACGCACAGCCGGAAGAGAGCTTCCTGCAACCTGAACCTGTCCTACCCCCTCAATTTGCGCAATTTTTTGAGAAAGGACGGTGGAGGCAACATCATAGAGTTGGCCCGGATCCATTGTTTTTGAGGTCAGGGTCAGGATGAGAACGGGTGCTTCGGCCGGATTAAACTTTCGATAAATTGGGTTAGTTGGCATCCCGGTGGGAAGCAATGTACGCGCTGCATTGATGGCTGCTTGAACGTCGCGCGCAGCCCCATCGACATTACGGGAAAGATCAAATTGCACGTTCACACGGGTGTTACTGAGCGTGCTCTGAGAAGTGATCTCATTGACGGCGGCTATTCTTCCTATCGAACGTTCTAGGGGAGTTGCCACATTGGCTGCCATATTTTCGGGGCTAGCCCCGGGCAAGTTGGCCTGAACGGAGAGGACTGGAAAGTCGATTTTTGGGAGGGAAGATACGGGCAATATACAAAAGGACACGATCCCTAACAGCAGAATACCGAGCGTGAGGAGGGTGGTCGCAACCGGACGCAGAATAAACGTGCTAGTGAAATTCATTACTAGAGCGCTGAAATCTCTGATGAAGCATCGTTTTTCCCCAGAGAGGCGGAGAGTCGCTCAAAAAACAAGTAAATAACAGGAGTAGTGAAGAGCGTTAAAAGTTGACTCATCAACAAGCCCCCCACCATGGTGATCCCCAGCGGCTGGCGTAATTCCGCTCCTACCCCGGAGCTCATCATCAAGGGAATGGCGGAGAGTAATGCGGCCATCGTTGTCATAAGAATGGGCCTAAAACGCAATAAACAGGCTTGGCGAATTGCGGTGTGGGCATCCAGGCCTTGATTACGTTGTGCATCCAGTGCGAAATCAATCATCATGATCGCGTTCTTTTTTACTATCCCAATCAGCAAAATAATGCCGATAATGCCCAATACCCCCAGATCATTTCCACTCAGGTTTAGGGCAATCAGTGCGCCCACCGCAGCAGAAGGAAGCGTGGACAGAATGGTGATGGGATGAATAAAGCTCTCATATAACACACCCAAGACGATATACATCGTGACCACGGCTGCCAAAATCAACAGTAATGTGTTCAGTAAGGAAGCTTGGTAAGCCAAAGCGGCCCCCTGAAAACTGGTTTGAATGGAAAGAGGTAAACCCATTTCTATACGAACTGCATCGATCGCCTCTACCGCCTTACCCAAGGAGACTTTTGGGGCGAGGTTGAAAGACAAGGTAGTGGCTGGAAACTGCCCTAGATGATTGATTGAAAGCGGCCCGGTTCGTTCGATAATTTTTGCAATACTGTCCAAGCGCACCTGGGAGCCTGTTGCAGTAGGAATATAAATGGAAGATAAATTGGCTGGGCTTTTTTGAAACTCAGGTAAAACTTCTTCTATCACGCGATATTGATTGGTTTGAGTAAAAATCGTCGACACCAATCTTTGACCAAAAGCATCGTATAGGGCGTTATCTATTGCCGCTGCGGTTATACCCAATCGGCTTGCGTTATCCCGATTGATTTCCACATAGAGTTGAGGGCCTTGGTTCTGCATATCGCTGCCTACATCCGAGAGTTCCGGCAAGTTGCGCAGTTTTTCAACTAATCTAGGGACCCATAAGGCTAATTCTTTTTCATCTGGGTCTTCCAAAGTGAATTGAAATTGGGAGCGGGCCAGCCTATCTTCAACACTAAGATCTTGAACAGGTTGAAGATAGGTTTTGAGATCGGATAATGCCTCGAGCTTTTCTTGCAATCTGCGAATGACGCCAGATGCAGATACGCCATCACGTTCGGAAAGAGGCTTAAGTGCAATGGTCATCCGCCCTGTATTCAGGGTTGCGTTGATCCCATCCACACCCACTACCGATGCCACACGCTCAACTGCAGGGTCTTCTAGAATAAGCTGCGCAGCCTTTTGTTGAATCACGCCCATCGCATTAAAAGAAACATTTTGCGGTCCTTCGGTGATGGCCTGGATTAAGCCCGTATCTTGAACAGGGAAGAATCCTTTGGGGATAAACAAGTACAAGGCTACGGTAATGAATAATGTGGCTGCCGCAATCCCTAGAGTAAGGCTGCGATGGAGTAGAGCCAGATCCAGTAGGCGAGCATATTGATCTATCGCCGCTTTCATCCAACGCCCTCCCAAGGCTTGGTTTGAATCATTTTGCATGTTTGCGTGCGGTTTGAGTAACTGGGCGCACATCATGGGGGTGAGGGTGAGAGAAATAAGGGCAGAGAGCAAAATTGCGACCGCTAGAGTCACGGCAAACTCTTTAAATAAGCGGCCCACCACATCTTCCATGAAGAGTAGCGGGATTAAGACCGCAATGAGTGAGAAAGTGAGGGAAATGATGGTGAAACCAATTTGGGTGCTGCCTTTGAGTGCGGCTTCTAGAGGCTGAAGCCCTTCTTCTAAGTAACGACTGATGTTTTCAATCATCACAATGGCGTCATCGACCACAAAGCCTGTGGCAATGGTCAAGGCCATCAGAGTTAAGTTATTGATGCTGTAGTTAGTGAGATACATCACGGCTAAGGTACCCACCAGTG
>Ga0136644_10002625_pt1 | contig 13660 bp, 11 predicted proteins | sample C_130820_EF_Meta_FD_94780 | JGI IMG/M metagenome (GOLD analysis project Ga0136644, IMG submission 94780) | Freshwater microbial communities from Lake Croche, Canada to study carbon cycling - C_130820_EF_MetaG (v2) (version 2) | ecosystem: Environmental > Aquatic > Freshwater > Lake | place... | reverse complement strand
GTCTTTGGGCTGCTGGCTTATGCGCTGTTTGGGCCCAGCCGGGTCCTGGTACTGGGCCCTGACTCGTCTTTAGTGGCCCTGATTTTGGGTGTGGTGCTGCCCTTGTCGGGCGGGGACGCAGCGCGTGCGGTGGCACTGGCTGGGATGATGGCTTTGGTATCCGGCCTGCTTTGCGTGCTGGCCGGTGTCTTGCGCTTGGGCTTTGTCACCGAATTGCTGTCCAAGCCGATTCGCTATGGCTACATGAACGGGATTGCACTGACGGTGCTGGTGAGTCAATTGCCCAACTTGTTCGGATTTTCAGTCAGGAGCGAGGGCTTACTCGGCACGGGCGGCGACTTTGTGCAAGGGCTGCTGGCACAGCGCGCCAACTGGGCCGCGCTGGCGCTGGGCCTAGGCGCCTTGGCCGTCACCTTGCTGCTTAAGCGCAGCCCACGCCTGCCAGGCAGTTTGCTGGCCGTCGCGGGCACTACGGGTCTGGTGGTGGCGCTAAATCTGGCTGCACGCGCGGGCGTGCCGGTGCTGGGGCCGCTACCCCAAGGCCTGCCCGCCCTGGTGTTGCCCCTGATTCATGCGGGTGATGTGGTGCCCGTGTTACTTGGTGGCCTGGCGGCAGCCCTGGTGTCGTTTGCCGATACCAGCGTGCTGTCGCGCACCTACGCCGCAAAGCTGGGCACGGTTTCTCGCCCAAATCAGGAGATGGTCGCCCTGGGCGCGTCCAACTTGGCCGCGGGCCTGTTCCAGGGCATACCACTCAGCGCCAGCGCGTCGCGCACGCCGGTTGCGCTAGCGGCAGGCGCAAAAACCCAATTGGCCAGCGTGGTAGGCGCCGTGGCTGTAGCCGCGCTGCTGATCGGCGCGCCCCAGCTCTTGGCCAACCTGCCCAAGGCGACCCTGGCCGCCGTGGTGATTGCGTCCGCCTGGGCGCTGTTTGAAGGGCAAGACCTGCGGCGCATGTACCGCATTCAGCGCTGGGAGTTCTGGCTTTCCATGGTGTGCTTGGCCGGGGTGGCGGTACTAGGGGCGGTGGCGGGCATTGGGCTAGCCATTGCCATCGCGGTGATCGAATTTCTCTGGCAGGGCTGGCGGCCCCATAGCGCGGTGCTGGGCCGGGTGGACGGCGTCAAGGGTTACCACGATATCACTCGCTATCCAGCGGCGCGCGTGGTGCCGGGGCTGGTGCTGTTCCGCTGGGACGCGCCCTTGTTCTTCGCCAACGCAGAATGGTTTCGCGCCCGTGCGCTGGCTGCCGTCGCCGCGTCCCCTGAGCCCGCGCGCTGGCTGGTCGTGGGTGCCGAACCCATCACCAGCGTGGATCTGACCTCGGCCGACGTGCTGGACGAACTTGCCGCCGCCCTGCGCCAAAGCGGCATCGCGCTGTGCTTTGCCGAAATGAAGGATCCGGTGAAAGACGACCTGCGGCGTTTCGGCCTGTTTGATCGGCTGGGCGAAGAACACTTCTTTGCCACCCTAGGGGAGGCGGTCAGCCGTTACACCGCGTCGCAATCCGTCGTTTGGGTGGACTGGGAAGACCAAAAAAAATAAGGCGGCGCCAACCCGCCGGCCAAGCGTGTGCCCACGCGCCCCCGGGTCATGCCGGTGCACACGGCACGGAGTTTGCATTTATGCTTGGCATATATCCATTGCCTCGGAGAACCCATGAATTTCACACGCCTTTGTGCCGCCCCCGTCTTGGCCTTGTTTGGATGCTTGCTAGCAAGTAGCGCCCTGGCGCAAACCAAGTGGGACTTGCCCGCTGCCTACGCCGCAGGCAACTTCCACACGGAAAACCTGGTGGAGTTCGCGCAAGACGTGGAAAAGGCCAGCGGCGGCAAGCTCAAAATTACCGTGCACGCCAACGCCTCGCTATTCAAAGCCAACGAAATCAAGCGCGCTGTACAAAGCGGCCAAGCCCAGTTGGGCGAGGTGCTATTGGTGAATTTTGAGAATGAGAACCCGATTTACGGCGCCGACGGCATCCCCTTTCTGGCCACCAGCTATTCGGACGCCAAAAAGCTGGCACTGGCACAAAAGCCATATCTGGAAAAGCTGCTCGCCGCACAAGGCATGAGCTTGCTCTATGCCGTAGCTTGGCCTCCGCAGGGCATTTACGTGAATAAGGAAATCGGCTCGGTAGCCGAAATGCGCGGCCTGAAATGGCGCGCCTACAGCCCGGCCACGGCCAAAATTGCCGAGCTGATTGGTGCCCAGCCAGTCACTATCCAGGCGGCGGAGTTGTCCCAGGCCCTGGCCACGGGCGTTATCAACAGCTACATGAGCTCGGGCTCTACCGGTTACGACAGCAAGACCTACGAGAGCATCAAATACTGGTACGACACCCAGGCTTGGCTGCCCAAAAACGCCGTCATCGTCAACAAAAAAGCCTTTGACGCGCTGGACCCCGCCACCCAGGCCGCACTCACCAAGGCTGCCGCTGCGGCTGAGGCACGCGGCTGGAAGCTGAGCCAAGAAAAGAACGACTGGTACGCCAAGGCCCTGGCAGACAAGGGCATGAAGATCATGAAGCCCTCGCCCAAGCTGATGGCCGACTTGAAGCAAGTGGGCGCGGTGATGCTGGCCGATTGGCAGAAAAAGGCCGGGCCGGATGGTGCGGGCCTGATCGACGCCTTCAATAAAAAGTAAGCCGAGCATGCGGCGCTTTCTGGACGGTTTGTACCTGGCCTGCGGTGCGGTGGGCGCGCTGTTTGTGCTGGCGATATGCGTGCTGATGGTGGGCCAAAGCGTGCTGCGCGAGCTGGGTGTACGCACCGGCGCGGTGAACGACTTGGTGGCTTGGTGCTGCGCCGCCGCCTCCTTCCTCACCATGGCGCACGCCTTTAAACACGGTGACTTTGTGCGCGTCACCTTGGTGCTGGAGCACTTGGGCGCGCGTGCCCGCCATCGTCTGGAGCTAGCCGCACTGTCGGTGGCCAGCGTGGCCGTGGCCTACCTGGCCTATTGGGCCAACCGCTTCACCTATGACAGTTGGGCCTTTGGCGAAATGGCGCAAGGTTTGTTGCCCATTCCCATCTGGATTCCGCAGGCCAGCTTCGCCTTCGGCTCCATCGTGCTGTTGGTGGCGGTGTTGGATGAGTGGCTAATCGTGTGGCGCGGCGCCGAACCGAGTTACGTGCTAGCGGTGCAGCAGCGCCACGCCCAGGGCGATTTTTCGTCCGAAGTCTAAGAAAAACCCCCCTCATGGACATCCTGCTGGTCGGTGGATTGCTGCTGTTTATCATGCTGTTGCTGCTCTCGGGTGGCGTCTGGATTGCCATGACCTTGGCGATTTGCGGCTGGGTGGGGCAGGCGTTTTTTACCCACACCTCGCCCGGCAACAACTTGTTCTCGTCGTTTTGGGAGTCCAACGCCTCCTGGGAGCTGGCGGCGCTGCCGCTGTTTATCTGGATGGGCGAAATTTTGTTTCGCAGCAAGCTCAGCGAGGAGATGTTCGAGGGCCTGCGCCCTTGGCTAAACCGCGTTCCCGGGCGCTTGATGCACACCACCATTTTGGGCTGCGGTATTTTCGGCTCGGTGTCGGGCTCGTCGGCGGCCACCTGCGCCACCATCTCCAAGGTGGCCCTGCCCGAGCTACTAAAACGCGGTTACAGCGAAAAAATAGCCCTGGGCTCGCTAGCCACAGCGGGCACGCTGGGCATACTGATTCCGCCCTCCATCACCATGGTGGTGTATGCGGTGGCGGCGGATGCATCCATCATCCGCATCTTTCTGGCGGGTTTTTTGCCCGGCTTTTTGCTGATGGCGCTTTTTAGCGGCTACATCATCTGGTGGAGCCTGCGCCACCCCGAGCAGGTGCCCCCCGCCGATCCGCCAACTGGTTTTCTGGAAAAAATTCGGCTCTCGGGCAACCTCATCCCCTGCACGGCACTGATCGTATTTATCGTCTGGGTGTTGGTGGCCGGGTATGCCACGGCTACCGAATGCGCGGCGTATGGCGTCGTAGGCTCGCTGGCGCTGGCCGCCTGGAGCCGCTCGCTGACCTGGCGCAGCTTTTGGGACGGGTTGATGGGCACTACCCGCACCAGTTGCATGATTATGTTCATCTTGGCGGGGGCCTCGTTTCTCACCAAAACCATGGCTTTTACCGGCATCCCGCGCGAGCTGGCCGAATGGGTGAACGCCATGCACTTGTCGCCCTATGCTTTGATTGCGGTGCTAACTGTGGTCTATCTGGTGCTGGGCACGGCCTTGGACGGCATTTCAATGATTGTGCTCACCAGTGCGGTGGTGCTGCCCATGATTCAAAAGGCTGGCTTTGATTTAATCTGGTTTGGCATTTTCATCGTGCTGCTGGTGGAAATTGCCGAGGTGACGCCACCAGTCGGCTTTAACCTGTTTGTGCTGCAAAACATGACTGGTAAAGACAGCAACACCATCGCCCGTGCCGCCCTGCCCTTTTTTGCCTGCTTGGTAGTGGCCATTGTGCTCATCACCGTGTTCCCACAAATCGTCACCATCCTGCCCGATCTGGTCATGGGCACAGACAAGTAGGCCCGAGCATGGGCTGGGCTATCGCCGCTATTTGTATAGGCTCCTGCATCGGGGGCCTGAGCCGCTGGGCGTTGGGCTTGTGCTTGAGTGGCAGCGGCGCTTTGATCCCTTGGGGTACGCTGGCGGCCAACTGGATCGGCGGCTACCTGATCGGCGTGGCCGTCGCTTTTTTTCAGGCTATGCCGCAGCTGGATCCCGCGTGGCGGCTGGCCGTGATAACGGGTTTTTTGGGTGGCTTAACCACCTTCTCCAGCTTCTCCGCCGAGGTGGTCGGCTTGCTGCTGCAGCAGCGCTACATACTCGCGCTGGGCACGGCATCGATGCATGTAGTCGGCTCCTTCATGCTCACTGCCTTGGGTATATGGAGCTTTCAGAGCCGGTTTCATCCTGGCGGATGACCAGGCTGTCATCCGCTTGAGGCCGTCGCAGTCAACCCAGGAACCTTAGGGCTGGCAGGCGGCGGCGCTTTGCGCTATGGTGTGGCCCCAGAGCTTGTGCAACAGGCCAAGGACTGCGCCATGAGACAAACCCCCGAGCGGTTGAGCGACCGCATGACACGCATTGAACAAGCCCGCCGTTGGGTGCTAGACGGTGCCACCGATCCGCCCAAGCATGGCATAGCCCCCTGGATTGCGCGCTCTTGGCAGCGCTGCCTAGCCAACGGCCAGCGCCCGCAAGACGCGGTGGGTTTTGACCTGCTCACCGCTCCGGCGATGCGCCGTGTGGGCGAGGCCAACCATACGCTGGTGAGTGCAGCAAAGCCGGTTCTTACTGGGCTGGGTCGCGCCTTGGCAGATACCGGCTACTTTGCGCTGCTGACCAATGCCGACGGCGTGGTGATTGATGCCCAAGGGTCAATTGACAGAAGCGACCCCCATGCCCAAGTCATCAGCCGAATCGGCGTGGACTTATCCGAGCGCAGCGTGGGCACCACGGCCATCAGCGCCGCACTCACTGAGCTGCAAGCCGTGTGGTTACACCGGGGTGAGCATTTTTACGACGACACCAGCGTTTATAGCTGTGCGGGCGCACCCCTCATAGGCCCGCAGGGGGATTGCGTGGGCATGCTGGACTTAACCGGCGTGCGCAGCACCGAACGCCCGCAGTTACGCCACTTGGTCGCGCAATCGGCGCGCGCCATTGAAAACGCGCTCACCCTGGCCTGCGCCCAGGGCAAAGGCAAGCTGTTGTTGTGGCTGAATTGGGCCAGCCCGGCGCTGGGTACCGATAGCGAAGGCATGGTGTGCCTGGACGCCGATGGCTGGATACTGGGCGCCAACCCCGCCGCCCGGCAAATGCTGGCGCTAGCCCCCCAACACGACGAGCAAGCGCTGCATAGCAACGACCTGTTCGCCATGCCCTACCACATGCTGTTTGACGCCGCACGCACCCAAGCCAGCCATCTGCGCGTGCCGCTGTGGTCGGGCCTGCATCTGGTGGCTACGCCGCAACCTGGCGAAGCCCCGAACAGCCCGCGCCCTCACCAACTACCCGATACCCACGCCCTGCCGCTGAAGGCGCTAGAAACCAGCCTCATCAAACGCGCGGTAGAACAAAGCGGCGGCAACGTCGCCGAAGCCGCCCGTGCACTGGGTATCAGCCGGGCGACGGTGTATAGGAAGTTGGGTGTGAGGACGGGGAAATTTTAATGAATGATGGGGCTTGGTAATACTCAGATTGCTTTTTAGTTAGTTTAACTCACACTCATCAAGAGATTAAGATTTCGCACTTAACAAGTTCGAGTCGCTTTAGTACAAGAAGCCTCCCACTCATAATTAGCAACTTCCGATATTGAAAAACTTAATCTTATAGACGAGTCAGAAAAGTCAATAGTGAGCGGAACACTGAGATAGTCGGCTTGTTTTGGAACTCCGTATTTTATTGCACTAGGCAGATTGTGCACACCTACAGTTATTTTTATTTGACGCCCAGTAAAAAGGTATGCAAAATTATTTTTTATATATGCAATTACATCAAGGCCGCCGAGACTTTGCAAATTATATGGAAGCGAAGGTAATGCACTATAAACACCCAGATAATTGGGCGCAACCGGAATAAAGCTAGAAACGATAGTCTGTGAAATCGAGTTAATTTTTGACTTAAAAGCTTCAGTAGCAACCACTTCTTTGGGCTTTACAAAAATTTCCTGGATCAAATTGCCTAAAACAGGAATACCGCTTAAGGAACTTGTACAATCAATGCTTACGACTGGATTTAAGTTTATTTTAGTCAAATTTTGGTCTGAATTGATAGTTCCGTCATAAGGATTATATACAACCGTTGCTGATATTTCCTTAAGAGATAGAGTTCCAGTGCATTGATAGCCTATACCAAACTTATTTCCGGTCGCTGAGAAGTTTGCATTATATGAGGGCCCATAAAAACTTAAACTATTGAATCCCGATAGTCCGCCAGAAAGACCCAGCAATGAAATGCTAAAAGGGCCGCTAGCTGCGCTGGATATTAAAGTTCCCCCGAAGCCGGGCAAAGATTTTCTCAACAAGTCATCAATATTGGTTTGAAATATATAAGGAAGCGAATATGCTTTTGGAACAAAAGATGCCATTTTTCCATTGAATCCAGCCTCAGTCACAGAGGCGCTCATGCCGTTGTAAGAAACACTTCCCACGTAACTAACGGAATTCAATATTGGAACCCAGTCCGCAAAAGCATTCACGTGCATGAGAAGGCTAAAAAAAGATAGAAACAACTTTTTCATAGAAACCTCTTCACAAAAATTTCATATAAGCGGAATATGATGCCACATCATAGAGTAATAAATATTTACAAACAAGATCTATTAATCATCCGAAAGCTCAATTATCAAAATTGATAATTCATACTTAGATAATAGCTATACATGGCTTATCAAAAATTTCGCTTCGAAAAGTAACCTATATGATGCCGCGTTCGATTTTGTTCGTTATTTAGCTGATCTCTGCTCACATTACCTAACCTAACACCATACTCGGTGGCATATCAACTACTGACAGCGCGGGTGAGCCGAACTCTGACTGAACGGAGTCCGACGTTACGCCGCACCTATTAATTAGGTCAGTTGGCATATCCAACTCAAATTGGATAGCAGAGAAAAGATTTCTTAGAACTGTTCAGGATATTATGGTATGCGAATATCTCAGGGGGGAGGACAGGATAACGATGGTCGAGCTATACTACATTTCCATGTGTATAACCAATTCCTGTAACCATTGATGGAAAAATTCAAAGAGCGTGTCGAGTCTGAAAACGTCAAAGAGTATGTATTGTTCAAGGACCACGCTGGGTTATCCTCTACTCCATAAATAATCGAACCAGTGGGCCATGGTTGACCTACAATAATAGTCAAGGTTTTCCCGGCAAAAAATTGAGTAAAACTATTTCTGAGATATGCCCCCATATCGGTTCCATTAATATAGTACTTCTGAAGTGGAATCGCATCCAATACCCCACCCAACGAAGAGCCAACTGGAACAATAGTCGAAGCCATACTCGTCGAGTAATTGTTCAAAGCAGCAACAACGGAAGCGCTGTAACTTTCAGCCAAAAATCCGGTTACAATCGGGCCAAAAATTGGAATCCAGTCCAAAACGCTTGAACAGTTCAGACTTGAAGATGGATTCAACGAAACACTATTAAAAGAAGAGTCAACTGCGCCCGTGGTATAGTTAAAAGCGGTAGTCATCTGAATATTATTCAGCGATATCACACCATTACATGTTGCCCAAGTTGAGTTATAAGATAGCAATACCTGATAAGAGAGGCCTGAAATAGTTAATTTACTTTCACCAGTAAATGCGCCCGTCAAACCTACTATCGAAAATACCGCATTACCGACTAAGTTGGTTTTCAGAATTTTCAATGGCCCGTTAGTTCCAACTTGATTTTGTACATAACCATCAAGTGAAGCCTTAAAATTATTAAAGCTTGTAGCCAATCTTTCAGCATAATTACCTAGAGGGCCAGCCGCAGAGCCATTAGATCCCATTCTTTCATTGACATAGGCTGTTTGGCCATTATAACTTAAGCTACTCGTATAAGCACCAGAATACCATTTTAACAACCAATCCGCATGACTATTAAAGCTAGCAAAGGTAACGAAGGCATATAAAATAAATTTCATATAAAATCTACGCATGATGCACCAAATATGTTGGAAATATCTTAATCAGTAATAAAAAGGTTGCCACACAGTTAATAGTTCCATCGTAGCACAACAACAACTCAACAGCCAATGCTATCGCCAATTGTTCAATACCTACGCCCAATAATATTAAAAAAATCAGAACTTAAACCAATCGAGACGGAGGCGAAAATTGCAGCAATGTAACTGAAACTATCCGAACAATAGCTAACAATCACACGACGGCAGGCATGTAGAAAATTGAGACACCCTCGCGATACTTGAATGAACAACCATTAAACAACTGTTAGTCGTGGCATCTTGAGGTATCACTTATTTTCACCACCACCGCCCAGGGCGGTAAGCTGCCCCAGGCCGTGGTGTCGCCACTGTTCGATCAGAAACGGTAATTGGCGCGCAAGTAGTAGCTACGCAGGGTGATATCGGTGAAGCGGGGGTCGTAGCCAACCTGGAAGGTGGATGTTTGCTGGGAAGTAGGAGGCTTCCGATCAAACAAATTACGTACACCAAAAGTGACCGTCAGTGGCTTGGATGGCTTCCACGATCCAAATAAATCCCATGTGGTGTAAGACCCTACCTGCCGCTCAATATCATCTCCTTGGTCTTGATCTTTGTAACCCGACTTGTAGTGACCCACCGCACCGACAGTCCAAACATCTTTAGCCCATGTCGCAGAGAAATTATGTTGCCAACGGAACGCGGGATAACCATTGGAGAAAACACCTAGATTATTAATCCATTCTCCCCCTTCTTCCGTTTGATATTCGTACTTAGCTACATAAGTACTTACCAACTTAAAGTTGACTCTTCCGGCATCGGCAAGACGCAACCTGTAATTACCTGAAAAATCGATACCCTGTGTTCTTACGCCACCTAAATTATCCGTAAGTAGAGCAATGTAGCCGCAGTCAGATCCGGGGCAAGATTTTCCATCCACGGACAAAGAGCCATCAGACGCACGATGAAACTTGGAGGCATATTTTACTGGATCACCAAATACTGTATCTTCACTCAGTGAACCGATCTGATGTTTTAATTCAACTCGCCAAAAATCTACACTCGCATCAAACTCTGGTGTGGGTTGAAAGACGAACCCAAACGTCAGATTCTTGGAGGTTTCTGGGTTAAGTTTTGTGTTGCCACCCCCCATACTCATAAATTGCGTCTTGCACGCTTCAGCGGATGCAACCCCCGCAATTGGAACACCGCCCGGACAGCGTACTGGATCGTTCCAACTATTGGCCGTATTTGTATAGTACTGTGTGCTATATAATTCTAACAAAGACGGTGCACGAAAGCCGGTGGAATATGAACCTCTAAACAGCATAGTTTGGCTTGGTTGCAAGCGAAAACTCAACTTCGGGTTAGTGCTAGCACCGAAATCACTATATCTGTCGTGACGAATCGCCGCAGTAACATCCAGCATTTTAGTAATCGGAATATTCAACTCTGAATACAAGGCGAATATATTACGGCGCCCTAAATTGAATGTCGTAGAGTCAACACCTGAACTGGCAGAAACTTTTTCAGCAAAATAAGTCTCTGCCTTGTATGACATGGTTTCAATACGGTAGTCGGCACCTACTGCGACAGCCGGTTTCCGCCCTGCACCGAACCAATCTGCGAACTCCCTGCTGGCCTTCGCGTCCACACCATATGAACGACTGGTTCCATATAATAGATCACCAGTGAGAGCCGCACTGTTGATCAAAGCCGTGCCTACTGCATCTTGTGCACCAAATGGATTGATAACACCGGTCTTCACTCCTGCAGCAATAATATCGCCGTCTGTGTAACCACCAGTCAACCGATTGACGACATGGTTTTGCCCGTAAGTCAAAGCCGTTTGGTAATCCCAATCTGACAGCGTGCCGTCTAACGAGGCAACGAATCGCTGTTGTAGGTTGGTACTCTTATCTTGTCTTGGTCCACTTAGCACATCGCGATATTTCACTGTAATTGGCTTCGTGGTATCAATACCCGACCCAGAAGGCGCAGCAGGGGTAATTCCATTTCCTGGATAGTACTTGGTGCCTGGATTCATTACTAAAGCACCATACGGTACAGGTGCAATAGTTGTTTCGACAGTAGCCAGGGTTGCAAAATATTCTAGATTTATTTGCTTATCATTTGGCAAGGCTATGGTGCCTTTCAACATCCCCGATAAACGTTCACTTTTTGGAATGTTATCCACCCACTTCCAATAGTAATAAGCGCAATTATAAGGTGGGCTAGCAGCCAGAAAGGTAGCACTACAGCTTGTTGAAGCGGGGTTAACACTCTTACTCCCCGTGCCATTTTGCTTCACCGTCTGATAATAAGAAGCCGGGTAAGGCGTAGGAGAGGTTTTAGTACTCCCCGAAAAATCACGCTGAGACCCGGTAATGACATCTTGACCTTGATAATCTAAAAAACCGAAAATATTGAATTTATCGGTCTCAAGATTTCCTTTTCCGAATCCAATATTGAAGTTCTTGGCCTTTCCACCCCCGTGTTCTGGAGAATCCAAACCCGCAGATATGGAGAGGCCAGCGAAATCTTTACGGGTTACAAAATTGATTACGCCACCAATAGCATCCGATCCGTACAGAGACGAAGCACCATCGCGCAAAACCTCCACACGATCCACAGCGGCAATTGGGATCATATTCAAATCGACAGCATCGTTATCGAACGAATTATTTGTAAGACGACGCCCGTTTAACAAGATAAGTGTTTTATTTCTGCCCAACCCTCTAAGGTCTGCATACGATGCACCACCTGTAGGCGAACCAACAGATTGACTCGTCGTTTTTGTGGATTGACTCCCTGTCACCGTGCCAATAATTTGCTCTACCGTCGTCAAGCCTTGTTGCTTGAGATCATCCATCTTGAACACCGTAACCGGCACCGAAGACTCAGACTCCACGCGTTTGATGGCTGAGCCGGTAACTTCTACCCGCTGCAAAGACGGGGCGGGCGCATCTTGCGCCAGGGCGGGGTGCAGGGCTAGCAGCGCAGCACTGGCGCCGCAGACGGACACCAACGCGCGGGACAAAGTGGTGCGTCTAAAAGCCGGGGGACGTGGTGACATAGTTTCTCCAAACAAGTGATGAAAGGGATGAGTTTCGGATCAGGCTCAGGGGGTAACTAGCAAAAAACTTGCCAGGGAGTGCGCAACCTTTACCTGACCGGTGCGATATGTTCACACAAACGTCATGCGAGCACCACCCGCGCGAGCACTCGCTTCGGTAAAGTGTTGCGTAAAAGCATCACTTGGTGAGGTGTGGGCGGCGCTACAGGGAGTGGCGATCGGCTGGCGTCGCCACAGGGAGTGCTGCTGCACGGCCAGGGTGCGGATGCACCCTAGGTTTGGCTATTCGATTTTGAAGGCGAATTCCTGCGTGGCCAGCACATCGCCCGGTTCGGACTTGCACTTGTACTGCAGCATGGCGTTACGCACCGCAGCATGGAACACGCGGGGGCCGGAGAGGATGGTGACTTCGCGCACCACGCCGTCGCGGATCAGCGCCTGCGCCCGAACCACGCCGTCAATGCCGTCTTGCAGCGCTTTGCGCGGCATTTCAGGTGGAACCTGCGAGGGGCAGACCACCCCCATTTCGGTGCGACCACTGGCGGGCTTGGGCGCCGGTGGTGCGGGGGGCGGGGGCGGCGCGATAACCGGTGGTGCCGGGGGTGGCGTGGCCACCGACGCGATAGCGGGTGCCGCCGTGACCGGTGGTGCCACCTCAGGTGGCGGCACAAAAGGCGGCGGGGGCGCCTGGGTCACTGGCGTGGGCTCGGGCGGCTTAATCGGCTTGGGTGGCGGCGGCGGTGGGGGCGGAATAATGACTTCTTGAATCACCGCCGCCTCCAGCGGCTTTTTTAGCAATTGCAAGCCTTTGCGTGCGGTGCCACTCACCAGCGCATAACCCGCTAGCAGGTGAATCAACACCACCAAAGACCACCCAATGAAACGCCGCCGGGGGTCGCCGCCTTCGTAGGCATGGGCTGTGGCACGCGCGCTCATTGGACGAACTGCTCGCTGCCGATAACGGCCAGTTTGCTCAAGCCCCGGCGCTTGGACGAAGCCAGCACATTGGCAAATACCGCGTACTGGCAGGCCGCGTTGGGGCGTATGTGCACCTCGGGCTGCGGCGTCATCTGCGCCAGTTGCACCATGTTGTCCTCCAGTTGCTGCGCCGTGACGGCCACGCCTTGCCAATAGACCACGCTTTGGGCGTCGATGTCGATCTGCACTTTCTCGGGCTTTTGCAGGTTATTGGGTGGCGCGCCCACCGGCATTTCCAGGTTGACGGCGTGCAGTTGAATCGGGATGGTGATGATGAGCATCACCAACAGCACCAACATCACGTCGATTAACGGCGTGGTGTTCACGTCCATCATCACCTCGGGGTCTTTGCGCCCCAGGCGGCGGGCTTTCAAGCCCGTGGGTTTTTTGCTGCTCATGCTCACGTCAAAATGAGATTCAGCCGCCCAGAGGCGGGGGTTCGGTGATGAAGGCTACTTTGACGATGCCCGCCCGTTGGCAGGCGTAAAGCACCTTGCCCACACCGGCATAGCGGCCATCCAGATCGCCACGAATCTGCACTTCCGGCTGGGGCCGCTTTTGGGCCACGGCCTTGAGCTTGTCCACCAGCGTATCCACGCTTTTCATGCGCGCGTCATACCAGAAGATGTCGCCCGCCTTGTCCACCGAAATGACGATGTTCTCGGGCTTGGTTTCGCGGATTTCCACCCGTTCTTTGGGCAAAGTGAGCGGTATCGAGGTGGTCACCACGGGCACGGTAATCAAAAAAATGATTAGCAGCACCAGCATCACATCTACCAGCGGCGTGGTGTTGATGGCCGAGATGATCTCGTCATCACCACCCCCTACATTCATGGCCATTGCAGTGTCCGATTCAAAGGGTTTTCAAGGCGCGCTTAGGCGGCTTTGCCGCCCGAGCCGACCAGCACGCCACTCAACTCCTCGCTGAATTCGCGCACGTCGTCCATGACCGCCTTGTT
>Ga0136644_10002624_pt1 | contig 13664 bp, 15 predicted proteins | sample C_130820_EF_Meta_FD_94780 | JGI IMG/M metagenome (GOLD analysis project Ga0136644, IMG submission 94780) | Freshwater microbial communities from Lake Croche, Canada to study carbon cycling - C_130820_EF_MetaG (v2) (version 2) | ecosystem: Environmental > Aquatic > Freshwater > Lake | place... | reverse complement strand
TTGGCGCGAGCACGGCGCCTGGCAGCGGGAAGACCAGTTCTCAGACGGCACTTTGCGCTTGATCGGTCTGCTGTGGGCGTTGCAGGACGGCGACGGGCTGTTGCTGCTGGAGGAGCCGGAGTTGTCCTTGAACGATGGTATCGTGGCTCACATTCCCTTGATGATTGACCGCGTGCTGCGAGACCGCAAAAAGCGCCTGTCCTCGCGGCAGGTGCTCATCAGCACCCACAGCGAAGTGCTTCTGTCCCAGGTTACCGACGCGCGTACGGTGTTACTCATCGAGCCGGGAAGCAACGGCTCCACCGTGCGCCCGCCGAACCCTGATGAGTTAAACGCCATAGACAACGGCTTGAATCCCGCCGAGGTGCTGTTGCCCAAAACGAAGCCCCAGGCGCTGGACCAGTTGGGTCTGTTTGAATGAAGCGTATTTTGGTGGTGGGTGAAGACGCGCTATGTTGCGCGCTCGGTGAACGCCTCGTGGGCAGTGGTTTGCCCGACTGGCAATTGGCACAAACCTCGATCGACACCCGGGGCGTCACCAAGCTCAAGGCGGCACTCCCCCGGTATCTAACGCAAGCCCGGCATGTACAGCCGGTGTTGTGCATTGCTGACACCGATGGTCAATGCCCAAAACAGTTGCTGGCCGATTGGTTGTCGCACCCGGTGCATCCGAGCCTGTTGCTTCGTCTGGCGGTGACGGAAGCTGAAAGCTGGCTGCTGGCCGACCGTGCCGGCTTGGCCACTGCCTTCGGCATTCCAGTGAACAAGCTGCCGCACAGCCCTGATGAAGTCCCCGACCCCAAGCGGCTGATACTCCATTTGGCGCAACGCTCAAAAAGACGGCATATCCGCGACGAAGTCGTGTCACGAACCGACTCCAGCAGGCCAGGCTCCGGCTACAACCTGCATTTAGCCACCTTTGTGCGCCAGCAATGGAATATCGACAATGCAATCGCACACTCGCCCAGTCTGGCGCGGGCTTTTAAGCGACTGGCGGGGCTGACCGTGCCAACAGTTTCCAACCCCTCTCATGCGCCTGCTGCTGGTTGAAGACGATCCCATGATCGGCGAGGCCGTGCGTGAGCTGCTGCGCGGCGCGCATTACGCGGTGGATTGGGTGCGCGATGGCGACACCGCCGACAGCGCTTTGCGCAGCGAAAACTACGACTTGCTGCTGCTGGACCTGGGCCTGCCGCGCCGCGACGGCCTGGCGGTGCTCACCGCCTTGCGCGCGCGCAGGCAAACGCTGCCGGTGTTGATCGCCACCGCCCGCGACGCGGTGGCCGATCGCATCGCCGGGCTGGACGCGGGGGCCGACGACTACTTGGTGAAACCCTTTGACGGTGACGAATTGCTGGCCCGGCTGCGCGCGCTGACGCGGCGCGGCGCCGGGCGGGGTGAGCCGGTTTTTGAGCACAAGGGTGTGAGCCTGAACCCGGCCACGCGCGAAGCCACGGTACATGGCGAGCCGGTTACCCTGTCGGCACGCGAATGGGCGGTGCTGGAACCCTTGCTGGCGCGGCCCGGCATGGTGTTGTCGCGCAGCCAGCTCGAAGAGAAGCTGTATGGCTGGAAAGACGAGATCAGCAGCAACGCGGTGGAGGTGTATGTGCACGGCCTGCGCAAGAAGCTGGGGGCCGACGTGATACTGACCGTGCGCGGCCTGGGCTACCGGGTGCCCCGCTAATGAACCGCCCTGCCCCCCACCACCGGCCCCACTCGCTGCGCCGCCGCTTACAGGGCTTTGTGTTGGCCGCCATCGTGCTCGTGGCCTTGGTGCAAGCGGCCAGCGCCTACCGCAACGCGGTGCAGCAGGCAGACGCCTTGTTTGACGACCAGTTGCGGCAAATGGCCTACTCATTGCGCGGCGGGGTGCAACTCGCCCCTATAGATGGCCGCTTTGACGCCGATGACGACTGGGTCATTCAAATTTGGGGGCTAGACGGCGCACCGCTGTACCGCTCACCCCGTGCCACCTTGCCCGGGCGGGCGGTGCTGGGTTTCTCTGACGTGCGGGTAAACGGCCAGCGCTTTCGCGTCTATACCCTGCAAGGCCCGCTGCAAACCGTGCAAATTGCGCAAGACCTGGACGCGCGCCAAGCCCGCGCCAGCGCGCTGGCGGTGCGCGCGGTGCTGCCCATCGTGCTGCTGGCGCCGCTGCTGATGCTCGCCACTTGGTGGGTGATACGCCGCTCGCTGGCGCCCATAGAGCGCGCGCGGCGACAACTGGCGCAGCGGGCTGCCGACGACTTGGAGCCCTTGCAAGCCCAAGACCTCCCGCTGGAAATACAACCCCTGGTGCAGGAGCTCAACCAATTGTTTGCGCGCTTGCGCGCCGCGTTTGACAGCCAGCGCCACTTTATTGCCGACGCCGCGCACGAGTTGCGCAGCCCGCTTACCGCGCTCAAGTTACAAGCGCAGGCCCTGCGCGACACCCACCCAAGCGCCAGCGCACAAGACCCGGCCAGCGCGGTGGCGCGGCTCAACCAGGGCATAGACCGCGCCGCCGCGCTGGTGGAGCAACTGCTTTCCCTGGCGCGGCAGGAGGTGGCGCCAACCGAGAGCACCGAGCCGCTGGATTTTCTGGCGCTGACGCGGCAAGTGGTGCAAGACCTGCTGGCGCAAGCCCAGGCGCGCGGCGTCGATCTGGGCCTGCACCGAGGCGAGGCGGCGTGGGTGCGCCTGCCCGAACAGGCCGCCTACACCCTGCTGCGCAACCTGCTGGACAACGCCGTGAAATACGCCCGCAGCCGGGTGGATGTGAGCCTGCACCGTCAGCCGGGCGGCGTGGAGTGGGTGGTAGAAGACGACGGCCCCGGCATCGCCGAGCACGAGCGCGAGCGGGTGTTTGACCGCTTTTACCGCGTAGCTGGTACAGACAGCCCCGGCAGCGGCCTGGGGCTTGCCATCGTGCAGCTCATCGCCCAGCGACACGGCATACGCATCCGCTTGGAACACTCGCCACGGCTGGGCGGCTTGTGCGTGCGGCTGCACTTAAGCCCCGCCTAAGGCAAGCCACGCAAACTGGCCGCTTTTCAACTCAGCGGAGCGTTCATCATGCGTGCGATTCAACTTCACAACACCCGCCTGGTACTGGCTTTGCTGGCAGCGGGGCTTATTGGGGGTGCAGGCGTAGCGGTGGTGCGCGGCATGGCCGTGACGGCGCAGGCCGCGCCCACGCCCAGCCCTGTCGTGGCCATAGCCAGCGTCAACCCGCCCATGGCTTTGCCAGACTTCACCCAAATTACGGCGCAATTCGGCCCCGCGGTGGTCAACATCAGCGTAACCGGCAGCAGCAAGGCAGGCGACGAGGCGGACGAAACGAGTGGCAAAGGCCGCCAAGACGACCCCTTCGGCAACGACCCGTTCTTTGAATTTTTCCGCCGCTTCCAGCAAGCCCCCGGTCTCCAGCGCGGCCTGCCACGTGACATGCCCACGCACGGCCAGGGCTCGGGCTTCATCATCAGCGCAGATGGCCTCATCCTGACCAATGCGCATGTGGTGCGTAACGCCAAAGAGGTGAGCGTGAAACTCACCGACCGGCGCGAGTTCCGCGCCAAGGTGTTGGGCTCAGACCCCAAGACCGACGTGGCCGTACTCAAAATCGAGGCCAAAAATCTGCCTGTGGTGACGCTGGGTAAAACCAGCGAACTCAAGGTGGGCGAATGGGTGCTGGCCATCGGCTCGCCCTTCGGCTTTGAAAACACCGTGACCGCTGGCGTGGTAAGCGCCAAAGGCCGGTCGCTACCCGACGACAGTGCCGTACCCTTTATCCAGACCGATGTAGCGGTAAACCCCGGCAACTCGGGCGGGCCGCTGTTCAACACACGCGGCGAGGTGGTAGGCATCAACGCGCAAATTTACAGCCGTACCGGCGGCTACCAGGGCTTGTCGTTTGCCATTCCCATCGACGTGGCGGCCAAAATCAAGAACCAGATCCTTGCCACCGGCAAGGTAGAACATGCGCGGCTGGGCGTGTCGGTGCAGGAGGTGAACCAGGCGCTGGCCGACTCCTTCCAACTGGAAAGCCCCGAGGGCGCGCTGGTTGCCATGGTTGAAAAAGGCAGCCCCGCCGACAAAGCCGGGCTGGAGCCGGGCGACGTGATTCGCAAACTCAACGGCCAGCGCATCGTCTCCTCGGGCGACCTGCCCGCGCTCATTGGCTTGGCCAGCCCCGGCGAAAAAGTGCAACTGGAAATCTGGCGCAAAGGCAGCACCAAGGCGCTGAGCGCGCAATTGATCAACGCCAACGACAAGGCCGAAACCGTCGCCAAAGCAGAAGCCAGCACCGACAAAGGCCGCCTGGGCCTGGCGCTGCGCCCACTGCAAGCGCAAGAAAAACGCGAATCCGGCCTGAGTGAGGGCTTGGTAGTGGAAGACGCACGCGGCGCAGCAGCCCGCGCAGGCATAGAAGCCGGTGATGTGCTGCTAGCCATCAACGGCATGCCCGCACGCAGCGCCGAGCAAGTGCGCAGCGTCGTCGCCAAGTCCGACAAATCGGTGGCCCTGCTGATCCAGCGCGGCGACAACAAAATCTTCATCCCGGTGCGCCTGGGCTAAAACAATTGGGGTCTGACCCCAATTGTTTTCATTGTTTCATCTTAAACCGGACATCGGAGATTAGGATCAGACCTCAACTGTTTCCAAGCGGGCCGCAAGCTCGTCATACTGTTGCGAAAACCGCTGCGAATTGGTTTTCTTGAGTTTGGCGAGATTGCTCAATTTCCATCGAATCGCGGGCAATTCCTGCAAATGCGCGAATGGCATCTGACGCCATTCGGGCTTGGCCTGCACCAGCGACAGCAAAAAGGCTCGGTGTGCGGGCGTCAGTGCTTTCGGCAGAGATTCGAACAGTTGTGTCCTTGTGGCTTCCAGTGCCTCCAGAGCAACCGGCGCAGCGGTCATGCCTGCGAATTCACTGGCAAACAGCGCCGCCAGCGGTTTCGGGCGGGCAAAAAGAACTTCATGCACCGGGCGGTTATGACCAGCCAGATACGCCACAAAACAGTCAACAAAGTCGGTTGCTAGCCCGAACCGCTTGAACATGTACTGAATGTCGAACAAGTCTCGGGGGTGCTGGCGATCCAGCGCGGCCACCAGCTTGCTGCCATACAGCTCGGGAACGGCCAGCATCGGCACCTCGATATTCGCCGCGAAAAGGGCCTGCGCCGCGGTCGTGAGCGACGCGCGAATGGGTGCCAGCGCAGTCCCCCGGAAAACGTGATTCACCTCCACTTTGACTTCAGAAGTGCCGTCCGTCACAAACAGTTTGACTTCATCGCCCATCTTGTCTGGGCGCACTCGCGCATCCAAACCCATGCGCGTGATACGCGTTGCCGCCGCTGACAGCTCGTCCTTGATGGTCTGGAGCGCAACCTCACGCGTCATGTCATGGCGCACGAAAACCACGTCAATATCTATTGACAGACGGGGCAGGTCTTGCACGAACAGATTGAGCGCTGTGCCGCCTTTCAGAGCGAAAAGCGGAGTCTCGAAGATGGTCGGTGCAACGGCCAGCAGCAGCCGGACGGTGGCCGCGTAGCTCGCGTTCACAGGCTTCGTCGCAAGTCCAGACGCTCGCCGGTCTTTCCCACACTCACCCAGCGCTTGCCACCACCCAGCCGCACGCTGTGCTGATGCGCAATCGATGTCCAGGGGAGATCAAGCTCATCGGCCATCGCATGCGCCAGCCGCACCACTTTGATGCGGGTAAGGTGGGAAAAAAGCGCGTCCAGTACAGGCAATCGGAGCGAGCGAGTGCCTTCCAGCAGATGCCGCGCTTGTTCGAGCGACTGCCTGTTTCCAACGTCGCTGAGAAGCTCCAGCAACGCGCGTTCGGGCGTGGATACCGGCACATCCGGTCTCCCGGCTGGCAAGGGTGCTATACCCAGTTCAGCGGGCATTCCCGCGTCAAAAATATGCGTCGTTTGATAATGGGCCGGGAAACGTGCGGTGAACCAGACGGGCAGCCTAGCCGGTTTATCCCCCCAAAGCGTCAACGTTTCACGAAAAGCCAGGTTGTGCCGCACACCGCGCCAGCTCAGTGCCGTCTTTCCGGCAATGTGCAAGCCAGGGATAGCAGCAGCCAGCCATGCGATGCTCGCATCGCGGTCTAGCGTTTCGGCGGGTAAGGTATAGGCTCCCTGTCCCAATCGCTCCAGCCACCCTGCTTTCGCCAAACGGGCCGCATGCTTGGTCGTCAAACCGCGTGCAGCCATCCACTCCGTCCCCATGGGCTGACCACGCGGAATCTCAGAGAGCAGTGACTTGAATGAAAAAAAAGTTTCATTTCGCATCTGAGGAGAATTTTAGACAAAAATTCATGCTAAAAACAATTGGGGTCTGACCCCAATTTTCCCCTCGGCGACGAGCGGGCTGAAACAATTGGGGTCAGACCCCAATTACTTCAGTGGCACGCCGGTCTTGGATTGCAGCAGTTCGCGCGTGACGCCGGGGGCGAGTTCGACCACTTGGAGGCCGTCGGGCGTCACGTCCAGCACGGCCAGGTCGGTGATGATGCGGTCCACCACGGCCACGCCGGTCAGGGGCAGGGTGCATTGGGGCAAGATTTTCAGGTCTTCGCCGCCGTCTTTGCGCCGTGCCACGTGTTCCATGAGCACGATGACGCGCTTCACGCCTGCCACCAGGTCCATGGCGCCGCCCATGCCTTTGACCATCTTGCCCGGAATCATCCAGTTGGCCAAGTCGCCTTTTTCGCTCACTTGCATGGCGCCTAGGATGGACAGGTTGATCTTGCCGCCGCGAATCATGGCAAACGAATCGTGGCTGCCAAAGATGGACGAGCCGGGGATGGTGGTGACGGTTTGCTTGCCCGCGTTGATGATGTCGGCATCCACCTCGTCGTCGGTGGGGAACGGGCCTATGCCCAGCATGCCGTTTTCGCTTTGCAGCCAGACTTCGATGTTTGCGGGCACATGGTTGGCCACCAGGGTGGGGATGCCAATGCCCAGGTTGACGTAGAAGCCGTCTTGCAGTTCTTTGGCCGCACGCGCGGCCATCTGGTCTTGGTTCCAAGCCATGGTCAAACTCCTGCTTTCTCGGTGATGGTGCGTTTTTCTATGCGTTTTTCCGGGTGTGCGTTGTGCACGATGCGCTGCACATAAATGCCGGGCAGGTGGATGTCATCCGGGTCCAGCTCGCCCAGGGCCACCACTTTTTCCACTTCGACGATGGTGAAACGCCCGGCCATTGCGCAAGCGGGGTTGAAATTGCGCGCCGTGCGCCGAAAGCGCAGATTGCCCGAGGTGTCGGCGATATAGGCTTTGACCAGCGACACGTCAGGGCATAGCGCGCGCTCCAGCACATAGGTTTCGCCGTCGAACTCGCGCAAATCCTTGCCCTCGGCCACCACGGTGCCGACGCCGGTTTTGGTAAAAAAAGCCGGAATGCCCGCGCCACCGGCGCGCAGCTTCTCGGCCAGCGTGCCCTGGGGCGTGAACTCCAGCGCCAGTTCACCGGCCAGGTACTGGCGCTCAAATTCCTTGTTTTCGCCCACGTAGCTGGAGATCATTTTGCTGATCTGGCGTGTTTGCAGCAACTTGCCCAAGCCAAAATCATCCACCCCCGCGTTGTTAGAAATCACGGTCAGGTTTTTCACCCCCGAGTCACGCAAGGCGTCAATCAAAGCCTCGGGAATGCCACACAGGCCAAAACCGCCCACGGCCATCAGTTGCCCGTCGCGGACCACGCCTTGCAGCGCGGCCGCCGCAGAAGGGTAAAGCTTATTCACTGCATCAACTCCTGTTCGCAAAACCGCTATCCTAAGCGACACCCGTGTCCATCGTGAGCCAGTATGTTGCGGCGCAACGATAATGGCAGGCTGGCACGCTGACCGATCAAGCGCTAGGCCCGGCTGACCTGACTCACCCCCCACTGCAATGACCACTGCCATTTCATCCGTTGCCGACATCGTTGCCGACCTGCGCGCGGGCCGTATGGTGATTTTGGTGGACGAGGAAGACCGTGAGAACGAGGGCGACCTGGTACTGGCCGCGGACCACGTGAGCGCTGAGGCCATCAACTTCATGGCGCGTTTTGGCCGTGGCCTGATCTGCCTTACCCTCACCCGTGCCCAATGCGAGCACCTGCATTTGCCGCCCATGGTGGCGCGCAACGGCACCCGGCACGGCACGGCGTTTACGGCATCGATTGAGGCCGCCGAGGGTGTCACCACCGGCATTTCGGCAGCCGACCGCGCCCACACCGTGCGCGTGGCCGTGGCCCCCGGTGTGCGGCCCGAGCATCTGGTTCAGCCCGGCCATGTGTTTCCGCTGCAAGCGGTGGACGGCGGCGTACTGATGCGCGCCGGGCATACCGAGGCGGGTTGCGACTTGGCGGCCATGGCCGGCTGCACCCCCGCTGCCGTGATTTGCGAAATCATGAAAGACGATGGCAGCATGGCCCGGCTGCCCGATCTGCAAGCCTTTGCTGCCGAACACGGCCTGCGCATTGGCACCATTGCCGACCTGATTGAACACCGCAGCCGTACCGAGTCGCTGGTCAAGCGCATGGGGCAGCGGCCCACGCAAACCCCATTCGGCAGTTTCGACTTGCATCTGTTTCAGGACACACCCAGTGGTGCCTTGCACCTGGCCTTGGTCAAGGGGCAATGGGCAGCGGGCGAGGTGGTGGCGGCGCGGGTGCACGAGCCCACCTCGTTGTTAGACGCTTTGGAGCTGCGCCGTGGCATGCACTCTTGGAGTCTGGACGAGAGCCTGCGCCATATTACCCAAGCCGGTCAAGGGGTAGCGGTGCTGCTTAACTGCGGCGAAAGCGCGGCCCAGTTGTTAGCCCAATTCGAGGGCACGGCCACGGCCTCGCACGGGCCGCAAGGGGGGCGTATGGACTTGCGCAGCTATGGCATTGGCGCACAAATTTTGCGCGAATGCGGCGTGCAAAAAATGAAGCTCATGGGCAACCCCCGGCGCATGCCCAGCATGGTGGGCTATGGCCTAGAGATCACCGGTTACATCAGCAAGGAATAAACGAAACATGTTTGGCGCAGACAAGGGAAACAACGATTTGCAAGACGGTAAACGCCTGCACATTGGCATGGTGCAAGCGCGCTTTAATGCCGCCATTACCGACGCACTGGCAGACGCCTGTAAGGCCGAGCTCAAGGCCCTGGGCGTGGCCGACAAACACATCACCCATGTGCAGGTGCCCGGCGCGCTGGAAGTTCCTACCGCCCTGCAAGCCCTGGCCGAAAAAGATCACTTTGACGCGCTGATTGCGCTGGGCTGCGTGATCCGGGGCGAAACCTACCACTTCGAACTGGTGGCCAACGAATCCGCTTCGGGTGTGAGCCGCATCGCGCTGGACTACCAGTTGCCGATTGCCAATGCGATTTTGACCACCGAAACGCTGGCGCAGGCGCAGGCGCGTCAATACGACAAAGGGCGGGACGCGGCCCGGGTGGCGGTAGAAATGGCCAACCTGCTGGACAGCCTGGCATGACAGACGACGGCCTGCCGGTGCCCGCACGCGCTGCCGTTCGCAAAGCGGCGGCGAAGTCGGCGCGCACCCGGGCACGCGAGTTCGCCTTGCAAGCCCTTTATCAGCACCTGGTGGGGGGTAACGAGGCCAGCGACATTGACACCTTCACGCGCGACCTAAGCGGCTTTGACAAGGCCGACGCGCTGCACTACGACCTGCTGCTGCACGGCAGCATTCGCGAAGCCGCCGCGCTGGACGCGCTCATCCTGCCGCTGCTGGACCGCAAGCTGGCCCACATTTCACCGGTGGAACACGGTGTGATGTGGATAGGCGCCTACGAATTCAAACATTGCCTGGACGTGCCCTACCGCGTGGTCATCAACGAATGCGTCGAGTTGGCCAAAGCATTTGGCGGCACCGATGGTCACAAATACGTGAACGGCGTGTTGCACCGGCTAGCGCCCCAGTTGCGCGGCACGGAGGTCGCCCCCCTCACACCCGGCGTAGAAAACAACGCATGAGAATCAGCGCACGCGCGGAACGCATCACACCGTTTTACGTGATGGAGGTGGCTAAAGCCGCGTCACGCCTGGCGCAGCAGGTGGCACACAGCGACCGGCCCATGATTTTTCTGAACATCGGCGAGCCCGATTTCAGCGCGCCGCCGCTGGTGCAAGAAGCCGCACAAAAGGCCATACGTGACGGCAGCACCCAGTACACCCAGGCCACCGGCCTGCCCGCGCTGCGCGAGCGCATCAGTGCCTGGTACGCAAGCCGGTTTCAGCTACAGATTGCACCGCAGCGCATCATCATCACCGCAGGCGCCTCCGCCGCGCTGCAATTGGCCTGCCTGGCCTTGATAGAGGCGGGCGACGAAGTGCTCATGCCCGACCCGTGCTACCCCTGCAACCGCCAGTTTGTAGCCGCCGCCGATGGGCAGGCCGTGCTACTGCCCACCACAGCGGAGCAACGCTTTCAGCTCAGTGCCGAGCAGGTGGCCGCGCATTGGACGGCGCGCACGCGCGGCGTGCTGCTGGCCTCGCCTTCCAACCCCACCGGCACCTCGATCCACCCCGATGAATTGCGCCGCATTCATGCCGAGGTGAGCGCACGCGACGGCATCACGCTGGTGGATGAAATCTACCTGGGCTTGAGCCACGAGGCCGCTTTTGGCCACAGCGCACTGGCCTTGGACGAACACATCATCAGCATCAACAGCTTTTCAAAGTACTTCAACATGACCGGCTGGCGCCTGGGCTGGCTGGTGGTGCCTGACGCGCTGGTGCCGGTGGTGGAGCGGCTAGCGCAGCACCTGTACATCTGCCCCAACAGCATTTCGCAACAGGCTGCATGGGCCTGCTTTGAGCCGGACAGCCTGGCCGAATATGAACGCCGCCGCAGCGAATTCAAAGCGCGGCGCGACTACTTTGTACCGGCCCTGCAAGCCCTGGGCTTGCCGGTGCCGGTGATGCCTGACGGCGCTTTTTACGCCTATGCGGATTGCCGCGCCGCGTACGCTCGGCTGGGGCTCAAAGACAGTTGGGAGTTCGCCTTTGCGGTGATGGAGCAAGCCCATGTGGCTGTGACGCCGGGGCGGGACTTTGGCAGCGCGGACACCCAGCATTACCTGCGCTTTTCTACCGCCAGTTCTATGGCCCATTTGCAAGAGGCGGTGGCGCGTTTGCGCGCCATGCTGGGTAGCGCATGAACGCTTGCTGGCGAGCAAGCGTGTGGGCCGAGGCCGTGTGGCCCGCCGAACCGATAAGGAGATTGACTTGAACACTGAATTCTCCATCGTGCCGCTGGTGCTGCATGCGAGTTGGGTGGTGCAGGCGGTGATGTTGCTGCTGCTCGGCCTCTCCGTGCTGAGCTGGACGCTGATTTTGCGCAAACTGTTTAGCTTGAGCGGCATACGGGCCGCTAATGACGAATTCGAGCGCGAGTTCTGGTCGGGCACCGGCCTAAACGAGCTGTACAACAAAACCGTGAAGCGGGGCGATGCCATGGGGCCGATGCAGCGCTTGTTTGTCAGTGGCATGCGCGAGTACCACAAACTGCGCGAGCGCCGTGTCAGCGACGCGGCCACTTTGCTGGACGGCGCCCGCCGTGCCATGCGGGCCAGCTTACAGCGCGAACTGGACGCGGTGGAATCGCACCTGTCGTTTCTGGCCTCGGTGGGCTCGGTGTCGCCCTATATCGGTCTGTTTGGCACGGTGTGGGGCATCATGCACGCCTTCACCGGCTTGGGTAATTTGCAGCAAGTGACCCTGTCCACCGTGGCGCCAGGCATTGCAGAGGCCCTGGTCACCACCGCCGTGGGCCTGTTTGCCGCCATACCGGCGGTCGTGGCACACAACCGCTTCGCGCGCGACATCGACCGCATCGCCGTGCAAATGGAAACCTTTAGCGACGAGTTCTCCAACATCCTGCAACGCAATCTCGCCGCCTGAGAAACGCCCATGCGCAGCCGCAGCCACCACAGACGCAGCATCGCCGAGATCAACATGGTGCCGTTTATCGACGTGATGTTGGTGCTGCTCATCATCTTCATGGTGACCGCGCCCCTGATCACGCCCAGCTTGATTAACTTGCCCACGGTAGGCAAAGCAGCGCAACAGCCCACGCAAGTGCTGCAGATCGAGATTGGCAAAGACAACAGCCTGCTGCTGCGGCAGGGGCCAGAGACCAAGCCGCTGAACTTGCAGAACCTGGTCGATCAGGTGCGCCTGGCGCAGGGTGGCAGCGCCACACCCGTGGTCATCAGCGCCGACCGCCATGTGACATACGAAACCGTGGTGCAGGTGATGGATCGCCTGCAACGCGCGGGTATTGCACGGGTGGGGCTGTCGGTGCAACTCGGCGGGAGCTAGGCCCTCAGCATGCGCGACGGCATTGGCCCCACGCCGCAGCCCGGCGCGGCCAGCGCGCTGGCGCTGGCTTTGCTGGTACATGGTCTGCTGCTGTTGGCGCTCACCTGGGGCGTGAGCTGGCAGCACGATACGCCACGCCTAGACGTTCAAGCCGAGTTGTGGGCCAGCGTGCCACAACATACAGCCGCCCCGGCGCAAAGCGAGCCGCCGCCGCCCGTGGTCGCGCCAAGGTCTGCACCGCCGAAGGTGGACATACCGATTGCGCAAGAAAAGCCTAAGCCCGCGCGGCGCACTGAAAAGCCCTTACCCCCACCGCCCAAACCGCCACCGCCCAAGCCAGCACCACCCAAGCCGGCACCGCCCAAGCCCCAGCGCGTGCCAGACGATGCCCGGCTGGAGCAACTGCGCCAGCAAAACCTGGCGCGTATTGCGGGCCTGGCAGGCGCCACTGCCCCCCCCAACGCACGGGGCACGGCAACTCAATCAGCCGGTTTGTCTGCCAGCTACAAAGACCGGCTGCGCGCGCGCATACGGCCCCAGGTCGTGTTCAGCGAGCCGGTGTCGGGCAACCCGCTGGCCGAGGTGGAAGTGGTGGTGGCAGCCGACGGCCGCATTCTGTCTGGCCGCCTGCTCAAACGCAGCGGGGTGCCGGGCTGGGACGAGGCGGTGTTGCGAGGAATTGAAAAAACGGGCGTACTGCCGCGCGACAGCGACGGGCGTATGCCCTCCCCGCTGGTGATCGAATTCACGCCCAAAGACGACTGACTCGCCCACGTTCGCCCGCATTCCTACGAAATCGAGTGAATCCGCCGCGTACCAAAAATGTCTGGCGTCCGGGATGAGGCCGCTAAGCGGTTCACGGCCCCAAGCGGTCTATTCGTAAACAATTTGCGCAAAACCTTGGTCTGCTTGCGCCATCCAGCTGGCCAGAGCGGCGTCGCTGGGGAAGAAGCGCGCGGCTTCGCCCAATTGCAAATCGGCCACGGCATGGCCGCGCTGCACGGAGAGGCACACGCGCAGGCCGCGCGTGGTCTCGCCATCGGGCGTGCTTTCTTGCCTGGGAGGAAATTCGCGCAGCAAACGCGGTATATCGGGCGCTTTGCCGTTTACCGCGACGCGCAAAAACTTGCCAAAGTGGCAGCGGGCAGTGGGCAAGTCCCACAGCTGGCTGACGTTGAGCCTAAAGCCGCCGCTAAAGCGGTCGGGTTGCAACTTGCCTTGCACAATGACCAACTCATCATCCTTGAGCGATTGGCGGTTTGCTGTTAGCACCGCTTCGTCGGCGGCCACCTCCATGACGCTGCTTTTATCGTCCAACTTGAATAGCGCCAACCGGCC